>Ga0247774_1000163_pt1 | contig 31018 bp, 23 predicted proteins | sample UWRJL001104B6_FD_179933 | JGI IMG/M metagenome (GOLD analysis project Ga0247774, IMG submission 179933) | Plant litter microbial communities from Arlington Agricultural Research Station in Wisconsin, United States - UWRJ-L001-104B-6 | ecosystem: Environmental > Terrestrial > Plant litter >...
CCCTTGCACCCCGAGGGCTTCAACCGCGGTTCGGTGAAGTAGGGCCTGCCGTTTTGCCCGGTGAGGTTGAGCTTGGTGCGGAGCTTGCCCTTGCAGATGTTGCGGTTGTTGACCAGGAGCCCCCGTTTGCCGCCGAAGAGGTTCAGTTCGAAGTGGCTGACGGGGGCGTCGGGGACATTGGCGAAGGTGGTGCGGATGCGCTTGCCCTTGGTGTCGATGAAGCCGACGAGGATGATCCGGAACTGACCGCGGAGGTCGGCGACGATGTCGGGGAGTTCGCGTTCGCCGCCGTTTGAGCGGAAGTAGACGTTGCCCTGCAGCGGCTGGTCCAGCAGCGGGCTGACCGCCTTGGCGGTGCCGAGGATCGATTTCGGCGGGCAGGCCTCTTCGTTGAACTGCACGCGGGTGCAGGGGTTGTTGATGTGGGAGTTTTCGATCTGCTCGGAGGGGGGCAGGAAGACGACCGCCCTGCCGATGTTGGCATCGCCCGCCCTGGGCACCAGGGTCGAGTGCACGGCGGGGAACTTGCCGCGCTTGGTGCCGCCCTTCAGCTGCAGGGTGAGCTTGGGTTTGAAGCCCAGGGCCTCGCAGCCCTGGGCCTGGTACCTGTCACTGGGGGTGGCGGTGGAGGAAGTGCCGGAGAGAGTTGCGGCGAGGGTCTTGGGCTCGCAGGAGGTGGCGTTCAGGGTGAAGTTCGGGCGGTCGATCAGGATCTGCAGGTCGCGGACCTGCAGGGGGATGCCCTCCAGGATGGTGGGGATCGGATCGGAGTCGGCGCCGATCACCCGCACCTGGGCGGTATTGGGATCGAGGTCCAGGGCGCTGCGGACCACGACGGTGCCGAGGTCGAAGGGGCCGGCGACCGCGGGGACGACCGAGACGACGCTGAGCGGGTGGCCCTTGAAGGGGCCGGCGAGGTAGAGGGAGCCGGAGGTGTAGGTGAGGGCGGGGCCGACGCCGGCACCGCCGATGACGCTGCCCAGGCGCGAGCCGGCCGGGCAGCTGGGGGCGGCCTTCTCCTCGGTGCCGCTGCGCACCCGGGCCTGGTCGATTGCGGCATCCGAGCAGCGCTCGAGGCCGGCGATCCTGCCGACCAGGCCCGGGGGCAGGGTGGCGTCCAGGCGGGTGATCGGCTGCTCGCCGTCGGAGCGGGTGATCCGCATCGCAAACGGCGAGTAGGCGCCGGCCTGGTTTTGGCTGGTGCCGCCCAGCAGGGTGGGGGCGAAGGGCGCCGGGCTCGGCAGGCAGGGACCGCCACCGGGGCCCTGGGTGATCTCGAAGCTCGACTCCGAGGCGAGCGGCGAGTTGCCCGAGGAGGGGGTGAGGGTGGTGGTGGTCGTGTAGGTGCCGCAGGCGCTGGGGGTGGCAAGGGGGGCCCTGGGGCCCTGGCGGAAGTTGACTTTCAGGTCAGAGAAGGGGAGCTCGGGCAGGTCTTTGAAGCTGGAGTGCAGCTGGCCGGTTGCCGGGTCGGCGCTGATCGGCCCGGCCTGGGAGATGAAGATCCCGTAGCGGGGTTCGCTGATCACCAGGTAGGTGGCGAGCAGGGTGCCGAAGGGGTTCTGGTGGGGGGTGGCGAGGTAGAGCGAGCCCGAGAGCGGTTCTTCGAGCAGCGGCGAGGAGACCTCCACGGTGCCGAGCTTTGAGTCTTCGGGGCAGCCGCGGTCATCGAGCGAGGCTGCCTGGAACTGGGCCTCGGTGCAGGTGCCCTGCCCTTCGGCCGCCGAGGGGTTGGCGACGAGGCCCTGGGGGAGAGAGACCTCGACGCCGACTATGTCAGCTTGGGCGGTTTTCCCGGGGTCGGTGAGACCTTCGTCACTGACCCCGATCCCAAACTGAAGACCGGAGGGGCTGGCGCCCCGGGGGGTGGTGGGCGCAGCGGAGGTGGTGGCGGCAAAGGGCAGGGCGCCGCAGCCTTCCATCTCCTCTGAGACGGCACTGCCTTCGTCTGCGGCGCCCTGCCATGAGGTGGCGTCAAAGAGAGTGGCGAGCGGCCCTTTGCAGCTGCGCGGCAGGGTCAGCAGCGCCACTTTGGGGGGGCGTTCGGTGCAAACGCCTTTGGAGACCGGAGCTTCGGTCGCGGTCGCCGGTTCGCCCACGCAGGCACCGCGGAGGGTGTCGTGGACCGGGTCTGAGGGGTCACCCCAAATGACCACTTCAGAGCCGTATAGAAGCAGCGCCTGGGGGGCCTCAGGCAGGCGCGCTTCGAGGTTGTGGGGGGGTAGGGGGTTGACCACAACATCGAAGGTGATCGGCACGTTGCCGGGGATGAAGCCGAAGGTGGCGGCAGCCCCGTCGGTGGGCTCGAGGTTGAAGAGGGGGACGTGCCAGGAGACGTTGTCTTCGCCGAGGGCGATGACGCCGAATTCGGCCCTGACGGAGGCGTAGCCGACCGCGGTTTCGTCGGGGCAGGCGGGGTAGCTTTCGTCGCGGGTGGCGAAATCGGCGGCGCTGCAGCGGGGGATTTTCTGGGAGCCGACGAGCCCCGTGGGCTGGGTGATCAGCAGGTCCTTCAGTTCCCCGTCGGGGACTTCGCCGTCGACCAGTTCTTTGGTTTCGGGGTCTTCGATGGCGTTGGGGACGACTTCGGTGTTGACCGAGAAGCCGGTGGTCATCTGGAAGGGATGGGCGCCGGGGGTGGTCACCGGGTTGCCCAGTTCGTCTTCGAAGGTGACGGTGATGTCTTTGAGGCCGAATTCAGCCGCGGCGGGGGCGGCGCTCCCCAGCAGGGCGAGGGCGAAGACGACGATCGCGATGTAGGGGCGTGCTCTCACTTGCCTGCCCTCCGGCTCTTGCTCTTATTCGATTTCTTCTTGTTTTTGACGCAAACGACTTTGCCTTTGCGTTTGACCTTGTGCTTGCCCTTGGGGCATTTCTTGCCCGTCTTGGGCCAGACCGGGTTGCCGGGGCCGACGAAGCTCTGGCTCTGGGGGCTGGGGTGGCCCGGTTCGGGGGCGGCGGGGCCGAGGCAGGTTTCCCCTTCGCACTCGGGGGTGGGAGGCGGCGGCGGCTGGAAGCCGCCGCCGACCCGGGCGTCGTAGACGTCGACCAGGGCGGGGTCCTGGGGAACCAGGGAGGAGTAGGTCTTGAAGAAGACGTCGTCGCCCGAGGAGGAGGCGTCGAGGAATTCCGAGGCCTGCGCGTCGGCGCCGGTGGAGATCAGGTTGACGCAGCCGCCGGCGGCGGCGACGTAGGCATAGCCGCCTTCGGTGCAGTTGCCGGTGCCCGGGGCCTCCCACTGATAGACGTCCTGGGCGTTGTTCTGGTCGCGGCCGACCAGGGAGTCAAAGGAGTTGAAGAAGACGCGGGAGCCGTCGTCGGAGATGACGCGGGAGGCGTAGAGCTGGGTGGTCCAGGTGGGGATCCAAGCAGCAGACTGAATGCTCCCCCCAGCATGACTGAAGACCCCCTTTTCAGGCCGCGCCCCGCTCGGGTTGCAGGAAATGCAGCGCAGCTCCCCTTCGCCTTCTTCGGCGCTGGCGTCATAGAGGAAGACCTCGGCGACCGGTTCGCCGGTGACCGCGTCTTTGTTGTCGTAGCCGGTGAGTGGTGCGCGTGACATGAAGACGATCCCGCTCCCATCGCTCGACACATGGGAGGTCCGACGGAACGGTGCGCTCGCCACCGGCGATAGCAAGCCCAGGGAATCGGAGCCCAGCGTCGTAATGAAGCGGATATCACTTTCCTCCGCCCTATAGAGATTGGGTTTACCAGCAGCACCCCCTTCGGCTAGAACCTGACTCGAAACGAAATAGACCACCGATGCATCTTTGCTGGTCCCAGCAACTCCCTGCACCCCTTCAGCGATCAGCGTCGAACTTTTGCTTCCCAAGTCGAATGAAAATAGTTTGTCACTAAGAGGTCCGGCAAGGTACACAGCTCTCGAGCCATCGTCAGATGCAGCATTGAACTGTTTGGCTCCATTAGCAACGAGAAGCGTTTCTTTCCCGTCGACCCGAGCATAAAGAGTTTCGCCGGTAGACCAATAAGCCCTCGACCCGTCAGCGGAAACTCCCTGGAACACGCTGCTGAATCTCTCTCCTTCACCCAGCGTACCCACACTGCAATTACCTTTCGCGGGATTTTTATTGGGAAGAATGCAGACCGGTTGCAGGAGTCCGCCCTTCGATTCGTATACTCCCGCCACCGAGTCTCCACCTGCTCGGAAAAATGCGGCACTGCCGTCAGCCGAAAAGCCTTGTATTTCTGGAAAAAAGGTACTTGGAGAGGCAGTAGGTACCAGCCCAGCGGTCATCGTCTCATAGCTTCCGGCCTCGGCACCGCAAAAGTCTCGCCGATAAAGGTTCGGATAGCCAGCTATCGCCCCAGATGCCAAGAGCGGTTTCGCCGTGTCTTGCAGAGCCCACCCTGAACAAAGGTCTGCAGTGAACGCCTTGAACTGGTAGTCAAGCCCTCCCGTGGTGTAGAGCGATGGACCTTCTCGAGGGGGGGAGATGGAATCGGCCAACCAACCACTACTCGCGCGCTGGGCGAGGTACTGGGACGTGTATGGAGCACCCTCCGGGCTCGCAAACGCCCTATAGGCGGAAAAGCTGATTTTTTCTCCGTCGGTGGCAGCTTGGTCCAGACGAGCGGGATAGCCGCTGACATTTAGTACGACTTCGATGTTGACGCCGTTTTTGTTGACTGGGGAAACCATCTCGTAAGCTCGGCAGTCTTGGAGAAACACGCCGTACTCCATGCGGAAAGCATCATTGGGACATGGGGGAGGAAGTACCACCGGGAAGGTTCTAAAGGTCCCCTCAGGACCTATAAGAGTACAAATAACTGAAGGATCAAGTTTGCAATGGTCACTTGCAATCAATCGGTAATGGTAACGTTCATTTTCTACTAACCCTTCTATAGGTGCAGCTGCACCCACAAACTCTTCACCCGTGCCCAGATCCAAAGGCACAGACGGTGCTTTGCTCGCATTGGCAAATTTGCTGACTTGATAGACGGAATCGCTTACATACTCGAAGTAGCCAGTAGCAGGCACACCAAGCGGGTTAACGTCCGTATGCAAGATCGCGGAGTTAAGGGTTGCCTGTGACACCCAGGCATCCCCAAACTCGATTGGCTCGGAGGTTTCGAAGGTACCTTCAGGGCCAGGATTTCCACCCGGTGCATCCACATTTGAGGCTACTGCCCTAAAGCGGTATTGAGTTTCGGCTGCTAAGCCTATTGCTTTCTGTTCCACTTTTTGCAGCGAGAACGATGAGCCAATCGAGCCACTCTCAGCAGTTGCTTTAACGTTCGGACTAGTCCAGCCGGCGACTTCGAAGGATTCCTGGTCCACATATTCAAAATGAAAGGTAGTAGCCTTACCCTCAGGATTTATTTCCGAGTGAAACGTGGCACTCGTGCTTCCTACCGGTGAAGCAAAAATGGTCGAGGAATCTGGGTAGACGACCGGCCCAGGGGGTGGAAGAGAGACGTGAACCACCCGTTCCAAACCAAGGCGTTCAGCCGCGAAAACATCGCCGCTTTCACTCTCGTAGAGAGCCAAACCAACAACCGCCGATTCTCTTGCCAGGTTGCCGTAGAATGCGCTCACCTGGGCTTCTGAATCATCAAACAAAAGGATGGCACTCCGCGTGAGCCCTCCAGAACCAGTGTTATCTCCGACATAAACGCTGCCATCTGCATCAACAGCAACTGAGTTGATGTTGAAAGAGAGATCGATCGGACTGGAGCAGTTGAGGCAGCTGCCGGAGGGGTCGTACTTCCGAACAGCCCCGGTCGCCCCCCCCGTGGCTACATAGATATTGCCTGAGGAATCGACGTCGATCCCTTTGGTTCTGCGTGCACCTCCGGTAACCGAGAGGTTCAAGACCGGACCCACGAGCGTCCCGTTGGGTTCAAACTTCTGGACCCTCGAGGTGGCGGTGGCTTCTTCTCCTTTCTGGTCTCCTACATATATGACACCTTCCGAGTCGACTGCTAATGCACCCGCCCGAGCCGGATCGGCCGTGAAAGCAAAATGTTCGTCTTCGGTACCAGCTTCTCCCGGCCCACAGATATCCCCGGACGCTGCCGTGCAGAGATTTGCGCCAGAGGTTTCGTTCACATCCCCACCCACCATCCATATGAAATCCCCGGCGGGCGAAAACTTCTGGACCCTCGCATTGCCTGCTTCCGCTACGTAGACGCTGTGGACCGACGTGCTCCCGGGATCATCGTCAACGGCGATGCCGATAAGACCGTTGAATTGTCCAGCTCCACTTCCGGAAAGACCTGGGAAGCAGGTCGTAGTGCAAGTCTGAAGTTCGTTGCTTACCCCATCTGCCACACCCCATCCAAAAGCCATTTCGAAGTCCAGCGTGTCGGCATCAAAAACGCTTATTCGATGGTTTCCCTCTTCTGCAACGTAGAGCAGCCCTTCAAGAGGATCAACTGCCACCGCCTTCGGCGCGGTAACCTGCCCTGCTCCGGTGCCAAGCGATCCAACCGTCGCATCAGCGGCAGCGTCAGCTGCAAATGAAGCGAGCACCCCCACCCCCAGCATCAATGCAAGCGCGGCCTCGTGCAGCCTCTTGCGCTTCCCAATCCGCGTGAACGTCACGAATCCTCCCTTGGACCTTTTCGCGCGCGCAATATTGTGCGCGCGACCAGCGGTGAGCTTATGGAACGCTTTAGTACTTGTCAAGATACGGCAGAGGCCGAGAAAGGTCTCGGCCTCTGCCAGAGCGCAGCAAATTACGGCGCTTTCTTAGTGATCTTATGTTGAGACAGTAAGACCACCAGCAGCCGTGACTGTGATGTAGCCCGTACTTGTGTATTCACCGCCGGTTTTGGCGCCGGTCCCAGTAAACGGGCAACCGAAACCATCCTGCGTCACCGTGTAAGCGATGCCTTTAACTGTCGGACGCACTGTGAGGTCCGGAGGACTTACGGCCATGTTTGTAATGTCGACAGTTGTCAGACCGGTTTGCGAACCAACCGAAACTTTGCACGTACCAGACGTGATTTCGATCACTTTGCCATCTGTGCATTCGACGTCCACATGGGCTGTGTAGGTGTTGGTTGATGAATCATGTTCTGTTGCGTGGAACAGATAGTGACAGCCATTAGTGTTAACCGTTGCGTTGAGGAATCCAAAAGCTTTACAGGTTTCATAGATCGGTGTCACTCTAAGTGTCGGAGACGCTTCCGACAGGGTTCCGGTGTATTTACTTAGATGACATTCAACTTTGCCGGCTTCGGTCAAGAAGTGCTCGCCGATTTCTGTTCCCGAACCTTCGACGGTCTGAGGATAAGAGCTGGACGAGAGGGTGATTGCCTGAGCGGCGGATGCGCCAATCGCGCTCATCGCCAAAACAGCAACTACCACCAGCCCAAGGGCTTTGAGTTTGCGAATCATGGTGTTCCTTTCTGATTAGAGGTCGAGCAAGCGCTCGATCGCTTGTCAATCCATAAGAGTCCAGGCACAAGCAGTCAAGATTCCTAATGGTTAAGAAGCCAGCTAGATGCTGGAAGGTTCTCCGGCCATAGAGAAACCCCAGCAAATACAAGGATGGCGGTTACGCGCGCGCTCGACTGCGAATCGTGCAGGCGATGGCGCCGTGAAGCCCTTAAGGCTTCTTGACCAGCGTCGCCGTGTAGAGCAGGCGGGCGTTGGAGTAGTAGCAGCCGTAGGTCTTGGTTTTGCCCACGCCCTGCTGGGGGTGGCCGCCTTGGATGTCTTCCTTGGAGGAGCAGTGTTCGGGGAGGCGGCTGCCGCGCCAGGTGTTGTCAGCGGAGACGTTGAAGGCGAACATCGGCGCCCAGGTGGGGATGGTGAGGGCGACCACCTGGCCCTTGAGGACGGTGAGCGGGTGGTCGAGGGCGAAGACCGGGGTGCTGCCGAAGTAGGGGTTGAGGATCTCGAGCGGGCTCTGGCGGACGAGTTTGTATTTCGGCGGATTCGAGTCCTCGATCGGGCGCAGGACGCCGATCCGGGCCTGGGAGGGGGTGCCGAGGAAGTCGTTGAAGAAGCCCACCTCGTCGGTGGTGGTTTTGGTTTCCACGGTCGAGGGCTTGGCGAGGGTGATCGACCAGGCGACGATCTTGCCTTCGAAGGGCGCCTCGTAGGGGCGCGGAACCCCGTCGGCGATCGACTGGAAGCCGGTGACGTGCCCCTCCACCCGGCAGGGGGTGATCTCGACGTTGTTGACGATTTTGCCGGGGCAGGACGCCGGCGGGGTTTCCGAGGTCTGACCGAGGATGACGACCCGCAGGGGCGCCGAATCGGCTCCGCTCGGCGCCGCGACCGCGACCAGCGCCGCCAGCAGGCAGGCGGCGGCGATCAGGGCCCAGCCCCGCCGGAAGGTGGTTTTCGTCTCTACGGAAGGCATTGACAAGGCAAACACAGGGGGCCTTCCCCAGTTGCGGGGCAAATCCTGCCGTTCAGAGCAGCGATATGCGGCGTCGCGACGGCATTTGCACGATCCCGGTCAAGTAGCCAGATAGGGTTCGCGGCGCCAGATGGAGCCCCAGAACAGCACAGACGACTTCATCGCCGCCGGCCTCGCCGCTTACGGAATCGAGACGGACGAGATCGAGCTGGCGGTGATCCGCGCCGCCCACCAGACCTTCTGGCCGCCGATCCTCGAGCTCCTCGAGCTCGACACCAGCGAGATCCCGACCGAGCGGAACCTCGACCTCTCGCGGGCGCCGAGCCGATGACTGACGCACTCGACCTCTCACTGCGGGAGCAGGCGGCGGCGATCGCCGCCGGGAACGTCGACCCCGCCGAGCTGCTCGAGGCCGCCCTGGAGCGGATCGCCGAGCGCAACCCCGCCCTCAACGCCGTCGTCGAGACCTTCCCGGAGCGCTCGCGGGAGATGCTGGCGGCAGCGCCCGAAGGACCGCTGCACGGCGTCCCGGTCGTGATCAAGGACGAGTGGCCGCTGCCGTGGCGGGCGCAGCGCTTCGGCGCCGCCGACATGCTCGCCACGCCGGCACCCGGCGAGTCCGGCCCCTACCGCGCTCTCCGCGACGCCGGGGCGGTGATCGTCGGCGTCGGCAACATGCACGAGCTCGGCGCCAGCAGCACCGGCAGCGTCTCCGTCTACGGCCCCGCGCGCAACCCCTGGAACACCGAGCGCTGCCCGGGCGGGTCCTCGAGCGGCCCCGCATCCGCCGTCGCCGCCCGGCTGGTCGCCGGCGCGGTCGGAGCCGACGGGATCGGCTCGATCCGCTACCCCGCCGCCTACTGCGGCCTCACCGGGCTGAAGCCGACCTTCGGCCGCTCGGCGATGGAGGGCCACCACATGGCCGGCGTCTCGACCACGATCGTCTCCGGCCCCCTCTGCGCCGACGCCGGCGACTGCCGCCTGCTCGGCTCGGCGCTGTTCGGGGAAGAGCTGCGGCAGGGCGATCCGCAGGGCCTGCGGATCGGCGTCATCCGCGGTGAGGTCTCCGAAGACGTGGCGCCGGCGGTGCGCGAGGCCTGCGAGGCCGCGATCGAGGACCTGCGCCGGGAAACCGGCGGCGAGGTGCGTGAGATCGAGCTGCCGGAACTTGCGGCGGCAACGCTGGCGACGGTGCTGATCGCCAACAGCGAGAGCCTCGGCAGCATCACCCCCGAGCGGCTCAACCACCTCGACCCGGAGCTGAGCCCAATCGGCCGCGGCCTGCTCAAGTACCGGGTGCTGCTGCCGGCGATCGCGACGATCAAGTCGCAGCAGCTGCGGGCGCTGGCGCGCCGCACCCTCGCCGCCGTCTTCGAGGACGTCGACGTGATCGCCTGGCCGGCGGTGCCGGCGGTGGCGCCGCCGCTGGAGGCGCCGCTCGTCGAGCTGCCCTCCGGCACCCTCACCGCCGACGAAGCCAACGTCCGCGGCGGCGCCCTCGCCAACCTCACCGGCATCCCCGCGATCAGCGTCCCGGTCGGCTCCGCGGAAGGGCTGCCGATCGCACTGCAGCTGCAGGCGGCCTGGGGGCGGGACGAGCTGCTGCTCGACGCCGCCGAGGCGATCGAGCGGGGCAACGAGCGCCGCTGGGTCGACGCCGCCCCCCCGCCGGCTCGCGGCGCGGAAGCCCTGGAGGCGTAGGTGCCGGCGATCGAGGTCGCGGGGCTCGAGCGCGCCTTCGGCGAGGTCCGGGCCGTGCAGGGGATCGACCTCGAGGTGGCCGACGGCGAAATCTACGGCTTCCTCGGCCCCAACGGCGCCGGCAAGACGACCACGGTGCGGATGCTGACGACCCTGCTGCTGCCGACCGGCGGCCGCGCCAGCGTCGCCGGCCACGACGTCGTTGACGAGGCGCGCCAGGTGCGCGCCTCGATCGGCGTCGCCCTGCAGGAAGCGGCGCTCGACCCGCTGATGACCGGCCGCGAGCTGATCCGACTGCAGGCGACGCTGCAGGGGCTGCCGCCCGCCGCCGGCCGCAAGCGCGCCGACGAGCTGCTGGAGCGGGTCGGCCTCAGCTACGCCGCCGAACGCCGGGTCGGCGCCTACTCCGGCGGGATGCAGCGACGGCTCGACCTCGCCGCGGCGCTGGTCCACGAACCGCAGGTCCTCTTCCTCGACGAGCCGACCACCGGCCTGGATCCGGTCAGCCGGAAGACGATCTGGGAGGAGGTGCGGGCGCTGAACGATGGCGGTACCACCGTCTTCCTCACCACGCAGTACCTCGAGGAGGCCGACCAGCTGGCCGAAAACGTCGGAATCATCGACAGCGGCCGCATCGTCGCCGAAGGCACCCCGGAGGCGCTGAAGGGCGAAGTCGGCCACCCCCACGTCGAGCTGCTGGTCGGCGAGGAGGCGATCGCCGCGGCGGAGCGGGCCTGCGCCGAGGTCGGCAAGGTGCTGCCGCGGAAGGACGGCAAGCGGGTCCTGCTCGAGGTCGAGAACGGGTCCGCCGACATCCCCCGGGTCGTCCGCGCCCTCGACGAAGCCGGGGTCGCGGTCGAATCGCTGGAGCTGGTCCGCCCCACCCTCGACGACGTCTTCGTCGCCAAGACCGGCTACCACCTCGAAGACGAGGAGGAAAAGGAGAGCGGCGGGGAGATGGCGCCGGCGTGAGCGACCTGGCGACGACGGCGCGGGTCGTAGGAGCGCTGGGGGCGCGCTCGATCCGCCAGACCTTCCGCCGGCCGCAGCTGATCTCGCCGATCGTCGTCTTCCCCACCCTGCTGCTGGCGATCCAGACCGGCGGCGCCGGGGCGGGGGTCGAACTGCCGGGCTTCCCCCCGGTCCAGAGCTTCCTCCAGTTCATGCTGGCCGGCGCGATGATGCAGTCGATGATGCTGGCCGGCAACAGCGGCGGCATCGCCTTCGCGGTCGACATCGAGATGGGCTTCACCGACCGCCTCTTCGCGGCGCCGATCCCGCGCTTCGCGATCGTCCTGGGGCGCTTGGCGGGAACTGCGGCGCTGGGCCTCTTCGCCGCCATCTGGTTTCTCGCGATCGGCCTGATCTTCGGGGCGGAGATCGAGGGCGGCGTCCCCGGCGCCCTGCTGGCGATGGCGCTGATCGCCGCCTCGGCGCTGGCGGTAGGCGGGATCGGCGCGGCGATCGCGCTGCACAGTGGCAGCGCCAGCGTCGTCCAGGGCCTCTTTCCCCTCGTCCTCGTCGTCCTCTTCCTCTCCTCGGCCTTCTTCCCGCAGAGCCTGATGATCGAGCCGGCGAGGACGATCGCCGAATACAACCCGCTCAGCTTCATCGTCGAAGGGGTGCGGGAGCCGATCATCGCCGGCATCGACGCCACCCACACGCTGGAGGCGGTGGCGGCGATCGCCGGCATCGTCGTCCTCGGGCTGGTGCTCAGCGCCAGGGCCCTCCGACACCGGCTGCAGGTGGGCTGATGGAGGCCGCCGCCAACACGCTGGCCACGCCGGCCTGGCGAACCAACCTGGCGACGATCCTCGCCCTGATGGCGCGGGCCAAGAACGAGCTCGTCCGCGTCCCCGGCGCCGCGATCCCGGGGGTGCTGGCGCCGACGATCTTCTTCCTCGGCCTCAACGGCGTCTTCGGCGCCCTCACGCAGCTGCGCGGGTTCGAAATCGACTCGTACGAGAGCTTCATCGTCCCGGTCAGCATGCTCCAGGGCGCCGGCTTCACCGGCGCCGCGGCGGGGGTGAACCTGGCCCGCGACTACGAACAGGGCTGGGTCGACCGGCTGCTCGTCTCCCCCGCCCCCCGCTGGGTCCTGCTCGCCGGCAACGTGCTGGCGGCCAGCGCCCGCGCCTTCATCCCGGCGACCTTCGTGCTGGCGATCGCCTTCGCCCTTGGGGCTCAGTGGCCCGGCCTGGACGGGCTCGCGGTCTGCTATCTGATGGTCGCGGCGACCGCCGCGGTCGCCGCCTGCTGGGGCTCGATGCTGGCGCTGCGCTTCAAGAGCCAGTCGGCGGCGCCGCTGATGCAGGCGGGGATGATGGCGCTGGTCCTCCTCACCCCCGCCTACGCGCCGCTGGCTCTGCTGCAGCCCTGGCTGGAGAGCGTCGCCAGCGTCAACCCGCTGACCGAAGTGGTCGAAGCGGCGCGGCAGGGATTCGTCGGCTCGGTGAGCTGGTCGGACACCTGGCCCGGCATCGTCGCCCTGGCGGGGCTGCTGGCGGTCTTCGGCGCCCTGGCGCTGCGGGAGATGCGCCGTACGAATGTCTGAGCGCGAGGCCGCCCTCGCCGAGGCCGAGCGCGTCCTGCGGCAGAACTGGGTCGTCGGCCAGAGGGGCGAGGCGCGCTTCAGCTACACCGAGCCGAGCCCCGGCCGCTATCCCTGGCAGTGGTACTGGGACTCCTGCTTCGCGGCGATGGTCTGGCGGCGCTTCGAGCCGGCGCGGGCGCGGGCGGAGCTGGAGAGCCTGCTGGCGCTGCAGCGCCCGGACGGGTTCGTCGGCCACACGATCTTCTGGCGCAGCCACGTCTCGCTGCTGCGGCTGCTCTTCTACAACGTCGCCGACCGGCGGACCGAGCAGACCGAGACGATCCAGCCGCCGCTGCTCGCCTGGGCCTGGCGGATCGCCGTCGGCGACCCCAGCGAGGAGCCGCGGATCGCCCGGCAGGTGGACTGGCTCGCCCGCAACCGCGACCTCGAGGGCGACGGACTGCTCTGGATCGTCCAGCCCGACGAGTCCGGGCTCGACGCCTCGCCGAAGTTCGAAGAGGTGTGGGGGCGGCGGGCGAACGGCCGCATCGGCTTTCCGCTGCTGGTCCACCGCAACCGCCGGCTCGGCTGGGACGCGCGCCGGATTCGCGACGCCGGCGGCCCGGTCCTCTGCGAGGTGCTCGTCAACACGCTCTGGTCGCTCTCGCTGCAGGCGCTGGGGCGGCCGTCGGCGACGCCGGCGCTGGTCGACCGGCTCTGGGACGAGCGGCGGGGGCTGTTCCTCGACGAGGCGCAGCCGGGCGGCGCCCGCCCGCAGACGCTTACCTGGGCTTCGCTGGCCCCGCTCGCCCTCCCCGACCTGCCGGAGGAGATCGGCCGCCGCCTGATCGAGGAGCACCTGCTGAACGGGGCCGAGTTCCTCACCCCGGTGGCGCCGCCCTCGGTCGCGGTCGGCGAGCGCGGCTACGAACCGGGCGGCGGTCACGGCCCGATCCGCCGCTACTGGCGCGGCCCCACCTGGATCAACTCGGCCTGGCTCGTCTGGCTCGGCCTGCGCCGGCTCGGCTACGAGGCGGAGGCGGAGCGGCTGGCGGCCGGCGTCGTCGGCGCCGTCGCCCGCGAAGGCCTGCGCGAGTACTACGACCCGCGCGACGGCAAGGGCCTGGGCGCGCGCGACTTCGCCTGGTCGGCGCTGGTGGCGGAGCTGGCGGACCCGCCGCCAGCTGGCTATTTGTACCTGTAGGTGATGCGACCTCGGTCGAGGTCGTACGGTGAAAGCTCGATCTTCACGCGGTCGCCCGGGAGGATGCGGATGTAGTGGCGGCGCATCTTTCCCGAGATGTGGCCGAGGACCTCGTGGCCGTTGTCCAGTTTGACCCGGAACATCGTGTTGGGGAGAGCCTCGGTGATCTCCCCCTCCATTTCGATCTTTTCCTCTTTGGCCATGCGGCGGGGAGCGTATCTAACGGCGCAGGTGCTCGATGGCCCCGGCACGATCGGTTACTTCCCCTGCATATTGCGCGGCCTCGAGCTCGGCCAGCGCCGAGCCCAGCTCCGGCCCGGGCTCGATCCCCAGCTCGGCGGCGATCTCGTCGCCCCGCAGCAGCGGCTCCGGCGGCCCCTCCCGGCGCCAGTCGAGGCCGGCGGCGACCATCTCGCGCGCCAGCTGCAGGTGCGCGGCGACCATCTCCGGGCTGGCGATCGGCCCCATCCCCCGGGCCGAGAGGCGGTCGGCGACGGTGAGCAGGGTGACGTCGACGGCGACGGGTTCGGTCGCCCGCAGGTAGGCGTGGACCCGGCGCGGCGGCAGCGGCATCTCCGGGATCAGGAAGCCCAGCCGAAGATGGTGCCGGACCAAGCCCTGCAGGTGCTGCGTGAGCCGGCGGCTGGCCCGCAGGCGCTGGCAGATCTCGGCGATGACCTCCGCCCCGACCTCGTCGTGACCGCGGAAGCCGACGAAGCCGTCGCGTTCGGCCTTCGTCGCCGGCTTGGCGATGTCGTGAAAGAGGGCGCCGAAGCGGAGCGCGGTTCGCCGGGTCATCTCGTCGGCGAGGGGCTCGTCGAGGAGCGCGGCGACCTCTGGGGCGCGCTCGGCGGCGAAGCGCTCCAGGTCTCCTTCGACTTCGAGCGTGTGCTCGAGCACGGCGATGGTGTGGTCGTAGACGTCGAGGTGGTGGTTCGGCCCCTGCTCGACCCCGCGCAGCGTCTCCAGCTCCGGCAGCACCACGGGGGTGATCCCCAGCTCGCCGAGCAGGCGCAGGCCGCGCAGCGGGTCGGGCCCGCCGACCAGCTGCCGCAGCTCGGCCAGCTGCCGCTCGCCTGCCGGCTCGGCGGCGTGCTGGGCGGCGGTGCGGGCGAGGGATGACGTCCGCGGCTCGATCTCCAGGTCCAGCTCCGCGGCCAGGCGGGCCGCCCGCAGCAAGCGCAGCGGGTCAGAGAGGAAGCTGCGCTCCCCGACCGCCCGCAGAACCCTGGCGTCGAGGTCGCCGAGGCCGGCGAAGGGATCGATCGGCTCGTCGCCGTGGAGGGAGACGGCCACCGCGCCGATCGTGAAGTCGCGCTCGGCGAGGTCGGCCTCGATGCTCTCGCCGCGCAGGGCGGTGACGTCGATCTGCCAGCCGCTGCGCCGCGAGGTCACCCGCCAGGTGCCGAACTCGGCGGAGAGCTCGAAGGCGTGCTCGCCGAGCTCCCTGCCGATCGCCTTCGCCGCCGCGCCGGGATCGCCGGCCACCGCGAGGTCGAGGTCGGAGACCTCGCGCCCCATCGCCGCGTCGCGGACGGTGCCGCCGACGATCCAGGCGCCCTCGCCGCCTTGCAGCGCCCGGCGGGTCGCCGCCACCACCGGGGCCGAGACGAGCTTCTCGATCGCGCTCATGCGGACCGGCGGGGCACCCGCGGCGAGATCGCGCAGGTGACCTCGTAGTTGATCGTCTCCAGCCAGCGGGCGACCTCCTCGGCGAGGATCTCCTCCTCCCCCTGGCGGCCGATCAGGATCGCCTCGTCCCCGGGCGCGACGTCGGTCTCGGGGCCGAGGTCGATCGTGAGGTTGTCCATCGAGACGGTCCCGACCAATGGGTGGCGCTTGCCGCGGACGAGGACGTCGGCGTTGTTGGTGAGGGCGCGGCGGACGCCGTCGCCGTAGCCGAGCGGGATCACCCCGACCCAGGTGTCGGCGGGCGCGAACCACCGGCGCCCGTAGCCGGCGCTGGCGCCGGCGGGGAAGCGCTTGACGTCGGCGACGTGCGAGCTCAGCGTCAATGCCGGCCGCAGGCCGTGGTCGGAGGGATCGCGCTGGAACGGGTCGAGGCCGTAGATCGCGATCCCGCAGCGGGCCATCCCGAAGTGGGAGCGCGGGTCGCGGAGGACGGCGGCGCTGTTGGCGGCGTGGACGGTGACTCCCGGGTGCTCGGCCTTGACCGCGCTCGCGACCGCCTCGAAGCGGTCGAGCTGCTCGTCGAAGAAGGCGGAGTCGAGTTCGTCGGCGGTGGCGAAGTGCGTCCAGACACCCGCCAGCTCGAGGTCGGGGTCCTCGGCGCAGGCCCGGGCCAGCGCCAGCACCTCCTCGGGGTCGCGGTTGCCGAGCCGGCCCATGCCGCTGTCGTGCTTGACGTGGACCCGCGCCCTGTGGCCGTGGGCGCGAGCCCGGTCGGCGACCAGCCGCCGGAAGTCCTCGCGCCAGAGCGCCAGCTCCGAGCCGGAAGAGATGACCATGTCGACCTCCTCGGCCGTCAACGCACCCATCGTCAGCAGCGGTACGTGCTGGAAGCGCCGGCCGATCTGCTCGGCCTCAGCCGCCGTGGCAACCGCGAGCCGCGTTGCGCCGCCCTCCAGGGCCGCGCTTGCACAGCCATCCGCGCCGTGCCCGTAGCCATCCGCCTTGACCACCGCGCACAGCTCCGCCTCTCCCAGCTCGGACTTTAGCCGGGCGCAGTTGGCGCGGACCGCCGCGTGGTCGATCCGGGCGAGCGCCCGCTCCATGGCTCAGTCCGGCTCAGTCCGCGACCAGGGCGGAGAGAGCGTCGGCCCTGGTGACCATGCCGACGAGGTGCTCGTCGGCATCGACCACGGGAAGGTGGTTGTGGTGGTTCTCGGCGATTTTCTTCGCCACCCGGTCGGCCGACTCGTAGTCGTGGCAGACGATCGGGTCGGCCGTCATCAGCTCCTCGACCCTCGTCGCGAAGGCTTTCTCGAGGCGCTCCTCGAACCCCTTCATCGAGCCGACGAAGACGATCCCGCCCATGATGTTGAGGTAGTGCGGCAGGTGGAGGTCCGACTCCTCCTCGCTGAGGATGAGGTCGGACTCGCTGACGATGCCGACCACCCTGCGGTCGCCGTCGACCACCGGGATCGCGCCGAGATCGGTCTTCGCCAGCAGGTCGATCGCGGTGCGGGCGTCGTCGTCCGGGCCGAGGCTGGGGACGGTGCGGTCCATGATCTCTCCAGCGGTCTTCATCGGCTGCGAGGTTATTCGACCGGGCCGTCGGGACGCATCCCCAGCGGCACCGACTCGATCACGTCGGTGGCGATCACCGACTCCGCCGCGCCCACCCGCGCCGCCGCCTCCCGGCCGGCGCGGGCGTGGGCGACGACCGCCGCGCAGGCGGCCGCGAACGGCTCCAGGCCGCGGGCGAGCAGGGCGGCGGTCACCCCCGAGAGGACGTCGCCGCTGCCGGCGGTGGCAAGCGCGGGGGCGGAAATCGCGTTGACGGCGGTGCGGCTGCCGTCGGTGACGATCGTGTCCTCGCCCTTGAGGACCACGATCGCGTCGGCCTGCTTGGCGGCCTCGCGGGCGCAGGCGAGGCGGCGGGCGTCGACCTCGGACGAATCGCGCTCCAGCAGCCTCCCCAGCTCGCCGGCGTGCGGGGTGAGGATCGTCGGCGCCGAGCGAGCGGCGAGCTCGCCGAGACGCCCGGCGAAGGCGTTGAGGCCGTCGGCGTCGATGACGAGGGGCGCCTCGATCCTGCCGACGACCCCGCGGGCCAGCTCGAACGAGCCGGGGTCCCTTCCCAAGCCGGGACCGACCACTCCGGCCGCGGCTCGCTCGAAGGTTCGCAGCACCGCCTTTTCCGAGGCCGGCACCAGGCAGCCGTCGCCGCCGGGGCAGCCGACCGACATCACCTCGGGCTGGGCCAGCTCGAAAACGACCTCCAGGTCCGCCGGCACGGCGACGGTCGCGTAGCCGGCACCGGCCCGGATCGCGGCCAGGGACGCCATCCGCACCGCCCCGGTCAGCCCGCGCGAGCCGCCGGCGATCGCCACCTGGCCGGAGCTGAACTTGGTCGACTGCGGCCCGCGGCGCGGTGCCAGGGCGAGGACAGCCGCGTCGATCTCTCCCGCCACCGGCTCCCCCGGGGCGCCGGCCGGGATCCCGATCGGCACGACCCGCAGCTCGCCCGTCTGCCACTTCCCCGGCGCAATTCGCTGCCCCAGCTTGGCGGCGTGGAAGCTGACGGTGACGTCGGCGCGGACGGCCTCCCCCGCGACCTCGCCGCTGGAGGCGTCGACCCCGGAGGCGATGTCGCAGGCGACGACGGGAGCGCCACAGGCGTTGATCGCGCGGATCGCAGCGGCGGCGGGCTCGCGCGGGGCTCCCTCGAAGCCGGTGCCGAAGATCGCATCGACGATCGCCCCCGACCCCGCCAACCGCTCCGCCGGATCGCCCTCGAGCAGCTCGCCTCCGCAACGCTCGAAATTCACCGCGGCATTCCCCCGCAACTCCTCCCCCGGCCAGAGCAGCAGCACCTCGACCTCGAACCCCATCCCCCGCAGCAACCGCGCCGCCACAAACCCATCGCCCCCGTTGTTCCCCTTCCCGCAAACGACCCGCACGGCCCCCTGCGGCGCCAGCTCCGCCACAGCCTCAGCCATGGCCCTCCCCGCCGCCTCCATCAACTCCAGCGAAGGAACCCCCCGCCCCTCAATCGCCCACCGATCGACGGCACGCATTCCCTCAGCGTCATACAGAGACTTCAGCCAAGACTCCATCGCCTCAGCCTAATCGCCTCAATCCCGTGGTTCCTTATGCACGCATACGGTGCAAAAGGAACCACGACTTTGCCGCTGCCTCTCGATACCTGCCAGAGCACGATCACCAGAGGGGCCGGGTGGGGTACCCCGGGCACTTAACATCGAGCCATAGCGAGATGTGCCCGGGGTACCCCACCCGGCCCCTCCCTACGGCGCTACTTGACGCCGACGATCAACTTGGCGGTGGCGAGGTTGTCCGAGGCTTCGGAGCCCACCGCGATGTAGTCGATCTTCTCCAGGTACTGCTTCGCCGCTTCGAATTCTTCTTCGCCCGGCGGGATCAGCGAGGAAGCCAGGTTCAGGGCCGAGGGCCCGTCGACGAAGACGGCGATCGGAGTGCTGCCGAGGGCGCTGACGGCTTCCTTGTAGGCGGGCGCGTCGGCGAGGGTCTTGTTCGCTTCCTCGAAGGCCGACAGGGTCGAGGCGAGGCCGTAGCCGATCGCGATCCGGCTGCCCTTGGCGGCGACGACGACCGGCTGGCGGCCAAGTTCGGGGTCGCGGATCGAGAAGCCGCTCGCCTTGCCGTTGAGCGCGGTCACGCCGGGGATGTTCGCCGAGCGCAGGAACAGGCCGAGGTTGGAGACGGTGTTCTTCGCCTGCGTTTCGTCCTCGCTCTCGAGGATCAGGGCGCCGCCGAGGGTGCTTTCGCTGTTGCCGGTGAGATAGGCGCCGACGTCGCCGATCGAGCCGGTGATCGATTCGAGGTCGATGCCGGCTTCCTTCAGCGTCTTCTTCAGCCGGTTCGGCGGCACCTCGCCCGGGATCCCCTCCTTGTCGATCTGGTCGATCCCTTCGTTGAAGCGCTTGCCGAATTCGGCCGAGGCGAAGGCGGCGACCGAGGTCCCCGGCAACGAGCCGAGCAGCTCGGAGGCGTCGCCGGACGGCGGGTTTTCGCCGCTGAGGTTGGTGCTGAGGTCGATCTCGACCTGATCGGAGCCCGGGACGAGGCTGGCGACGGCGGTCGCTTCGTCGGGTTCGATGCCGACGCTGTCGAGGAAGAGCTTCGTTTCGGCGTCGATTTCGCCCGATTCGTCGACCAGGGCGCCGATGTCGACGTAGACGTCGGCGGCGCTGTCGCCGGGAACGTCGGCGACGGCGCTGGTGTAAGCGTCTTCGCCCGCGAGGTTCTCGCCATTCGAAGCGTCGACCATCGACTTGAAGATCGCTTCGTCTTCGGCGAAGACGACGAGGCCGTCGAAGACGCCGATCGCGGTTTCGTCTTCTTCGACCTTGAAGTCGACGCCCTCGTAGGAGCCGTCCTTCGTCGCTTCTTCGCCGGCTTCGATCTGCTTGTTGACGAAGTCGCGCGCCGCCTCTTCGTCCGTGGTCTGGACCGCGGCGCCGTAGCCTTCGAAGTCCTCTTCTTCGTATTCCTGCAGGAAGAGCCCGCCCTGCTCGCCGAGCCAGGGCTCGACTTCCTTTTCGTAGTCGAACTCTTCGCCGTCTTCGGAGGCGGAGCTTTCGAGTTCGGAGACGATCAGGTCGCCGAGGTCGTCGATCCCGGCGATCTTCTGCGCCAGGGTCTCGATGTTTTCCTTCGTCGCCCCTTCCGGCCGCACCGTGAAGTCGATGAAGATCGGCGCCTGCGGGGGCGCGACGCTGGCCGGGTCGGTACCGCTGCCGCCGTCGTCTCCGCCGCCGCAGCCGGCGGCGAGGAGAGCGGCGAGGACCGCGAGAAGCGCTGGGAGGACGAGACGGAGCTTCACGAGGTCGCGCATCCTAACGACCGTTTTGGACGGTTTCAGTCGACCGATGCCAGCGTGGACAGATTGTCACTCGACGGTGACGGTCTTGGCCAGATTGCGGGGCTGATCGACGTTGAGGCCGCGGTTGCGGGCGATGTCGTAGGCCAGCAGCTGCAGCGGCAGGATCGCCAGGATCGGCTGCAGGATCCAGTCGCTGGCGGCGACCTCGATCGTCTCGTCGGCGACTTCGGCGACGCGCTCGTCGCCGGCGGTGGCGATCGCGATCGTCTGGGCGCCGCGGGCGCGCACCTCCTCGACGTTGGAGAGGACCTTCTCCAGGACCGGGCTCTCGGTGGCGATGCTGATCACCGGCGTCGACTCGTCGAGCAGCGCGATCGGGCCGTGCTTCATCTCCCCCGCCGCGTAGGCGTCGGTCGGGATGTAGCTGATCTCCTTCAGCTTCAGCGCCCCCTCGAGGCAGACCGGGAGGCCGATGTGGCGCCCGAGGTAGAGGAAGAACTCCTGGCCCGAGTGGCGGGAGGCGACCTCCTTCGCCGGCCCCTCGGTCGCCGCCAGGGTCTCCTCCATCTTCGACGGCAGGGCCTTCATCTCGGCGACCAGCTCGGCCAGGCGCTCGGGCGGCAGCGTGCCGCGCAGCTCGGCCAGGCGCAGCCCCAGCAGGTACATCGCCGCCACCTGGGCGACGAAGGTCTTGGTCGCGGCGACGCTGACCTCCATCCCGGCGCGGATGTAGAGGACGGCGTCGGCGTCGCGGGTCGCCTGGCTGCCCATGATGTTGGTGATCGCGAGCACGGTGGCCCCCGCCTCGCGCGCGAGCCGCATCGCCGCCAGCGTGTCGGCGGTCTCGCCCGACTGGGTCATCCCGATCACCAGGTCCTCCGGACCGACGACGGGGTTGCGGTAGCGGTACTCGGAGGCGATGTCCATCTCCACCGGCACCCGCGCCCACTCCTCGATCGCGTAGCGACCGACCAGGCCGGCGTGGTAGGAGGTGCCGCAGGCGACGATCACGATCCGCCGCACCCCGCGCAGGAGCTCGTCGGAGAGGTCGACGTCTGAGAGGTCCACCCCCTCGGTGCCGGGGAGGCGGTCGGTGATCGTCTCGGCGACGGCGTCGGCCTGTTCGTGGATCTCCTTCAGCATGAAGGTCTCGTAGCCGCCCTTCTCGGCGGCGTCGGCGTCCCAGGTGACCTCTTCGGTCTCGCGCGCGACCGGGTTCCCCTCGGTGTCGGTGATCCGCACCGCTCCCGCTTCGACTTCGACGATCTCGCCGTTCTCGATCGGCATCGCGGTGCGGGTGTCGGCGAGGAAGGCGGGGATCGCGGAGGCGAGGAAGGTCTCCCCCTCGCCGACCCCGGCGACCAGCGGGCACTCCTTGCGGGCGCCGAGGAGGCGCTGCGGCTCGTCGGCGTGCATGGCGACGAAGGCGTAGTGGCCGCGCAGCTCGGCATAGGCGGCGCGGACCGCGGCGGCGAGGTCGCCGTCGTAGTGGGCGGCGATCAGGTGGGCGACGACCTCGGCGTCGGTCTCCGAGGTGAAGGCCTGGCCTTCGTCCTGCAGGCGCCGGCGCAGCTCGCTGTGGTTCTCGACGATGCCGTTGAGGACGATGTGGACGCGGCCGGAGCTGTCGTCGTGGGGATGGGCGTTCTCCTCGGTGACCCGGCCGTGGGTCGCCCAGCGGGTGTGGGCGATGCCGGTCTCGGACGGGGGCAGCGGCCCGGCGCCGTTGTCGGCGCGCGCCTCGACCGCGGCCCGCAGGTTGGCGAGGTTGCCGACCGCGTGCACGCTCTCCACCTCGCCGTCGGCGAGCACGGAGAGGCCGGCGGAGTCGTAGCCCCGGTATTCGAGCTTTTCCAGCCCCGAGAGCAGCAGCTCCTCGCAGGGCCGGCCGCCCACGTATCCGACGATGCCGCACATGAAGGCGAGTAAGGGTAGAGGGCGGGAGCGCCGGGCCGGCTCAGGCGAGCTCTTGCCGCACGACGCCGACCAGCCGCCGGCAGACCGCGTCGGCCTCCTCGGCGCTCGGCGCCTCGACCATCACCCGCACCAGCGGCTCGGTCCCGGAGGGCCGCAGCAACACCCGGCCACGTCCGTCGAGGCCCTCGCTCTCGCGCTCGACCGCCGCCCAGACCGCCGCCGCGTCGCGCACCGCCTCGCGGTCGGCGACCTCGACGTTGACGAGGACCTGGGGCAGCTTCCGCATCGGCACCGCCTCCTCGAGGCGGCGGCCGTCGAGCTCGCGCATCGTCGTAAGGGCGGCGGCGATCCCGTCGCCGGTGGAGACGAAGTCGGAGGCGATGATGTGGCCGGACTGCTCGCCGCCGAGGGACCAGCCGCGCCGCTGCATCTCGTCGATCACGTAGCGGTCGCCGACCTGGGTCACCGCGACCTCGATCCCGGCCTCCTCCATCGCCTGGTGGAAGCCGTAGTTGCTCATCACGGTGACGACCACTCCCCCGTTCAGCTCGCCCCGCGCGGCCCTGCCGCGGGCGGCGAGGGCGATCAGCTCGTCGCCGTCGTGGACGCGGCCGCTGCCGTCGACGGCGAGGACGCGGTCGCCGTCGCCGTCGAAGGCGAAGCCGATCTCGGCCCCGGAGGCGGCGACCCGCTCGGTCAGCGGCTCGATGTGGGTGGAGCCGCAGCCGGCGTTGATGTTGCGGCCGTCGGGCTCGACCGCGATCGCCTCGACCTCGGCGCCGAGGCGCTCGAAGATCGCCGGGGCGGCGCGGTAGGTGGCGCCGTTGGCGCAGTCGAGGACGACCTTGCGGCCGGAGAGGTCAAGCGGGAAGGCCGACTGCAGCGCCCGCAGGTAGTCCTCGAGACCCCCGTTCAGCTCGCGGACGTGCCCCGCGCGCTCCGCCGCCGGCGCCGCGTCCATCCTCGCCTCGATTTCCGCCTCGACCTGGTCGGGGAGCTTGGTGCCGCGGCCGTTGAAGAACTTGATCCCGTTGTCGCGAAAGGGGTTGTGGGAGGCGGAGACGACGGCGGCGAGGTCGAGCCCCAGCCGCTTGACCAGGATCGCCGCGGCCGGGGTCGGCAGCACGCCGGCCAGCAGCGCGTCGCCCCCCGCGGCGGCGATGCCGGCGGCCAGGGCGGCCTCGAGCATCGGCCCCGACTCGCGGGTGTCGCGGACGATCAGGACCTGCGGCCGCTCGGCCTCGAGCGTCGCCGTCGTCGCCCGGCCCAGCGCCGTGGCCAGCTCGGCGCTGAGGAAGGTGCCAGCCTCTCCCCGGACCCCGTCGGTTCCGAAGAGCTTGCGCGCGGTCGTCACCCCGCTCCCGTCAGCGCTTCGAGAACTGAGGCCGCTTGCGAGCCTTCTTCAGCCCGGCCTTGCGGCGCTCCTTGACGCGCGCGTCGCGGGTGAGGAAGCCCCTGCGCTTGAGGTCGCCGCGGAGCTCGGAGTCGATCTCGGTCAGGGCGCGGGCGACGCCGTGCCGGATCGCCCCGGCCTGGCCGCTGACGCCGCCGCCGTGGACACGGACGCGGACGTCGACGTTGCCCTCGTAGCCGGAGACCGCCAGCGGCTGCTTGACCATCGTCTGGTGCAGGGGCCGCGGGAAGAACTCCTCGAGGTCGCGCTTGTTGACTTCGATCTTGCCGTTGCCCGGCAGCAGGGTGACACGGGCGATCGAGTTCTTGCGCTTGCCGGTGGCGAGGAAGCGGGCGCCTTTGTCCATCTTCGCCGGCGCCCGGCTGGCCGCCGCCGCGTCGGTGTCCTCATCCGCCGTCAGTTCGGCTTCGCGGCGCGCTTTCTCTTCTTCCTCGGCTTCCAGCCGCGCCCGCTCCTCGGCGCTCAGCTCGGGCTGCTCGGGCTCGACCAGGATCGGCTCCAGGTCAGCCCCCGGAATCACGTCTTTTTTCTTCTCCTCAGCAACCGGCTCCTCGACGACCTCCTCGGACGACTGCCCATCTCCAGCCTCCTCGGACGGCTCCCCCTCAGACGCATCTGCCGCGGGTGGCGACGATTCCGAGGACTCTCCCGATAGGGAGAGCCCGGAACCGGAGACAGGACCCGCGGCCTGAGGCTCCTGTCCCTCGCTGTCAGCCTGAGGCTCCTGTCCCTCAGCCGTCTCCTCCTGAGGCTCCTCGGTCGTCTCGTCGTTACGCGTCTCGTCGTCGATCAATTCAGTTCGTCTCCATCGGTTTCGGCTGCTGCGCCGCGTGCGGGTGGTCGGGCCCGGCGTACACCTTCAGCTTGGTCAGCTGCTGGCGGGCGAGGCGGTTGCGCGGCAGCATCCCCTTCACGGCCTTGCGGATCACTTCCTCCGGCTTGCGCTCGAGCATCTCGCCGAGGGTGCGGGACTTGATCCCGCCGGGGTAGCCGCTGTGGCGGTAGTAGGTCTTCTGCGCCAGCTTGTCGCCGGTGACGCGGATCTTCTCCGCGTTGACGACGACGACGAAATCGCCGGTGTCGACGTGCGGCGTGTACTCCGGCTTGCGCTTGCCGCGCAGCGTGTCGGCGATCTGCGTGGCGAGACGGCCCAGGGTCTTCCCCTCGGCGTCGACGACGTACCAGTCGCGCTGGCGGTTGGCTGGAGTAGCTACAAAGGTCTTCATCGCGCAAAAACCGCGCGGTCTATCCCACGCGGCCGGGGGATGATAGCCGCATCGCGGTGTAGGCGACCGTCCGGAGACCCGCGTGTGCGGCTGGCGAGTGCCGGACCGAGCGGGGGTAGGACGCAGGGAGGCCGAATGGCGGCGCTATTCGGCCGACCGAGGACGACGCCCCGCGAAGCGTCCGGTGCCGCCAGACGTGCGCGAGGGTTTCCGGACGGTCGCCTATACTGCCGCCCGAGCAATGCCGAATCCCGTGCGGGCCACCGTCCGGGAGCGGAGGAACCGAAGGGGCCTTTGCAGGTCCCAGGGGCGAATCGGACGAAAAGCGTCCGTAGCGCGACTCTTTCAGCGCGAGCCCGTCAGCTAACTCCGCAGGCGATCGAAAGAGAGGGCTAGCGGTTGAACAGCAAAGGGTTCGTCCGACCAGGCGTGGCCGGCCAGATCTGCCTAGCGGCAGCGATCGTGCTGCTCGCGTTCCTCGCCGGCAGGGCCGCGGCGGCCGCGACCGGCGGCGCCGGCACCCCGGGGGCGACCCCCAGCGCCAAAGGCAGCCCCTCCGGGACGCCGTCGAGCGCACCCAGCGCCGGCACCCTCACCCTCGTCGCCGCCCAGACCACCCCCCGCAAGTCCTTTTACTTCGGCTACCGCTACCCCCGCCTCAGCTACACGATCGGCAGCAACCAGCCCCTCAACGACCTGCGGATCGACGTCGTCAGCTCGACCGGCGAAGTCGTCAGGACCTTCTACCGGGAGGACGTCGCCCCCAACGTCGCCGCCGCCGTCCGCTGGGACGGCACCACCAACGAAGGCCGGCCGGCCCGCAACGGCCGCTACAGCTTCCGGATCAGCCCGCAGTCGGCGACCGCCACCCCCCCGGCCGCCCGCAAGGCGACCAGCTCGACCACCCTCAGCCTCGCCTTCGCCTTCTACGGCTACGCCTTCCCGATCCTCGGCAGCCATGAATACGGGATGAGCGCCGGCCGCTTCGGCGCCGCCCGCTCAGGCCACACCCACCAGGGACAGGACGTGATGGCGGCCTGCGGAACGCCGCTGGTCGCCGCCCGCGGCGGCACCGTGCAGATGTCCACCTGGGACGACGCCGCCGGCAACTACGTCGTGATCGACGGCAGGCGCACTCCTTACGACTTCATGTACGCGCACCTGGCCGAACCCTCGCCCCTGCAGGAGGGCGAAACCGTCCGCACCGGTCAGCCGATCGGCATCGTCGGCGATACCGGCGACGCCCAGGGCTGTCACCTCCATTTCGAGATGTGGGCCGCCCCCGGCTGGTACGAGGGCGGCTCCCCATTCGACCCACTTCCCTATCTGGAGAAGTGGGACGCCTATTCCTGAGCTGCGCAGTTGAGCTCAAGCCGATCGGCCCGGGAACGGGAGGCCGACGCCCGTCACCGATCAAGCCGCACTACGCGGGAAACGGTCGCATTGCCGAAATCCCGTGTTCTGGATTGAGTGAGTTGAATGGTTTATACGTACCTGAGTGAGTGACGAACGGTCGCGTATCCCCAAAGACATAAGGAGCAACAATGAAGGAGTCATTCCCCGAAGCCATCGACCAGCGCCTGGTCCGATCGCTCGCTCATCCCCTGCGTATCCAGATCCTCGAGCTCCTGACCGACCACGTGGCCAGCCCCAACAGCCTCGCCAACCAGCTCGAGGCCGGCCTCAGCGACGTCGCCTACCACACGCGTGCGCTCGATCGCTACGGAGCGCTCGAACTCGTTGACACGGCGCAGCGCCGCGGCGCCACCGAGCACTTCTACAAGGCGAACCCGGAAGCGTTCGTCGGCGGTCCCAGCTGGCGCAAGGTGCCGCGCGCGGTCCGTGGCGGCGTCTCGGCGGCCACTCTGCAGACCTTCCTCGACAAGGCGATCGCCGCCCTCGAAGCGGGCACGCTCGACGGCCGCGAGGACACCGTCTTTCGCTGGATGCCGCTCTTCCTCGACGAAGAGGGCTGGCGGGAGGTGGCCTCGATCCTCGAAGAGGCGACGAAGCTGATGCTGGCCGCCCACCTGCGCAGCCAGGCCCGGCTCAGCGACAGCGGCGGCGAGGGTGCCGTCTCGACCGTAGTTGGGATGGCAGCTTTCGAGACCGCGGGGTCGGTAGAGGCCGCCTGAGGGCGGCTCCTACTCCCACTCGATCGTCGCCGGCGGCTTCGAGGAGATGTCGAGGGCGACGCGGTTGACGTCGCGGATCTCGTTGATGATCCGGTTCGAGACCCGCTCCAGCAGGTCGTAGGGGAGCCGCGCCCAGTCGGCGGTCATCGCGTCGTCGGAGGTGACCGCGCGGATCACGATCGGGTAGGCGTAGGTGCGGCCGTCGCCCTGCACCCCGACCGAGCGAACCACCGGCAGCACGCAGAACGACTGCCAGAGCTGGCGGTAGAGCTCCGCCGAGCGGATCTCCTCCTGCAGGATCGCGTCGGCGGCGCGGAGGATGTCGAGGCGCTCTTTGTTCACCTCGCCGCCGACGATGCGGATGCCGAGACCAGGCCCCGGGAAAGGCTGGCGCCAGACCATCCGCTCCGGCAGCCCCAGCTCGGCGCCGACCGCCCGCACCTCGTCCTTGAACAGCATCCGCAGCGGCTCGACCAGCTCGAACTCGAGGTCGTCGGGGAGGCCGCCGACGTTGTGGTGCGACTTGATCGTCGCCGCGTGGTCGGACCCGCCCGACTCGATCACGTCCGAGTAGAGCGTGCCCTGGACCAGGTAGCTGACGTCCTCGAGCTTCGCCGCCTCCTCCTCGAAGACGCGGATGAACTCGGTGCCGATGATCTTCCGCTTCTCCTCGGGGTCGTCTTTGCCAGCCAGCTTGGCGAGGAACCGCTCTTCGGCGTCGACGTGGACGAGCGGGATCCCGAACTGGCCGAACGCCTGAACCACCTGCTCGGCCTCGTTCAGCCGCATCAGGCCGTGGTCGACGAAGACGCAGGTGAGCTGGTCCCCGATCGCCCTGTGGACCAGCAGCGCCGCGACCGAGGAGTCGACCCCGCCGGAGAGGCCGCAGATCACCTTGCCCTCCCCCACCTGGGCCCGGATCTTCTCCACCTGTTCGGCGATCACCGACTGCGGCGACCATTGCTCCCGGCAGCCGGCGACGTCGCGCAGGAAGCGGGTGAGGATCTCGGTGCCGTAGGGAGTGTGGACGACCTCGGGGTGGAACTGGATCCCGTAGAGGCCGCGGTCCGGGAGCTCGCAGGCGGCCACCGGCGAGCTCGGGCTCGAGGCCAGGGCGGTGAAGCCTTCCGGCGCCTCGAAGACGGCGTCGCGGTGGCTCATCCAGCAGCTCTGCTCCTCCGGCAGGCCGCCGAGCAGGCGACCGCCGCCATCGCGGAGGATGAGGTCGGTGCGACCGAACTCCCCCGACTCCGCCGACTCGACCCTGCCGCCGAGCGCCAGCACCATCGCCTGCATCCCGTAACAGATGCCCAGCACAGGGATCTCGAGGTCGAGCAGCTGCGTGGGGAATTTCGGTGCTTCCGGCTCGTAGACCGACGCCGGCCCACCAGACAACACCAAACCCTTCGGCTTCCGCTCCCGAATCTTCTCGATGGACGTATTCGCCGGCAGCAACTCGGCAAAGACCCCGCATTCCCGGATCCGCCGGGCGATCAGCTGCGAATACTGCCCGCCGAAATCAAGGACGAGAACCTCCTCGACAGCGCTCCCTCCGGCGGGTGGCGACGATTTCGAGGACTCTCCCGATAGGGAGAGCCCGAAATCGGAGACAGGACCCGCCGGCCGGGACGCTTCCGTCCTATTAGTCATCCGATACGGCAACTCCAGTCGACACAGCCGCCCGACCGTTCGAGCCCATGCCCACCGACTGCTCGTTCTGCAGCTTCTTCCCCTCGCTCATCAGCGCCGGAGCGACCATCACCTCGGCCCGCTGGAAGGAGCGGATGTCCTCGTAGCCGCAGGTGGCCATCGAGGTTTTCAGCGCCCCCATCAGGTTGAAGGTGCCGTCGTTCTCCTGCGCCGGGCCGAGGAGGATCTCCTCCATCGTCCCGTCCTGCTTGGTCGAGACGCGGGTGCCGCGCGGCAGCGAGGGGTGGAAGGTCGCCATCCCCCAGTGGAAGCCGCGGCCGGGCGCCTCCTTGGCCCGCGCCAGCGGCGAGCCGACCATCACCGAGTCGGCGCCGCAGGCGATCGCCTTGGAGACGTCGCCGCCGGTGCGCATACCCCCGTCGGCGATCACGTTGACGTACTCGCCGGTCTCGAGCATGTGCTGGGCGCGGGCGGCGGCTACGTCGGCGATCGCGGTCGCCTGCGGGACGCCGATCCCGAGCACGCCGCGGGTGGTGCAGGCGGCGCCGGGGCCGACGCCGACGAGGACGCCGACGGCGCCGGTCCGCATCAGGTGCAGCCCGGTCGAGTAGGAGGCGCAGCCGCCGACCACCGTCGGCACCGGGACTTCGGCGATGAACTCCTTCAGGTTGAGCGGCTCGACCGTGGTCGAGACGTGCTCGGCCGAGATCACCGTGCCCTGGATGACGAGGATGTCGATGCCCGCCTCGACCGCGACCTCGTAGTACTCGCGCACTTTCTGCGGCGTCAGCGAGCCGCAGACGACGGCGCCGCGGGCCTTTATTTCTTCAATCCGCCTGGCGATCAGCTCGGCCTTCACCGGCTCGGTGTAGATCTGCTGCATCAGCCGCGTCGCCTCGTGCTTGGGCGCGGCGGCGATCGCCTCCAGTTTTTCCTCGGCGTTCTCGAAGCGGGACCAGATCCCCTCCAGGTTCAGCACCCCGAGGCCGCCCAGCTCGTTGACGAGCACGGCGGTGTCGGGGGAGACGACGCCGTCCATCGCCGAGGCGACGAGCGGCAGTTCGAAGCGGTAGGGACCGAGGGTCCAGCTGATGTCGATGTCGTCGGGGTCGCGCGTCCGGCGGGAAGGGACGATCGCGATGTCGTCGAATCCGTAAGCGCGGCGGCCCTTCTTGCCGCGGCCGATTTCGATTTCCAAGTTAGTCCTCCAAGGCGTGGCGTTGAATAAGCCAGCCTACACTTCCGCGGGGACCTCCAAATCGTGCACGGAGACCTCGCCCAGCAGGCGCTCGACCTGGTTGCGGTCGACGGTGCCGGCGCCGAAGTGCTGGGTCGACTCCGCCCCGCAGGCGACCCCGTAGGCGAGGCAGTCCTCGGGCGAGCGGCCTTCGTAGCGGGCGGCGACGTAGCCGGCGACGAACGCGTCGCCGGAGCCGACCGTGGAGACCGGCTCCAAGGGCTCGGTGTGGACCTCCAGCAGCCGCCGCGAGCCGCCGCCGCCGACCGCGGCGACGCAGCCGTCGGGGCGGGTGATCGCCGCCTCGCTCGCCCCCAGCCGCACCAGCTCCAGCAGGCCCTGGGCGAGGTCGGTGCGGTCGGCGAACTCCTGTCCGACCAGCTCCTCGGCCTCGCGCTCGTTGGGGGTGACCATCGAGGCGCCGGCTCGGACCCCGGCCAGCATCGCCTCCCCCTCGGCGTCGAGGACGACCGGGACCCCCCGCCGGGAGAGGTCGTCGATAAGACGGGCGTAGAGGTCGTCGCCCGCCCCCGGGGGGAGGGAGCCGGCGAGGACGCAGATCCTCGCCCCGCTCGCCAGGTAGGCGATCCGCTCGAACAGCCGCTTCACCTCCTCCGGGCTCACGGCCGGCCCCCGCTCGTTGATCTCGGTCTGTTCGCCCGAGGTGGGGTCGATCACGGCGAGGTTGATCCGGGTCTCGGAGGCGATCAGGGTGAAGTCGGCCAGCACCGACTCCTCCTGCAGCTGTTCGAGCACCCGCGTCCCGGTCGGGCCGCCGACGAAGCCGGTGGCGATCACCGGGCGGCCGAGCAGGCTCAGCGCCCGGGCCACGTTGATCCCCTTGCCACCGGCGACGGTGCGGCTCTCGACGGCGCGATGGCGGCGGCCGAGGCGGAAGTTCGGCACCGCGACGGTGCGGTCGATCGCCGCGTTCAAGGTCACCGTGAGGATCACTTTGGCTTCACCCGATTCAGCTCCTGGAGTCGTCCCTGCGGACCAGCCGGCGCAGCAGAATTACCCCGAGGATGAGTATCACGAACGCCGCGATTCCGATAGGGAGCGAGTTGTCAGCGACAGCGGTGCGGGCGCGGTCGAAGAGGCTCGCCTCCGGGACCGAGCGGCTGGCGCGCAGGGCGACGCTTCCCACCTTGCGGCCGTCGACGAGGACGGCGACCGCT
>Ga0247774_1000164_pt1 | contig 30961 bp, 25 predicted proteins | sample UWRJL001104B6_FD_179933 | JGI IMG/M metagenome (GOLD analysis project Ga0247774, IMG submission 179933) | Plant litter microbial communities from Arlington Agricultural Research Station in Wisconsin, United States - UWRJ-L001-104B-6 | ecosystem: Environmental > Terrestrial > Plant litter >...
CCTGCATGCGCTCGACATGCCGCTGCACGTGTCCGTCTACTTCCCGCAGTCTTACAACTTCGCCGGCTACCTGGCGATCGTGCCGCGCGAGCACGTGGAGGCCTTGGACGTGAATAGCGCGGAGCTGATGACGTTCATCATCTCCGGCGGCGTCTCGGGGCTCGGTGTCGGGCAATCGGTGTTGCCCCCCGCCAGCATGTAGTGAAGGGCGGACAGTGTTCGCCTCGAAACGCTGGAAGTCTAAGCGCTCTCGTCGGGCTCGAGCACCCGTGAGCCGAGGTTCAGGGCGCCATCTTGCACGGACTCCAGGATCTGACCTGCCGCCTCTTCATCGAACTCGAGCAGCGCCACGAGCTTGTTCAAGAGCTCCTTTTCCGGCGCGCTTTGTTCGCCGTCTGCGTGCGTGAGCAGCGCGGCGTTGGCCAGCAAGAGCTCGCGTTCTTCGCGTGAGAGATCCTTGAACGGGGCATCCACGTTCAGTGTGCGCTTGAACTTGGCGTACTCGAGCAATTCTCGTTCTTCCTCGCTGCTGGCGTCGAAGCCACACAACAGTCCCTCGATGACTCCGGACTCGGGCGCCGCGACCTTGCCGTCGGCCCAGGCCACTGCCACCAGACACTTCACGATGTTCTTTTCGCCGGGGGTCATGAGCACGAAGCCTACACCGCTTCCCGCCCCCACCAAGACCAGCGCGCGATCCCCGAGGAACCGCGCACTTTTGTGATCAGAGATTGTCTCTCGCCCCGAACGGGCCCCCAGCCCGCGCGCTAAGGCTCGAGCTCGCAGATGGTGCGATAGTCATGCGTGTGGCCGGCGCTGGGGGAGAACGAGCTCTTGTCGCACGGACGATCGACCCAGCCCCAAATGGTCGACTCTGAGTTGTAGGCGAGCGCCGCGCACCGGTAGCCGCCGTTTGGGTTGCCGTTGATCCAGCCGAAGGTCGACGATTGTCCGCCGAGCCAAGCCCAGGTGGCTTGCTTTTCTGCGAGCAGGGCTTTGCTACAACCCGAGCAATAGCAATCGTTGATGTCTGGGTGCTCGAGCTGGTCGCACGTCAGCCCGAGCCAAGCGTCGCTCACGTCGGTAAAGGGAACCAAGAGGCCCTTGAGCACGAAGCCCTGCTCCTCAGCCGAGTCGAGCACCAGCAAGTGGCCCGACACCTGATGCTCGCTCGCCAGCTGGCCACAGGTCGCGACCGCCTGCTGGGCCGAACTGGACTCGACCGTTGCGTCGACATAGCAGTGCCCACCGAACTCTTCGCCATGAAACGCGGCGCAGTCGACACCGTCCGGCGCGTTGCCCCCGCCCGCGTCGCTCGTGGCCGACGTGCCCGCATCGCTCATGGCCGACGTCCCCGCATCGCTCATGGCCGACGTCCCCGCATTGCTCACGGCCGACGACCCGCCCCCGCCGATTGAAGTGCCTCCCGCGCCAGCGCCAGCCGAGAAGCCGCTCCCTGCGCCTCCGAGCGCAGCCGGGCCACCCGCCGCTGCGCCGTCGCTGGCTTCCCCGCTGGTGAATGGCTTGCCGCTGCACGATGGCGCCCCGAGCGCGCACAAGAGCCAGCCCCCAATGACCACGGTCGCGCGCCGCGGAATCATCGCGCAGCTGCGAGGCCGTAGGTCACGAGCTCACCGGGACTGTAGCGGGCCACATTGGGGTGGTTGGTGCTGCCAACCCCCATCCACGCCACGTACCAGGCGTCCTTGAACAAAGTCGCTGAGATTGAAGTCTGTGCCAGATCCGCAAAAAACTCGTGGCTGCGTGCCAAGCGTGAAAAGTCACCAGCGACGGCCGAGCCGATCTTGATGCGGCTCTTATCGGCGGTGGTGGAGGTCGTGTCCGACCAGAGCAGGTGAAGGTCGGGCTCATTCCCCCCCTGCGGATTGAGCATGAGCAGCGCTGGATGCCCTTCGCTCAATATCGGCAGCATGGTTGGGCCAGTGAAGTTTGCGCCATCGTCCGCAGATACGTACAGCTTCACGTGTTGGAACAGGTCGGTCGACGTCACGTATAGCTTGCCGTTCAGATAGGCAAGCGCCGGCGCGCGATAGGACGGGTAGTCGAGCGGGATGTTGACCCGCGTGGACGGGTCGAACGTCGAGCCGTCCTGGCTGGAAAGGACGACGATTACGTAATCCTCGTGATATGCCAAAAACAGCCGGTGATTGCCGTAGGCGAGAGCCGGCGCGCTGATCGGCGCGGCCGCGAGCGGTTCCGGCGTTCCGGAAGCGCTCTGCAGCGTCATGAAGTCATAGTGGGCGAATGATGGATCTGCGGACACCGCGACCCTGACGGTTCGCTTCGGCGGCAGCCCCGTGATCCACGCGGTCCAGCCCAAGTAAACGTGCGCGGCATCCGCTGCCAATGCGGGCTCGGACGACTCGAAGAGAGAGTCGGAGACACTGCTGATTTCGCCGAAGCCGACGCCGTCCGACGCGGCCGTCAGCTTGAACCCCGAATTCGGCGGATCGCTCACGGTCCAGGCGAGCACCAGACTCTTGTCGGCGAAGTTGGTCACCGCCGGGGTGGCAGCGGTCGGGGTATCCCAAAATGTCCGTTTCTTACTGATGCCATCTGCTGTGCCGACGAACACGCGCCCGCCGCTGACCGTCGGCGTTGCGCCCGGAGCGAGCGGGCCGAGCGGTCTACCAGCAGCTTCCGTGTTCCAGAGGAAAGTGAGATTTTCCGCGTCGAACGCGCGCAAAATGCCATCGGGACTTCTGAGGCTGTCGGTGCTGTAGGCGTGCGCGGCCCACACGATGCCGCTACCGCGCTCGCTGCCGTGGGACGAGACGCTGAGGTGTGCCGCGCTCCGTAAGATGTGCGTTTCCCAGTCAGTGGAGTTGACGAGATCACTCGCCAGTGTCTCGCAGGAGCCGTCGTTGCCGGGATTGGGACACTCGAAATGCCCGTTTGCGGTGTCGTACTCGAACGCGCGCAGTCGATCGCTCGACGCCCATGCAAACAACCGGGGCTTGGGCTCTGCCCCTGAGCCGGGCCAATACACGGGCGAGCTCGGCATCGCGCCGCAGCTGACTGCCGACGGATCACAGGCAAGCGAGCCGTTGCCGCGAAACTTCTGCACCAGCGAGCTGACACCCGCTCGAGCCCCCCGCGAAAGGAGGTACAAGTCACGCTGCCCGGCGACCAGCAGTTGGCCCGAGTCGGGAAGCAAGAGCGGCCCACTACTGCCCAGCTCGGTGCTCGGGCACTGAGCTGCGGACGAACAGCTGAACAGCTCACTCACGCCAGCGCCGCTTGGGTCGGGAAGCGCGAGGATCCGAGACGCGAACGGGTTCGAACCATCATTTGCCGTCGAAGCTCCGGGATTGGTCGAGAGAAAGATGGAGCCGCTGTCGTCTGCGGCAGGCCCCTGCCCGCTCATCGTCACACCCGAACCGCTCGGGTTACCGAGCCGAATGACGCCGAGCGGGGACAGGTTCACGTCGAACGTGAAAACCCAACCGCTCGCATCCGAGCCCGGATTGTAGTCTCCGAATGGCACGTACAGAACACCATTCGCGAGCGTGAGAGCGCTGCGTTGCGCCTGCTTGGCGTTCACGAAGTCCGCGCGCGCGATGGCCGCCGACCTGAGCACGGTTCCCGTGCTCAGGTCGAGCTTGTGCACGTGGTGAGCGTAGACATCGCCTTCCTTCGTGGCCGCCACCGCATACAACGCGCCGTCGGCAACGGAGAGCACGGGCGTCCCGAGGATGCCGATCTCGTGCCAAATCTGACCACTTCCGTTGGCGATCAGCGGATCGGGGAGTACGATGGAAGGGCCGAGCGCCTGGCTCCAAATCGGCGTCCGCTCGGGCTTTCGCGCATCGAGTGCGTAAACCGCGTTGGCCATGGTCGCCACGTACACCAGATCGAGCTCTCCTCCAGTCGGCATTTTCACGGCCGGCGCGACCAACGGCTGAGCGAAGACGGCGCCGCGCACGGGCCGACGTGAAAGCTCTCCGAAGCTCGCTGGCTTCACGCTGGAGGCGCTGAGCGCGGACTCGTCGAGGTTCGCACCAGTGCGCGCGTTGTCATTGTGCTGCGTTGGCACCAATACGAAGCCGCGCCCGTTCACCCCGCCGGAACCGCCCGCGCCTCCGCGCGGCTCGGGCGCGCGGCCTCCAGCGCCGGCTAGCATTCCTGTGCTCCCTGCGCTGTCGGTGCTGCCGGCACTTCCTGCGCTCTCGGCGCTGCCGGCACTTCCTGCGCTCTCGGCGCTGCCGGCGCTTCCGCCGAGCTTTCCGGCGCTTCCGCCAGCCATATCCACACCGGCAGCCGCGTTCGCGGCGCTGCCCTCGCCACTGCCCCCTTGACCGGTACTGCCCGCGCCATCCGAAGCGCAGCTTTGGCCGGCAGGATAACAGGCGTTGCGTGCGACGCAGCATTCGTAGCCGGCGGCGCAAGGACACGGCGCGCCCTCGAGCACACGAGTGCAGCCACCGATCAGGAATATCGAGCTCGCTAGGAGCCAGTGAAATGAGTGCATCTTGCAGGTCTCAAAAGCGGCCCGAAAAATCCAGGAGCAGGCCATCGGCGAGCCCTGGGCCGCTCGAGTTGGTGTTGACGGTGACATTCGATTCCGGCCACCACTTGGCCCAGGCCCAAGTCAAGCCGGCGGCCAGCGCGGTGCCGTAGCACACGAGTGATGCGCGGTTCATGTTGACGATTTGCTGATTGCTCGACGCGAGGCTGGCCTGGGAGTCGCCTTTTGCCTGCGCCGAAGTCCCGATCGCCAACGCCGATAGGGTGAGCCCTGCAGCGCCCGCGGTGAGCGCGGTGATGCCGGCTATCCGCGCCACGCTGCGACGTGTCGAGCTCGGCTTGGGGCTCGACTCCGGCGGCTCGTCGCGCGCGGCCGCGGCGCTCGTGCGAAAGTCACGCACCTCCGCTTGGCCGAACGGCGTGGAGAACGTCCATTGGAATGCCAAGCTCTGGGCTCCGCGTTGGGCGACCTGAGGCATCATCGGCGCGAACGCGGCGACTTCGACCGCTCCTTCGGCCTCGATCGCGTATTCTGCCAGCTCGTCATTCTGGCGTACGAACAAGGGGCGCTCCGCAGGCGCCAGTAGCCGCAACGCCTGGCCTGCCCGGGGATGCGCGTCCAGCACCCGCTCGCCGCGCGCGTTCTCCACGTAAAAGTGACCCCAGTTACGTGCCGCGAAGAACAACGTCCCGACGCTCGCTGGGTAGCTCAAGATTTCGTGCTCGAGATTGTGGCCCGGAGCGCGCACCATGAAATCTGGCTTGAAGCGCGGGTTCTGAATGGCGCGATTGGCGGTGACCAGAAAAGCGCCGAGCTCAGCGTAACTGACCGCGCCGTCGAGATCGGCATCTGCCGCGCCACGCAGGCCCGAGCGCAGCTCATGGCTCAAGATGCCGCCTTGGTAGCGTTCCCATTCGTGACTTGCGCGGTCCGACGAGGTCGAAAGCACGAAGCCGGTGTTGGCCAGGTGCGCGGGCACTCGCTCCGCCCAATTTCCCACGTAGGGAGCGCGGTGCCCGCCGGGGCCGCGATCGAAGACCAGAAAGTACGATTTGCATGCGTCGATGAAGACGTGGTTGTGCGTTGCTGGCGAGCGCGACAAGAGCGAAAATAGCATCGAGCGAGTCAGCCGCTGATCTTCGAGCACGACGAAGCCTTCGCCGCCCTCGACATCGCCGTGCCCGCTGTAGAAGAACAGGAACTCGGTTCGCGCGCCGTGCGCCGCAGCTTCCTTCATGCGCGCCATGAGCGTGGCAAAGCCGCGTTCGATCTCGGACCAGCGCGGGGCTCCGGCAACGCTGAGCTTCGGATGCATGCTGCGCGTGGCCTCGTCCAACGTGACGAACAGCAAGCTTTGTACGTGAGCGTCGGAGAGCAACCGGTGCGTCGCGAGCGCGTCATCGTCGGCATAACGAAGCAGCCCGTCGCTGGCAGCCTCCGGTCGATCGTTGCCGATCACCAGCGCAAAACGTTGCACGGCCGCGCCTGCCGCACGCGCTGTTCGGCTCGCGGACAGCGCGAGTGCGAGCGCGAGCAGCCAGACGAAGCATTTCATCGCTCGACCCGGGTTTCGATGCGCTGGAGCACGCCATCGGCAACCGGAGACTCTGCCACTGACGGCCCGTGCTGCTTCAACCAGGCCTCGACCTCCCTGACGCTGAGTGGCCGCGCCGTGAACAGAGCATACAAGGAGAGCGGTCCGTCCGCGAAGTCCTGTTGCACCAGCTCGCCGAGCGGCACGTTGGCGCCACCGCGCGCGATTGCAATCGACTGAGGATTGTCAGCGGCGTTCTCGTACGCCGGATAGTACCAACGCACCTCCGCGCTGGCGTCCGTGGCGAAGATCATCAAATAGTCGAACGGGTGTGGCCCCAAGTTCGTGTACGAGAACAGGAGTCCGTCCTCGGGAGCAATCGTGGTCCCGAGCGGCCCCGGGTTGCCGTGCGGGGCCACGCGCTGGATTTGCATGCCCGCCCAGCGCCTGCCGGAAAGGGCAGGCGCGTCGCTGCCTTTTTCGCGAAACTCGGAAATCTCCTGCGGACGGTGAACGAAGAACAGCGCACCGCCGAGGCACGCGGCGAGTCCTCCCAGAAGCAGCGCGGCCCCACGGCGCGAACGCGGCGGCCGTTCCCTCGAGACCTGACGCGTTTTTTCGCGTACGCGCGAGGCAAGATCGATATTTTCCAGATCGGTCGCGGGCGCGGCCAAAAGCTCGCTCAGATTGCGCAGCTGCTCGAGCGTGCGCCGGGCCTGCGCGGAGTCTCGGAGCTCGGCCTCGATGGCGGCGCGCTCGGACAGCGTGACCTCGCCCTCCAAATGCGCGGCAAGCATCGCAGGCGGGACGCGTGAACGAGAGCTCATGCGCCCTCCAAGCTGTCACGGAGCTTCGTCATCGCATCGAACAGCCGGCGCTTGACCGTGCCCATCGGGATTTCGAGCGTTTCCGCGATTTCGTCGTAACTCAGTCCGGCGCTGTAGCGCAGCAGCACCACGCTGCGTAATTTTTCGGACAGCTCGCCGAGGGCGACCCGGAGATCGCGCCGGCGCTCGCGGAGCAGTACTTCCAGCTCTGGGATTTCCGTCGTTTCTTCGCAGGCGTACTCGAGCGCCCGTTGTTCAGCGCGCGACGAGCGCCAGGTCATGTGGCAGCGGTTGAGCAGCACCCGGTAGAGATAAGAAGAGAACTTGCCGTGGGCTCGGTAGCTCGGCAGCGCCCGAAATATCTCTACGAACGTGTCCTGTGCCACGTCGGCGGCCAAGGCATCCCTACCCAGATAGCGCACCGCCATGCGCAACGTGCGGGCCTGATGGCGACGAATCAGTGTCGCAAATGCCGCATCGAATCCGCCACGTGCGAGCAGCATCAGCTCGTCGTCAGTGCGGGACTCGAGCCCGTCCGTCGTAGCCGGCGGCTTCGGTACCAACGATAACGGGCGGCTGTTTTCCATCCGCTGGGATAATGCGCGATCCGAACGGAATGTTCGGTATGGCAGTGAGAAAAATCTCGCCCCGAGTGTCTTTGAAATTACCCAGACCGTCACTATTTAATTGACACCTGCATGCTTACCTGAATGTCACGCCACCAGAAACTCTGCCCCGCAGCCGCTGTGTTGGATGACGACGGCCAGCCACCACAGCCTTCCCAGGCCGACGTCAGGACGTGGAGAAGTAGGCCCAGGCGGGCTCACCCGCGGAGGTCTGGAAATAATAACCGTTGTTTCGTTTGGCGGGCATGGCGAAGCCTTGATTGTTGCAGGTGACGAGGCGTGACTCCTGCTACCTTCCGAGGGTGGTGGATCCGATTCGGGAGTTGTTCGGGGTATCGGCGCTCGAGCTATTTCGGGCTCGTCGCTTCGAGGTAAGTCATGGTCCCGTGACGCGCTTGCCGGCGTTCATGCGCGAAGGGTTGCTGGCCAGCATCGAGAGCCTGTGTCGCGGCTACACGGGGCAGCTCGACGTCGCGGGAGGAAGCACCGGCGAGGGGCTGCAAGTCGCCGTCGCGGACGTGAATCCGTGGGCGCTCTTGAAGTTGGGCCTCACCGTCTACTTCAAGGATCTACGCCGCGCGCTGCCCGCCGCGCCCGGTTTTCTCCAGCACTTGGAGCTCGCCCTGGGTATCCCGACGAGCGCGGGACTTTCGGCGTTCGTGAATGCGCCGGGCTCCGGGCTTCCGCTTCATCATGACCGTTTCGATCAGCTGTTATTTCAGATCAGCGGGCGAAAGGTGTTTCGCTATCTTCCGAATCGCTACGTCGAGCAACCGAGCGTGCAGTTCACGCCGTTCGCGAGTGCGCCGGCCGAGTGGGGGCAAAGCTATCGCCACGGCTTTCCGCCTTCGACGCAGGCGTTGCTCGAGCAACCACTCGAATCGGTGGAGCTCCAGCCTGGTTCCGTGATCTTCATGCCCGGCGGCCTGTGGCACACGACCGCCGAGCAGCCGGACAACGCGTTGTCGCTGGTCGTGGCGGTGCGCGCGCCGAGCCGCTTGGACGTCGCGCTCAACTTGATTCGCTACTACGCCGCGCAGTCGCCCGCTTGGCGTGAATCAGCGTATAGCGGCTGGTCCAGTGACGCCGCGTTGGCCGAGCCCGAACAGCAGGCCTTTGCCCGCTTGTTCCATGAGCTGGGAGAACGCTTGACCCGCTTGCCGACCGAGGATGCGTTCGCCGCGCTCAGCGTCGATGCCTTCACCAAGGGAACGCTGAGCGAGTATCCCGAGCGCACGCGCTTCGCACGCTTCATCAAGCTGCCCAATTCGTCGGCGAGCTTCGAAACGGACTCCGCGCTGGGCAAGCTGCGTTGCCGGGTTCAGAGTGGCGCCTTCAACCGGCCGCCGGTCGAAACCGTGCTCGCATTCGACGCTCAGGCGCGAGTCGTCGTTGAATGGATCCTAAAATCGGAGCGCGCGTTCTCCAGCAACGAGCTGTGCGATCGCTTCGACGATTTCCAGATCGACGAGCTCTTGAACCTGCTCGACGGGCTCGCGCGAGCCGCGCTGATTCGACCGTTACCCGCGATCGAATGGGATGAGGAGACCCGGGCCTGACAGGGTCGGATGGCGCGCCTTGTGCCAGTGCGTGCCAGTCGCGGCGCTCAACACCCGGGTTTTATGCATTTTTTTCGGCACCCGCCTGGCATGCGCGTTGCTTATGTACGGGGCACACCGGGAGGATTCATGAAGCGTTCACTGACGATTGGTTGCGTTTTACTGGTTGGGGGCGGCGTAACCAATTGCGGGGGCTCAGTAACGCGCTCCTCCTCTGAAGAGCCGGAGAGCCAGGCCGGTGCCAGTGGCTCGCAAGAGCACCCGAGCCAGGCCGGTGCCAGTGGCTCGGGCGCGGCAGGCGCAGGTTTCGTGGGCGATGTTGTCCCGCACTACGCAGGCGGGGGCGGCCAGATCGGGTTCATTGGCAATGCCGTGGGCAGCGCGCCGGCCATCGCAGGCGCACCCGGAGTGGTGGGCGCCGGAGCCCCCGGGTGGGAAAACGGCATGGATAGCTGCGGGGGCCCGTCGATCGGCGGCGCTGGCGGCGCTGGCGGCGAGGCGGGTTCGAGTGACGAGCCGCCCGCCGTCGGTACTGCACCGCTCGCCGGCGCGGGCGGCTGGATCGGCATCCCCGCCAAGTAACGCAACGCCCACGGGGCTAGCCCGCGAGCGTTGACGCCGGGTCTTCGTGTCCCCTCCCCGTGCACATGCACATGCACATGCACATGCACATGCACGCCTCTTCGTCTCGTCTCCCTCCAGCGCCCACTCTCTCGCCGAAACAAGAGTTCGAATTCAAACCAATGCCGTTCACTTAAAGACTTTCGTGCGGAATTTCGCGCGAAGTGCGTTCACAACTAGAAAATCGAGTTCGAATTCGTACTCGATTTTTCGCGTGTCGACCCCTGCCGCGCCAATGTGAGCGTGAATGATTCTCAGCTCCGACAAAAGGAGCGGGCCTGTTTTTGGTAAGTGATTTCGATCCCTTGGGCCGCTAACCGATCGGCATTGGAATTCAAACTGAATTCAAACTCTGACTTCCATTCGATCAGGGGCAGTTTTTGTTTTGATGGTCAGTCAACACGTCGGAGAGAACACCCAGCCGTCGGCGTCGCGGACGCTCGAGAGGAGGAAGAGGGACTAACCGCCGAGCCGCAGAGGTGCCTGCTGTGCGGACAGCCGAATTGGATCATTTTCTACGACGCGACCAGCCGAGCCACGCAAAACCCAATCCCTCTTCTCTGATCTCTGCGCTCTCCGCGACTCGGCGGTAAAAAATCAGGGAGCGATCAGGGCATTCTCGGAATCTACAGAGCCGGCCACGCCACCGTGCGCGTGCCGCCCTAGCTGCGGAACCCTGCGGGATGCGAGGTGCGCCGCTGGAGAGCGAGCGCCCCTCCTCCGGAACGGCTGTGGTCGTTTTGGGAGAACAGCTCCCCCCAAAACGACCACGGCGAAACTGGGGCGAGTCCGCCCCGCGACTCAGTAGCGGTACAGCTCGGGCTTGTACGGACCGTCCACCGACACGCCCAAGTACTCGGCTTGCTTGCCCGAGAGGCGATCGAGCTTCACGCCCAGCTTGCCGAGGTGCAGACGCGCCACCTTCTCGTCCAGCTTCTTGGGCAGAATGTGCACGCCCACCGGGAACTTCTCGCCGAACAGCGCGAGCTGCGCGAGCACCTGATTGGTGAAGCTCGAGCTCATCACGAAGCTCGGGTGACCCGTGGCGCAACCGAGGTTCACGAGCCGACCGCGGGCGAGCAAGATCAGCTTCTTGCCGTCCGGGAAGATGAAGTGATCGACCTGCGGCTTGATGTTCTCTTCGCGGATGTCCTTGTTGCCTTCCAGCCAGGCGACGTCGATCTCGCTGTCGAAGTGACCGATGTTGCACAAGATGGCTTCGTTCTTCATCGCCAGCAGGTGGTTGCTCTTCACCACGTCGCAGCAACCCGTGGCCGTCACCAGGATGTCGGCCAGCGGGGCCGCTTCGTCCATGGTCACGACTTGGTAGCCTTCCATGGCCGCTTGCAGCGCGCAGATCGGGTCGATCTCGGTGATCAGCACGCGCGCGCCCAGGCCCTTCATGGCCTGCGCGCAGCCCTTGCCCACGTCACCGTAGCCGGCGACGACGCACACTTTGCCCGCGAACATCACGTCCGTCGCGCGCTTGATGCCGTCGGTGAGCGACTCACGGCAGCCGTACAGATTGTCGAACTTGCTCTTGGTCACCGAGTCGTTGACGTTGATGGCGGGGCACTTGAGGTCGCCCTTCTTGAACATCTCGTACAAGCGGTGCACGCCCGTGGTGGTCTCTTCACTGAGGCCGCGGATCGCGTCCGGGCCGTTGAACAGCTCCGGGTGCTTCTGGTGGATCCAGATGGTGAGATCACCACCGTCGTCCAAGATCATGTTCGGACCTTTGCCGCCTTCGAAGGCGAAGATCTGCTTGGCAATGCACCAATCGTACTCGGCCTCGGTCTCGCCCTTCCAAGCGAATACCGGCACGCCGGTCTTGGCGATGGCGGCGGCCGCTTGATCTTGCGTCGAGTAGATGTTGCACGACGTCCAGGTGACCTCGGCGCCGAGGTGCGTGAGCGTCTCGATCAGCACGGCGGTCTGGATCGTCATGTGCAGGCAGCCGGCGACGCGCGCGCCCTTGAGTGGCTTCTTGGCGCCAAATTCCTCGCGCAATGCCATCAGGCCCGGCATCTCGGTCTCGGCGATCGAGATCTCCTTGCGACCCCAATCAGCGAGGCCGATATCGGCAACGCGATAGCTCTTGCCTTCCTGGGTGGCGACTCCGCTTTGCTTGCGGCGCTCGGCCGTACCGGTTTCTTGAACGCTCTCCATGACCATCGTCTCCTCTTGTGCTTGTCAAACCCCGGCAATTACCGGGAGTGGTTCGTTTTCTCGGCGGGGCGCTTGCCCGACAGCAAGAGCCACGCGATGTGCCCATCTACACCGTTTTGGAAAAGGCCGCGCGGTAGATCTCGCGCGCGCACGCCTTCTAACCCCGCATCGCGCGCGAACTCTTCCAGCTCACGTGGGTCGAAACCCATCCAGACGTCTGCCTGCGCATCGCGCAGCGCCTCATCCGCGTGCCGCGCGTAGTCGAGTAGTAGCAGATGCCCGCCTGGGCGCAGCAGCAGCGCGAGCGCTTTGAGCGTTTCACGCGGCAATGGGGCGTGGTGCAACACCCGCGCGGCAACCACCACGTCCGCCCCCGCGCCCACCGCGGCGCGCACGGATTTGTCGCCAATCTCCGCCGAATACAGCTCGACGTTGTGGTAGCCGCGCGCCTGCACGCGGCGCTCGGCGCGGGCCAGCTGCGCGCTGCTGCGGTCGAGCGCGACCACGCGATCGAAGGCGGGCGCGAGCACGTCCAGAAGCGCGCCGTCACCGGTGCCCGCGTCTACCGCTAGCGCATGCTGATCGAGCAACGACGCCAACGCGGCAATGTACACGGGCAGCTCGGGCGCGAGCCCCAAAGGTTCGTCCGCGTGCAGCGGGCGGGCGAAAAATTCGCGCGTCTTCTGGTCGCGCGCGCGCACGATGGTCGCGATGCGGGCCAGGCTGCCGTCCTTCTCACACAGCGCGCGCCCCGCACGCAGCGCGTCGCACACCACCGGATCGTTTTTGGCTGCGGCGTCCAGTCGCACCAGGGTCCGCGTGCCCTGACGGCGTTCGGCGAGCAGGCCCGCCTGGCGCAGCGGAGCCGCATGGCGCGAGAGGTTCGGCTGTGACTCGCCGAGCAGGTCCGCCAGCTCCCCCAGCGCGAGCTCTTCTTCTGCCGCGAGCGCGAGCAAGCGCAGCCGAAAAGGCTCACTCAGCAGCCGATACAGCTGCCAGCGTGCGTCGAGGGGGGCCGCCTGAGACATTGAACCGCACCATATTTGCAGATATTCACAATGATGCAAGTAACAATATTTACAATTAAATTCAGCTAGTTATAAACCATGCGACCAGCCGCTCGAGCGCCCGGGTCGAGCAAGGGCATCGCTATCGCCCAGAGCCTTCGAGTTAGACTGAGCGCCATGGATCGGTTCCGTCGGTTCGATGAGGCGTACTACCACCGCTTCTACGAATCCCCGCAGACTCGCGTCGTTAGCCCGGAAGAACATGCAAACCTCGCCAATTTCGTAGTCGGGTTCGCGCGCTGGAATCGCATCGAGCTGAAAAGCGTGTTGGATATCGGAGCCGGCATCGGCCTCTGGAAACACTGGTTCGAGAAGCATGACAAGGCCGTGGCGTACACCGGGACCGAGGTCAGTCAGGCCATGTGCAAAAAACACGGCTTTCAACACCGCGATATTGCCCGCTGGCGCGATCGCAAAAAGCACGACCTGATCATTTGCCAAGGCGTGCTGCAGTACCTACCCGACCCGGATGTGGCGCCAGCCGTGGCCAACATCGCGGCCATGTCTCGCGGGCTGATCTACGTCGAGGTCACGACCCGCGGCGATCTACGCGACCGCTGTGACAAGACCCGAACCGACGCGGACATCTTCGTGCGCAACGGCTCTTACTACCGTGGCATTTTGGCCAAGCATCTGGTCAGCGTCGGCGCCGGCCTGTGGTGGGTGAAAGACAAACCCCCGCCCTTCTACGAGCTGGAAATGGCGGGTTGAAATGGAGGCGCGCGCTCTGGTTCGCCCGCTGTTCGCCGTGCTGTGCCTGACGGCAACCGCGCTCGGCCTGAACAACACCTATGGCGACAACGCCGAAGTGAAGACGCTCGCGGAGAAGGCCGCCTGCGGCAACGCGCAGTGCGTGGTCAAGACGCTGCGCGAGCAACGCTCGGCCTTCAAACAGTCCTTCGGCTACCAAACGGCGCTGGTCGAAAAAGGCAAGAGCACGAACAACGCGAGCGTCGACATCGAGTGCGCTCGCGCCTACGTCTTGCTCGGCGCGTATCAGTGCAGCGTGGTGAGCGGCGGCCTGCCGCAGGTTCACTAGTTGCCGCGCGCGGACTCTTGTTCGAGCTTGGCCAAGAACTTTCGCACTTCGACCACGTCCCCGGCGTTCGGCAGTACACCCAGGTAGCGTTGCAGGTGCTCGATGGCCGCACGCGGCGCGCCGAGCTTGGCGCACAAGTAACCGTGGTCCCGTAGCTCGTCGGTCACGTCGGGCATCAGATCGATCAGCCGATCGAGCACCAACAAAAGCCGCGGATAATCGCCCTGCGCCGCATAAACGCCGCGCAAATTCATCAACATGCGAGCCACGATGTGCCGGTTGGGCGTGGCTTCGAGCATCGCTTCCTGGAACTTCATCTTGCCCGCGACCCGCTTCAAGAGCTCGGTCAGATCACGTCGACTGAGCGTGGCCCCGGAAGCGAACGGGTCGACGATCACGCTGCCGTCGCTGTCGTCCACGCGCGCCAAGAAGTGACCGGGGAAGCCGACACCTCGCGCGCGAATGCCGGCCCGACGCGCGACCTCCACGAAAAGAACCGTGAGCGTGATCGGGATCCCCGTCTTACGCTCCAGCACGTCGTTCAAAAAAGAGTTGCGGGTGTCGTAGTAGTTCTCGGCGTTGCCGCGGAAGCCGTTGCGGATGAACAGGTGATCGCCGAGCGCGCGCGCTTGCAACGCCGCCGGCAGCTCATCGATGTGCCGACGGCGAAGCGGCGCCGCCAGCTCGTCGAGCTTCTCCTCCTGGGCGTCGAAGTCGAGTCCCGGATAGGCATCGCGCGCGATGAGCAGAGCACCGGTGAGTAGCTCGAGGCGATCGTCCGATTGGGCAGCGTACTGCCGAAAGTCCACGAGCCCAGTATACCGCGCGCGCGCCTGGCATTACACTCCCCGAAGCTCTGCCGGTGCTTTCCCAGTCGTTTGGGGTCGGCCCGGAAACCGTCACCGCCAGGACGCCCGATGAGAATCGACGAAATCATGACCCGGAACGTGCGCAGCATCGCGCCCGACGACACCCTGGGCACCGCCGCGCAAATCATGTGGGAGAACGACTGTGGCGCCGTGCCCGTCGTGGAGGCCAACGGCCGCTTGGTGGGGATCGTCACCGACCGAGACATCTGCATGGCAGCCCAGCTGCAAGGCGCGCCGCTGCACGACTCGCGCGTGTCCAGCGCGATGGCCCGCGACGTCAAGACTTGTTCACCTCGTGACACCCCCGTCACCGTGCAAGCGATCATGCAGCAGAACAAGATCCGGCGCGTGCCGGTGGTCGATGACCAAGGGCGCTTGGTCGGCATCGTCACGCTCGGGGACCTCGCGTACCTCGTCAGTCGCAACCCCGACGGCGCCGATGGCATGACGTGGACGGCGGTGGCTCACACGCTCGCCGCCGTCAGTCAGCCGCGCATCGCGCGCTTCGCCGGTGGTTACGCGGACCGTTCATCGGGACGGCAAAATTTTCCCCCGAACACCTGAGCCAAGGGTTAGCGTAAATGGGCTCGAAAGGGACCGGACCATGAACTCGAGATTTCCCAAACGCAATTCCTCCGGCTCGGTGCTCGCCGAACTTTCGCAATTACGTGACGAGCTGCGCGTGCGGCTGCACCTCGCGGGGCTCGAGGTCCGCGCGCAGTGGGAGAGCGTCGAGCCCAAGCTTTTGGGGCTCGAGCGCTCGCTCGAACAGCAGGGCGAAGGCGCCTTCGAAGCCGCCGGAGAGCTAGCGGTGGAAGTGGTCAAGGCGTTTCGGGATTTCTCTGTCCGCAGCCAAGAGGGCGGACCGAGCAAGGCGCCGGTGCACGACCTGATGCGCGTGCGCGTGCACACCTGCAGCGCTACGGACACTTTGCACCGCGCCGCGCAAATCATGTGGGAAAAGGACTGCGGCTGCTTGCCGGTCGTGGATGCGGTGCGCGTGGTGCGCGCCGTGATCACCGATCGCGACATTTGCATGGCGGCCCTGACGCAGGGCGTCCCGCTGGCACAGGCCAGCGTCGCCAGTGCCATGTCACGCTCCCTGACGGTCTGCTCGCCAGACGACCCGCTCGGCACGGTGGAAGACGTGATGCGCCAGGGCCAAATCCGCCGCGTGCCGGTCGTCGACGCGGATGGCGTGCTGGTGGGCATGATTTCGCTCGGCGACATCGCGCGCTACCTGCAACCCCGCATGCAGCAAGCGCCGGGCAGCGTGGCGCAATTGCTCGAGACCTTGGCCGGGATCAGTGAGCCGCGAGCGCGGCCCTCGGTCCTGCCTCCGCCGCTGCCTTGAACGCGGCCACGCTCGGCGCTACGGCTCAAAACACGGGGTCGTCGCTGGGCGCAGGCAAAATCCAAGGTTTTGCCCCGAGTCCCTCGCGAGCGCTGGCTAGATCTTGCTTCGGATCGATCATCCGCTGCCGGAGTCGTCCGTTGAAGGACACCTCACTGTCGGCGAATACCCGCACTGGCCCGGAAGCGCGCCGTGCGGCATCGCGAGCGATCCAGTGCGAAAGCTCCAGGATCATGTCGGGCTGCGTGGCCGCCATGCGGACTTGGAACGGGGTCAGGTATTGCCCGGGTGACACCGAGTAGCGACGCCCGCTGGCTTCCTCGACTTCGAATTCCAGGCTGCCCGCCTTTTCGATCAGCATCACCCGCCACGCGAAGCGGAAGCCTTCCTCGCTCCAGCGCGTGTTGCCGGGATAGAGCGCGCTGCGCAACGGCAGTAACACCTGCACGGCCGCGTAGCCCAAAACCAGGGCGCCGGTAGCCGCTTCGAGCGGCGCCCCCGCGATACCGGGGGGCACGGGCCGAGGCGAGCGAGACACGCGCGCGAGCAGCTCGCGTGGCCAGAACGGTGACCAGAGGATGGTCGCACACAGGCTCATCACCCACGGGAAAATGCCGATGCGAAACAGCAACGCCGTGAGCACGTGAAACACGAGCAGCACGGCATACGCGGGCGCACGCGTCACGCGCCAAGACAATAGCGGCACGATGCCGAGGTCGAACAGCGCCCCGCACCAACTGAAAGCGACAGCCAGCCAGGGCTCGTTCAAGAATCGCCCGAGCAGCGGCAGCTCGGCATTGGCCGACAGCCAAATCCTGAGCGGTTCGGCGTGGTGCAACCAGTCCGCGTTCAGCTTGGCGAGGCCTCCGAACACGTACACCAGGCCGATTTGAAACCTGAGCAAGTACAGCACCCAAGCGCGTACCTGCCCGCGGCGCTCAGCCGGCCGGCGCCACACTCTCAAGGAGTACTCGCGATCGACCGGCAAGAACGCCAGCAAGCCCAAGAGCAAGGTAATCAGATAGTAGTGATTGAGGTAGTTCGACTTGTCGCAGAAGTGCGCGTAGCCAAAGGCCAGCGCGCCGAGCGCGGCGGAAGCGCGCGCCGCGACGCCGAGCATCAGGCACGATGCGGCCGCGGCAATCACGCCGTACAGCAGGTACATCCCGCTCAGCGGCAGAGGCCGAACCCAGCCAAAACCCCAGTAGGAAAAGAAGTGCGTCGGTACCCCGTAGAATTCTCGCACCCAACCGTGGGCGAAGAAGCGCAGCGTCGAGACCAACAACAGCGCACCAAACACGACCCGAAAGAGCGCGACCGAAGCCGCGTCCAGTGGACGATTCAGGGCCTGACTCAGCCGTCCGATGACCATGCGAAGGTCGCAAAAATCTGGCGGAAACCTGCGGTAAAGATGCCATTCGGCAGGCGATCGGAGATGTACACCTTGTCCAGCAGGCTCTTCGCGCTGACGCCGAAACTGACGCCGCTCGGCGCGTAGCGGTAACGCGCTGCCACGTCGAGCGTGGTGTAGGCGTCGATCACGCCGTCGAGCCCCGCGACACCGGGCTCGACCGTGTTGTTCGAGTCCGTATATTGAGCCCCGATGTAGCCGAGCGCGACCTGACCGCTGAGCCCAAAGGGACTGGCCACGTCGAGTGTCACGTTCGCGCTGCTCACGGGTGAATAAGGCACGGTCTTGCCGTCGTAGTCGCCGCCGACGAAGTGAGCCTGCACGAACGTGTATTGCGCGGCGAGATCGAGATCGAACGGCAGCGCGAGGCCTTTTCCGAAGCGCACGCTGGCGGTCGCTTCGGCTCCGAGATGACGCGTGGGACCGCCGTTCGCGAACTCCGACTCCCCCTGCAATGGGTTATTCGAGACCAATTCGTTGTCGAACTGGATCAAGAAGGTGTTGGCCTCCGCGCGCAGCCAATCGCCGCGGCCACGCACGCCGATCTCGTAATTTTTGCTGCGTTCCGCGTTCAGGTTGGCGTCTTGGCCTGCCGGTGTGATGGCCTGACTGATGCGTGGCGCGGAATAGCCGAGGTAGGCGCTGCCGAACACGTTCAGCTTGGGCAAGCCGTAAATCACGCCCAAACCGGGCATCGCGCCGCCAGCGCTGGTGCTGGTCGTGGTTCCGGCCACGTGTTGCTCCTCGCTCACCCGAAAGTCCTTTTTGGAATTCGAATGCTCGTAGCGAAACGCGGGCGTCACGAGCAGCTTGTTGGTGACCGCGATCTGGTCCTCGACCCACGCGGACAAGCCGACAATGGTGGTCGTGTCGTCCGACAAAAGCAGGCCGCTCTCCGCCGTCGAGCTGTCTCCGCGCGAGACCTGGCGCCGCGCGACGTCCAACATGGCGCGGCCGCCGACCTTCAAGCGGTGGACTAGTTGCCCAGTCTGGAAGCGCTGTTCGAGCTCGCTCGATAGACCGAGCACGTCGTACCTGCGATCGCGCAGAGACGAGGTCTGCTTGATGAACAAGGCTGCGGGATCAGGCACGGAGACGTAGTCCGCGCCGGCGTTCGGGGTACGGTCGAACTCCTGTAGCCGCTGACCAAGCTGCATTTGGTAGGCGAACAACCTGCTGCGAAGCGCGGTTTGGCCCGTAAAATGCTTCTCGTGGACGACTGAGCTCTCGTAGCGACGGACATCGAAGAAATCGTGCGGCATCACCGTGTCTTGCCGCGGGTCTGCGCGATACATGGCGTCGGTGAGGCCGGTATAGGTGGTGCGCGTGTGGTCGTCGTGAAAGCCGAACTTGAACGACAGCTGACCGACAGCCGCATTGGTCAACACGGCTTTGCCGAAGGCGTCGGTCGCATAGAAGCCCATGTTGCGGTAGCCGTCGCCGCTCTTCCGGACTACCTGCAGCACGTAGCCGAGGTCGCCCGTGGTGCCCGAGTAGCGCGCTTGGAGTGCGCCGTATGCGCGCGAGCCGACTTGACTTGCGACATACCAAGCGGGCTTCACGGTGGGCTCGTAGGTGTGCAGCTGCACGACCGCGCCCACGGTCTGTGGTCCGTAAAGCAGCACGTCACTGCCCTTGATCACGTCCAAGCGCTGGATGCGCTCGATCATGGGCGTGTAGTAGAGCTCGGGCTCGCCGTAGGGACTGACCACGACCGGCACGCCGTCTTCTTCCATCAGGATCAGGCGGCTGCGCGTCGGGCTCAGGCCACGAACCCCGAGATTGAGCCGAAAACCCATGGGATCTTCGGTGCGCAATTGCAGCCCGGGCACGCGGCGGAGCAGCTCGCCGGTGCTTTCGGACTGGGCGTTCTTGATTTCGCGCTCACCGATGCTGCTGCCCGAGCCGGAAGCGCGCTTCAGGGCGTCCGCCTTGTTGCCGCGGACCGTGACCTCGTGCACAAGGTCAGGCTCTTCCGGAGCTGGCTCCGGCGCCGCGGCACGCTCGGGCGCTGGCGGAGCGGGCTCTTGCGCCGTGGCATGCGCGGGGGCGAGGCAGGCGGCCAGCCAAACACCGGCGGGCAGCAACGAGTACGCGCGGGCGCGCGAGAGGCGGCGTGCAGAACGTTCAGCGTGCGGCGTCGCTCGCTCAGTCCCCATCGTTGTCACTGGGCTTCAGTGTCGCGCCCAGGGCGCTCGAGACGTCGGTGTTCCAAGTCTTCTTCAGGCCGGACGCCACGTCGTATGCGGTCTGCACCAGCTCCGTCTCGTTGACCACGGCAGCACTGAACGGCGTCGGGATCCCGGAAAGGGCTGCGTCGACGTCGCTCAGGTTGCTCAGCACGGCCTGATCGAGCTTCGCGCTCTTGCTGCGAATCGCCGCCGAAAAGCCGTCGCCGTCGTACATCGCTTCGATGCCGGCCAGGGTAGCTTGCATGTCGGCGACCGCATTGTCGCTGCGCCGGGTGGGGTCGAGCAACGGGTCGGGACCGCCCTCCGATTTCCGCCCGAGCGGCGCCGCCAATTGCACGCCGACGATCATCTCCAGCGCGTAGGCCACGCCGCCCACCAGGGCGTCCACGGCTGCGCGCTGAGTGCGGTATTCGCTGCTGCCCTGCCCTGCCGTCTCGACTTGCTCGACGAAGCCGCCCGCGCCCGGCTGCCAAGCGTCGTCCAGCTGATGCGCCGACTTGGCGATCTCGTGCGCCATGGCCAGCGCCAGCGCGCGGCGTCGCTCGGCCAGCTCGTCTTCGGCCAGCGCGGGGGCGACGCTGCTCGGATCCTTCGCGAGATCCGCGAACAGCAGGTACTCGAGACCGAGGAAGCCCTTCTCGTGGCCACCAGCCTTGGAGACGGTGGAGTCCGTGATGCTGCCCTGGCCGGCGATCAAGGCCTCGATGCCTTCGGGCTCGGCCGGTGCGACGTCGATGCGTTCGCTGATGTGCAGCGTGTAGCCGGGGCCGAAATGGAGTGCGTCCAGCATGCGGTACGCCTTGCGGGCGGCGCGCCAGGCGAGCTGCGCGTTGGCCAGCGTGTCGGCGTCCGGGCTGTCGACCAAGGCTTGCAGCGAGCTCGCGAGCTCGTCCGCTCGTGAGGCGAACGCTTGGTGCTCGGGCAGGATCACCTCTAAGCTGAGCTTTTCGAGCAGTGGTCCGTAGTCCCGCGCCGGCGCGCCCGTGTTGCCACAGCCTACCAGGCTGCACGCACTCAATACCGCAAACGCACGGGCAAAGGCTGGTATGTTCATAGCGATTCCAGGAATTTCAGGAGCGCCGCGCGCTCCGGCGCGGTTGCCAGGCGAAAGTTCTCGCGCGCTGTAGTGCCTTCCCCGCCGTGCCACAAGATGGCTTCGGCGAAGCCGCGAGCGCGGGCGTCGTGCAGCATGAACGAGTGCTGGTTGACCTTCTGCAGCAGACCCAGGCCCCACAGCGGGGGCGTTCGCCACTGACTGCCGCTGGCCTGATAGTCGGGGCGATCATCAGCCAAATCCGAGCCCATGTCGTGCAGGAGCAGGTCGGTGTACGGGTGGATGGTTTGATTGGCCAGCGTTTCCACGTCCGAGGGGCCGGTGTGCAAGGTGCTGCGGTGGCACGAAGCGCAGCCAAACGTCGTGAATAGAAGCTCGCCCTGCAACGCCACTTGATCCGTGACCGCGCGCCGCGCCGGCACGGCCAACGCGCGCATGTAGAAGCCGACGGCATGCCAAGCCTGATCGCTCAATTCGAAATCGGGATCCGCGCCCGTGGTGGCCGAATTGCAAGCGGTCATCGTGGGCGTGCACGTGCCGCTCCGGAAGAGCGAGGAGGTGATGCCGATGTCGCCCACGAAAGCGCCGGCAGTTTGCTGCAGCGTAGACGGCTGATTGGCCTTCCAGCCAAAGCGTCCGAGGACGGTGGCCTGCTGCGCGGCGTCCCAAACGTAGTTCGGCACGCCCTGCACGCCGTCGGCGTCGGGCGGGTGCACGTTGGCCAAAATCTCGTCTTCGGGCACGGCTTCGAGCAAGCCGAGTCCGATCACGCTCGGCCCGGTGCGCGGCGAAATCATCAACCCCTCGCCCGGCTCACCGTAGTTCCAGCCGTCGATCGCGTAGCTCGGCTTTTGCAGGGAGTACGCTTCGCCGTCGCCGTAGTTGCCGGGCAGCTCTTCGTACGTCACGTGCGGCGTGGCGTCACCGGGTACCCCGAGAATGCCGAATGGGCGCAGTTGATCGCCGTACACCGGATCGGGCTTCGGCCCGCCGTTGTCGGCGCTGCCCGGAATGCTCAGTCGAAACAGCATGCCGAGCAACGCGCCCGAGGCGTTGAAAGGCGCGCTGCGGCCATCTTTGGAATGGCAGGAAGCGCAGGCGCGCGCGTTGAACAATGGCCCGAGGCCATCCAGATTGTCGGTGGTAGCGGGCGCGGTTACCCAGGCGCGGCTGAAGACCGAGTGCCCGAGACTGAATTTCCCCGCCTGCTCGTCGTCCAGCTTGGAGACGCTGTTGCCGTAAGCCTGCGAGCTGTCGTCCAGCGTGGTCGAAAGGCCTCCGGACTTGGGATCCGCCGGCGCGAGCGACTGGTCAGGCGTTGCCCCGCCGCTGCAGCCCGTGAGCACGACGAGCGCGCCCAAAATCCGGCCAGCCTCTCGCATCATGGTTCGGGATCGTCGACAGTGATGGTAAGGCCGATGGCGGCCGCCGCCGCGCCGAAGGCGTCGCCTTGCTCACTCAGCGCGGTGAGCGCCGCTTGAATGGCCTTCCGCCCCTCGGAGTCGTCGTCACCGGCGATGGCGTCTTCGAACGGTTTGGGAATGGCGACGATGGCGGCGATCGAGTCTTCTAACTTCTGCTTCAGCTCGGCATCCAGCGCGGGATCGGCAGCCTTCACCAAATCATCCAAGCCCGGGCCGTCGTTGTCGCCGTATTTCCCGAGATACATCGCTTGTACGCCGCGCGCGTCCCGCTCGTAGTCGACGAGCGTCTGGCTGCTGAAGCAATCGTGCTGATCGTGACGATGCTTCGATTCGTAGGCGGCGCCGATGCGTTGCGAGCCGAGCTCGCCTTTGCTGAACTTGGCGAGGCCCGTGAAGATGTGCGTGAGCGAGTGCTCCAAGTTCGCGTCCTTCTCGAAAGTGACGCGGTAGCTCGCGCTCGGCCCCCAGGCTTCCTGCACGGCTTTTAGGTGGGAAATGATGCCCTCGACCGCTACGTTCAAGTAGTCCGCGCGGCGATCGGGATTCTTGCTCGGGCCACCGATCACGTAGTCGGCTGCTGGGCGCTCGCCCGGGCCGACGTCTTTGAGCGCTTGGCCCCAAAGCAAGAACTCGACCGCGTGGTAGCCGGACGAAACGTTCTCGGGCTCGTCGTTGTAACCGTTGAGCTCATCGAGACCTTCAGCCGTGATCTCGGACAGCAGGTCGGGCATGTTGACGATGCCGACGTCTTCATTGACCACGCCATCCTTCGTGGTCGCGTAGTCGATGAACGCCTCATCGAGCGGCCACGAGTTGAGCAACGCCTCATGGTTGTTCGTGCCGCCGTCGATCGGCCCGTCGATCGGCCCATCGTAAAAGCGCGCACCCTCGGTCAGCATGTAATGCGCGCGAGATGCGAGCCAGCCAGCGCGCGCGGTCGCGAGCGTGTCCTCGGTCGGGTGGGCCAGGAACGCGTCGACGTCGCTTTGGAACGCCTGCTCGTCGAGCACCGAGTCCGAATAGGCGGCGTACAGATTGGCCGAGTAGTTGGCGACGACCGCTGAGCGCGAGACCCCGGCGCTGGCGTCGTCGGAGCTACAGCCAGCGAGCAGACCCCCTGCCAGCACCAGGCACGGCAGGCAATTACGAGAAGTTACCGACATTTACGCGCTTGTTCCTGAAACGGTGGCCGCACAGGCCTCGAAGAATACTCTGCCTTCATGGCCTTGATGAAAACGAAAGTCAATATCATTCTCAGAAGATCGGGCCGTTTTCGTCTGGTAAGTGCCGAAAACCGGCCGCGCTTTGGGCAAATTCGCGGGCTCCGGCACGCGCGTGCGATGGCTGACTATTTGCGTTGCAATCAGCGCCGAAACGACTACGTTCCGCGAGCCCTCCGGTCGGAAACCCCGATGCGAAGGGCGGTCCGGGGCGTAGCGCAGCCTGGTTAGCGCACTTGACTGGGGGTCAAGGGGTCGGCGGTTCGAATCCGCCCGCCCCGACCACTTTTTGTTTATTACGTTAGGAATTTCGAGACCTGGGGGTCAGAGGGCGACCTTGGGTGGCTCCTTCGTCGGTTGCTCGTTCAGCCCCGCTGCCCAGCGCGACGCACACGCGAACACTGGCGCCTGCCACGTTCAAGACACGACGTGCGGCTCGGACGCCAAGGCTGTCGAATGGCTTGGGGGACACGATGAATGGCTCGAGGAGCAGGCGATGGAGACCGCGAGTACGGCCGCTGACTCGTGCGCTCGCGGCGCTCGCTCTAAGCGCTTGCACGCGCGGCGCGGTGCCCGAGGCGTCGCCCGCTGCCCCGCCGGCGCGCCGCATGTCTCCGCGGACATCCGGGGCGAGATCCGCTGGGCCGCAGAGCTGCCACGCATGGCAGCGGCTAGCGGCTCAAAGGCAGGCGAGAGCAGCCAGCTCGCGTTGTGGTCGCTCGACTTGGCGGGTGAGGTGAACGCGCGACGCGGCACGACGGGGAGCCTCAGGCAGATGGCGGCGGGGCCGGGTGCTCTTTACCTGAGCGATCAGCGCGTACTCCGCAAGCTCACGCAATAGTCGACAACTTCGTGTGACTGGAAAGCCCGCGAGGCGACGTCTGCGTCAGCGCCTTTCGAGTCGAAGACGTTTCCGAGCCACGTCGAAGCTCGTAGCCAACCCATCCAGGGTCGAGCCGAGAAGCATGCTATTCTGCACCGGTCATGTTGGAAGCTCCCATTCCGGCCGACGAAGAGGACCGGCTCGCACTCTTGAAAGCGTGTCGGATCATGCACACCCCGTCGGAGGAGGCGTTCGATGACATCGTGTGCTTGGCCGCCGACCTGTGCGGCACGGAGATCGCGCTGATTACCCTGGTCGACTCCGATCGCCAGTGGTTCAAAGCACGCGTGGGCGTCGAACAATCGGAGACCGCGCGCGATCTGTCGTTTTGCGGTCACTGCATCAACGATCGTCATCCGATGGTGATCGAAGACACCCTGCGCGACCCGCGCTTCGCCGACAACCCGCTGGTCACCGGCGAGCCGCACATTCGATTTTACGCCGGCGTTCCGTTGTTGGTCGACGAGGGCTCCTCGGTCGGCGCGCTGTCCGTGGCTGATCGCTCGCCGCGCACCATCACGCCGCGCCAAATTGCGTCGCTGCAGCGGCTCGCCGCGCAAGTCTCGCGCGAGCTGCGCTTGCGTCGCGATCTGGATCGGGTGACGGGCTCGAGCCGGCCGCCGAGCATCATGCCCGGCACGGGCAGCGTGGTGGGCGGGCGTTGGACCCTGGGGCGCGAGCTCGGACGCGGCGCGGTCGGTGCGGTGTTCGAGGCCCACGACCCCGCCGGGCAGCGCGTCGCGATCAAGGTGCTCTTGCCGGAGTGGCGCACGCAAGAGGCGGTGCTCGAGCGCTTTGCGCGCGAGGCGCGCGTGCTGATGAGCCTGCGCACGCCGCACGTGGGGAAATTGCTCGACGTGGGCAACCTGGAGCTCGAGCTGGGTGATTTGCCTTACCTCGTGCTCGAATACCTGGAGGGCATGGATCTCGACAACGTGCTGCTGAAGTACGGCCGTGTGCCCTTTCGCCAAGCCTTCACCTGGGGCGCAGACGCTTGTGAAGGCGTCGCCGAGGCGCACGAGCTCGGCATCGTGCATCGCGACCTGAAGCCGTCGAACGTGTTCCTCGTACGCGGTGCCGCGCCGCCACCCGTGGTCAAGGTGCTCGACTTCGGGATCGCCGCGGGAGATCCGACGAACAAGCGCAAGTCTGGGCTCACCGACGTGCAGTATCCCATCGGCACACCAGCCTACATGTCACCGGAGCAAATGCTTGCCTCGAGTGAGGTCGACGCGCGCAGCGACATCTGGTCGATGGGCGTCTTGCTGTATCAGCTGATCGCCGGTCGCTTGCCGTTCGCGGGCGTGAACGATCTGGCCATGTTCTCGGCAGCGTTGACCCGTCCGCCGCTGCCTCTGCGCGCGCATTTCAAGGACGCACCGCCCCAGGGCATCGAGCCCATCCTGCTTCGCTGCCTGAGCAAAGATCGCAGCGCTCGCTATCAATCGATGCGCGATTTGGCCGATACGCTGCGCGCCGCGGCGGCTGCTTAGGCCTGTCCCTAGTCAGAGGGGGCGCTCGCTCTCCAGCAGCGCACCTCGCTGCGCGCTGTGTTCAAACGCGGTCGTGAAGAGTGAGATGAGATCGAGAACCCGATCGCGCCGTGCAGGCACGGCTCGTCGATAAAAAAGGATACTGTGTGAACACAGTATCCCTTGTGCGCCGCGAGGCGATCATCGTCGGGCAAGCGACGTCCAGCCGAAGTCCACGTTGCCCATCAAGGGGTGGCCGCAGGTGGAGTCGCGGGAGCTGCGGGAGCTGCGGGAGCTGCGGGTTGGCGGGCTGCCTGAGCCTTTCGGAAAGACGCAGAGAGCTCGTAGTCGCTCGTGATCGATGGGCCGGCGATCCACACGACCGGGTGCTGGGGGGCCAGCAGCTTGAGCTTTTCGAACTCGGCATACTTTGCGTCGATTTCGGCTTCGACCAGCATCAGCTTGGCTTGCGCGCGCGCCATCTTGGGATTGACCTGCAACGCTTTCCTGAGCAGCGTCGCAGCATCCTTGCGCACGCCGAAGCGGCTCAGTGACTCGAGCGCGCGCAAGTAAATCAGCCCGGCGTCCGTCGCTTCGGCCTCCTTCAGCCAGCCCATGGCCGCGTCGAACCCCAGCCAATCACCGGCGAGCAACGCATGGTAGGCCAGCACGCGATAGGTCAGCGGGTCCTTCGGGAATTGCCGCTTCGCTTCGGCGACGACCTGGCCTGCGGCTCGCAGGTGGTCCTGAGCGAGCACTTCCAGCGCGGCTTTGCCGTTGCTGTCGAACTCCGCGTTCTTTTCGTTTTGTTCGAGATCTTTGCGCTCGGCATCGCTGAGCGCAGAACCGGACTCGCGCTTGGCCTCGAGGCGTTTCACTTCCACCTCCGCGCGCTTTTTGAGCTCGCTGAGGATCAGCGCCAGCGTCGAAAAGTCATCGCTCCAAGCCAGCTCGATCGTGGCGTGCAGGGCCGTGGCATCGACGCCCGGCTTGCCGGCGACCAGCCGTTCCGCGTCTTGAAAGCGCTGCACTTGGTCGCTCGCGAGCACTTCGAGCAGCTCGTCGATGCTGTTCACTGGGGCCTGCTGGGTAGCCACGCCACGTTGCTTTTGCACATCGGCGATGAATTGCTGCGCGTCGCTGGAGCTCATCGACGGAGCGGACGCGGCGTCTGCCGAATTCGCGCCGCCTGCGCAGCCCGAGAGGGCGACAAGGAGTGAAAGGCCGAGCGCAGGCAGGAGGCACGAGTGATGCATCGCGGGCACGCTACCAGCTCGATTCTTCCTTGTACACGGTTTCAAAACGTAAACCCGACCAGCACTCGGTGCTGTGATTCGATCGACTGCTCGATGGCCAGTTGATATGCGTAGTCGAGTCGCAAGCGCGCAAAGTCCAACGACAGGCCGACCATCGGCAGCAAGCGAATGCGGCCCTGACTCGAGCTTGTCACCTTGCCATCGACCAGGCAGGGCGGCGCGCCGCACTCTCCGGTGCTGTCGATTCTGAGCGAAGAATCCCGCTCGTGGTCATAATAGAGTGCGGCCCCGAGGTAGGGCGACAGCTCGAAGGCCCCGAGCGCGAGCGCGTAGCCCGCACTCAGCTCGGCCACGCCGCGCACCAGGCGCGTGGCCACGACGTCCGCGCGGCTCGGCTGGATACTTCCGGCCAATAACCCCAAGCGCAGGCGCACCGGGAAGTGCTTGAGCAAGCGCATGCCCGCGCCGAGTGAAACCCCTTCGATCACGTCGCTCGACCCGTGCACGACGAATCCGAGCTCCATACCCTCGAACAGCCAGGCGTGACGCGGCGGCGGCTGCCTGCCGATCTGCGGTACGAGCTCCGCCAACCTGCCGACTCGAGCGGCCACGCTGATGCCCTGCGCTTGGCTGAGCGTCGCGCTCACCACGCCCAGGACCTGGCCCTGTTCGTTGACGATCGGGCCACCCGAGTTGCCGGGATTGATCGCGGCGTCCGTTTGTAGCCAGGAGCCCGAAACGGCGCTCACGACCCCTTGGGTCATGCTCCAGTTCAAGAGCCCGCGCAGCTCGTGCACCCGGTACTCGAGGCCAGAAAACGGGTGCCCGATCACCAGCACGGGTTGGCCGATTTCGACCAGCGCAGGCGCCGCTTCCAGCACGCGCGCGCCAGCCACGGCGCGCGCGAGCTCGACCAGGGCCACGTCGTGCGTGCGCGAGTAGGCAACGACGCGGCCCTTTTGCCGCTGCCCATCGCTCAGCTCGACGACGATCGTGTCTGCGTCGTCGACCACGTGCAGCGCGGTCGCGATCAGACGCGGACTATGAAAGAAAAACCCGCTGCCCGTGCCAGATTCGGTTTCGATCAGGACGACCGATCCCACCGCCTGCTCGTAAACGGCCTTGAGCCATGCCCGCTCCGCCGGAGCGGCAACCGCCGCTGCGGGCAACGGCGCGACCGGTGCGGACACGGCCCCTGCCCCCGCCGCAGCGCTGGGATCTGGATCGGATTGGGCGAGCGCAGGCGACGACAGCGCGAGCGCGAGCACGAAGGGCAAGGCGCGATGCATGGGCTTCATGGGGGGATCGTTCCTGCTCAGGGCGGCGCGGGCGGCTCCGGGCGCGTCGTTTCCGGCTGCCCGCCCTGGCGTGGATACCAGCCACCAATACTGAAGCCAAACGTGTAGTAGCGATTCGATGCGTCGCCGGCCAGAGCGAGTCGCCACATGTAGTCGTCCGGCCACGCGCCGAACACGCTCCAGCGGATCAATTTCAGGTCGATGCCAGCGGTCGCGTGCACGCGTAGATCGCTGGTCTCGAAGCGAGTCGGTTCGAGATAGCTGCCCGCGCGCAGCTTGACCCACTCGGGCACGATGCCGCATTCGACACCCAAGCGCGGTGACGAGACCACGCGTTGGCCGGACCGGTTCACCTTCTGAGTGAGTAGGCTCTCGATGCCAACGGCTGCGTCGACCGAGCCGGAAACCAGCATGGCCCCGCTGATTTGCACGTAAAAGCGGTTCATGGCCAGATGCTCGCGCGCGATGCGCTGCTGGGCGCTCAACTGCTGGTCGGCGAAGCGCCGGTCGTCTGCCGCTTGCTCGCTTTCGAAGCTGCGCGTGATGCGCTCTCGCTCGGCGGGGGTTCGCGCGAGGCGCAGCGCGTTCTCCTCTGCTTCTTCGCGATCGAGCTCCCTCAGGCGATGCTCGAGCGTGGGTCGCTCGGTGAGCTCGGGCAGCATTCGCCAGGGAGGGTTGAGCGGACGTCGGCCGAGCTGCACGGCGAATCCGAAATTGAAATCCCAGGGCACGGCCACGATCTTCGGCAGGTACGCGGGCCCGGTCTCGGTCTGAACGACCAAATCGCCGTTCGCATCCGGCAGCAGTCCTTCGCGATAGCTGGCTTTGGTCTGAACGGGGGTGCGCACGGCGACGCCCAGCCGCAGTGGAATGTTCTCCGGCTTGTACACGGCGCCGAACTCGAGACCGATGCCGCTCGAGCTGAACGTCGTTCCCGCGTCCGGACCGGCCACGGACATCGAAACCAAGCGAGCGCCTGCGCCAATCACCAATTGATTGTGGTCGATGCCACGAGCAAGCTGCAGGTGCGTGGTCGGGATGGTGACGCGGATGGATTTGCCGGGTGGCGGACCCGAGAGCTCGTACTGCTGCATTTCCAGGGTGAGGCCCAACCCGAACTCACCCCATTGCAGATTCACGGCTGGCGTGAAGAAGACGAACGCGTCGGGCGTGTTGGTGAGGTTGGTCTTGCTGCCACTGTTGAAGAAGTCCACACCGGTCAAGGTGGCAGGAAACGTGATCCCGAAACCCAGCCAATAGTCGAACTGCGAATACGAGAAAAACGGGCGTACGGCGGGCGCGGCCGGGTTCTGTAGATCGCCATCGACGTCCTCCGCGATGGCGACGTAGGCGCCGCCCAGGCCGGTGACGCGCGTGCCTGCAAAGACGGGACCGTGGAAGAGATCGAGCGCGTAGCTGCTGGTCTCGATTTGCGTTCCGTTGCCGCCGAGCGCGCCGCCCGCCGCGGCGTGACGGGCAGCACACGAAAGGCCGGACAGCACGAGCAGCGTGCGGATCCTAGAACGCCACTGCACCTGAAAACCCGGGAAAACGAGGATCACGGTTCACGAGCGTCCCTGAATGGCAGTCGAGAGGTCGGTGTATGCCGCGGCGCCGCCGAATCATCCCAGGCTCGGCCTTAACCTAGATTCTGCGCGGCGTCAGTAACGATGCGACCAACGCAATTCTACCCCCGAGATGTTCCCGAGTTGCGTGCGCAAGCTGAAGCCACGAGCAAAGCGCCAATCGACCACGCCGCTCGACAGCGCGCCGCTATTCGCAGCGCGCTGACTCGTGCTGCGCACGGTTCGGCCTTCCAGCCACACCGTGCTGCTGGCGCGCATGGACACCGTGCTCACCGAGTCACCCTTGTTGGTCTGACCGGCGCCAAATTGCAGGCCGCCCAGCGCAGAACCCTTCAGCAATTGATTCATCGCCAGCGCAGTCGCCGCGCCGCCGCGTCCCTGCTGACCTTTGTTGGTGCTCGCGGTGTCGCTGCCCTGAACGCCGAGCAGCAGCGCCATGATGTCGTTTTCGCTCCGGGGCGGATCGCTTTGAAAGCGAACGATCGGGTTTGCGATGGTTCCGCTCACATACAGGTCAACCACCACTCCATCGGCGGTGCGCGTCGAAAGTTCGATGTTCAAGACACCTTCCTTCACCGGTTGATGGTCGAAGCGAACACTGCCCTTCTTCAACCGGAACAGCTGTCCCAACTGAGGCACGACGCCACCCTCGGGAAAGACGATGCTCCCGTCGAGCAGGCCGTCTGCGCCCTGCGTCAGGCCGCCGGTGACCGGAATCCGCATCCCCTGTTGCTGAAGGCTGACGGCTTTGCCAAGCTTAACCGACACGGTAAGGGTGCTATTTTCAGCGCTCTCGCTCTTCGGCGCGGGCGGCGCTCTCGCCTCCGTCACCTCGATCGCTGGGTCCTCCTCCAAATCGACGAGGCTCGTGTCGTCCTTGATCGGGAGCTCGAACTTGAGCACGGGAATGTTCAGTTCGATGCTGCGCTTGGCGCCCGCGAGGTTCACGACCAGCTGGATGGGGGGCCCCTTGCGGTCAACGGTGGCGGTTCCGAGTACGACGCCGTCATA
>Ga0247774_1000165_pt1 | contig 30886 bp, 19 predicted proteins | sample UWRJL001104B6_FD_179933 | JGI IMG/M metagenome (GOLD analysis project Ga0247774, IMG submission 179933) | Plant litter microbial communities from Arlington Agricultural Research Station in Wisconsin, United States - UWRJ-L001-104B-6 | ecosystem: Environmental > Terrestrial > Plant litter >...
CCCACCAGGCTCGCACTGATTCGGGGATGGACACGAACGAGCGAACGAGCAGGGTTTCGACGACCAGCGAACCGACCAGTGCCACCACCAGCAACGCCTGATGACGGTTCTGCCAAGGCTTGTAGCGGAACACGATGGGCATGATCGGCAGCGCGATCAGCGGAGAGACGAACCAGGCCCACTGCTCGGCAATCTGCCAAGAGCGCCGCTTGTTCCACAGCCAACTCAGCACCGCCGCGCCGACCGCCCCACCCAGCGCGAGCCCGCCCACGAAGCCGGCGACCAAGCTCATGCGCTGATCGGGCGACTCGAGCTTGTTGCTCTCCATGAAGTCGGCAATCCAGCGCGATCGGAACGCGAACTGAGTCCAGACCAGCACGGCGGCGCCGAGCAAGGCGCACAACGCGAGGACGCGGCTGCCGATACCCCAGCGATCTTCGTCGGGCTGTGAGCGGTCCTGCGCTACCGGCTCGGGCGGTTCTTCGCTCTCGCGCTCGGGATCCTCGGATTCAGGCTGGGAGTCCAGCTCCTCTTCCTCTTGTTCCGCCTCACCCGCTGGTTTTTCGTCGAAATCCGGCTCAGATCCGGTCATTGCGCGGAGGGGTGTACCACGAGACGTCGCCGGCTGGCGCCATTCGCGAGCGGCGCGTACTCTATTGAGAGTGAGCTTTCGTGCCTACGCCCGGTTCTGGCCGGTCGCCGTGCTGCTTTTTGCAGGGCACGCCGCGCACGCCGAGTTCAATCCGCAAGGCAGGAGCAAAAAGCCGAAGCCAGTGCCCCACCCGGCGCCAGCAACGGTCCCTGCTCGCCCCAAACCCGCACCGTCCAGCGCTCCCGGCCCGGCGGCGGCTCCCGCGCAGACGGCGGCCGACGCCAAGGGCCCGAGTCGTGACGCTTTGATTCAGCGCTACACCGGGATCGTGCTGGCCCAGCCGGGCGCGGACTTTCCGCTTCAGCGCTTACTCGAGCTGTATCGTGAGCGCGATGGCAAGCTGGACGGCTTGCTCGCGGATCTGACGCGGCGCGCCGAAGCCGGCGGGGCTACGCGCTACGCCGCCTTGGTCGCGATCGCCGGCCTGGAGAAGCTCGAGGGTCGGCCCGAGCGCGCACGAGCCGCCTACGAGCGCGCGATCGGCGAGGACGTGAAAAACCCGATCGCCGTCGTCGCGCTCGCGCGCATGTTGAACGAGCGCGGGGACAAGGCGGCCGCGCGCGCTCGCTTCGAGCAGGCGCTGCCCGCGCTCAAGGACGACGCCGAGCGCGAGCAAGTGTTGCGCACGTTGCTGGGCCTGTGCCTGGATCTGAAGGACTACGACGCAGGCAAGCGCTACCACGTGGAGCTCGTGAAGCGCGCGAGCGGCTCGTTCTTCGTGCGCGCTGAATTCGGACGCGAGCTCTTGGCGCGCGGCGCGTACGAGCGCGCGGCCGCGGAATACAAGACCGTGGTCCAAGCCGCCACCGGCGACAACCGCGTGCTCGCCCCGGCGCTGCGCGACTACGGCAAAGCGCTGGAAAAGCTGGGCAAGCCCGAGGAAGCGCTGACTCAGTACCGGCGCGCGCTATCGCTCGCAGGTGAATCGGGCGTACGCCGTGAAATCGTCACTGCCATCGTCGATAGCTACCGTACGCGAGATCGCTTGCCCGAGCTGATCGCCGAGCTGGAAAAACGAGCCGGCGCACAGGCCGAGGATCTGCGCACGCTGGCGGCTCTGTACGAAGAAACAGGACAAGTCGAGAAGGCGCTCGCCACGTACCGGCGCGCGCTTTCCTTGGACAACAAGGACTTGGCGACACGGCTCAAGGTCGTGCACTTGCTCGAGGTGCGCGGCGATCTGGAGCAGGCCATCGGCGAGTACGACGCCCTGATCAAGAGCGCACCGCGCAACCCGGACTTCGTCTTTCAACTGGCGGAAGCCCTGATTTCTCGCGGCGATCGCAAGAAGGCGCTGGCTCGCCTGCAGGAGCTGGAGGCGCGCTCCCAAAACGACGAAGAAACGTTGGCCGCGTTGGTCGACTTCTACGAGCGCGTCGACGAAAAAGAACGCGCGCTCGCGCTGTTGCAGCGTCTCGCCGGCAGCACTGCCGCCGATCCAGAGCACCTGGTCGAGCTGGGTACGCGCTACTGGCAAGAGGGCGACAAGAAGAAAGCCCTGGCGACTTGGCAACGCATCAAAGTCGTCGTGCCCGATCGCGCGCGCGCATTACAGATTTTGGGTGAGCTGTACCTGGAGCACGACATGCCCAAGGAGGCGCTGGCCGCGCTTTCGGAGGCGGCCAAGTCGTCACCCAAGCAGCCGCGCTACCGCAAGGCATATGCGCTCGCGCTCGAGCGCACCAGCGCGGCCAGCGGCACGCGCGAGGGGAAATCAGCGCAGTTCGAGGAAGCGCGCAAAATCTGGGAGGAGCTGATCCGCGAAGCGCAGAGCGACCCCACGTTAGCGCGCGAAGCACGCCAACACATCATCACCCTGTACAGCTTGGAGGGACAGCTCGGGCAACGGATCCCCGGCTTGGAGCGGCGCTTGGCACAAAAGCCGCCTGATCTGGAGGCCGGGCGGCTGCTGGCCGAAGCCCACTTGCGGCTGCGCCGCTACCCGGAAGCAGAGCGCGCGCTGGAGCGCGTGATCGAGGCCGCCCCTTCCGATGTCGAGAGCTTGAGCTCTTTGGAGCGCGTGCTCGTGCTCGAGCACAAGTTACGCGCTGCGATCAACGTGCTGGAAAAGCTAGCCGAGAACGATCCCAAGCGCGCGCGGGAATATTTCCAACGCATGGCGAGCTACGCCGCCGAGCTATATCAAGACGACGAAGCCGTGCGCTACGCCGCGCGAGCGGTCGAGCTCAGCCCGGACGACGCCGAGGGGCACAAGAAGCTCGGTGAGATGTATCGCAAGCGCCAGGACGTCGCCAAGTCGGTCAGTGAATTCCGGCAAGCGATCAGCAAGAACGAACGACTGTTCCCGGTCTATCTCGAGCTCGCCGAGCTGCTGCTCGGGCAAGGCGAGACGGACGACGCGGACATGCTGCTGCGTCGTGTCATCCGCGCGTCACCCGACGAGGAGCTGGTCAGCCAAGCCGCGCGCCTGAGCATGCAAGTGAACCTGGGTCGGGGCACGCTCGAGTCGCTGGAAAAGGATCTGTTGCCGCTGGCGCTGAACAGCCCAGAACGGCCGATTTACCGGCAATTGTTGTTGGAAGTGTACGGCGCGCTCGCCTACCCCCTCTTGGAGCGCGAAAAGAGCGAGCGAGCCAAAGACGCCGAGGCCGCGCGCGCTCAGCTCGATCGCTTGGGCGAACGCGCCGTCAAGCCTCTGCTCGACGCGCTGGGCGATCCGCGCGAGGCCGAGCAAGAGATCGCAATCACGCTGCTATCGCACGTGCAGAACAAGAGCGCTGGGGCGACGCTGTTTTCGTATGCCACGGGCAGCGGCGATAGCGTTCTGCGCACGCGGGCCATGTTGGCCGTCGGCATGCTCCGCGATCCGGCGCTGCTGCCGCGCTTCGAGAGTCTGCTCGTGTCTTCAGGGCGCGTGACGGCCGGTGAATCGGACCCCGTACTCTTGGCAGCCGTGTGGAGCGTGGCCCGCATGCGTTCGCCGCGCGCCGAGCGTCTGCTGACCGCGCTCGCGGGCAGTGACTCGGCGGAGGTGAGCGCGTTGGGCCTGGTTGGATTGTCCTTGCTCGGCTCGCGCGCCGCCGCGACGCAACCGTCGAAGCTGCTCCGCCAGGCGGAAGCCGGACCTTTGCCGCGCGCAGCCGCGGCCTTCGCGCTCGCCGAAGCAGGGCAAAAGACCCAGGAAAACGCGCTCGCCGAGCTGACCGAAGCGAGCGACCCGAGCCTCGCTGCGATGGCCGTGCTGAGCCTTGCGCGACTCAACGCGGCCAGCGCGCCGCGCGCCATCGCCGACGCGCTCAGCAGTCCGGACCCGCTCGTCTCGCGCACGGGCGGCGACGCTGCGCTGGTCTGGGCCAGCGGCAACTATCACAAACCCAAAGAACCGCTGCCTGCGGTCGATGGCGCGCTCGACGTCCGTCGACTGATCGACGGACTGCGGCCGAGCGGTTACTCGGGCAGCGAACGCGTGGCGGCGCTCGAGAAGCTCTCGGGCCCGCTGTCTGCGGCCTTCGGTCGCGCGGCTGCGATCTCCCCGGAACGAGCGCGCAGCGTAGCCGCGCTGCTGGTAGTCGATCCGGGACAATTGCCCTTCGCGCCACTGACCGCCAATGCGGACTTCACGCCCGCCGAACAGGCGCGCCTCGAAGCACTGGCGCGCGAGCTCGGAGCCGCGCTGCTGCCCACGTTCGCGGTGCTGGCACGCCATCCCTCGCCCGAGGTGCGGCTGTTCGCGCTACGTTTCCTCGGTCACCGCGCGGAGCCCGCAGCCAAGGCCGCAGTGGCTGCGGCGCTCACGGACGAGCTCGGCTCGGTGCGCCGCGCCGCGCTGGCCACGCTCACGGCCTCGGATCCACGCGCGGCGACCGCCGTGATTGCCCTGCTCGCGGTCGAGCCCGATTGGGCCCTGCGGGCACTGGCCGCGGAAACGCTGGGACGCGTAGCGGCCGGCAGCTCGAGCCCACAGGTCGTGGCCGCGCTCAGCCAATGCGCCAGCAAAGATCCCTTTGCGCTGGTGCGTGAAGCGGCGCTCGAAGCCTTGGTTTTGGTCGATCCCACGGCCGCCAAGCGCGTGCTCCAGGTGAGCCATGACAGCGACCCCGAACCCAGGGTAAAAGCCCGGGCTCAGGCTTTGCTCCAGCGACTTTGATGTCCCACGCTTCACTCACTTCCCCCGAGCTCCGCGCGCTACGCTTGGCATGCTGCTCGCTCGCGCTGTGCGCGGCCTCGACGCTCGGCTGCAGCAATCTCGATGGCTTCACCAGCAAGCGGGGCGAAGCCTATTGCGGGACGATTACCGCCGTGCCCGATTTCCAGGACGGCTTCGTGGAAGATAACTCGCCATCGACCTTGGAGCTTTCGCTGGTGCTCGACACCAGCAAGCTGAACAGCGAGCCCGGCCGTCTGAGCAGCAACGATTTTCAAGGCATTTGCGGCACTCCGGAGGCGCCTCAGGTGCTGTTTTCGGATGCGCCAATGCGCGCTATCCCGGCCCTGCAACACGACCTGCTGTCCGCGCTCACCTTCGGTGAGGGGCACGACCACGACTTCTTCACCTACGTCGACTCGACTTGTCAGGGCACCATGTTGGCAGTCGTGTCCTTGATGAAGAACAACTACGTCGAAATACGCTTGTTCAAACCCGCAGCCAAGCCACCGCCGGAGCCTTACGTGCCGACCGCCGCTGAGACCCCGGGCTTTGCGGTATTTCACCTCGATCCCAAACCGCTCGACAAGCCCGAAATGGAAGGCGGCTGCGGTTTCACTGCCCCACCCTGATCTCATGTTGGTCCTTGGCATCGAAACGTCGTGTGATGAAACGGCGGCCGCGCTCGTCACCGAAGACGGCACAGTCGTCAGCGACTCCGTCCACAGTCAGATCAAGCTGCACGCGCCGTACGGCGGCGTCGTGCCCGAGCTCGCTTCACGCGATCACCTGCGCAACGTGCGCCCGGTGATTCGTGAAGTGTTCAGCAAGGCGGGCATCCAGCCGAACATGATCGACGGCATTGCCGTCACTTGCCGCCCGGGCTTGACCGGTGCGCTGCTGGTCGGCGTGCAAGCGGCCAAGGGCTTGGCGTTTGCGCTGGAAAAGCCGATCGTGGGCGTCGATCACTTGGTCGGGCACCTGCTGGCCGTGTTCCTCAAATTTCCGGGCGCCCCCGAGCAACCACCGGCGGAGTATCCGTTCGTGGCCTTGCTGGCTTCGGGCGGCCATACCGCCCTGTATCGCGTCGCGGGCCCGGAGCTGGAACAGGTGACCGAGCTCGGCGCCACGCGCGATGATGCCGCCGGTGAGTGCTTCGACAAAGTCGGAAAGTTGCTGGGCCTCGGTTACCCTGGCGGGCCGCTGATCGACAAGCTGGCCAAGGACGGCAACCCGGACGCCATCGAGCTGCCCTGGCCCATGCGCCGCAAAGGCTCGCTCGAGTTCAGCTTCTCCGGCCTGAAGAGCAACATGTTGCGCTGGGTCACCGAACACGGCCTGCCCCAAGACTCGCAAACGCTGCGCGATGTGTGCGCCGCCTTCCAGCGCCGCGTGGTCGACACCTTGATCTTCAAAACGCTCGAGGCCGCGCGCGAACAAGACGTGCATACGATCGTGCTCGCCGGCGGCGTGGCCGCCAATCGCGAGCTGCGCGAGCGCTCGGCGGCGCAGGCCGCCGTTCACGGCATCCGCGTGGTCGTGCCGCCTTTCAAGGCCTGCACGGACAACGCCTCGATGATCGCCTACGCCGGCATCCAACGCCTGCGCCGCGGCGCGAACGACGCGCACGAGCTGACCACGAGCCCGCACACTTCCCTGCCCCAAAGCACGAAGAAGGGTCGCGGAAAGCGCGAAAACTGAGGCGCGTGAACGGCGACTCCAGCCGCATTCAACGCAGACGCGGCAGCACTTCGCTGCCGAGCAGCTCGATCACCTCGGCCAGCAGCGGGGCGGGCAAGCCGCCCAGATCCGCCATCAAGTAGTGGTTTTGCAGGCCGAGCGTCTCGTTGATCGACGCGATCCGATCCACCACCTCTGCCGGGCTGCCACATAACGCCGGCCCTTGCAGCAGGCTCTCGTAATCCGTGGAGCGCCCCTTGCTACCGCGACAACTCGTTGCCGTGCGCACGTAGTTCTCGAGATAGGGGCGAAAGCGCTGGCGAGCCTCCTGACTGGTGCGCGCCACGTGCACATAACTGGGATAGGCGACAGAAATCGCATCCGCGTGACCGGCAGCGCTCATGCTGGCGCGATAGCGTTCGAGGATGGGTAAATAGTCCTCTGGGAAACAGAACAGGCTGGGCAAGCTGAGAGGCAGTCCCAGATCCACGGCCAAATCGCAGGAAACGGTGGACAGGCCACCGCCCACCCACAGCGGAGGGTGGGGCTTCTGAACCGGGCGTGGCTCGAGCCGCACGTCGCGCAGCGGCGATCGGAAAGAGCCCGTCCAAGTCACTTTTTCTTCCGTGAGTAACCGCAGCAAGAGCCGCAGATTCTCGTCGAAGCGCGGGCGGAGCTCGCCTTCGTCACTGATACCGAACGCGGCCTGCGTCGCGACTTCCACGCCCCGCGCGACGGTTAGCTCCGCGCGCCCCTCGGAGATGGTGTCGAGCGTGGCGAGATCTTCCGCCACCCGCACCGGATCCAAGCCTGCGAGCAACGTCACGCTCGTTCCGAGGCGAATTTTCCGAGTCTTGGCGGCGATCGCGCCGAGCAACACGAAGGGCGAGGGCAAGATGTAGTGCCCGAAGTGGTGCTCACCGATGCCTACGTGCTCGAACCCGGCCTGCTCCGCGCGCACCGCCGCTTCGACGATCAGCTGCAAGCGCTCGACCTGAGTGGTGAAGCGCCCGGTCAGCGGATCGGGCAGATGATCGGCGAGGCTCAACAAACCATACGAAGTCATGACTGCCCAGACTCCTCGAGGCCGCGCCGGCGCGCGCGCCACGTCTCCTCAAAGGCCTATCACGGTTCCTCGAGGCGCCGCGGAAATTCATGCGCCACGCGCTGAGGCGCGACAATACGATGCTGGGGCTGCCCGGCAAGGCTCAGGTGATGGACAGCCCGCCGTCGACCGGCAACTCGACGCCGGTGATGTACGAGGCCGCGGGAGAGGCCAGGAATAGCACGGCGCTCGCGACTTCTTCGGCGCTTCCGAAGCGACTTTGCGGAATGCGCGCGGTGTAGTGTTGGGCGCTGGCAGCGGCGACTTCGGGGGGCAGCCCGAATTTGGCCTGAATCGGTGTGACGATGGTGGCGGGGCATACCGAGTTGACGCGGATGCCACGGGGCGCAAGCTCCACGGCCAAGCAACGCACCAAGGCCGCGACCGCGCCTTTGCTCGCCGAGTAGATCGACATCGCGGGCGTGCCGCGTTGATCTGCAACCGACGTGTTGACGACCACGGATGCCCCGTTGCCCAATAGCGGCAACAACTTTTGCAGAGTGAACACCACGCCTTTGACGTTCACGTTCATGTGCTCGTCGTAGAAGCTCTCCGTGACCGCGGCGAACGGTGCCAGCTGCGCGATGCCGGCGTTGAGGAACAAAATATCGAGTCGGCCGAAGCGCTGCTCCACTTCGGTGGCGAGCAGCGTCGCGTCCGCCACCGAACGGGCGTCCGCTCGCAGCACCGCGATCTCGGACGGCAGCTCGCGGCGAGCAGCCGCCAACGTGTCCGGATTTTGGCCCGTGATGATCACGCGCGCCCCCTGCTGGTGCAGCAGCTCGGCCGTGGCGCGCCCGATGCCCGTGGTGCCCCCGGTAACGAGCGCGATTTTGCCAGATACCCCAGTCATTTGTGCTTTTTCCATGGCTCTCCTATTTTTGACAACTCGGTCAACAATTACACGAACGAAAACCTAATCGAGAAGCCGGCGCGCGCTGAGCAAGACGCCACGCACGAACGAAGGCTCGCGATTGACGCGCGCCACGACCGCCAGCCCCTGCGCGATGGTGAGCAGCGAGCGCGCGGTAGCTCGTGTGTCGAGCACCGGGTTCACTTCTCCCGCGAGCTTGGCGCGCCGCAAGGCACGCATGAATGCCGCCTCCAGCAACTCGAGCTTGCGACGCAGCACGTCCGACATCTCGCTGTCCTTGGCGCCGAACTCCGGCACCGAATTGCCCACCAAACAGCCGTGAAACTCCGGCGCCTCCGCCGCGGCCTGCCATTGCTCGAAAATGCGCTCCACGTTTGCGCGACCCGAGCCCGGCGCATCCAGCACATCCACCACGTACGGCTTGAGCACGCGCTCGAAGTAACGCTCGACGATGCGCAGAAAGAGCGCACGCTTGTCACCAAAGGCGCCGTACAAGCTTTGCCGACCGAGGCCCGTGGCCTGCTCCAGATCGGCAACGCCCGTGGCCTCGTAGCCCTTCTTCCAAAACAAGAACATCGCCTGATCCAGGACCTGCTCTTCATCGAAGCTGCGCGGACGACCTGCCACGAGTGCATTCGGCCATTTATTGACCCATCTGTCAACAATGAGAGCGCGACCTCTGAATCGTGCTGTTTTGGGAGCCGGTGCCCCGCGCGTAGTACGTCGAGGCACGGCGGGCGTCCTCGCGCTCCGCGCTGCGGGCGCCCGGCTACCCAAGCGCTGGCCTGCGGCCAGCGCGGTGCGCCAACGGCAGTGGGAGGCGCTGTTCGAATGCGTGAGCGCTCTCGACATTGGGAGTGACGCGGACGCGAGCGAGAGCTGCAAGGAGAAAGAGTCAGGCGCGGTACGACTTGGGAACGTCGAGTGTGGCGCGTGACGGCGGTGGTTCTGGGGCCGCAGCCGAGGGAATGTTGGCGCGACGGGTGAGGAGTGATCCGGCTGCGTGTGCGTACGAGTTCGTGGAGTCCGCGCTCGCGTGCAGGTGGGGTGCCAGGGCGGAGTGAGACGCGGCCGACTCCACCAACTCGTCCGCCTTTTTGGGCGGTGGCGAGCCTGCGGCCGCCACTGAATTTGCCGATTTGCTGGACAGAAAATTTGGGGATGGGTTGTCCGTGAACGCGAGGGGCGGGAAGATTTGCGTGCCAGAGCGCTTGGTTTGGGCAGGCTCGAACGATCGTGAGTCGAGTCGAGTTGGAACTGATTTCGAGCCTAAAAGTGGCGCTATTGGCGTTTTGCGAGCTCCGAAAAGTGCATGGTAGACGAGATAGATGGGGCAGCACGAATATCGTTTGAAGTCACTGGCAGACGACGAGCTCTTGGCGGGCCTTTCGAAGGTCGTCGGGGCGGCGCAACCAAATCACGGCTGAGTTTCTGGCGTACTTGGCGGAGTTGGACGAGCGGCAGCTGTTTCTCGATCTCGGGTTTGCGTCGCTGTTCGAGTATTGCGTGGAGAAACTCGGGTTGTGTGAGTCGACGGCGGGTCGGCACATCGCGGCGGCGCGGGTGTGCCGCAATCATCCGGAGGTATTCGCCCTGGTGGCGAGCGGCGCGTTGCACGCTTCGGCGCTGAGTTTGCTGAGGAAGCACCTGACTCCGGAGAACGCGGCGGAGCTGTTCGAGCTGTGTGCGCATCGCAGTGCGCGGAAGGTGGAGGAGTTGCTTGCGGCGCGCTTTCCCAGGCCCGATGTGCGCGATCTGGTGCGTCGCTTGACGCGCTTTGCGATACCCGGAGGGGTGCCAGCGCAGGCGGGGCTTACTCTCGACGCTGAGCGTGTTTCGGAGACGATGCCAACAGAGGCGCCGCCGCGCGAGCCGTCGGCCCCGCTGCAGGAGGCATTCGTCGAATCTCAGGCGCGCGAACCAGCGGCCACGTTGGGCGCATTTGGCGCGCCGGAGGCGCTGAAACCAAGCCGATTCGAACCCTTGTCCGCGGATCGCTACGGCGTGCATTTCACGGCGGATGGCGAGTTTCGCGAGCTGCTCGAGCGGGTGCGGGGGCTCGCGGGGCACCGACTGCCCAGTGGCGATCTGATGACTTTGCTCAAGCGCGGGCTCGAAGCGTACGAGCGTGAGCTGACGAAAGAGCGCTTCGCGGTAGGCAGGAAGCCGAACCGCAGCCGCGGCGTCGCACCCGCGCCTTCCGCGCCTTCTGAAGCCGAGCTCTGCGCGCCCGATCGGTCCAAGCCTGAGCTCTCGGCGCCCGATCCATCCAACCTCGATACTCAGTCAGCGCCGAGCCCCAACCTCAGCCCCAACCCCAAGCGCCGCTGTCCGGCAGCGGTAGCGCGGGCGGTGTTCCTGCGAGATGGTCAGCAGTGTAGCTATGTCTCGCCGAATGGGCGGCGGTGTGGCGCGCGTTGGTGCTTGGAGCTCGACCACGTCGAGGCCGATGAGAAGCGCGGTGGGCGGGGAGAGCACGATTGAGAATCTTCGCTTGCGCTGCCGTGCTCACAATCAACGGTACGCGCGGCAGTACTATGGCAAATCTCGTGTGGAAGCAGCAGTACAGCGCGCCCGGCGACGAGGTGCTGCCGCTGAGGGGCCGGGCACCGGCTGACCGACCCTAAGCTGAGTCCGACATGGGGCGAAGGTCGGGTCGGGGCTCGTTCTTCAGTACAACCGCACGTCGTCGATCAAGAACTCGAACGTCTCGGCACCGCCGTCCGTGCCGAGGAAGCCGAAGTAGACAAAGCGCGTGTGCTCGAGATCTTTGGGCTGAACGCCCCAGCCCTCCTGCTTTAGGGACGCGAAAGGAACCATGAATTCGTGCCAGCTGCCGTCGAGCGTGACCGATTTCGCCCAGTGGTCATTGCAGTCGGACTCGCAGGCTCCGCCATCGCTGCTGGCGGTGGTCGTGTCGGTGGCAAACTCCACGTGCAGGGTGAGGCCGCCCGCCTTGCTCTTCGCGTAGAAGGCCAGTCCCTGGTAGGGAGTGAGGTCGTACGTGGCGTTGTCGACCAGGTTGAAGCCGATCGAGGCCCAGTCGGCATCCTCGTGACCGAAGCCGGTACCGGCGAGCCGCATGCCGTAGTTGCTGCGAACGCGCGCGTCGGACGCGAGCGGATAGGCCGGGAATTCGCCGACTTTCGGCGGATCGATCGAGCCGGTGAGCGTGCCGGTCGAGCTCCACCACTCGCCGTCGCGGTCCTGATTCGGGCAATTGCGATCGTTGCCGTCCTCCATGTCGTCGATCATCAGCTCGGGCGTGCACGGACTCCAGCCCCCGCCAGCGCTGCCTCCCGTGCCACCTTTTCCAGCAGCGCCGCCCTTTCCAGCCGAACCGGCGTGCGCGCCGCCGCCACTTTGAGCGCCGCCGCCGCCACTACCGCCGCCGCCGAGCGCGGGCGCTCCCGCCTGCAACGGCATTCCGGCAGTACCGGCGTTGCTCGAGGCATCACCGGAGCTGCCCGCCGAGGCAGAACGCCCGGCGCTGCCAGCCGTCGAGCCACCCGAAGTGTCGCTGCCTCCGATATTGGCGCTCGAGCCTCCGGAAGCACCGTCCTCAGCACTGGTAAAGCGCGGGCCACAGGCAGCGAGCGAAACCAGCGCTACCGAGAGTAGCAAGCGAGTGCGCAGAGGTTTCCGCGGTCCTTTCATGTTGCCCCGAGCCACGACCGAAGTGAGATACGCCCTTGCTCTCCTGAGCTTCCCTCGAGCCTCAGAACTTTAGCCGAAGTTTTGGCCCGCGTCACGCCGGTACGCACGACTGGTACGCGGTTGCAGCGAGCCGAACCTCGCGGCCCAAGAGCAGAAAACGCCTAGTACGTTCGTGCGCGACCAGTACTTGTTTCACAAACGACTGCGCGCAGCGGGCGCCGTCGAAAACTCGACGAGCACCGGCTGCGCGCGACTAGTCGCTTGGTGCGCGACTAGTCAGTTTCCGAGTTACGGACTCACGGCCGCATCGTCGACGTACATGTCGACTCCGCTACCGGGACCTTCGAGGTAGACGAGCGCGTTCGTCAGGTTGCAGTTGGGCACGTTGAGCGTGCCGCTCAATTTGACCCATGAACCGTCGGCAACGGTCACCGGGTTCACGAGCCAAGCGTAGGAGTCCGTGCCGTCGCAGCCGATCGCTTGCGTCATGTTGACTTGGGCGCTGGCTGCACCGCCAATCGAGGTCCAGATGCTGACCTGGTACGATTTGCCCGGTTGGACGATGCCCATCAAGGAGCGTGCGATTGGGCCATTGCCGACGCGGTTCGAGAACAGCAGGCTCTTCGAGCCGCTGTGTGCGCGTGCGGCGGTGACGGCCAGAGTACCGGTGCCCCAGGTGAACCAACTGTCCTGGGCCGACTCGAAGCCTCCGTCGCCGAGCAGGTTGGTAACGGTTGGGATGAACACGTTCACGTCGTCGACGTACATATCGACACCTGCGGCGGGACCTTCGGCGAAGATTTGGACCTCCGTCAGGTTGTTGCAGTTGGGAACGTTCAGCGTGCCTTTGAGCTCGGTCCACTGGCCATCGTTGACGGTCACCGGATTGACGAACCAGCTGTAGCTGGTCTGGCCGTCACAGGTGATCTTCTGGGTGAGGTTCACGTTGGCGCTGGCAGCACCGCCGATCGAGACCCAGAAGCTGACGTTGTAGCTTGCGCCCTTGGTGACCACTTGGCTCAGATCCGCCACTGCTGGCGCGTTGCCGGTGCGATTGCCAATCAGCAGGCTGCGAGCTCCGCTGTGGGCACGCGCGGTGGTGGCAGACGCGACGCCACTGTACGTGTACCAGCCGCTGGTGCCGGACTCGAACGTGCCGTTGCTGACGATGTTCGAGGCTTGCTTCGCGCGCACCGAGACGTGATCCAGGAACAGGTCGCCGCCGTTCGGGCCTTCAGCAAAGATCTGAACGTCGTTCAACACGCAGTCAGGAACGTTGAGTGTGCCCTTCAGTTGCGTCCATTGCCCGACTTGCACGGCCACCGGGTTGATCAACCAGGTGTACGAGGTCGTGCCGCCACAGTTCACGGCTTGGGTGACGTTGACGTTGGCGGCGGCGCCGGTGACGGTCGTCCACATGCTCACGTCGTAGGTCTTGCCCGGCGCGACGAGGCCGTTGAGGCTCGTCGCGATCGGCCCGTTGCCGTTGCGGTTCGTGGCACGCAAGCTTTGCGCACCGGTCACGGCCAGGTCGGTCGTGGTGGAGAGCGTTCCGTTCCAGGTGAACCAGCCGTTGGTGTTCTGCTCGAACTCGCTGTTGGCGATCAGGTTCGGGCCATAGCCGGCGGGCGCGCTGAAGTTGAGCTTGTCCAGGTTGACGCCACCGCCGAAGGCGACGAACACGTTGCGCTCACCACTGACGGGCAAGAAAGGCACGTTGATCGTGCTGTTCGTGCCCCAGCCGCCCGTCGGAGGCAGCTGAACGGTCGCGAGCACCGGCCCGCTGATGCTGTCCGCATGCAAGGTGACGGTCGTGGGAGTCGAGCCACCGTTCGCGTAAGTGATGGACAGCGTGTCCCAGTTCTTGTCGAACACCACGCGACTGAAGCTCTCCCAATCGCCATTGTCGATGTACGCAATCACATCGCCCGCGGCCACGACGCCGTGCATGTCGTCGTAATCCTCGGCTTGCAGTACGATGCCACTGCTGTCGCCCAGGCGCGGCGACGGGACATAGTCCGGCACTGGACAATTGCTACCGCCCGCGCGAAAGCAGTTGATCCAGTCGAGCGCTGGGCGGCGCGTGCCGTCCGTGCGCACGAGGTAGGCATCGGGCTGCCACATGGTGCCTTGCAGGAAGCCCCAGTGCGTCACGCCGAGCACCGACGGGTGCTGCCAGAACAGCGTGAACAGATCACGCATTTTCTGGGCCTGACGCGCGTCGTTGCTCAGATTGAGGTCCAGCTCCGAGACGTAAATCGGCAGACCCGTTGCGGCGAAGCGGTCGAGATTCCCGGCCACGGACGAGACCTCGGCACGCTCCAAAAAGTGCGCTTGCAGACCGATGCCGTCGATCAGACCGCGATCCTTGAGCAGGTTGATGATCTTGAGGTAGTCGGTCGCGGCGCTATCCAGCGCTTCGACGTTGTAGTCGTTCAAGAGCAGCTCGGATTTCGGGAAATACTTGCGCGCGAGCTCGAACGACTTGATCACCCAATCGAAACCAGTGGCGCCTGCACCGCCGAGCGCCGCGCTGTACGCCGGCACCGCGTGGAGCGGTTCGTTCACGACGTCCACCAGCTGCACGTCCGGGTAACGCGCGGCAGCGAGCGACATCCATTGCTCGATTTCTGCCAGCTGCTGCTCGGGGGTCAAGCTCGAGAGCCAAGCGGGTTGCTGTTGGCCCCAGATCAAGGTGTGGAGCTTGAACTTCAGCCCATTCTGTTTGGCAAATTGATACGCCGTGTCGAGCTCGGTCCAGTTCATCTGGTCACGAGTGGCCTCGACGCTACCCCATTTACCGGCATTGCCCGGCGTCACTTGGTTGAAGTAGTTGAGCAGCGAGGGATAGTCGACCGCGGTCGTGGCGGCGGTACCGAAGAACTTGTTGCCGATGCCGGTCAGCACGCGCACGCCGCTGCTGGTCGCGCTGTTCCCGCTCGGATCGTAAGCCACCGCGGTGTAAACCTGGCGGCCGTTCAGGCTGGCGTCGGCCGCGACATCCCAGGTGAAGGGCGCGCTGGTGTCGACTCCGATGTCCACGCCGTTGCGTCGGAATACGACCTTGCGTACGGCGACGTTGTCGCTGGCGATCGCGCTGAGTCGCAGGCTACCGCTCGACGCAATCAGCGTCTTGTCCGCAGACAGGGACACTTTCGGTAGAACGGTGTCGCACTTCTGGTCGTTGATCGAGATTACGTACGGAGTGACCGCCGAGTATGGATCTGGGCTGCCGTACAAAATTGGCAGGGTCTTGCCCTGAGCGATGCCGAGCACTTGCACGACCCTCGACTCCGTGAAGGAGTAGCCGCCATCGACCGCCGTGCAGTCCGCGAACAAGCAGCGGTGACGAATGCCGGCGCCGCCCAAATCCGCAAAAATCTCGAACGATTTGGCTTTTGGCCCGGAGACATTCTTGAGCGAAAGCTCGCCGAGATAGCCATTGCCAGAGCGGCGCGAGGCGTAGTTGGACGTGACCGTGAAACCACAGCTCCCGTCCGCTGGAACCGGCGTCGCCGCGCTCGTGAGCGCTTGGTTCGTTGCTGCGACCGTGTCGGACTCTGCCTCACCGGCGGCGCTACCACAACCACTCAGACCGAATACTGCCCCCGCCAACAACCATACACCCATCGAGCTGCCGAGGCCGAAGCCCCCGCTCATCCTGTCCGACATCGTACGCTTGCGGTTCATATATGTCCTTTGCGATGACTAGTCATTTGCCGGGAATACTTCGCCCTCGGCCGCCGACGTGCAGACTTCATACCGTTCGTAATTCTCAGTTCGGCGCGGTGTGCGGTGCTCACGGTCGATCGCCGCACAGCCGTGTTGCAGTGCGTGTATTCCGCAGATTTGCGGGTCTTTCGTGCGCTGATGCGTGCTGACGAAATCCGCCGCAAATCCGCAGTCGGTTTCACACTCACCTAGGTTCGTCTCTCGCTGAGTCATGCTCGCTGCGTCTGCGCACGCGACTCGCGGCGCCATGCGTCGACCGAGCCGCGGCGCGCGGCACTGCACTAGTTGCGCAGCGCTTGCACTAGTTGCGCGGCGCCAGCACGCGACTCGTGTGAACGAGTCGTGCAACTGCCATGTGCAGCGAGGTCGATCGCGCTAGTGAATCAGCGCGCCAGTACCCAAGTGACCGCGCCGGCGAGCTGGCCAATGAACGATGGATCCGAAAAGCTTTCGCTGGTGTGGCCGAGTGCGGTGTAGAATGCGCGACCACCGTCGTACTCCTGACACCAGGCGATCGGGTGATCGCCATTCATGCTGGAGCTGCCCGGGGTGTAGCTGCGCTCGTCGAGCGAGAGCAGGACGTGCACCTTCGACCGTGGATTGCTCTTGAAGGAGTACCACTCGTCCGTGCGGTGCCACGGATTCGGCAGCCCGGCCGTCGCCGGGCTGGCAGCGTCTTCCACGATCACGTCGGCGGGCTGAATCGCTGGGTGCTCGCGAAAATAGGCCCCGACGAGCCCGCCGTACCAGGCCCAGTCGTACTCCGTGTCCGTCGCCGAGTGAATGCCGATGAAGCCTTTGCCCGCGCGGATGAAGCGCTCGAAGGCCGCCTGCTGGGTGTCGTCGAGCACGTCGCCCGTCGTACTCAAGAAAATCACCGCGTCGTAAGCCGCGAGGCCTTCGTCGCTGAACCGAGTCGGGTCCTCGGTCGCTGCGAGCGTCCAAGCGTGATCGGCCGCGAGCTTGCTGAGCGCTTGCACGCCAGCCGGAATCGAGTCGTGGCGGTATGCGGCCGTACGGGAAAACAGCAACAGCGACACGCCGTCAGCCGCGCCGCCCGCGGTCGAGCCTGCGTTGGCGAAAGCTCCGGCACCGGCCGCGCTCGTCCCGCCGAGCCCACTCGCAGCGCCGCCTTGGACCGGGAGCGCCCCGGCGCTTCCGCCGCTTTCGTTCCGCTCGCCCGCTCCAGCCGTAGACACTGAAACGCTGCCGGCGGTGCCTCCATGCGTGGTCGACGGCGTACCACCGGTCCCGGCGCCGGCTTCGCCGCCCGGAGCTGCTCGATGCGTCTCGCTACAAGCCACGAGAGCGAACAACAGATACGACGGGCGGGCGCGCAACGCAGAGCAAAGCATGGAGTCTAGAGCTTAGTTGAGCCCTAGGGACGCCAGCGTGCAACTCGGGTCAGCAAAAAGGCGCCGTTCAGAGCGTCGTTTCCGAAACCAGGGGCAGAGCGGAGACGTCGCTTCGTTGCTCGAGCGCGAACAGCACGTCCGTGGTCGCCGTGGCCACGCATCCCTCCTTCTGCTGGGCATACACCGGTCCTGAGTGAGCTTTGAGGGTGGAGACGGCCGCGAGTGTGCTGCCGTTGAGCTGCAAAACCGCGCGCTGAATGCCGGGATCCGCGCCCCCGGGGTCACCGTAATAGTAGTAGAGGCGCTCCGTGCAAGCTGCGTCCGCCCAATAGTAACTCTCGTGCGCGGCAGATTCGAGCGATACGCAGCGCAGCGTACCGTCGACCGCGGTCACGACTTGGCAAGGCGCCCCCGCGGCGTCCAAAAACTCCGACTGCGCGAGGGGGATGGCGGCACGGCCTGCAGCGGGAAACGACGTGAATAGGTCGACACGGACTGCGCCGGCACCTTGCCGGATGCGCTGCGTCTTCGGAAAGGTGCCGGTCACGTCTCGGCCGAGTGCAAACCAGCCAGCGTAGGCCGCGCTGTCGGCCGGCTGACAGCTGGCAGCGAGCGGATCGCCGGTGCCGTCCGCAACGCTCGGGAGGCGCGCAAAGAGCTGGGTCGGGCGCTCGAGCTGGTGCACACGCAGCGTCGTTGTATTCGCCCAGACCACGGCAAAGCGCGGCACCCCGCACTGGGACGGCAAGGGCGAGGCGAACGCAGGCGTCTGGCAGCTGGCATCGAGCGCGGTCAGGTAGTCACCCTGCGCCGCACTGGAGAGCAGATTCGGTACGCATTCGCCATCCGGCAGCATACCGCACGCTTCGCCGGCCGCGGTCGAGATGGAGACAGTCAGCTCCGATCGATCATCACCGATGAGCCGCAACAGGCGCAGCCCGCCCCCCGCATCCAGCGTCGTCGGCTTGGCGGCAACGAGTCCGCTGTCGGGGTAAGCAATCAGCCGATTGACGGCGGGGAACGATTTAGCGGGCGGGAATGCAGGCACGCAGCGCGCGTCTCTCAACTGGTACAACTGGGGTCCCGATCCGGGGATCGACTCGGGGTAGGCTTCTTCGCCCACCTGGAAGGTGTCGCGCTGAGGCAGCGGCTGCCCGGGACAATCATTCGATGTCACCCCTGTGCTCACCCAAGCACCAACCCGAGTCAATCCTGACATGTTCCAAGTTGCGGGCTCGGAGCAGCTCGCGTCGAGAAAAATGAGCGTGGTCGGTTGCGTGGGAACACAATGACGATCTCCGCCGTCGCTTGCAGCGACGAATTCACAATCGAAGTCGAGAAGCGTGTCGTGCAGCTTACGAAATTGGCTCACGCCCTCGCTGACGTAGCCCAGCACCTGCAGTCGCTCCCCGCTCTTGGCCAGCGCAAATCGATCCGTCAACGTGGGCAGCCGGTCGCCTTCGGCCCCGGATCCGCCCCCCCCGTCGTCCCCCGTCACCTGGCCGCAGCCCACCGTTGCAAGCCCCAATGACACTGCGACGGCCAACCCATGCGCCCTGGCAACGAAACCCATTACCTTCAAATAGCTGGGCGCGACGAGCCGGTCCAATCGAGTTAAGTCATCGTTTGCGATGCATTTTCGTGATGGGCGCGGCTCGGGGGCTCAGCGACTGCGTAGCGCGGCGAGCAACGCACTCGCCCGCGCGCTGGCGCTCGCGTCCGAGCTTTGCTCGGCAAATTCGAGCTTGGCTAGCGTGAAGCGTCCGAACGTCGCGGGCGCCTGTTCGGCTGCGAGGTTCGGATCGATGAGCACGCTCAGCACGCGCTGCTCTTCCTCCGGCTTCAGGATCTCCGAGTGAGAAAGGACCACCCGCTGACGCCCGGACAGGGGCACCGAGAACGAAACGGAAGCCGGCTCTTGCTCTTCGCCCAGCAGCGCGATCAGGCGCAGGCCTGGTGTCTCCAGGAATGGGATCGACTTGGCGGTGGCTAGCGCCGGAGCGAGCTCCGGCCCCACGCTCGCCGAAAAAAAGTCGGTCAGTTGCTCGCGGGCAAGCTCGAGCAGCGTGTCAGGGGGGTGCTCTTTCGGACCGAGCACGGTCACCCGGCGTTCACCAGGCGCCAGCGCTTCGAGGGTGGTGACCCCAACGCCGCCCGAATGCGAATAGATCAACAACGCGCGGGCGATGGCCTGAGGCGAACGGTTCGTCACCAGCAACGACCCGCCTTCGGTGCTCAAGACCAGCGGTGAGCTGAGGCCGTTGCTGGCAAAATCGAGCGTTGCTGCGGGGGCGCTGAGAGCTGCAATCCCTGCGCTGTCTCGCACGCCGAGGCCGCGAAAATCTTGCCAGCCGCGCCACTCGGGGGAAACCGTATCGTCTAGCTCAGCCGCGGCGTCGCTGGACACGGCCAGCGGCCAGCTCACATGTGCAGGCGTTTGCTCGACGTGGGGGAAACTGTGTTCGATACCCGACCAGGACGCGACGCTCGCCGGGACCAACTGCGTATCCAGTTGCTGACTGAGGCCGCCTGCTAAAGTCCCTCGAAATAGCAGCGCGACCTCGATTCTCGCGCGTTCTTGCGACTCCGCGCGCTCGGCCGCGCTGCCGCGCTCGACGTAAGCGGGCACCACCTGTTCTGGGGTTGGCGACAGAAACGAGCCCGCCGAGGACTGCACGGTGGTCACGGTCTCGACTTGCACGACGGTCAAGGTCGCTGCTGGAGCTTCAGGCGGCTCGGCCGCGCCGCAGCCGCTCGCGCTCAACGAAATGGCGCAGCAAATCGTGGCTAGCCATCGAGTCGTGTGCATCGCCGTGTACAATAGCCCAGGCACGGAGCCAGCGCAGCCATGCGCTCCGTGCATGGCAAGCCATAAGAAGATCTGATGAATCTAGAGCGAATCGAACTATTTCTCAGGATCGTCGACACCGGCTCGGTGAGCGCCGCCGGTCGGGATGCGAATTTGACGCAGCCGGCGGTCAGTCGCAGCCTCAAGCTGCTCGAAGAAGACATCGGCGCTGATCTGTTCGACCGTCAGGGGCGCGGGCTGCTACTCACCGCAGCGGGGCGCGCACTGATCCCGTGTGCTCGCCAGCTATTGCGAGAGTCGGAACGCGCTCGCCTGCAAGTGCAGCGGGCCGCGCAGGACGCCTACTTCGATCTGCGAGTGGGCAGTGTCGATAGCTTGGGTACCCACGTGCTGCCCGCCTGTCTCACCCAGCTGCAAGCGAACCACCCCGAGCTCAAGTTGAAGTTGTGGATGGCGCGTACCCAGACCCTGCTCGAAAGAGTGGACCGAGGCACGCTCGACCTGGCGTTGGTCGCCTACTCCGCGCCGCCGTCGGAGCACTCCGAGCGAGTGGGCAGCTACAGTCTGAAATACTATGGCAAACGGGATCGTTTCCCCGAGCTCGCGACGCTCAGCAGCGAGCTCGAGTTGCGGCGCATGCCGGTGGTCGAGATTGAAGCCCTGGCCGGGCAACCTTCCTTGATTCATGCCGACGCCGATGCCTTCGCCGTCACGCAAAATCTGAGTGCCGTCAAAGCTCTGGTATTGGCCGGACTGGGAGTGGGCCAGCTGCTCCCTTTCATGCTCAGCACCGAAGAACGCGCGCAGCTGGTGTGCGCCGAGCAAATCCAGCACGATCCAGATTGCGGCGTGTACGGCGTGCGCTCCTTTCGCGCCTTCTCCGAAACGGAAAGCCGCATACAGAGCGAGCTGCTTTCGATGATCGCCGGGCAGCTTCGCGCCGTTTGAACGGGCAAGCTCGCATTCTACATGGACATCCCCTTGCAAGCAGGCGTCACCGGTTTCGCGAGCTAGTTGCACGGTCCATTGCCCTCGAGCTCGACGATGGGGCGCCACAGCGAGTCGCGAGCGCCTGAATCGCGCACGTCGAGAGCACGGTATTTTGTTTGAAAACGGCGTTGACGGTGATGGCCGCGAGACCTGAGAGCGGCGCGAGGTTGAGCAACGCTGGCTGGCTGAACACGCCCAGCGAACCGATCGTTTTCAGGTTTTCGAGCCCGCTGAGGCTGGCCAGCCCCGCGTTCGCTTCGAGGTAGAGCTCAGCCAAGGAGCTCACCATTTCGAGCCCTGAAAGGTTGGCGAGCTTCGGGTTGCCCCGCAGGTGCACGAGCGAAAGTTCCCGGCTGGTCGGCGCGAGCCCCGAAAGGCTCGCGAGCTGGTCGTTGTTTTCCAGGCTGAGCAGGCCTGGAATTGCCACCTTACCGAGGCCCGTCAGGTCTTCGAGCTTCGAATTCCGAATCGTGACGTTGGCGGCTAGCGTGAGGTTACGCAAGCCGTTCAAACTGCTCACGTTGCAGTCGAGAAGGTCCAGGTCACTCAGCTCCGTGATGTTTTGCAGCCCTTCCAGGGACGCGACCGGACCGCCGCGAAGCTCGAAGAACCCAAGCTCGGTGAGCGACGTGCCCAGCACCTCGAGGTTTTCGAGCCGCGGGTTGTCGGCAATCGTTGCAACCCCAATCGACTTGACCTGCTCTAGACCGGTCAAAGCACGCAGGTTCGCGTTGTCGGTGAGCATGAGCGACTGAATCGTGGTGACGCCGTTGAGCCCGCCCAGGTTGGTGAGCGCATCGTTGAAGGAGATGGTGGCTTGGCCCAGCGCAGTCCAGCCCTCGAGACCCTTCAAGTCGGGGAGCGACGCGTTCGCGCGAATCGTGACGCTGCGGGCCTCGTCGAAGCCGCGTAGGCCCGCCACGCTGACCAGCGCGTCATTGTGCTGGATGTCGATGTCGATGTTGCGGCGTCCCAGGTGGGACAGCGCGTCCAGGTTCGGCAGCCGCGCGTTATTGATAATCCTGAGCACCGTCACTCGTTCCAGGCGATCGAGCCCAGTCAGGCTCGAAAGCGCTGGGTTTCCTTCGACTGACAGCCCTTTGCCGAGATACCCGAGCAAGCCCATGCCCGACAGATCGAGCAGCGCGGTGTTCTCCCGAATCTCCAGGCCTCCGGTGATCGCTCCGAGCGAACGCAGCGCCGATAGATCGCGGATCGTTCCCGAGCCGACGATCGCCAGATCGCCGCCCACGGACCGCAGCTTGCCCAAAGCGTCCAACTCACCGCTTGCGAGCTGGACGGTCACATTGCCGCCCACCGTTTGAAGACAACGGAGGTTAGACAGGCCCGTGGTCGTACTGGAGATCGTGAGATCGCCCCACACGTTGGCAACCGGCCCGATGGGTTCGCTGCCTGCAGTCACTTTCAAGTCGCCCTCGACATTGACCGCGGTAGTGCAGTCCGGCTCCACCGCCCGACCGCCGGCACTGCCCGCCGACGATGCGCCCGCCGACGATGCGCCTGCCAACGAGTCAGCACCGCCGCGGCCTGACGTCCCGAGCGAATTCGTCCCGCCTTCGCCCGCGCGCGTCCCACCGCTCGCCGGTTGAGCGCCCCCGCTGCTGCCGCCGATCGCCGGCTCCGCAAGGCCTGAGCTGCCCGCGAAGGCCGAGCCCGGCCGCTCGTGATCCTCGCCGCCGATCAGACCGCAGCCGCTCGAGGCGAGCACCAGCAGCGCAGCGAGCGCTCTGCCCCGATAGCCAATCATCGTCTCACCAAAGGTTCAGTTACCGGTCCCCTGCGTCAAGGTGTGAACTTTGACGATCTTTCCGTCGAGCAAGCGGAACATGTGGCTGTCGGGGCTCGCTCCGCCGAAGAGCGTGAGGCCCACCGCTGTGTTCTGTTCGAGATCGACGACCCAATGCGTGCTCTTGAAATTGATGCGGTCCGGGACGCCCACGTTGCAGCTCTGGCTGGCCTTGTCCGCCGCCGGCGTGCAGCCCTTACCACCTTCCAAGCGGTAGCAAGGCGTGCCCCAGGGCACCATCGTGGTCTTATCCGAGAAGACCATGAAGTACGCTTCTCCAGCGGCGATTAGCTGTTCGCGAGTGTTGCGATTCGCCTCCGGCACGACGCCCCAATCCTCACTCTTCGCGCACGTCAGATAGGCCTTGGCATCGAAGTTCCAATCCTTGCTGGTGATCGTGCTGCCGCTCACGGTGCCCATGGTGACGATCGATTCGAGCTCACTGATCTGGCTGCCCTCGAGCTTCAAGCGAAGGCCAATCACGTACTGTGGACTACCTTCGGTGACATACACCTCACTGAAGGTTTGACAGGCGAACGTGTCCAGTAAGTCGTGCCGGTAAGCAACCACCAAGGGCGTGTCCCAGACCCCCTTGGTCACGGTCTTGAAATTCTCGGTGAGCTTCGCGGAGGGCGAGAGCGGCATCTTCGACTTGTCGCCCGCGGTTTGCGCGGCCTGGTAGGCGTCGGCTGCCGCGAGCAGGCTGGCACGAGTACAGCTGCCGCTCGTGGACCCCCCACCCGCGCCAGCACTGCTCGCCGGACCTCCCGCTGCGCCCGTCGCATTGCCGCCACTGCCCGGCGAGCCAGCGCTGGCTGAAGGAGCTCCAGCGCTCGTCGAGGACGCGCCCGCGCCTCCAATGGCGCTCGAGCCGGCACTGCCCGGCGAGCCAGCGACATTCGCGCTCCCAGCAGGGCCCAAATTGCTTGCGCCAGCCGTCGCGGAACCCGCGCCGGCGCTCGAGCTGCCGCTGCCCGCGTGCCCGCCCGAATTACCGGTCGAGTCCGAACCGCATGAACAGAAGAACAGAACCGAAACACCCGCCGAGATCAGGTGATTGCGCATCGAAACCTCCGTGCTGGCCAGACGTGGGCCGCATGTCACGCCGGAGAGCCTGCCTCGGATTGCGCGAGCAGTCGAACCCGTTCAGTGCGCCGAACAGCGAAGTTGCGCGGGGGAAACGCGCTGGAGAAGCGATGACGAAGCGACTCTCGATCTACACTGGATAGTTTGCACGTAGCTGCGTCAGGAGCTGGAAGATTTTCTCACCTGACTTGCGGGTCGAAGAGCTCAAGCGCTGTGAGCGATGGTCCGCGAACGGGTGGCCTCACGCACCCGCGGGATCAACTCACGCCCGTATTCGATGGCGTCTTCCAACGGATCGAAGCCGCGGATCAAGAACGTCGTCACGCCGAGGTCCCAGTAGTCGAGCAGCGAATCAGCGACTTGCTCCGCCGTGCCGACGAGTGCCGTCGAGTTGCCACTCGCTCCGGTCAGTGCGGCAATCTCGGTCCACAAGCGCTTGTCGCGAACTTTGCCACCGGCAGCGGCCTCCAGCAGTCGCTGAGAACCGACGTTTTGCGGTGGCTGGCCAGCGACGCGGAAAATGGACGAGCGCCGCTCGACGCCGCTCGCCTTGAGCGCCTCCAAAATGCGGCCCGCGCGCGCCCAAGCGTCGGCCTCGCTGCGGCCCAGGATCGGGCGCACCGACAGGCTGAAACGGATCTGATGCTCGCGCCCGAAACGAGCGGCGGAGGCGCGAACCTTGGCGATGGTTTCGCGAGCTTGTTCCAACGTCTCGCCCCAGAAGGCATACACGTCCGCGTGGCGCCCAGCCACCGCGATCGCCTCGTCGGAGGAGCCGCCGAAATATACCGGGAGGTGCGGTGTTTGAACGGGCTTCACCGCGGAAAAGCTGTCTTTGACCTGATAGAACGGCCCCGTATGATCGAAGGGAGCCTGACTCGTCCAGGTCTTCTTGAGCACATCGAGATAGTCGTCGGTGCGGGCGTAACGGGTAGCCTTGTCGAGAAAATCACCATCGCGCGCCTGCTCGTGCTCGGCGCCGCCGGTGATGATGTGTACGGCTAGTCGCCCGTCGATGAACTGATCGAGGGTGGCGAGCTGGCGAGCTGCGAGGGTTGGCGCAACGAAGCCCGGACGATGCGCCAGCAGGAATTTCAGACGTTCGGTTTGCTGACCCGCGTACGCGGCGACCTGGAAGCCGTCGGGGGACGAGCTGAAGTAGCCGATCAGAACGCGGTCGAACCCGGCATACTCGTGCGCGCGCGCAAATGCGCTGACGAAGGTCTTGTCCACGATCGGACCGCCTTTGCCCGGGCGGTACTCGGAGGTGTTGTGCGTGCCGATGGCGCCTACGAGCTCGAGAGACATGGTCGATTCTCCGCGGATATGAGTGCGGCGCTCAGCGTGCGCCACGAGTCTTCTATACTAGACACGGTCAAAGGCCAAAACCCACACGGCCCGCCCCACTCAGGATGGTGTCGTTCTGCGGGGAATGAATGCGGCTGCACAGCACGTCGCGGTAGTGTCTCTCGAGTGGATTCTTGCGACTGAGGCCGGGGTTGCCCGTGAGCTCGAGACCGATCTCGACGGCGCGGATCGCGTTGCCGGTAGCCACGTATTTCACCAGGTTGGCTTCCGTCGCCGACACGGGCTCACCCCGGTCGGCACGCGCTGCGGCATTTTCGATCAGCACGCGGTTCGTGTACAAGAGCGCTTCGACTTCGCCGAATTTCTCTTGGAAGCGTGGCAACGTGGCGAGCGCCGCACCGAGGTTCGTGGGCACGCGCTCCTTGAGGTACTGCGCGAGCCAGTCGCGCGCCGCGCGCGCGACGCCATCGTAGATGGTCGAGATCGACAGGGCATTCCACAGCGAAGGCGAGGTATCGCCCGGCTTGGGTGCCCAGGCAGCGGGGGCGCGCACATCGACGGCGTGTTCTTCGGGCACCGGCGTGTTGTCGAAGACGACCTCGTGGCTGACCGTCGCCCGCATGCCGAGGTGATCCCAGACCGGCTCGATGCGAATCCCAGGACTGTCGGCTCGCACCAGAAAATTGCCCACTCGCGGCTCCGGCTCGTCGGTCTTGGCCCAGACCGCGTACCAGCGCAGCCCAGTCGAGCCCGTCGAATAGATCTTGCTACCGCTGAGCAGCCAGCCCTGCGCGCTGCGCTTGGCCTCGGTTTTCGGCATACCGCCGCGGACCGGGGTACCGAGCTCGGGCTCGACGCGTAGCCCACCGATCAACGACACCTCGGTGGCAGCCTCGCGCGCAATTCGCTCGTACACGTGCTTGGGCCACGTCTGCGTGCGCTTGGGCCCCGCGTGATAAGCGTAGGTCATGAACAAGATCAGCGCCGTCGACGGCTCGCCTTTGGCGACCGCTCCGAGCACGCGTAGGCCTTCGCTCAAGTTGGCGCCGCGCCCGCCGTACTCTTGGGCGACGGTCAAGCCGATCAGCCCCGCGCGCTGGAGCTCTTCGAAGTTGGCTTGCGGGAACACCGCGAGGCGGTCGTATTCTTCGGCAGTGGCGGCAAACTTGCGCGTCAGGTCGTCGAGCACTGCCTGGGCGATCGGGCCATTGGCTTGGGACTGAAGAGCGCTAGCTGGTACGGGCACGGTTACCTCACTTGCAGGATGGTGGCGCTGGCTGCGACCGCTAGTCGCTCGAAGTGCGAGCGGCTCGTTCGATCCGGTGACCGAATTCAAAGGCTTTGTTGGCTGCGAATGCAGGCATCGGCGCTACCATCTTGTATAGAAGACGCAGGTCTACTACGGTCCAGACTTGCGGCCCAGCAAAATTCGGCACGGATAGCTGCGAGCCGACGGGCGCCGCTCACTGAAGGAGCATTGAAAATGTCTGTTTCGTTCACTGGACTCGTCGCGCACCGAAATCCATCCGAGGCCGACGGTCGCGTCGAGGGCTTGTTCGACGTCGACTATCTCCGGACTATCTCGCAGGCTCACGAGGCCGGTGGTTTCGATCGCGTGTTGATTGGCTACGGCTCGACTTCTCCCGACGGGTTACATCTCGGGACCTTCGTCACGGCGGTCACCAAACGGTTGGGCGTGATGCTCGCGCACCGCCCTGGCTTCGTTGCGCCGACGCTTGCCGCACGCACGCTCGCCACCATCGATCGTCTGAGTGGCGGACGAGCCTCCGTGCACATCATTTCCGGCGCCAGCGACGAAGAGCAGCAGAGGGATGGCGATTTCCTCAACAAGGCCGAGCGCTACGAGCGGAGCGATGAATACGTGGGGCTGCTCCGCCGGCTCTGGACGGAGGAAAACGCCTTCGACCACGAGGGCAAGTACTACAAGTTCAAGGGCGGGCTCGTGTCCGTCAAGCCCGTACAACAGCCGCACATCCCGATTTTCTTCGGGGGCTCCTCGGAGGCTGCCATCGATGCGGCAGGGCGCCATGCTGACATTTACGCGCTGTTTGGCGAGACTTTGGCTCAGGTGAAGGAGCAAGTGACTCGGGTGCGCGCTGCCGCGGCCAAATACGGTCGGACCATCGGCTTCAGCTTGTCGCTACGCCCGATCCTGGCGGACACGGAGGCGGCAGCCTGGCAGCGCGCGGACGACATCCTCGAACGCGTGCGCAAATCTCGCACCGAGAAGGGCTTGCAGGACTTCTCCGGCACGCCACGCAGCGAAGGTTCTGCGCGCCTTCTGCGGGCCGCCGCACAGGGCGAGCGCTTGGACAAGCGCTTGTGGACCGGCGTGGCAAAGGTCACCGGCGCCGGCGGCAATTCGACCTCTCTGGTCGGCACGGGAGAACAGGTCGCCGACGCCTTGCTCGACTACTACGACCTCGGGGTCACGACCTTCCTGATTCGCGGCTTCGATCCTCTGGACGACGCCATTCAATACGGGCGCGATCTGATTCCGCTCGTTCGTGAAGCGGTCAAGCATCGCCCGACGCCGAGCGTGGCGGCTTGACGCGAGTCACCTATACCGCGGCCCATTGGGGCGTGTACGAGGTGGATACCCCCGACGCGCAAGGGCGCGTCGGTGAAGCTCCAGGTCCGCGCTTGCGCCCGTTCTCGCGCGATCCGGATCCGTCGGCGATTGGTCTCGACCAGCTGGACTCGAGCGTGACGCGCCTGCGCATCCGGCGCCCCGCCGTGCGCCGGAGCTGGCTCGAGCGCGGTCCTGGTACGAACAACGAAGACCGAGGGAACGAACCCTTCGTCGAGGTGGATTGGGCGACGGCCACTCAGCTCGTGGCCCAGGAGCTCGCGCGCGTGGTCGGCCAGCACGGCAACAGCGCGATTTTCGGCGGCTCGTACGGCTGGTCCAGCGCCGGGCGTTTTCATCACGCCGTCGGCCAGCTGCACCGCTTCCTGAACCTCCTGGGCGGCTACGTGCGCAGCGTCGATAGCTACAGCTTGGGCGCCGGGCGAGCGCTGATGCCGCACATCGTCACGGACATGGACGACAGCAATGCGTCGCATACCTCGTTTTCGGTATTGGCCGAGCACACCGAGCTGTTCGTCACCTTTGGCGGCGTGCCGCTGAAGAACACCCAGGTCTCTTCCAGTGGCGCGGGCGACCACCGGGTGCGCGGCGCCCTTCGGGAGATGGCCCAACGTGGCGTGCGCTTCGTGAACATCAGTCCGGTGCGTGACAACCTCGAGACGGGGGGCCCGGTGGAGTGGATCCCAATCCGGCCCAACACCGACACCGCGGTCATGCTCGGTCTCGCATACGCCATCGCACACGATGCGCGTTTCGATCGGAGCTTCGTCGATCGCTACACCGTCGGCTACGAGCGCTTCGAAGCCTATCTTTTCGGTCAGTCGGACGGAATTCCGAAATCGCCCGCCTGGGCCGCCGAGATCAGCGGTGTTCCGGCTGCCCGCATCGAAAAACTTGCTGGCGACGTGTTGGCGAGTCGAACCATGCTCAACATCGCCTGGGCCTTGCAGCGCGCGGCGCACGGGGAGCAGCCCTTTTGGATGTTGGTCACGCTGGCTGCCATGGTCGGGCAAATTGGCCTGCCCGGTGGCGGCTACGGGCTCGGCTATGGCGCGATGAATGTCATGGGCAGTGCGCACCGTCGCATTCCGGGACCGGTGTTTCCGCAGGGTGCCAACCAAGTCAAGGACTTCATTCCCGTCGCGCGCATCGCGGACCTTCTGCTCTCCCCCGGCGCACCCTTCACCTATCAAGGCGTCACGCGGCACTACCCGGACATCCGCCTGGTGTATTGGGCGGGCGGCAATCCGTTTCATCATCATCAGGACTTGGCTCGGCTCGATCGCGCGTGGCGCAAGCCGGAAACCATCGTGGTGCACGAGCAGTATTGGACTCCGGCCGCCAAGCGCGCCGACATCGTGCTGCCGGCAACGACTTCTCTCGAACGTGACGACATCGGGTTCGCTACCCGCGAAGGCTTCTACATCGCCATGAAGCGAGCTCTGCCGCCCCACGCTGAGGCCCGCGATGATCACGCCATTTTGGCGGAGATCGCGGAGCACCTGGGGCTAAAGGCGGCGTTCACGGAAGAGCTGACGGTGAGCCAATGGCTGGTTCGTCTGTACGACGAGAATGCCGCACGCGTGCGTGCGCTCGGTATCGAGCTGCCAGCATTCGATCAATTTTGGGAGCAGGGGCTGGTGGATTTGTCCACACACGACCAACCCCACATCATGCATGAGGATTTTCGTCGCGATCCGGAAACGCACCGCTTGCGCACGCCGTCCGGAAAGATCGAGATCTATTCCGAGAAAATCGCCGCTTTTGCGCTGTCGGATTGCCCCGGTCACCCCGTTTGGCTCGAACCGTTCGAATGGTTGGGTCACCCGAGCGCGGCACAGTACCCGCTCCATCTCTTGTCGGACCAACCCGAGCGGCGTCTGCACAGCCAGCTCGACCACAGCCCCTACAGCCGCGCGGGCAAAGTGGCTGGACGCGAGCCCATCTACATCAACACGCTCGACGCCAAAGCGCGCAGCATAGCGAGCGGAGATCTGGTGCTGGTCCGCAATGAGCGCGGTCGCAGCCTGGCCGGCGCAATCGTGACCGACGATATGATGCCCGGGGTCGTGCGTTTGGCGACGGGCAGCTGGTACGATCGGTCCCACGCCGAACGAACCCACGACGACGCGTTCGACAACAACGCCAATCCCAATTCGCTCACGCTCGATCGGGGCGCGTCTTCGTTTTCTCAAGGTTGCAGCGCGCAAACCTGCTTGGTCGAGGTCGAACGCTTTGCGGGCGTCGTGCCCCCGGTCTCGGTGTACGAGCCGCCCGACCTGATCCCGCTCGGCTGACTCGCGGGGCGTTGAGCGCCATGCGGCGAAGAGCCGGATAACGCTGGCTTTTGTGGCGCGAGGCAGCTCGTCGCCTGGCTCGTTCGCGCGCGTGTTGCGTCGCGTTGCCAGGTCTCGTATAGCAGACAGCTCGCTACCCCAAACCGACCCCAATGACAGTGAGCATTTTCGTGCGCATCGCGGTCCTCCGCCCGATCGTGGCTGTGGCCCTCACGCTGCTGCTTTCGAGCTGCAAGCTCGCAGGCGGGAGCCCGCGGGGCTCGGGAGAACCTCGCGTCTTGAAGTGGGCAGCGGCCTTTCCCGCCAATTGGGACCCAGTGGTGCAGGGCAGCGGCGGTGGCTTTCGCATCCTCGCTCTCGCGTACGCTTCCCTGACGGAGATCGATGAGCAAGGAACGGCTCAGCCGGGGTTGGCGAAGGGCTGGGACTACAACGAGGTCGGCGACGAAGTCACTTTCCATCTGCGTCCAAAGCTGAAGTTCTCCGATGGAACGCCGGTCAACGCACAGGCCGTCAAACTCTATCTCGAGCGCGCCAAAGCCCAGCGCAATTCCGCGCTGGCGGGTGACCTGACGTCGATTGACTCCGTTCGCGTCGAAAGCGAGCTGGATGTCGTGCTGCACCTGACCCAAGTCGATCACCAGATCCCCCTACTCCTCGGGCAACGCGTGGCCCAAATTACGAGCCCCAAGGCCGCTCAGGATCTGAAGGCTTTGAACGGGTTTCCGGTCGGGGCTGGCCCCTTCAAAGTCGTCGAGCTGGTGCCTGAGTCGCACGTCTTTCTCAAAAAGAACCCGGATTATTGGAATGCCGACCAG
>Ga0247774_1000166_pt1 | contig 30883 bp, 23 predicted proteins | sample UWRJL001104B6_FD_179933 | JGI IMG/M metagenome (GOLD analysis project Ga0247774, IMG submission 179933) | Plant litter microbial communities from Arlington Agricultural Research Station in Wisconsin, United States - UWRJ-L001-104B-6 | ecosystem: Environmental > Terrestrial > Plant litter >...
TTAAGAAGCCAAGGATAAAGGCCAAGGATATCGCACTAACTGCTACTAGGTATTATAGTAATTATCGCGTTAGCCTTCGTTGATGCTCTGGCTAGGATGAAACAAGCCGGCGTGCTGACTAGTGCCCAGGACGGACGCCCCGCTACTCCCACATCAACTCCGCAGAATCGCCCAACACGCCGGAATCGGAGTAAGCCAGGTAAGAATTTTCGCAAAGTATAAAATTGACCCAGGCCGTTAACCCATTTTTGGTCCAGGTCGGAGGCCACTCGGCGGGCCGAACCTTTTCAGGCGAGATATTTCTTGCCTTTTCCACCGGGACATCGCCGGACCAACTCGCCGAATCCGGGGGTGACGCTGCGTTCCTTCCGAAAGTGGAGACCCAAATGGTGGAGACAGTCAAGAACGAAACGTTCGATTCGATAGCCTACGCGACCTCGGAGGCCACGGAAGAGGCCATCCTGAACGCCATGTGCAAGGCGGAAACTTTGGTTGGATATAAAGGGAGACGGGTTGAAGCATTGCCGGTTGATAAGGTGAAAGCTTTGTTGGATGAGTACTTGATAAAATGAAAAAGAGAATAGTATGCCTCTCTAATAAGACTGGCCGGTTGCTGGTTGAGATTCGTCAATGGTTATATTTATATCTTAAAAAGCCGCAATAAACGCCTTCTACACCTCGGTTTCATTACTCAGAGAGACTTGACCTCAATCTTTCCTCCGGTCGCTTGAAGTCTTGCCACATACTTCTCTCCAAGCAGCGACGGGCACAAAATGCCGCCTCCTAACCGATGAGCCTCTGTTTGATCCTCAAGAAGCACCATCGCAGCCTGCGACAACCCAATTGCCGTGAACGTGTAAGGATCCCGACGGAATCTCCACTCACAGCTCGCCATCGGCCGTGATTCCACACCATCAATCTTCTCACCTACCCCAATAGCCGTAATCTCTAAGAGCCCCTCGCTCTCATTTTCCGCCTCGCTTGCCCCCCCGCCCTGCTGGGGCGCAAAGCGCATCAAGAAACCACCAAGCCATGACGCAAGGCCGAAGAGTATAAGCTTGAACACAGCGCGCGTAATCCACCCTTGAACGACGTTCGCGCACTTTTGTGTTGTGCCGCCGTAGTGGAAGTTGGGAGAGTATGCGAACTCGGTCTTTGACAAGAGGCCCCATGCTCGAGTCACGCCGGCGCGATCGACATCATCCACGGGAGAGATGATGGCGGTGCCAAAGTACGGGCTGTGGTGGATGCCAAATGCACTCGTCCTTCCAAGGAATGACTCCGTCTCGCGGATCACGTCTGTCTCCGTCGGCATGCCGGGTTGAGGCTCGCCTGTCAAGTAGGCTGGCTTGACTGGGGAAAGGGCAAAGGCTTTGGAGTCCTTTTCGAGCCCTTCGAGGCCATTGCGGGAGATTTTGTGGTAGACACTGGCCACAGTCCCACCCGAGGGGGATTCTGGGAGTGACTTTTCAACGCATGTCTCCGACGCAAAGAGCTTGCTGCCGAAGGCCTTGTTGAAGTGCTGTGATAGGAGGAACGCAGAGACATCGGCTGGCATGCCCACTGTTCCGCAGCCCGGAATCATCTTTGACTCTTTTTAGTGCACGTGCATTCCGGGATTTCTCAGTCATCACTCACAATTGCGCCAGATGCTTTAGCAGTCTCTTCGTTCTCAATAATCATATCCTTGAGCCAGGGCACTTCGCCATGGCTAGTCTCCCGAGTTAGCGTTCACACACTTATTCATGAGGCTTTCACCGCAATATCAAAACACCGCGGCAATGACCTCGACCGCGTTCAGGCGCTTACCAGTCTACGTAGCCAGTTCCATGCCGTGCACAAGCCCGAAAGATTTTGCTCCCGGCCACCCCATAGGGTCCGACGACGGAGATGATGACGCGGCATCTCGTTGCAAGTTCATCCACGTCATTTTGAGATGAGATGTCGACCGGGATGATGGCTAAATATTAATACATGAGGAATTAGTAGTCCGTCTAATATGCAGTACCTAGCTAGACCCTGAGTCTGCGGCAAAGGGCTTGGTATTAATAAAGCTAACAAACTTACCAGGTTCAGATAGAGCTTGAGCTTTGCTCAAGTTCTCCGCGAGCTTCTGCAATTTTGCCCTGCTTCGGCCGGCGATGGCCCATCGCAGCGTGCTTGGCAGCTCAGTGGCGATGTAATTTGCGCAGAGTCGCCCTGTGTAACCAGTGGCACCTACCACGACAATATCTATTTCACGCATTGTGGGATGTTTATTCTTCGCAAAATTATTATGTGATGTACCGGATAGGTTGTTGTTCCCTGTGTCACCTCGGAAATGCACCCATCGAATTTCGAAGAAATGTTCTCGAGTAAAACCACTTGGGCAAGAGCAAATGATGCGTGCCACGATCTTTATACTACGCCGGATTTCCTCGTTGTGAATACATTGCGGTGTTTCGGTATTTACCGAGAGCCCGCATGTGGAGATGCATTTCAAATCAGTGCGGGGAGGAAACAGCTCTATGCATTACGCACGGCTTGCCCTCAGCAGTTCCATTGCTGTGCCTGTTCGCTGCCTTAGGGTGAGTGAATTAGTGAGCTTGGCCTGCGTCTGCGGCACAGCCACAAGACCCAGTTCTGGACCCTCGGCTAAACTTACCATCAACCCCAAAAACCTCCAGAGTCATTTCTGGACCCAGTTTCGGGCACATGCACCACAGACCCACGATTCTATCGCATCCACCACTTGGTGACAAGTACCACAGATATCCAATTGTGGCGTTGGTACTGTGAGAAAAGCCGTATTGCACTCCGAAGACACCTGAGCATGAAGTGAATGGTACCGACGAAGGTTCATGACGATCTATGAACAGCTGAATTGTGGAACGGCCAGATGCTTGCCGGTACTACCGGAGTACATGATCAACTTGCCGTTAATGGATGAACTGTGTGGTGTGATGATCGCGAGGATTAATAGCACGGGTCATCAGAGCTCTGGTGGCTGGGGTTTGGCTGCCTGAGCTCTGCGAAGAAAGAGGATCGAAAGGAGAATGGCGGAGCCGCAGTCGACGCCAGTTCTAGCCCCGGCTTGATCGCCGGTTCACCCTTGCAATAATGGAAGCTTGCGGACATGGAAACACCTCCGCAGCGGACCAGGTGCCGCACGACGCGCATGCGTAACCTGGGGGTTACGTGTGCCTTGAGGAGAGGCTCGGCGAGGGCGAGGGTGAGAGACAGAAGGCAAAATAACTTGGCTGTGTGACAACGATCCAGGGCACCATAAGGGGCGCAGGAGTGCCGAAGAAAATTATCTGACTGGGAATCACCAATACGTATAAATTCTGCCCAGAGGATGACGCTTGAATGGAGCTAGAGAAGCGGAGGACGCAACGAAAACGGGGCATATCCTTAATTTAGATCACGCTGCGTGAACGGGACAATCTGGACAAGGCAGTGAATCCATCGTCGTATGATTCAATAAGGCTGGAAATGGCTCTGAGGCAGTGGAACAATGTCCCTGGCTTCCGCCCGCAGACGTAGCCCGGGGACGACAAACTGCGTATCGTCTTTAGACATCTCCACTTGCCGACGTAGTTGTGTGCGAGCCGGTCCTCAGGCGACGGGCAGGCGCGACCCGAGAAAATCGGTGCCATGATCCTAGGCATCGGCGGCCCCGAGTAGCTCCCCTCGCTGCCCTAGTACATTCACTCTTGTACCTCGGGTGAAATAATAACTTACTGGGAGCCTTTAGAGCGGATAACTACAAAGGCGATCTAGCTTGGAAAGAGTAAAAATGGCCGCATTGTATCTGCTAAAAGAGTCGATAAATGCTGGTAGGATTTGGAAGAGAGCCCGAGCCCCTCTGATTAGAGACAAATTAAGTAGAAGGCCCCAACTTCCTCCAGAGTGTTTTTCTAGTTTTCTTATATCTAGAGGGTAATAATATTTCCAATACTTATTAAGATTACTAAAAAAAAAAAATACTGACCTGGTATACGCGGGGGTGCGTTGAATTAGCCGGACCCTTGGCCGGGTCGGTAATCTTCTCGGTTGCGGAAAATACCCAGGGACAGGTCAAAGATAATAGCACACAGTGTGCCAAGCACAACCCAGGAAAGATAGAGATGGCATAACTAATGGGGCCAGTCAGGTTCATAAATATGCTCTCAGGCTTGCCCGCACACATCGAGAGTCTTTGGCGTTTGGGCCCCCGGTGGGTAATTGACCAGCCATTGTACCAGAATCTGAATGGCTATCTCTAGCCATTTACCTTCCATTCCCTGCAGAAAGCAGCAGGAAACCAGTATATCACGACTCTTTCGGGTATCTCACACCACAGCGCGCTGACTTGCCGTCTCCTACTGCCGGCCTTTAATCACCCAGGTACAACAGACTTCCACCAAGCAAGCCGACCATTAACCAGGTAAAGTAGAAGCGTGGTCTCCTACCAGCTTCATTTTAGCCACAGGACATTCACATTAATATAACGAAGACATATATGCAAGCTCTCTCGAGATAGGGCGACCTTGTGTATTACGTCTACACGTGCATGTTGATATCGGCCATCTGCTGTACTATGCTTGGGTGCGCCTTTGCCAAAATAAATAAAGCGGGCAACGCACTACGACTTTTGGCATTTCGTGTTGCCCTTTCTTTCTGCTTACCACCGACACCCGCCCCCCACCGCGGTAACGGAGATATCAAACAATGTTTCCATCGAAGCTGTTTGGGTACTGCCGCGCTGTCTGCGTGGCCCTGTCCCTCTTGGCCGCCTTGCCGACGCCAGCCTCGGGGCACGTCTTACCCCGTGAAGAATGGCTAGGGTAATCCCCGACTATGAATTAATAAGAAGACCGAAACTAAGATTGGTTAAGGTTCCCATCCATGGTATGCACCTGCTCGTCCGCCACGGAGCACAACTCTACCATCGGAGGACTTTGCGCGACTGCAGGTGGCAATCCCAATAGGAGTATTCCGGGATGGAGTATTGTACGAACCCGTTTACCCTAATCTTTGCCCTCGACTGACATAGTTATTCTACATCACCTTAGTGCTATATATATGATGGGGATCTTCTTGGTGGCTTGCCAACGAAGAAGGCAAAGTCGGCCTTTTCAGATGAAAACTGTAGGGCCGAGCTCGGACAGAGTTTCAAGTCCGATTGCGCGCACTGGCCACCCGGCAACGCGGGAGCTGCAAACAAACCGTCGGCAGAGGGCTTGCGGTTTTGCGAAAGAGGATGGAAGGATATCCCCGGTCATCCGGACTGTTGCGCCAGCCTTACACTATACGATTATCTCCCGCCTGTAAATGGGGACTGCTGCGAAGGTATTAGGGGTATTTGTACTGCTATCCCGGGATAACTCAGTAAGGGAATTGAATCAGAGCCTTACACGATGGCCGGTATCATAAAGACCAAGATCCTTCTTCCGTCCACGTTTTGCGACGTCATCCCCGGCTGCCTCGGGTCTCGGGTCCTCGAGCACTACCGGGGACAACTTGGTAAATTTGCTTTCCTGTCGGGACAGCAGCGATTTGTGTCAAAGTCCGCGGCGAGTTCTCTTATGTGCCTAGGTAAGAGCTGACGTTGACATTTCCTCTTCTGGTCCTTGTTGTGCAAGATGTGATTCGTCTGCGTAACTCTAGCGCCGTCTGCAACCTCTTTGTCGTGAAGCGCGATGATCCTGCTCAGAAGTTGGTTGTATGCAATGCGCAGACATATCGTAGATCTACATATAAGTGAAATCATCGCGATAGTACGTTTCGCGGAAACTGAAATATATCTGCCTTGCGTTGTTAAGATACTGCAGCGGTGGAAAGTAAGCCAATAAGAGGGTGTGACAATCCCGGTCTGGTGCCATCGAGTAGTACGTATTATTGGCGAAAGTCCGCATGCTCACAGGAAAAGATGCCTGGTCAGCCAGATGTAGTTCTTTCGGCACTTCCACCATAGGAAGCATGATCCCTTCTATGCCCATAAAAAAGAAGATGCCGGCAAATGGCAGTTATTGAACGTTCCGAACAGTATATTGAAAGATTTGACCACCCTTATTTCCACGACGTAGGTCTTTCACTGTGACAGGACTCAGCAGATCCGGATTTTACCTTGCGAACTTGTATCGATCTGGAAATCGTATACTTTGGCATGCCACTCAAGTTGTTCCTTAATGATGTGGTCGAGTCAGACAATACTAGGCGGCCGTTCATGCCAGGGACGGGTTATTGACTCTAATTCTTACCGTAAGTGGTGCACACAAGCAGTCGAAATAGCTAGCTGTTAATTAAACTAGGGGGAATCAGACCGTCGGTTCGGTTCATATGGCAGTGCAAAATGTGGAGGCACTCCGAAATTTGGTCATCCTTAGTTTGTGTCCCATCGTTGTAGAGCGCGATGACGCCACCACAATCTGATTTTAGCTTCACCGCAGTCGAGGGCTCCGACAGTGGCAGCTTGACGAGGTGCGGCTGAATTGGCCCTCTTTGAACCGAACCTATCTTTCGAAGATAAAAATCCCGCAATCTCTCGCATGACAATCCTATCGACCCTTTAAGTCTTTTCCCTTCAAGAACAATTTATCGAAGCACACCGTGAAAGCCAACAAAGAGGAGCGCCACTCGCCATGAGCCTCTCCCATGAAGCAATCGTCCACCTCCAGCCCCCAACAGGCACAGATCTCCCCATTCCTACAGTCTACGCTGCTCCCAAACTCACATTCCTCGCGAACCCCAATCGCGGCTGGTCCATCGTCTTTTCCACATATGCCTACCACCGCCGCAGCCGGGAGAAAGACAGGCCCGACGCGCGCCGCGCCCTCGCCATCACGGCGGGGGGGGACGTACACCACCGACACTGGCAGCTCCCCCCAAACAAAGGGCAAAGCCCTAGACCTGCACGACGGGTGCGCATCTGCCTTTGTGGAAGACGGCACGGGCCGGAAATGGTAAGTCCTCGCATGTGGCAAAGAAGGCCAGCTCGAGAATTGGATGGTGGACGAGGGAGACGGGGTGGATTGGCGACGGAAGCGGCGAAAGACGGCCGGATTGGCGGAACTTTTATGTGGTGGTGTACTACTCCGGGGGGAGTGACGAGCAAGAGGTGGGGATTGAAGTATGGGATTCATTCGGGGATTGGAGACGGCTGACGGCGTTAACGTTTGAGAAGATCAAGGAAGCAATTGCCAAGGTTGGGGACGGAGATTTTGCGGCCCTGGTGGGGGAGGTTGGAGGAAGTTGTGCCTGTCACGAAAGGGAGCTGAGGCGATTTTTGAAGTGGGTGGAAGGTGGTTGACACGCTTGTATTCGGCCGCGATATATGGGTAAAACTAAAATATAAACTAAAAATTACACAATTGATTCCCTGATACACATTTGTACAAAATGCAGCCCATCAGACACATGCCCAGATATTCGGTTTAATAATCGCGGGGCATCTCCCTTGGAGGCGCCCGCGAAAAGTCGGACGGCATCACCTCCTCTGATTCCGTAGACATGGTCGCCATGGTAGGCATCGCCGGGCGGTGATGCTCCGGCGGAGGTCCGCCGCGGTACGGCGTGGGACTCGGCTGTCGCCCGTAGACCTGCTCCGGGTACTGCCGATGGTGGTACGACTCCTGCGATCGATGCGGTGTCGTCGAGTAAGTTGCGTAGGTAGGTTCGGCGGACAAATGCGCCGGAGCCGAGTGCATCGGCCCGGGTGCATGTGGGCGGCTCGGCGGAGTCGAATGCGGCGACGGACCACGCTGATAAGCCGTACCGTACGCGGCGTGAATGTTATGCGTGCTGCCCATGGGTGACTGGTAGGTCTTCCCCTGGTATAGAGCCTGCAGGGGCTGCGAGGCCGGCCGGCTCGTGGACGCAAAGCTGCTGCTTCCTTCTTCCCAGGTATCGTCACGCTCGTTCTTTCGATACGCGACGTCGGCATCGTCTCCGCCCTTGAGATGCTTCCGGAAGCTGTCATACTCTTTCGTGATAGTCTCCACCTCCTTGAAATGCGAGGCCCGAAGCTGCGGTTGGAATCCGGCAGGTTGCTGCTCAATCTCATAGCGAGCGAGTGATGATGCAATGAGGAAGGCATTGCGAATCTGCCGGCCATTCCAACTCTCGCGTCCATCGCCGCTCTCGCGGTAGTGGGTCATGGCGAACTGAACGATCTCGTCCTTGAGAATGAAGAGCTTAGGCTCTTTGAACATGTCGTGCCGCTGTTGTTCTATCAGCTCGAGTCGCTCGATGTTGAGCTCGAACACTTTGCAGAATTCTGCGGCCTGGAGCCGGCGGTAGTGTAGGTTGACATGGACTCGGGAGGTGACGGCGGGGTCCAGCGTCCCGACACGATTCGTCGTCAGGAACAGGACGCCGTTGTAGTACTCTAGAATGCGGAGAAAGACTGAAGGTATTTTAGCTAAAGTCCGATGGTTGCAAAAGAGAGTGTGCACATACCAGAGACCAAGGCGTTCTGCTTGATGTCTCGCGGGCTCCGGGCCGTAAGGAAAACATCTGCCTCGTCGAGCAACAACACGCAGTCCCAGAGGTGAGCTAGTCGAAAGATTTCGCTTAGGTTCTCCTCGACGGTATCAGGCTTGAAACCGAGATCACCGCAAGTAATTGGGAACAGAGGACGACCGAATTTCTGTGCTACAGCCTCGGCAGTTGCCGTTTTACCGACGCCGGGCGCGCCATGGAGGAGAATAACGACGCCCTTGCCCTTGCCTCGGATAAGATCCTGTGTGCTCAGAAGGCCTTCCTTATCTAGCTCTTTACTTCGAAAGTGCGATGAGATTAGTGCTAGAATGTGTCGCTTGTGCTCGGGGCGGAGCTCGAGCTTCTCGAAAACGTCGGCCTGCTCCTTGATGGGCTTTATATGTTGCAGGTCCACCAGAACAAACTTTCGCTCGCGAATGGCATAGGCAAACAGGCGGCGTGGTAGCAAGGCGAGGTCGTCTCCTGTCGGTTTCGGCTTCGAGACACGTGTCTTTGCGCGAAGAAACTGATCTTTCTCCACCACCATGTCGTGTTCAAGCGTGTCAATATCGTCGTCATTTATGAAAACTTCATTGACGGTCGAAACCTGTGTGGAACGTTCGGGGTCTGCCCAGGTGATGATGGGATCACGGGCGTTGATGTACGTGTCGTAGCCGCCGCGGCCGCTTCGGAACTCCTCATCTGTAAAGTTCAACTTCCAGTCGGGACAGTTGTTAAAGGCTTCTTGGAAGTCGACAATGATGTCGCCCTCGATGTGCTCTGGTCTCCTGACTTGGTTGCCTTGGGGGGATAGAATCGGAGTTCCAATGGGATGGTGGGTAACCGTCCAGCCAGAGTAGGATAGATGTTTCCTCTCGACGTATTCGGTAAACTTCTGGCCCCATGAACGGCCTTCGGCAAGGGTAGCCTGCCAGTCGTGGGCAAACCGGAGAGGATAAAAGGCCAAGTCCCGGATGTCTTTTCTTTCTTGGAACCAAGAGATTCTGAAGGATTCGGCGTATGAAACTCCTGCGTAAGTCGAGCCGTCCTGGTCATAGTAATAACATTCTATCTCAAACTCGTCCCGGGAGTCCTCGGCATATTCTCCACCAAGGGTAGTCGGCCCATACTTCGGTTGTGCGTACCAGAGCTTCCAAATGGTTTGGAAGGCGGCACGTGATTTCCGCCCGCTCGACGACTCGGTGGACTCGTGCCCCTGTGAGGAATTACCCATGAACTGTCTGGTGAGGGTATCCCCAGGGATATAGATCAACTCTCCTGGGCGAAAGAGATACCAGAGGTCATGGAACCAGATCTTGGTTGGTTTGCTGAAGTCATATTCCTGGAACGCGTTGTATAGAGGGACGATTTTTTCCTCGGCGAACTGGACGTAGCAGCGAAGTTCCTCAACTGCGGTCCCTGAAAGCTCGTCCGAAGATCCGGCGGCTCCCACCATCTCCGAGGTTGTCTCCATCGATGCTAACCGGTCCTTAACCTTGTCATGGAAGTGGATCATGTATCGAAACGGCCGCAGAAAAGTGTGAGGTTTTGTGCCCCAACTATAGCCAGTGACGCTCTGGAGGATCTTGAGAAGCCGGGGAGACTGTATGCGGACGCGGTGGATCCACGTCTCGTCCGAGTCGCTTCCGTGCCGAGGCACGTCAGGTTTGTTATCTCCTTTCTCGTCGTACCCTTCGACGCCGAGATTGCAACGCGTCTCCCACTCGTCGAAGATGTCCTTTCCCAGCTGCGGACCCGTCTGGAGCACCTCTATCGCGTACGTCGCATCCGAGCCGGGGAAACGGTTCATGAACTGCTGGTAGTTGCAGTAGCGAACTTCCGGTATGATGGCCGCCGGGGCTTTCGTGCCAGTATCTTTGTCCGTCGTGGGCGCGAGGCTATCCTTTCGAGTCGGTCGCTTGGTCGCCGCCTTGCCCGATTCGCTGCCGTCATCGCGCCCGCGATCTTCGAGGCCGTCCTCCATCAGCTTTTGGAGTCCCTTGAAAAACTTGACGGCCTTGGCTGCAGAAATTGGGGCATGAGCCGAGGTCGGCGTGTCTCCGGTGCCGCTGCCTCCACGCGTCGCCCCATCTTCGCCGGAACGTATCGACACAGTCACGGTCGGTTTATCCGAGGCCTGGGGTTTGGGATTCTCGGTAGCTCGGGGAAGCGGCGGTGGGCCGTCGGAATCGGGAGACGGAAGTGTGGACGCTGGGTCTGCAACTGCTGATGGGTCCATCATGGCACTGCAGGCGGGCGGCCGATACTCGGGGGACCGAAAAGTCTGTCGCGATGGATTCGTTCGAATCGGGGCTTTGCGTTGATCGAGGGACGAAGAAACATGTAGATTGAGGATCATGGATGAATTGAGAAGGGACAACTGGTCTCCGAGTTCCCCGGCCTCCAGAAAGGAGCACGTCAAACTCTAAGCTTCCAGCTTGCTCTCGGCCCCCAACTCCTTTGCAAATCGACTGCCGTATGAGGAATCATGGTGTGGTCGAGTTGTATGCAACCAACCCGTGCCTGCTGTCTGATGATTGGGTAAATTTCAAGCTCCGGTGGTATGTGCGCCGTTTGGTACGGTCACCACCAGTGCGACCAAGCCAGGTCAATTGCATTGCGATGTTTGCCGGAGTCGAATAGTGATGGTTGAGCTTAACAATCCTAGTCTTCTAGTTACTTAGCTAGACACTTGATAGCACGCGAGGCTGCTGTATGCGGGCGGTCGCACCTTCCAAGGCCGTCTTGCGGGGCAGGATTCCTTCAGGAATGGTAGTGGTGTTTCAGCGGGATTCAGGGCTAACTGCAACGAGCGTTGGTAACCCGTCAGGGCCGAGCCCACCAGCGCTGGCCACCCCCACCAGAGCACCAAAGGTGTGCTCGCCGCGGCGAAGTGGTCCCGCAGCCATTCGCTCTCTCGGTGCTGACAGCTTGCTCGGGCAGCTAGCCACCCCCGCAAGTGATCAAGACAATGCAACGCTTCTTCAATCAGCATCGGAAACCATTTTTCAATCGTAAGCTCCAACCATCATGGCGCTCCCCTATGTAAAGGAAGAGCGCAAGCAGATTCTGCCGACGGCGCTTAAGGAAAAACTTCGTGACCCTCAGGAAATCGCCATTCACGATCAATGGCGAACAACCGAGGGCAAGCAGAACTATCCCAGCCTCGCGCTCGCAGAAACCAAAACACGATTCGAGAAGCAATCTTGCCGATATGTCCAAGAACAGCCGCACGAGTAAGTTTGGAGTCGCAGCTGTTCAAGATATTGATCTCTTATTCGGGGTTAATACTGACGACCACACTCCAGTGCGCTCATCGAACTACTGCAGAACTACCAACGCTCCACTTCCTCGGAGGAACTTCTGACGTGCACATGGGAGGATGTCATGCGGTCTATCAACACTGCGAAGGCAGAGTACGCTGCGAAAGCGACGAAGAGCAAGGGCCGGGCTGCTCTCCGCAGTCGGCCAGCCATGAAGACCCTTCACATGCTAACCAACGTTATCCCCGAAGAGAAAGGACTTAGTGCCTTGCGCGGCGGCCTAACATTGGCCTTCAAGGTAGCATTCAACTCAGCCTTGGTGTTTTTTTCCTATTTTTGTTGAACGAACCTTTGTTAGCGATTCTCACAGTGTTTGCTTGGCGCATAAACGAGCTCTGTGGCTAACAAAGGGCGCAACCGCAGCTCATTGAACGCCGAATCGAGAACCAGGAGAAAATTTTGAGAACACTTGAAGATGTACCACTCCGATTTGAGGAGGCATGCCACCGTCTCGCCTCATATCACTATGACCCGGTGCTCGTGGAAAGAGTTCAAGAGTACTATTTTACTTTGGTAAAGGAAATCGTGATTCTCATTGAGATTCTTCTGCGCAAGACAAAGGCCTCAGGATCTTGTAAGTCCGCGATATCGCAGCGTTCCAAAACCGAATAAACAGCCAACTAATGATCTATCATCGGTAGTCAAGGGAAAGTTTTCTCTCCTTAAACGTTCCCATCCCGAGCAGGAAGCCGTGGACATGGAAAAGGCGCTCGACCTGATCGATAGGATGTCGAGAGCTGTGGACGTCCAAATCGAGTACCTTCGAGACCAGAAGCTCTCGAACATCGAGAAATCGACCTCCGAGATCAGAGAGGCTGCGAAAGAAATACCAAGAGAGATTTCCGAAGGCGTGCGAACGCTGAACGAGCAATCAAGGCAGTACAGGGACGACGTCAATACCAAACTAGCCAGGATCGAGGAAGCCGTCGTTGTCCAAACCAGCTGGTTCCATTTCTTTACTGAAAGCCTCCTCCTCCAGCGTTACCAATCGCACCCACTGCCCCTGCCCGAACGCCGTCTCCTTGCTGCCACGACCCTAGACGACAAAACCATGGCGACCCAAGACCCGCTTGGAACGTCTCCGTTTGTTAGCGTGGGCTTAGATCAGATCTTCGCTGCTATCGGCATTGATCCTGCATTAAGCCGGACAGGCCCGAATATTGGTCATGTCGGCGATGACTTGGAGGTTGTCTTGCGAGAAGTTCACCAAATGCAAGAGGGCGATCTTCGGCGTAGCCAATATCTCCCGCAAACTCCGCGGTTCCAGCACTGGTTTGAACATAGTGCCTCCCATCCACAATCGGATATTATCCTAGTGAATGGATACTCAGTAGAGGATTCGCATCGCTCCATCTCGCCGTTATCAGTCTTCAGCGCGTCTCTTGTGTCGACCATAATTCGGCAGTTCGGCCCCACTGAACGTTACGTCGTGTTGCACCATTTCTGCACGCTACATACGCGGTCCCCGGATGACGATGGCCTAGCTGGCCCAGTTGGCCTACTGCGCCGTCTGATAGCCCAGCTTGCTATCTACCTAGCAGGACTTGACATGCACACGCGCCTCCTTGACCGCGAACTGTTCAGCGATATCCATGCCATCTCCGAATTGGAAGACGACAAGGTGAACTTGATCGCCCTCTGCGAGCTCCTCGGGTGTCTTCTCAATGAGGTCCCCGAGGGAGTTGTAGTCTTTATCATTATTGATAATGTATCGGATTTTGAAGTGGGAAATTGGCGAGACGACATGACGTACGTTGCCTGGCGTCTTCGCGGCATTGGTCGGTCGCCATATGCGCAGGACGACCCCCCGCATCTGGCCCAACATCTGAAGGCAATGGTGAGGATCATGATGACTTTCTCCATGCGCAGCATTGCTGTGTTTCAGAAACATGATATTGCCGACTGCATTTCCCTAGAAGCGGAACACGAATATGAAGGGGATATGACAGTCTGGTGAAGTAAATTTTTTCTCGATCTACAACAGACTTTCAATATCACGCCCCACGAGTTCCCAACCATTGTCAACTCCCGTGCTTTGTTCTGATTATCATCACGAACCAACACGACCGACTCAAAAACTCGTCACACCTAGCCAAATTTGGCTACAGGTATCCCCTCTAATCAGGTGAAATCTCGATCGGACTGATTTGCACGACTATCTCTGCGTGTGGGACGTCGACTTTCTATTCCACGAGCCCCTCCTCCCTCTCAATCTCCTCCCTGGATGGCGACCACCTGTCCTGTAAGGCTTTGTCCACCGATAGTTGGTACACCGACTTAGGCCACCACTCGCCCCAGCTAGTCAAGAAGATCTGATCCGGGTCATCAGGGAAGTCATCACGCTCGAATGCCCGCAGCACGTTCTCGCCGCCCTCGGGCACTGTCTTGGCGTCTGGACTATTCGCTGGGAGTACCATGCCCGCACCGGCGCCAATATTAGTACCGGGGATGAGACCTGGAGAGACAGCCACGACCTTGCACTGGCCCGTCAGCTGCCGGCGCCACCAGTGAGCACCGAGGAGCTGGATGAACTTTGTTGCTGCGTAGGTGGCGAATCCTTCTGAGCCTGAGCCGGCCTTGACGATCTGATCAAGAGTTTCTTGGTATATCGAGTTAGATGGGGCTATTCGAGAGCCTGGAAGGTGGAGAGGGAATCTTACTCGGGTCGCTGATATTTCGGACAGCCCCAGATGAGACAAAGACAATACGGGAGCTGGACTCGACAAGTTTGTCTCTCAAGAGGTGGACTAGGTAGTGCTGTGCTATTTTTCCTCATTTCATCGTTAGATGACCAATGGTCCTTCCGCAGGAAAGGTAGTTGGGAGACAAACAAAGGTGATTGACGATATATTGCTCGCACCACTTGCTCCCGAAGCGGTTTTTGTCTTCCACAGGATTTGTGATGCCAGCGTTGAGCAACAGGTAGTCAATATTACCCTTACCAACGGTTTCGAGGGTCTCCCTCGCGAAAGTCTTGACCTGCTTCATATCGGCAAGGTCGAGCTGCAGAATGTTCAGATTGTTGGCTTGGCTGTCATATTCACGCTTCGTGTATGTCTCCCTGGCTCGGGGCACATCTCGGGCGCCGATGATGATACGATAAGCCTGCGGGCGGGTAAGGAGCTGGTGGATAGCTTCGACGCCCTGTTGGTTTGTACATATATTCGTAAGCCATCGTTCTTCAATTTGCAGGGATGGGATAACCGCCATCTAAGCACGGCCAGATGGGATGAAAAGCTAAGAGCCCGACGTTTGTTTGTCCAGGAGAAGCATAGAAGGGGGTACGTACAAGACCGGATGAGACACCAGTAGCAACTACAGTCTTTGCAGAAGATGCCATTGTGTGCTATTATCGTTTAGCTTTGTAGTTTACAGGACTCCCTCTCAACGTCTGAAGACTCTCCGCTACTAGTTTTTTTTCTAGATTATCGGCACTTCTTAATCGTTCCTCCTGGCCTGTTAAATAATTTCTCCTCTGCGGGGTTAGGAGTTAGGGCTCCGACTAGCGCGTTGATGACGCCTGTCAGCTTACAAATCCGGGGCAACGATGTCCGAGACATTATGTCGGAAGCTCTAAATTCCGTCCCGTTCACTCTCTTTACGCTCACTTTGAGAGTGATCGTGTGTAGGGTCTGTCACTTGTACATCATAGCTATCAGTAAATAAACATGATATATTGCTATTAGATGTCAAGTCTCGTGACTCTATGATCCCAATGTAGTGAACGTATCTATACCCAGTTATTCGAGAAATTCGTTTTTACTCATGCTGGCTATTTTAAGAGGATGTGATCGGACAGATGTCACAAACCCCAATAAATGAGGTTGGCCAAATTTCTACCCGTTCCGAAGGTAGGTCAATGAACTGCTAAATGATTCCTATAGCGAGATTATTGGTAGCGGTGTTTGGCCGTTGTATTGAAATGGAATTTGTGATGCCCTGATCAAGATTCCGGCTTGAGGACTGCCACTATGGCGACTGCAGCTCGGATAGTGAACAGCAGAGCAGAGAAGTTTTGTCCCCAGACACCCTGAGGTTCTAAATTGTTCTAGACCAGTTGTCGGATCCTGTTGTCAAAACTGTACAGGAACTTCCAAGCTGTTCATCCACACCCGCAAGACACGTTTATCTCAGCGCCGTGTTCGATAGCAGTTTGTAGACTATCAAAAGCTTTTCCCCTGGTGTAGAGTAGAGACAACGCCGCCTTTCCTGATTCATCGTCATAGGCCTGTGGTGTCATCTGCTAAGAGCATGCTTAAAAATTCTGGCATGGTCGGGGACGCGGTATTTGTGCAAGGAGAAGCAAGCAATCCTGCCCAGCGAGGCTTGGGTGTGGAGAGTGGAGACCCATGTCAGGGAGGATGCCATTGAGTAGACGGGCAAGTATGCAAATCAAAATGCAAGACACATTTCCTTCCAAGCAGTGTGTCTGCCTGGACATTCTTCAGGTGGCCTACACATTCATTGAGACTGTCTCCAAGTGCGAAGCTCCTACCAAATTGCGTTGTCGAGCAGTTCCTCCAGTTATCCAGTCAGACTTGGCCATGGTTCCCATGTAAGCTTTCGTCCATACCCGTCCGGAGCAAAAATTCTTCAAGGTGAGGAGCCAGAGTCTGTGACTGAAGCTATGCAGCACAGCTTGGTCAAAGATATTCGAACGTGATATTCCAACCGGTGATCGCGACTTTCTGGAGATGTGCGATAACGCGTATGCTCTCAGGTTGTAGAAAGTCGTTCGGTGGTAGAATTGCGCTTGGCCAAAGAGAAACCCCTCACACCTGTTGCCGTCAGCTAGTTTGATTCGAGGGAAATCTTGGCAGGCAGCGAATTGCACTCGAGCATCCCCGCTTGGGAGACTCACGGCGTTTACTCGACGGGTTCTGATTCTGTCACAGCACTGCTCGGACAATAGTAAACGTACTTTTCCAACACAAGCCTCATGGCATCTGGATCGTTGAGCCATTCGCTCTTGACTATGGTGGGCCGCGTTTAATTGCGGCAATGTTTGAATGGGCTTGGTTGCGAACATGCAGTGCCTAGACATTGGGCTGAAGTACAGTCACAATCCAAGTCCCTCGTACCTCTATCAATTACCGGTTGCGTTGGGCATCCATCCATCTACCTAATCTATCCATCCTTGGACAACCCACCATTTATTGTCAGGTGTCGTCATGTTGGATGAGGTCAATGGCTGTGCGACCTTAAGGCGTGCATCTTGTTTTCTCTCTCCCTCGACTTTTTGACAAAAAAGGAAAAAGCAAACGTCTAGATCACTTCGGCTGGAATGACCAAATGAAAGCTGGTCGATGCAGGTATTGTTGCACTTTGTGGGCAGAGGAAATGTACTGTTGATGTCAGGTGATTAACGGCGCGGGAAATGTCCTAGCTGGCTTGGAGAACCGCAAAAGTATTCCCCTCACAACGCAACTCCAGCTTGGAAACGGTCATGCCTAGACAATGGCGCATGACAGAACTGGCGTCTCCAACGACGAATTTTCGGACTTTCTGGGGCTCTCAGGGAGGCATTGGGGAAACTTCGACAATGGAGAATTAAGTTTTGCACCTGATCGCACAGCATTTCACCAGGGGTATTGACGGCGAAGATGAAATCCGCGCCTGGGCGTCAGCCAACACAAGCTCCTCGGAAGCCGTGACGGGGAGCTCGCCGCGATGGATATGAAACGCCGTACAGTTCCCTTAAAGGCTCGCACGAATAGGAGTCCCTGTGTTGCGGCCCGGAATTACTGAGGAAGGCTGCGAGGGCGCCTGCGCCATTGTTCTGGAAGGAGGATACATCGAAAAAGGGGAATATACCAGCAGCCATTGTTTGCCCCAGAGGTCGGAGGCAGCGTCTCTCCGACGTCCATCTCGTGTTCGGTCTTAGGCTACACCTGGGGTCATCCGGTTTTCGACGCAGGAGATTGAATGCGATGACCACACCGAGAGGATCACGTCCTGTCTACAGTCCGCGCTCAGGCAGTTACGAGACCAGGAAAGCCCGACATTCTTGTGGATTGAACAAATCTGCATTAACCAAAATGATATTGAAGAGAAGGGCGAGTAGATTCCATTGATGGACATCATCTATCTTTCGCATGGAACACGGCCATGGTTTTCTCGACTCTGGATTCTCCTGGAGGTCGGTCTCTCGATTGACAAGTGGCTCGTCTGCGGCTCCGACTCGCTTTCGTAATGGATATTCGGGAGCTGCTGCCTCCATCTCGTTACCTGTGGAATCTCACGATGGATGCTGGGGGAGTTTGGCGCGGACGAGTCCCACGCCCAGCCAGCTAGTGGAGACGTCTGCAGGCGAGCCATCGAAATGGACCAAATATTTGCGACAGGTTCAGCGAACACAAATTCTGGTCTGACTACCTGCACCAGCCACAGGAGGCGAGTTTTTATGACCCTTGTGACAAGATCTATGGACTGTTAGGCTTATGCTGCACCGAACAAAGAGCCCTGGTGTCGGTCAGGTATGACGCCTCGGTCACGGCAGCCCAACTTTGTCACGAAGCTACGGTCCAAGACTTACTCTACGGCAACAAGTCTCTGAAGAACACGCTTTTGTCAGTTGATAGCGAAGAGTCGGAGCTTCCATCCTGGGTCCCTGACTGGGGATTCCGAAGGAAGACCTTTCCTCTCGGGAAGCTGTCTTCAACTGCCAATATTTACAAGGTATACGGTCCATGAATCCCTAAAGTATCGGGAAAATTTGACCTTGGCCCAGATCATCGCGAACTCCACGTGCGGGGCGCCGTGATCGACAGCATCACATTGTAATCGGACGAGTTTCTGCGGCGTGACATACACTACAACGACCCCGCCGAGCGAAACACGACTCTTCTGTCGGCCCTAGAGTTCGTCCTGAAGCACGTGGAAAGCCTCGAACCGGGCCGACCCTCCATCTTCGACCCCTTCTGGCAGACCCTCGTGGCCGGCAGCGGCGCCGACGCCATGTCGCGCTGCCCCGCCAATGCATTCGCCGAGATCTTCAGCCTCGTTCTCGACGCGTCATCGCGCCGCTCCCGGTCCTTGCCGGTCCAGACTTACTTGGCCCGCCGGAGACGGCTGCCGGGCCGTGGGAGGCTCGAGGTAGCTAATCCAGGGATAAAAGGCTTATAAGACAAACATAGGGGTAATACAAGCCGAGCCTAAGGTAGAGGCAAAGCGCAAGTCGCATCGGCTGCTCGGAATTGGAATCAGACCCAGGACCAGTGCAAAAGCTAGGGGACATGATCGCTAATGAAAAGTCGGTTTAATCGAAGACGTGATCACGATGTGTGGTTGTTTCATCGCGGAGCGCGTCATCCCTGCTGAGTGGGATGCTCCGGTCGGGCAATTAAGTAATCTCTTCATTCTCCAATTGTATTACGTTGCTAAATCTCCGAACCCTGATCTCGTTGCACTGTATTGCTTCTGGGCAATGGTTGCGCAACAAGGCTGATTGCATCGCACTCTGAATTGACACGACCGGGCTGTCGTTCGAGGCGCCAGCGGGAGTCAGATCGATGTCGAAGAAAGTGGTGCAAATCTAGGTGACACTCCTCTATAGTGGGGAGGCCTGGGCTGATCGTTGGCCAATCTCAGACCCAGTAAAGTGGCTAAATGCCGGAATTAGAATTGACCTGATCATTTCCTTGATCCTCATCTAATCGAGCACGTCTAGAATTGGAGAAATAATACAAAATATACAGAGTACTGGTTTTGCGTTCATGGCTAAATTGAAGATTGCCAGGGCGGAATTTAAGCCGATAATTAGGGAGGCGTGGGGGGCAGTCATGGAGGATAGAGTGATAGGCCTTATTACGCCCCGTTTAGTACCAGAGGGCAGCACCGCTTCCATAGAATGAACGCTACTCGCAGTTTTGCTCGACTCGTATAGCCCGTATACTAGTTACAGAAACCAACTGCGCTTATCTAATTTGCTTTAACGTTCGAAATAAAGCTCGTGGGTTGGTAATTAGTTTTAAAGATGCTTTTCCAGGTCTTCAGAGTCCCTATCATTGTCGTCTAATGGGTGTCTTGCGATTGCGTCCGAGATTGTCCTGATGCCCGGCCGACCAAAATTGTTTTTTCGCCCATCCCTATCCGGGTCCCTTGTCATTGTAGCAATGCCTATAATGCGCACCCAGGGATGGTCGGAGGCTCTAGGAAAAACCAGTGGGAAAATGCCTACCATGGTCGGATGCTTGGAGAAAGTGAAAGATGTGTCCAGATGCAAACAACAATGCTCTCTGTCTTGTCGTGCTCTATCCGGCAGTCGAAGTTTTCGAGGCTCGTACTCGACTAGCAACTAAGTCGAATGAAGCCTAGCACGTCGGGGTTGGCGCCGGGGCGCCGAATTCCCTTTGAACACCGAGAGGCCAAGGGCCTTTCATCTTCTCGATATTTTAGGGTGCGCATCGTCCTTGAAGCCCTCGTGTCGGGTGGATTGCCAGTTGAACAAACGAGGTGGAAGCTGCGCGGAGTCGGTATGTTAAAGCCCCGATATTGAGGGCGCCAAACGAAGAGGAATTCCCGCACCTTCTGGTGAGAGACGAACATTTCGCTAACAGTTCCAGAAGTTGCTCGGATTTCTCGGCGCGTGTTACCTACCCTACGAGTACCGCTACGAATCCCGCGCCTACCCGCAACACCCACCGACTGTCCCAATTGCAGACTGCCTCAGATACATGACGTGTTATTTTGTGACATCTTGTTGTGGGCGCCCCTGCTGGTGATCGCGTCCCTTCTAGGCTTGCTTTTGCCGCTGGTGCTGCTACTTAGAGATTTGTACTGCTAGCCGAGCAGATGTGGCCGTTGCGCGAGTGCACGCGCCTCAGGGCTGTGTAGCGATTTCCTTGGGCTAGGTAGTATATCTCAAGTAATATGCCCCCCAATTCAGAGGAAGCTCAGCCTTGGAAGCGCTAATTGGGAAGCTCGTACGGATCGGAAAGCGTCAGGGGGTGCTTGCAATACCCACTTTTAAGCCATAGGTAGTCGGCCGCCGTTACGGCAGACCATTCTCGGCCTAAGTGCTGACGATGAAAATTTTTGACCCGAGCTACCTGGACAACCAGAAGAGAAAACCAGGAAGCACAAACCTCAAAAAATTGGGTCCGTTTCGTACGGGAGGCACAGTTCGGATGTTCCCGCCCCTATTTTGAGCACTCTCCGCGCTAGAAGCTTTCGAGAGGATTCGGTACTGCTAGCCCAGAAGACAGGGCTCTAGCTACTGTGTGAACCAGTGTGCGGTGCCCGCGCCTCAGGGCTGGGCAGCGATTTCCGTCCCAGCTTTTCAAAGGAAACCAGGTCCAGGAGGAGTTAATCAGATTGACCTGCAAAAGGAAGAGGCTGCGAATACCCCACTTTAGGTAGATCTGACTTTGTGTGCCCACTTTAGGTAGTTTTAAAGGGATCTTGGTACCAAATCTGCCTCGCATTTGAGGCTCAGAGGCTATCTAAGATCGAACCTGAATGTGAAAAACCAGCTACATGAGAGCTATTCTCTTGCATCTCGCTTCGGATCCTTAGCATGGCAAGGCGGACTCCAGACCCATCTGAGGATCACGTTCATGCTAGGCTAGAAGATTTTGTAGGCATCGTGGAATATATAAACAGGTAGTCTTGCAATGGCCATCATGATTCTTCATAACTCTTATCTCATCACCTTCTCTTGGTTTCATCTCTCGGACACAACCACAGCTCTGTCACACACGCTGTTCTATCACTCCCACGCTCAAATTCGCTCTTAGCCATCTACCATCCACCATGCAGTTCACCCCGCTTATCATCACGAGCCTCACCCTGGCCCTGGCGCCCACCAGTGCTTTTGCCTGGGCCCAGGCAGGTGACGGAACTTGGGTCGCCAACAACGAGTGGTACCCCAAAGTCGGGGACTGTAAGTCCGGTCTGGCAGTGGCACTATTATGTAGTTCCTAAGATATTAGGTTGCAGTTGCGCTAACTTTGTCTATTAGACACTAACGTTCACGAGTCGTGCACCCGGATGAATAGCGACATCGTCCTGACCGAAGGCGCCTGTGCTTACTGGACGGACCCCAACGGCAACATGGGTCACGGATGTAAGTCCCTGCTTTCTTTTTCCACGCCGCCAATTTTAGTTGAGTCCGCCTGCTGATATGGGGGTGACCACCTCGCTTAGACTGCAAAGCTGCCGACGGCAAGGTTGCGTGCGAGCCGGGCTGTCCCGACCCCTTCTCCGTTTGCCAGTATGCAACGGACGACGGGGGTTGCGACATTGGCTATTCGGGGTGCCTCCAGAAAATGGGTTGTGACGGCCGTTCGGGGGGCGCTGATTGTATCGGTACTGCCACTGGTATGTGTTTTCTCCAAGAGATATCTCGACTGATTCTATGGTCTCCGAATTGTATCCAACTAATATGAAGTGCTAGGCTGTGCTGCTGCGTGCGGATAATTCTTCGGACTTGCAAGCACCGTTTTGGTATGCTCGGGAGTGCGCGATTTGTACAACCTGTTGTAACGGGCTGGAAGCGCAGGAGTGATCTGGGTCCGGCCCCTAGAGGAGTGCAGCAGACGCGACAGTCGAGGATAACCCGACGGGTGGGAAGGACTCATCTATGTACAAGACCCCTTATAGACAGTTCTTTTCTCTTTCTTTACTTCTCTAGCTTCATAGATAGCGGCGTTGGTCATGGTAAATTGTATCATATATGTCTACGAGCCCTTCAGATCTAACACTGCTTGTGATAAAAATGAGTCTTCTATATTTTAGAACCTCCAGTTCGGTTCCGTAACGAGTTATTGTTGTCACAAGCCGATCACGGCGACTGCCCGGTTCATCCCCCTCCCAGAAAAGCCCCGCAACATTCCGACTGGAGGCACCGTGCAACGGCACAAGATATCTAGCAGCAAAGATGTGAGGAGCTCGGGGAGCCGTTGTTTGACAATCTCGATAGCCACTCTACACCAACGTGGCCATCGCCGATACCAATGAAGTACCACGGAAATTTAGCAAATCCCGTGAATGAAGATTAAGAATGTGCTATCCGCGAAGCAGGAGCGCGAGTGACAACCTAGTGGCGGCCACCGTGGTGCGTCCATACGCTGCGAGGCTCATAACAAAGACTCTGACGACGAGGCCAGGATCACACGTGTAGGAACTACCACTATTCCGGGTATTTTTGTGTTGTATTGTGTAAGGTGTAGATGCCCTACGAGCAGAATATTTCCTTGCTTTAATACTGCTACGCGTCGGCGCAGGTTTGCGCCACCAAGGTACTCACCGTTCCGTACCATAGGTGAATCCAACAGCACGCGATAGTGAGTTCAAATCAACTGCCAAAAAGGCTCATCCCCCACAGTCGCTAGCCGAGTCACATCAAAACGGGGATTTGACGGCGGTCCTGGTTCCACACTGTTCGCAACCTCCCTGTCCCACTCGCCAGCAAGGACGCACACAGCGTCCTAGCTAGCAGGATGTCAAAGTACACCAGGGAAACGCAGTCCAGGGATACCCCGTCCTCGTTCTCGCTACACAAAAGAGGCATGTTAGATAGCAGGTAACCCTGGGCCCCGCAAACGAAGGCGTTCGTGTCGTCCGGGTTGGGAGCGCTCTTGGCTTATGCGGAGTGTCAGCAACCTTCTAGCCGTGGCACTACAGCAGTAATGTCACGTGTATTTGACGCGGGCTCTGTACTGCTAGTGCTAGTGACTGGTATTGTGCTGACTTTTCTTGGTTGATTGTTGGAATCTATACGACTGCGCGCTCACCATGGTGAAGAACTTTTGGGTTATGGCCAATTACGTAACAATTGGAGCTACAGTTGGACAGGATAAATTGCGCTTGGGAGCATGGGCAGGATGAAGAAGAGGGAGAGGAGAGAGAAGCGGAATTGATAAATTTGACGACTTTCATCTTCATGATCCAATTGCTACTTCGCTTTTGTGACCGAATGTTTTCGGTAGCATCGAAAACCGGCATTTCTGACACTTCTGTAGGTGGGACACTTTTTGGGCCTACGATCAGAGTTGGCAACGAGATGCCTGAGCCGGTTGAGCCGAGGCCGAGTCGGTCCTGATCCAACCTGAGCAAAAAACTGAGCGATGTCACGTGAGGCCGGATCCAAAGAGCGAGCAGATTGGGGACATATTACAGAAGAATCAGACTTCAGCCTTGATTTTAACTAATACTTACGCTCACAATCTTTTTAGTCGGCTTTGATTACCTTCATCGCTAGCACCATGCCTCCCTGTTACATGGGAGAACTGGCGGAGTTAGCTATGCTTAATTTTGATTGGTGTACATAGCGCGTGCAAGTCTTTTAACTATTACCAGAAATCTTCTATCATATGAATTTCAATTCCGCAGGGTAGTTCCACCCCCCGGCACACGCTCAGTTAACTCGTATGTCTTCATAGATATAGGAGAGAGAACTATCCCAAAATGCAGAAGGTTATCCCAAACTGCCAGGGTCCGTATCATGAAGATTTTGAAAGGGCTGCACCGGCTTTTTACCGCTACCGTGGCCGGTAATTGATTTTCACTCAACAGAAAACGAACGAGTAGGACCAATAAAAATAGAACTCGTAGATTTTAAACTGAATTGAAAGAGAAGCTAAAATGTATGAAAACTTTCTAAGGAATTGGGGGTGGACCGGAACTAGGTTGCAGAGGGGATCAGAATAAGTGAGGGGTACCGATAAAGACTTCCAAGTCCCCAGATTATATAGATAACCGCGCCTAGTTTTTGAATTATATAGCATACTTTGGTCCGGTTTAGAGCTCTCGCAAATCCGAAATATTTCCCCTTATCAACAACCCGCTCCCAGGTCGCACCAGGTGCGCGGCCAACCAGGCCACTGTATCCACACATGGACGACCGAAACTGGGAACGCATGCAGAGCTTGCCACTCCAACATTATCCGCCTCGGCATCTCTAACACGTGAGTGTGGACATGGCCAACAGCTACTATCCCGACACTGACCCGATTGGCAACTGCAAACCGTGCACCGGCTCAGATGTTGAGGTGGTCGGCAGCCTCTGTCTGTAGCAAGACTTCGTAGAATTACTTCCCATTTGAAAACCAAGAAGGCACCTGCTTGCACAATCTTATCAACTTCATTGTTCAAAAGCTGGAGAATCATGATACAACAGGGAGATAAGGTGAAATAGTTTCAACCCGAACTCCCTCGCTACTCTCTAAACACCTCTAAAATAGCCCGTCTCTTAAGCCTCGATTCCGCCGTCATATCCAAGCTCCATCTCCCCTTTGCATCCTCGGACAACAGATCTGGGCCTTTAGCTCTACTAAAAACTGAAGAAGCCGCGCATCATATCCATCAGGCCTTCTTATCCGAGAGACTTATTCCCGCTAGAACACTCTGTACTCGGCCGCACTTCAACATCCAGCCTTGCACTCTCCAAATCTCCTCTAAGAATTCAATATGGCAGCACACCCTATCTGTGCTACCCTTCCGAAGCCCTTTGCTATGTTCCTCGTTAGCCCGCGGGTGCGAATCAAAATAGTTGAAGAGCGGCAAACTCCTCGCCGCAATTCTATCAGGCATGTCCCTGTCATGATATACCGCGATGAGAAGCTTCCAGTGCCAAACAGAAGGTCACTAAGAAACACTCGCCGTCCTTGGCAGCCGAGGAGATGCTGCTGGGCGGTTCCGAGGCACTCCACTGCGATGCAGTGGAGCGGGTCGTGGTTATACGGGTCGAGGACGAGAGGGCAGCGCTGGAGGCAAGGCAGAGGCGGCTGAGGGCACGCTGGATGGTTGTGAAGCCTTCCGCATTGGGCTGCGACCGGAGGGCTACGCTAGCGAGGACGTGCTCCTCCAGCATATATCTGTTGCAGGAGGGAATGTGCTACAAGAGCGTCATATTAGTCCGCGGCAGTGCTGTTCATGGTGTTACATTGCAAGATTTGGGACTTGCAGAGCAGTGAGTTTACCAGCGGAGTCGGCAAAGAGGCGGTGGAAAACTGGTATCGGGCAATAGACAAGTTCATCATGGTATTGAGATGGAGCAAGGCGAAATTGGTAGGGCCAAGATATCATCAGTCAGCGAGCGCAATATCTTAGCCTACTGGGGCGGCCCTGTATCTTAGAAATAACAACCCACATTATTTTAAAATTTGCATACTATACATGTGGTTATCTTGTGACCGTTACCTTGAAGCTCAACCTTTTGTGAAATTCAGCTCTGTGATACCACTGATCATGAAGTCTTAGTTCGCCTACATACACAGTTGTCGGTTCATCTGCGAAGCATGAAGTTTCCGGCATGGGGCGTCCGCCCCTTTCACTTTGCTCCTTTTTCAAGGTGTACCGGCGGCACCTAAGAGCTACGAAGGGACCATCCCTACGAATCTACAAGCGGCTGTGTGAGGCATACCGGTTGTGCCCGTGGTTCTTCAGTATTCGCTAAGTAGGTCGTTCGTCTCATGCCACGAGGCCAAAACATCATCAAAGTTAACTTACCAGACACAGGCTTTCTAGACATCAAGATATACTCCCGGTCCACCTTGGAGCTAGTCTGAGAAAATTAGTCTTTCGGATGAGGAGACACTTTCATACGGAGAAGAAACGCGAGTACTTTCGCTAACTGTTCGAACTGTCCCAATTTATCGAAAGGAAGAAAGCCGTGAATCTGAATTTTGTAGTGGAATTTGCTTGTACCCACTTGCAGCCCATCGAGGGCTTTAGACAGGATACGAAATAACAGTGGGCGAAATGCCCAAAAGCCTTGCCAGGCTATGCAATTATTGACTTAGCCAAGCGTGCACATTTTAATTACAATGTGCCGACGGCCGGCGTTTGACTGTGTCCGAATTCAACCTTAATTACGACCGAGTGCAAGCGACACCTTTTTAAGAGGCGTACCTGGTATTCTATGACAACACCACCCGGCGGATTTAAGCTAGTAGGCATGTAGGGTTGTTTACAGGATCTGGCTGAAAACGGAGATCTGAATCGGCAGCCGACAGCTACTCACTCATATTGCATCCGCCGAGCGGGGCCGTTCCTGATAGAACATGGTTTTGGCTGTTAGTGAAATCACCCGTACCGTACCTGCTACGGTTAATCTCGACCACCGAGCACCTAACCAGGACAGATTAGGGGCGAACTAGCAGCGGCCTAGAGATTGAGCTTTCTAAAGTGTATTAAACTTTAGATAAAAGCATGTCACCCCGGGTCGTCGGGAGATACAAAGCCTCGAAATTAAATGCGACCGGCTCACTGGATTGTTGGAGCTATTAATAACGCACCAGACTGTCAGAGCCTTGAACCGCTTTTCAGTTTTGCTCCAAATAGTGGGACTCTCAGCGGAGAAGAGTTCTGCCTACGAGACTAGAGGATATTAGACAGCAAACCGTGCATGGCGTGCTTGACGATCCTAGCCCCAGCCTATCTCGACTTGTGCACTTTTCATATCCACCGGGAACTGCAGATAGCAATGGACTCTAATGTCTCTTAGTGTCTCTCTACTGCACGTAGACCAATCCCCTTTTGTTGTTTCTCTACATAAATAAGGAGATAAACTCGTTAATCATTTGCTACTCAGAATGGTCATCGGGCTGCATGCTAGATTTGGTCTAGGCTCACACTACGGACTTTGCTGCACGGGATTGAAAATTTTGCCGGCATGTCGGCTCTGATCGATCCCTCGGCCGCTATCACACATAGCACAATATAAGCCGCTTGTTTCCACCGGCTACCAGTGATCTAGTCAATGCTTTCACATTGTATTTATCACTGGGATTGATCTTCAGGACCAATTGTCTAAAGTCCTTCATGCAAGACTCGCATTGAAAGCCTCTAGATATTCTATATCGGAGAATTTGCGACATGAGGGCCACAGCACTCGCCACTGTCCTTCTTTCAGCCGTAGGTGTGGTCGCTGATTCATTTTGGGACCTCCCTGGAACGACTGCAGCTAATCGGCCCGACCTTGCTGGAACTGTCCTCGTCGACCAGCTCCGACCATTCGAAGGTATCGAAAACACCGGAAAACGGTTCAAGGGCACTCTCCAAGACCGTGTCGTTCAGCGGTCCGTCAGCGGAACGCTCGACTTCTACTACCGAATCACGCTAGACAGCTCCTCGACAGCATCCATCTCCAGAGTTGTGAGGAAAGGCTTCGAAGAGGTACCAACAGGGGCGCGTGATGTCAATTGGCGGATTGACGGATTGGGGACTGTCGGGCCCAGTCTTGCCTATCGCGGAGAAGCATGTTGCATTGAGACCATTTTCAACCCAGGGTTGAAGCCGGGGGAGTCGAGTACCTTTGTTTTCATCGGAACGGGAGTAACGCACTACGATACGCGAGGGACGATAGAAATCTATCCCGTGTCACAGGACAAATCTAGATTCCTGACGCCGGCATTCAGTCCAACCACGTAAGGCGGCGCTCTGGACTCAATGGATTTAGATGAGGGCACGAAGCAGGAGGGCTGTTTTATCGTTGGTTGAAGTACGAGAATTGATTTGAGACCATTTTTGAGTAATCCCTTTATAAATATCATGGAAGAAAGTCTCCACGAAGAGACACTCGTGCGAATTGGCTATGCGTCCCAAGGCGAACACTACCTCACTTCCCGTCGACACCACACCTTAATCTCCTAGCATGTAAGTGACTACTTGAAAACGGCAGCCACAATGCATAATTCTTGCGTTCTAAATGGCATACAAATCTGTATTCACATTCACTAGGGAACACATGAAAATCCTGCCTACCGCAATTCCTGAACGAGGCGGAGTTGGTATATTGGCACTATACCTGGATATAAATATCGGCCAAAGAATCATCTATTATGTGCTAGTGATTGCTCACGCCGTGGCGGCCTTGTCTCCAAGACCCCACACACGATTCGGCCTTAGAGCAACTGGCTGCAGCGAGAAGCACGGAGCATCGACGACAAACATAGAGGCAGTTAGAACGAGGCAGACCGATGAAGGAAAGTACAAGAAACTAGTAGTGGAGATTATCCCGTACAGTGAGGGATGAGTAAAGTGAGACATTGTCCAGCCTGAGAACACCACCAGTTCCAGGTCCACGTGGAGATAGTCCTTTGTCTCCAGTATTACGTTTGTTCTCCTGTCAACATTTCCTGAGTGAGCATCAGCTAATGTATCTGCCCTCCTGCAGACGTCTCATAGATAACGAGGGAATACGCTCGGCGCTAACGTTATAGTCAGGTCACGAACTGGGCGCACGTATAGGCCCCACAAACCGGAGGCAAAGACACCGGTTCTCTCTGCGTTCGCTATCCCGGTTTAATCAACGCCAAGCCCACCTTCCTCGGCTCAAATATCGTTGTGGACAGGAACTTCATGTTTGCGAATAGGCCCTCCACCATCGCCAGAGCTGCTGTTTGAATGGGACCGCCATTTCTCTAGACGTCTCAGTTGTGGGATATATTTCGTCTCGTGTGGCTGTTCTTTTCCTGCCGGTGCCGCTCTCCGGTAGTCCAGGGCTGCACTCTCCTTTCCACCTTCGATACAAGAATTTGTTTGTATGATCTCCTAATTTAGACTCCCTGCCTTCCGATCTGCTATCTGCTATCTGCGATCTGCGTTCTTGTCCGTGAGATCGTGGGGGTGTTGAAAATATTGCCCAAGGGCTGGAATACGTTGGCCAATTGTCTATCACACCTGCTATTGGTTCGAACATGGCTTCGGCGATTGAAATTAGGAAAAGCGATTGCGAGCGATTCAAAAAGGGGATTGTGTGGAGCTGCACGTGATAAAATTGGGGGAATCAGAAAACGCCTTCGATTACCCCCCTTTCCCCATCCCACCTCACAGGCGCAATCACCAAAATCCACCAGAACGGCAATTTTCAAATTCTACACATTGGAAAGGTTGGACATCAACCACCAAGAAAAAACTCCGGTTTCCCTAATTATGCTACCTAGCCATCACAGGAGACACAGCATCCACTGCAGGGCTAGACAAAGGTGGATTATCCGATAACCCAGAGCTCCCCGCCAGGGTATTCAGGTGCGTGGTGGATCCACTACCGGATTTCATGGACCTGACTGGACGGGATACGAGTACCTGCTGCCTACATGCTGGTTGGCCCCTACCCGCGGCGCCACAACGGGATCAAACTGCTGAATAGGCAACGGCGCGGCGCGAGTGCCCTGGCCTTCCAGCATTGCAGCCCTTCAGTATTGGTTGAGTTGCTGTCGCAGACACGGGAGCTCGGAGATCGATCTCAAAAATGACGCTGGAAGCGTCGAACCCAGACGGCCGCCCGTTTTACGGCTACAGCGACAGGGGTGCTGAGGTGAGACATTCGCGAAAGCTCGCCGGTGGTCCCCGTATAAGGATCCAGTCAAGTTAGAGTTGCAGTCCGGTCTGGCTTGCAGGTACGTTCTTTTCGATGATCCTTCAAGAAGAAGAGTACAATGGAAAAGACGCCCCGTGCAGTAATAGGAATGCAGGGCAAACATACTTTAATTCTGCGAGGTCAAACCCGCTTGGCCGAACCTTTTCGTGTTAGACCTGGCCACTCGGTTCGGACCTCGCTGGTGGCACTCGCGGCCGATTTTCCTGGATTATCCCTCACGTTCCGGCCTAGATAGAAGGCAGAGCACCAAACCCCCGCGCCCCAGACAAAACCGAAAAAAAAAGGATGAATGAATTTGATTATATCTCTCAATAATCCTTCCACTTCACATTGCTACGTTTCCCCCCGAAATTCCCTTGTAGCGATCCCAGTCAAAATCCTATGGCCAATTCAGTTGTGGGCAAGATGGCCGACGACGCGAAAATCAAGGACTCTCCACAGGCCGAGAAGTGCCCGTCGGAAACGACCATCATCACAGCCACAACTACTGATCTGGAGAAGGGAGAGCCTGAGGCGGTTCATCCCAGAGATGGCATGCCCGCGTGGAAATGGCCTGCGACTCTTGCGATTCTAGTGTCTCTAACTCTGATAAACGGTACGTTCAGCGATGCCTAACCCTAAAACGACTACAATGCCGAAATTAGGAGCCACGCAATTAGCGAACCTAACAACTGACCAACAATGGTGACACAGGATATGACGTTAGCAACGTTGCAAATATACAACCAGAAATCTATAAGGCTTTTGGCGAGATCGAGACCCTTCCTTGGATCGCGCTATCCTACTCGGCCAG
>Ga0247774_1000167_pt1 | contig 30836 bp, 23 predicted proteins | sample UWRJL001104B6_FD_179933 | JGI IMG/M metagenome (GOLD analysis project Ga0247774, IMG submission 179933) | Plant litter microbial communities from Arlington Agricultural Research Station in Wisconsin, United States - UWRJ-L001-104B-6 | ecosystem: Environmental > Terrestrial > Plant litter >...
TCTAAGTCGGTGGTTGACAACTGTTTGGGATAAGGGATTTTGAGATAGTGGCAAACTTGAATTAGTGCTTGTCTGTAAGTTACTTGTTCGGTTCGCCCTCTGAGTACCGTCAACCCGTCGGCTGCAAGATAGCGAAACCGCTGCTCTAGGGCGTCTAGCCATGCTTGGCGATCGCGGCTTTGTACGTCTATGGGTGCAGGGGTTTGCACGTAATCTAAAGGGTTAAACTTGCGACTGAACAGAAGTTCTGTTAGTTGTTGCAATTCTTCTTCTGTTGCCAATTCTAGTGCTGCTCTGAGTTCGTCCAAAATTTTGCCCTCCCGTATACAATTTTTGATTTTTGATTTTTGATTTTTGATTGCTGCTGGTTGACAATCCGTGGGATTTAGGATTTACCTACAGTGGCATTTTTTTATCTGGTCTTAATCATGGATTCGTGCTGTCCCTTATTCTACTACTTGGTGCAGGGCGATCGACGAACAAGTGAAAGATTGGTTAGCAGAAAAGGGAGGGCCCTCGAGCCGGATGAAATAATACTGATTGAGGAGAGGTGCGCACCAATCTCAGCCACAGGTTTTCCGGTCCGTTCCACAACACATCAAGTTTCTTGTGGAACTGACCGGAAAACCTGTTTCTCTGAATAGTCTCTGAGGTAAGATGAATAAAACTTACGTTTTGTAAATATTGCTATATATTCGGCGTTAGTTTCATTTTTCGAGTTATAGTCTCGAACAATAGCTGTTCGCGATGACACGGGGTTGCCAAGATCGGAACAGTATTTTTAGTTGTATCTACTCTAGTTGAAGAAAGATATCATATCTGCTCAATCAAGCAACGAGTTTGGCAGTGGATAGAGGTGAAATTTATTGGTATTAATCCAGCCTACACAAACTAAATCTCAGCATGGTAGGACAATTTTTTTTAAAATAGGAGGTAGATTTTTGAGGCCGGCGATCGCCCATTTTCCCCCAGTCCGCTCTCCAGTTTACAGCGCTTCGCGTGAAAGCCCCGTGCGTTAACACCGGGGATGAAACTTGAATAATTCCTGATTCCCAATAACTCTTATGGCAACTATCAACTTAGCCTTGAACGTCCAAGTCGTCGGAGGTCCCACAGTCCTCATATCCAAATCTAAATCTGTCCAAGCATACGACAAAATTGAAGTAGTGATCGAAGCCGGTTCAGAAAAATCTGTTGACGTTCAACCCGGAGCAGCCGATAAAGTTAGCTTTCTGCTGATTAAGTCTAGTGTATATAGCTCAGAACAATCTGTTCTAACCTATAGAGCCAGCGATGGAACGTCTGATTTTCCCGATTCTACTGAGCCTGCCAAACCTCCGATCGCCCTTGACGAACCCCATCTCTACTTTGGCCTGGGAGCAGTCTCGGTATTCGGCTTAGCACCGAAAATTCTCAAATTCACGAATTCTACTGGCACGCCAGCAGCGATCGAGGTTTTAGTTGGGCGCGATGCCATCTAAGTCTTTAGATTTCCAGCCCCTCAGTCAGTTTCAAATCCATGCCAACCAGAGGAATGAATTATGCCCATCACTCCTACCTATCCCGGCGTTTATATTGAAGAAATTCCCAGCGGCGTTCGTACTATTACGGGGGTTGCTACTTCCATCACTGCTTTCATTGGACGTGCTTGGCGCGGGCCTGAGAACGATCCGATTACGATTAACAGCTACGGCGATTACGAGCGAATTTTCGGCGGGTTGTGGGTCGAAAGCAGTATGAGTTATGCCGTGCGCGATTTTTATCTCAATGGCGGAAGTCAAGCAATTATCGTTCGCCTGCACAATGGTGCTACTGCTGCTACCCTCGACTTACCGACTGGCGCACTTGAGGAGGACGATAAATTTCTGCCCTTGGTTGCTGCTAATGTGGGCGAGTGGGGTAACAATCTCAAAGCCATAGTAGACTACGAAACTAAGGATAAAGATGAGCAAAATCCTGACGCCAGTCTTTTCAATCTGACAATTTTTGATGCAAACGGTGCAACGGAAAAATTTCTCAATGTGTCGATCGACCAAACCAATTCCCGTTATTTACCAAAGGTACTAGAACAAAATTCTGCTCTTGTTAGGGTTGCCAAACAACTGGGGGTTTGGAAGGTTCCTGATGTACGTCCCAGTATTATTCCTGTTAAGACTCCGATCGCGGCAACGAGTGGTACGAAGGGAAGCACGCTGAATGTAGGAGATTTTACTGGGGATGGTAAAGAAGATAATAAGGAAGGTTTGTACGCATTGAAGAAAGCAGACCTCTTTAATTTGCTGTGCATTCCTCCTCACGTTCTTGATGGTGATATCGAGCCAGCTTTAATTACAGCAGCCGCAACTTACTGCGAGGAACGTCGGGCAATGCTATTAATCGATCCTCCCTCTGATTGGATGAATAAAGAGGCTGCAAAAGCAGGGATCGGCGAAGGTGTAGGAACAACTAGCAAAAATGCAGCAATTTTCTTTCCGCGTCTGAGGCAAGCCAATCTCTTGCGAGACAATCAGATTGAAACCTTTGCGCCTTGCGGTGCAATAGCGGGGATTTTTGCGCGTACCGACGCTCAACGAGGTGTTTGGAAAGCGCCTGCGGGGTTGGAAGCAACTTTAAATGGCGTGCCAGCTTTGAGTGTCAGCCTCACAGACGGGGAAAATGGCCAGTTGAATCCGTTAGGAATTAACTGTTTGCGATCGTTTCCGGGAGTGGGACGTGTCGTCTGGGGATCGCGTACCCTCCAAGGAGCCGATCGGCTCGCTTCGGAGTGGAAATACATTCCAGTACGGAGGCTAACTCTATTTTTAGAAGAAAGCCTTTATCGCGGTACTCAGTGGGTGGTATTCGAGCCAAATGATGAACCGCTTTGGTCGCAGATTCGCTTGAATATTGGCGCGTTTATGAATAATTTGTTCCGCCAAGGTGCATTTCAGGGGAAATCGCCGAGAGAAGCTTATTTTGTCAAGTGCGATAAAGAGACGACAACCCAGAACGATATCGATCTCGGCATTGTCAACATTATTGTTGGCTTTGCCCCCCTCAAACCCGCCGAGTTTGTGATTATCAAGTTCCAGCAAATCGCTGGCAATATCATTACCTAAACTCCCTTTTGATCGGGAGCGCTCGCAGACACATCAACTCTATCCGTAGGGTGCGCAATGCGCACTTTACACTGGAGGGAAGAGGAAACAGAATTCAGATAGTGCCAAGGAGTAAAATTATGGCTCAATTTAGCGTTAATGCCTACCGATTTGACCCGTATAAAAACTATAAATTTCGCGTCAAATGGGACGGTCGATATGTGGCGGGAATTAGTAAAGTAGGGGCGCTCAAACGGACGACGGAAGTAGTCGAACACCGCGTGGGAGGCGACCCCAGTACCGTGCGCCGATCGCCCGGACAAAGCAAGTACGAAGCCATTTCCCTAGAACGCGGTGTGACGCACGATAAAGATTTTGAACAGTGGGCAAATAAGATTTGGAATTGGGGTTCTGGTTTGGGTGCAGAGGTTTCGCTCCAAGATTTTCGCAAAGATATCATTATTGAAATGATGAATGAGGCGGGTCAAGTTGCGATCGCCTACAAAGTATATCGCTGTTGGGTTTCCGAATTTACGGCTTTACCCGAACTCGATGCCAGTGCCAATGCGATCGCAATTCAAAGCATTCAGCTTCAGCATGAAGGTTGGGAGCGAGATTATGAAGTTGCTGAACCAACAGAACCCTCATTTACAGAACCATGATTTACTGAATAGTAATTGAGAATAGGGCATAGGGCATAGGGCATAGGGCATAGGAAAAAATAGCTATCCGTGTATCCGTGACTTCCGTGCCCTGCTGTTGAGAATTGGGAATTGAGAATTGGATAAGTTTGATATTTCGTGTTTCCTGTTCCCGGTTTTTTTACCTCAATCTAGCTGATAAAATTCTCAAGCTGAGTAGCGATCGAAGTAAGAGGTTCACATCTATGTTGAAATCGAAAATCACCAGCAATGTAACATCCTCTTCGGGGATTGATGAAGAGAAAACCGAATTATTCCTGCGTCCGTTTGGAGGGTTTTTGGAAGATTTGGAGATTGACTTTCATCAAACGCGCCGCCCTGAATTGGAGATGCAGATATTGGAGTGTTGTATCAGCAACCGTGAGGGAACCAAGCTCGATCGCAGCTTTTTCTGGAATCTGGAAATCGGCAAGCGGACTGAATATCTATTAACCCTAGCCAGTTTATCAAATAGCTCAAAAATCAACGTTAACCTGCGCTGCTCGAACCTAGAGTGTCAGCAGCAGATGGAAATTACGATTCCTCTGCTAGAAATCACTCGACTACAGCAGCAGTCTGAGAACCAGAAAACAGAAATTGCGATCGCTAGTGAAAAAATATCGCTCCGAAAACCCACAGGAAACGACCAAAGATTATGGCAAGAACAGCATTTTTCTGATGAAGCGTCGGCAACTTTAGCAATGGTGCAAAGTTTGCTGGTTTCGGAACAACCATCGACTTTTAATCAAGTCTACAGCCAAGAAAAGGATTGGATAGAAATGCTGAATCAAGTCATGGAAGAGATCGATCCGCTCGTTAATTTCAATCTTCAGGTGAATTGTCCTTACTGTGGCAGTGAAAATCTACAGAATTTCGATCTCGGTGCCTGGGCGCTTCAACAATTATATGGAGTGCAACAACAATTAATCGTAACTATTCATCGTTTGGCATCGCATTATCACTGGAGCGAATCGGAGATTCTCGCCATTCCCCCTGGGCGGAGATCGGGTTATTTGGCTCTAATCGATCGGGAGGAAAATTATCGATGAGCGGCTATTTTTATCGACTCATTCAACAAACTGGGATTGCTCTAGAAACGGGTCAAGTCTCTGATGGCCGGAACTTCCCGGATGCGCTGGTACCTCAAATTAGCAATGAAATTGTACCAATGCCGATTGAAGAGACTCAGGAAATTGGGAAGCAAGAAACTCAGACAAACGAGTTGAAAGTCACCCGGAGAGTTGAGAATGAGAATCTTGTTGCGTCACAATTTTCGACTCAACAAGATACTGAAAACGAAAACTTTATTTCACTTCCTCAAGTCGAAAGAGAATCATTTTTACCCAGAGGGGAGGCCCAAAGAACAATAATTAAAGAGCAGCCGATAGAAAGTTTATCCCCACAAGCTACGCCATCTCAAAAGGCGCTCGCTGCCGAAACTTTCCCGAACGTACCGCAGTCTTATCATCAAGTAGAGTCTGAGCAAGTTCTGGAAAATCGCACGAATAATGTAGTTAGAAAAAAAACCAGCTCGCCGGAAACTTCCTTATTCTCAGAAAATCTCCAAAAAGGTAATACTTCTAAGGAGTTGCCAACGGAAAAGCCCACACAACCCGATCGCCAACCAAACGAAATTCCCAAACAAAATAACTTGCCTCCCACCCGTCAAATCAATTTACAAACCGTTCGGGAATGGGTAGCAGAAACACCAGAGAGAAATCCCAAATCCCAATACCCAATACCCAATACCCAAATCCCAATACCCAATACCCCATACCCAAATCCCAAATCCCAAATCCCAAATCTTAATTCCCAAATCCCAAATTACCCAGCTCAAAAAACTCAGAATTTTGTGCTGTCCATCGGCACAATTAGTTTAACCGTTGAAGCGCCTCAATCGGAGGTAAAAAAGCCACCATTACCCATGAAATCCCAACAGGAGGTCAAACCCGTTAGTCAAACTTCTCGACTCAGCCGACACTATATTCGTTAGTTAGGAGATTTGCGATCGTGGCACTTGCAGATACTGGAAAAGCAATAGGGGCAGTTAGTCAACTGCTGCGCGATCGACTGTTGGCGCGTTTAGCCGATACGGTTACCAATGTCAGAATTGGCAAACCGGAAATGTCGGGTGAAGGCATAACCAATCCCAGATTGAATCTATTTCTTTACGAAATTCAAATCGATCCTCATCTGAGAAATAGATCGCTCGATCCTGGTCAACCAACTCCTCTGTGGCTCGTTCTCAAGTATCTACTCACTGCTTTTGACGAAACGGGAGACAGCGATAGTATTGAGTCGCACGAATACTTGGGAGAAGGAATGCGCGTTCTTCAAGAATTGTCCTTCTTACCGTTAATTAGTTTGCCATCAGATGTGTTTCAGGCACTCAATTCCAATCCTGAAGCGTTAAAAATTACCTTCGATCCCACCTCTTCGGAACTGATTTCTAAGTTGATGCAAGGCGGTGATGATAAATATCGCTGTTCCGTTGGTTTTGAAGTGCGTCCGGTGATGATTGCAACGGCTGAATTGTCTTCCTATTCGCTACTGGTGGGTGTCGATTATGTTAACAATACGATTATTGGGGCGAAAGGAATTCAAATTCCCGTACTGCCTTCGATGGGGCCGAAAATTGATGCGATCGCCCCGCTCAAAATCGCTCCTCCACTTCCCCCAGTTCCTCCAGATCCCCCACAACCGTCTATCCTAACCATTCGGGGAAATAATTTAGCTCTATCTAACCTAACAGTCCGTTTGGGTCCGGTGGAACTGCCAATAGTTGCCAAGTCGCCCGATACTTTGAAGTGCGAGTTGAACGGCAACATTAGCGATGGTACCGTTATTTCTGCGGGAAGCCATCCCGTCTGCGTTGTGGAAAGCTTGCCTAACGGAAAAGCCCGATCGAGCAATTTATTAGTCGCGAGTCTGTTACCCGTTATTACTGGTGCTGCCTTCTCTGACGGCAATCTTCTTAATTTAGAGGGTTTTCTACTAGGAAAAGCCAGCGATGATGTTTTCGTAGCACTTTACCAAAATGGCAAAACAGTCAGGGTGTTCGATAAGTTTGTGGAGATTGGACCGGACCCTCCTGCCCAAACACAATTGCAAGTGCAGATTACAGATCCTTCACCGGGAATTTATCGTGTCATTCTCCGGGTAAACGGTCAGCAAGCTCAAAACAGCCCGGAGGTGACGATTCCATGAACACAATCAGTAGCCGACAAGAATTTATCACCTTTTCACCTAGTTTGCAGACCGAAGATGTTCTGGCAAATTACTGGCTGCGGCAAGTTACGCTGCGGTTGCGGCGCGAAATTAGTTGGCGTTGGCACTTACAGGAAAACATAACTTTCGCGTCGTCGGCCTCGCTACCTCCCCTGACAAATAAATTGACCGAAGCGCTGGATATGAGTCGCTATTGGGACGAAAAATGTCAGTTTTATCAAAGCGATCCGACTGCCAAATATCTCACCGATAAACTCACAGCCGATCGACCTAAAAATTATCCTGTGGTGCGCGGTTCCTTTAGCTGGGTTGTTGATACATTGGCCTTGGATGAGGTTTCGACTTTTATTCTGGCGCTAGGTTCGATCGTCTCTTTCGATCGTGCAGCCAGCGAGGTAATCGCCGCTTGCCTTAACGACTCAACAGCTAATCACCCTAATTTAGCCCTAGCCCAGAAATTATGGGAAGTACCGGAACAGGTTTTGACGATCGCCGATTCGGAACATCCTCTATGGCGCTATGGCTTGTTACAAACTACTCATGATGCTGATTCTGCGATCGGTGTGGATTGGCAAAGTCCTCTAGTTGTATCTCCGCTAATAGTCAATCGGCTATTGTTTCCCGATTCTCCCTTGCCCCAGGTTTTGATTCCGTTAAAACTGAGATCTTGCACTATTTTTAAGAACGGGCAAGATGCCCATTCCACAACAGATGAAGTTGATTGTGGGGTGGGCATCTTGCCCGCCCCTAAAAGCCCGATCGATCGCGCCCATCTTGTGGCACTCCGACTTAGTACAGGGCGGGCACGGGGCGAGGGGCTGCGGATAGTTCCCATTCAGGCATCGAGAGGTACGATCGTCACAGAAGTGGTTCAAGGCATCTCGCAGATCGCCCAGCGAGAGGTAGTGGAATTGAGAGGAAATCTCGCCCTATTAGAGAAAGGTACTTATCTCAAATCCTTGGTAACACTGTGCTGGTTAACTGGACAGGATTTATTTATTCCCAGCGATCGCACGGAGGCGAAAGCAGGCGAAAAAAGCCACTCTTTACTTTCTCTGCAATCGATGCCGATTGCGATTTTTCTCGGTATCTGCGATCGAAAAGAGTTAACTCACATCCCCAGCGATTTACTCCTCCCGATCGTTGAGGTTCCTCAGCTATCCTATGGCGATCGCGTCAATTTTTGGCAGCAAACTTTAGGAACAACAGATCCAATTATCGCAAACAGCATTGCCGAATGTTCTCGCCGCTTTCGCTACGAAAAAGGCACTATTCAAAACATCTGCATGGCACTGCAAGCAGCCGATGCCAATATCAGCGAAACCGATCTGATTGCGGCCTGTCGCGCCGAATTAGACTTCGATATTGGCGAACTCGCTCAAGCAGTTACCCCTCGATTTACCGCCGAAGAATTAGTCTTGCCTCCCAAACAGCAAGCCCTATTCGACGACATTTATCAAGCCATGAAATCCCTGACGACAGTCCACTACGAATGGGGAACGGGGAAAGCTTGGAACGAGTGCGGAATTACGGTTCTATTCGCCGGACTTCCAGGGACAGGAAAAACAATGGCGGCGGAAATTTTAGCCGCCAAGTTAGAGATTCCTATGTATCGGATCGATCTTTCCCAAGTCGTTAACAAATATATCGGCGAAACAGAGAAGAATTTGAAACGACTCTTCGATGCCGCGGATATTTCCGATTCCCTGCTTTTTTTCGACGAAGCAGATGCCCTATTCGGTCGCCGCACCGAGGTTAAAGACGCTCACGATCGCTACGCTAATTTGGAAATCAGCTACTTGTTGGAACGCATGGAACGGTTCAAAGGATTAGCAATTCTGGCAACCAATCGCAAGAAAGATTTAGATGAAGCGTTTTTGCGGCGATTGCGCTACATCATTGATTTCCCGCTGCCAGACGTGCGCGAACGCCAGAAAATTTGGCAGCAAGCAATTCCGAAAAAAGTCGATGCTTCTGAAATCGATTTTGATTTTGTTGCCAAACAATTTCCCCTCGCAGGTGGCAATATTCGCTCGATCGTGTTTAATGCCTGCTTGCAAACCGCAGGAAACTTAAAAATTGAACGATCGCCCTCGCTCAATCCGAAATTAACTATGGAACAGATTGTGGTTTGTGTCAAACGGGAGTATGACAAACTGAACCGTTCGGTAAGTCGAGAACAATTCGGTGTTTACGCCAACTTAGTTGAGAGGATGAATCATGGAGAAAAATGAGATTTCAATTAACCGCATTGACCTTCGCAGTCGAGGAATTCCCCCAGAAATTGCTCGTTCGGCCGTTGAGGGATTGGGACAAGAAGTTATGCAAAATTTAGTACAACAGGGTGTAGTTAACCCGGGACAAATGATTCAGTTAGGCGATTTAAAATTGGAGACATTGAGTTTAAGGAAAGTGGGAGATGCGAGGGAAATCCGAAGAGAAATTGCCAGGGTTTTGACAAAGGCGATAGCAGCCAGAATTTTGAGGAAATAAATAATGGTTTTACTGCGAGGCGCACTGATTGAATATGCTAGCGATTTCTTTGGCCCGCTGCCTAATCTCGTCATTTTTCAATTCAACCCCGATACTCTCAGCCGCAATATTTCAATCCCCGAACGTCCTACGGGTGCCACCAGTCGGGAAACATCCCAAGCGGGAAATATTCCGGTAGAACGGATTACTTTAACTGCTCATTTTAGTGCGGCTGACAAATTAAATACAGGGAATATTATCGCCCAAGAGTTGGGAATTGGTCCGCAACTGGCAGCTTTGGAAAAGATGGTGTATCCAAGCAATTTAATTGGCGAATTATTGGGAGAAGCCCTTGACAAAATTGGAGATGCGCTCGGTTTGGAAGGCAACGATGATATTGCCAAACAACCGATTCCTAGAGAAAAGTATCCCCAAATTCTGTTTATTTGGGGAAAGACGCGAGTTTTACCAGTCCTGTTGGAATCGATGAGCATTACCGAACAGCAATACGATAGTTCTCTCAATCCCATCCAAGCAGAAGTCGCGCTGGGTTTGGCAGTTGCCTCCAATCCTGACGATAAGGTGGGCAAGGGTGCGCTGAAGTATTCCAATCTTGCCAAAGAAGCGCAGGCGATCGTGAATTTGGCAAATACGGTTGAATTGGCGATCGATTTAATTCCGTTTTAACAAGTCATTAGTCAGTAGTCATTAGTCAGTAGTCATTAGTCAGTAGTCATTAGTCAGTAGTCATTAGTCAGTAGTCATTAGTCAGTAGTCATTAGTCAGTAGTCATTAGTCAGTAGTTATTTATTACCGATGCCCGATGCCCAAGGCCCCATTACCCATTACCAGCCATGTTTCTAGAAACCTCAAGATATTTCAGACAAAAACAAGTCGATGTTGTTACAAAAGATGGTCGCACGATCAAAGCAGTCAGCTTGAGACGACTTCCTACAGTTAATGGAGAACTCACCGCTATTGAAGAAAGCGATCGCCTAGACATTATCGCCCAACGCCAATATCAAAACCCAACTTGGTTCTGGCACATTGCCGATGCCAACACCGAACTAGAGGCAAACGACCTAGTTAAAGAAGTCGGACGGGTTATTCAAATTCCCAGACAATAATCATAAATTAGTCAGTAGTCATTAGTCATTAGTCATTAGTCATTAGTCAACAGTCAACAGTCAACAGTCAACAGTCAACAGTTAACAATTATTCCGGTGCAACCGGACTTCATATAACAAATGACCATTTACTATCGAATGTTTTTCAACAACAATCCTGCCACGCGCGAACAACTCGATCGCTTTGAAGAAATTACTGTGGAACAAGAAATTGATATGGCATGGGAAGCGAGGATGCAAGTTCCCATTGCTACCGATGACAAAGGCAATTGGACGGGAGAAGACGAAGACTTTCTTGCTGAATTCACTCAAGTTAGGATAGAAATTAAAATTGGAGATAGTGCATTTGTACCGCTGATTGATGGTTGCATTGTCGAATCGGGCGATCTCATGAGTTCGGAACCGGGTCAAAGTATGAAAACAGTTACTGTCCAAGATGACAGCATTCGTTTGAACCGAGAGGATCGCATTTTTCGATTTGAAAATCTACTCGACCATGAAATTGCCAGTCAATTATTTAAAGAAATCGAGCAAATTGCTAGTACCAAAATCGAAAAGACTCCACTCCCCAGTAGTAGCTTACCGCCTGTAGTTGTCCAGCGAGGAACTGCTATGCAATTATTGCGATCGCTGGCGCGCCGTCAGGGAATGCACGCCTACGTTTTACCTGGAGAAGAACCCGGTAAAAGTATCGGTTGTTTTAAATCCTTTCCCACCAAAACAGATGGTTTACCCCCACTTATTTTATTAGGTGCAGAACGAAACGTGGCAGAATTTAACCCCACTAATAACGCCCAACATCCCGCCAAAGTCACCGCTTCTATCCTCAATATTTTCGATAAAACGATTACTAAGCGCAGCTCCGATTTTGGCAAGTTGGACTTACTCGGAGAAGAGACAACTTTTGCTGGGGAAGACAATACAGCAACTCAAATTCTCTCTCCTGGCTATAGCGATGCAGTGGACTTAGACCAAGCGGTGACAGCAGAAGCATTGCGTTCCAGCTATTCCACCGAGACCACCGGAAGCGTCCTTAACGAGACCTACTCCGCTATCCTAACCCCCTATCAAGTCGTCAGCGTCTGCGGCGCAAACCAACGTCACAGCGGCGATTATCTCATCCGCAAAGTCACTCATTCTTTAACCCGGTCTTTCTATTCCCAATCCTTTACCCTCCAGCGCAACGCCCGTTCTTCGGGGTCTAGCGCCGGATTAGCCAATATAGCGGGGTCAATAATCTAATGATGACTTCAGACATGGAACAAAAGATCGTCGAACTCGCAGAAGTCCAGCGAGAGCGCTATTTCGGCAAATATCGGGGACTCGTCCAGGAGGTAGAGGACCCGGAGAATATGGGGCGAATCGTGGCGCAAGTTCCAGAGGTTTATGGTGAGGAAGATTCCCCTTGGGCGCTGCCTTCTGTGCCATTTGCCGGACAAAATCACGGCTTTGTTGTGCTGCCAGAAGTGGGGGATGGCGTGTGGGTCGAATTTGAAGCAGGCGACCCGTCGCGTCCCATCTGGACGGGGTGTTGGTGGGCGAGGGGCGAAATGCCCGCGTCTGCTGGAACTCAAACGAGAGTCTTGGTGACTTCGGCAGGGCATCAATTGATTTTGGACGACAAAGAATCCAAAGTCCAACTCCTCCACTCTGGGGGTGCAGAAATAACCTTAACCGACACCGAAATTAAGCTCAAAATTGGTTCGACTCAACTCGTTCTCTCGGCAGCGGGAGTCAATATTAATAACGGTTCTTTTGAGGTACGTTAAATGCTAAATTACTTAACAAAAACCAGCACAATTCTTTGTCCTCACGGCGGAAAAGCAAACTTATTAACGGCAAATACTAAGGTTTTTGCAGCCCGAGGTGCCGTACTTTTAGAGTCGGATATTCACCCAGTTATCGGTTGTGTTTTTACCCTTCCTGGCGGCAAACCTTCGCCCTGCATCCGCATCGAATGGTCTGCCGGATCCACAAAAACGGCTGCTAAGAGTACAGCCCCTCTTCTCAAAAACAGCATCGGCAAATGCTACAACGCTGAAAACGCCATTCAAGGAGTTGCCACTATTGTTAATACACAGATGAAGGCATCGGCATTATGATTGTCTACCTCTTTAAATTTTGAATTGTTTATGAACAAACACCTATCTTTCCCATTTCGCATCGATTCTAACGGACGATCGGCGCAAGTTCCTTCCCTAGAAGCGCACGTTAGAGATGAGTTAATTCAATTAATTCTCACTAACCCTGGAGAACGGGCATTCTTACCTGAATTTGGCGGTGGAGTGCGGCGGTTAGTGTTTGAAAATGCTAGCGAAACGATCGCAGGCGTGACTAAAGCCAGGATAACTCAAGCCATTTCTAGATGGTTGGGAAATCGAGTAACTTTAGAAGATTTACAAGTGACGATCGATAACTCAACCCTTGAAATACAAATTCAGTATCGAATAGCTGGCACAAAAGATAGTCGGATTATGAAATTCCAACGCAATGGTGAAGTTTAGGGGGGAAGTGTGATGACAATTAAGAATCAAGAAGCGCTTAACGAACGGGCAAATAATTTAGGTGAATTTAACGGCATCCGGTTGCTGTTGGTGTCCTTATCTCCTGCTGTCAATCCAACCGAAGCAATTTTGAGTGTTTATTTTTATAACAACAATCAACTTAATAATATTGCTAGCGAAATAGCAATGAATCCAGCCCGCGCTAAAGAAATTTTCCAGATTACAGGTGGTCATCGAATTTTAGGCGGTTCGGCGACGGGTGAGGTGCAAGTTTTGGCTGCGATCGCAGATGCAAACGATAACAAAATTTTACATTTAACCGTTCGCCCGATCGGCGATTATTCCACTTATACCTTAACTGTTGTTTATGGCAAGATCGACCCAATTTTTAGCGAAATAGGATTCAAATTCCGTCCCGGATGTTTCAATAATTGTGCGCCCGATTGGGATGTACCGCCAAAACCAAAATCAAATCCTGCGATCGATTATCTGGCAAAAGATTATGACTCGTTCCGCCATACCTTATTTGCTTGGATGAGCAACCGCGTTCCCGGTTGGCAACCAACGAGTGAAGCCGATCTCGATCAAGTGTTGTTATCCCTATTTAGCGTTGCCGCAGATGAGTTAAGCGACTATCAAGACCGGGTGATAAATGAGGCATATTTAGCAACTGCCCGAAAGCGCGTTTCTTTGGCACGTCATGGCCGTTTAATGGACTACCATATTCACCAAGGCAATCAAGCAAATACTTGGTTAGCATTGCAGGTTAACAGCATATATACCTTGACGAAAGATTTCGTCGTCTGGACAGGCGAAGACGTTTTAGATGCGACCTCAGTTGTCTTTATGAACCGCCAACAACAAGAGATTTACCCCTTATTAAATCAAATGAGTTTGTACACCTGGAGTGGTGCAATTACCGCATTGTCAGCAGGAAGTACCAGTGCAGATTTAAAACTTTCAGAACCGGGGGAAATTCCAGCAGAAACGGTGAAAGAACTAATTCGCAGTGGAACGATTACTCACCTTCTGATTCAAGAACATAAGAATCCTCTAACTGGACAAACACGAGGGCGAGATCCAACTCGACGACAACTGCTGAAACTCATCCCTGAAAAGACAGAAAAGATGCAAGATCCAGTAGCGAATCAGTGGTTTGTGCGAGTTCATTGGGAAGAAAAAAATAAGTTACAACGCAATTATTGTTTCACGGTCAATTGTCCCGCCAACGGTACTACAACCCCTGTTGAAAATGTTTCTTTGTTTCACGGAAATTTAGTACAGGTCTATCAGGGTCGTCCAGTTTCCCTGAATTTCCAAGAGTTAGATGAATCTTTACCGTTGATTCCAGAACCACCTCTATTTTACACGCGAACCAAAAAACAGGAAGCAATTTGTAAACTTCCGGTAATTCCTTTAGCCTATCTCGATACACCGCCCGGTGGTGAAGTGCCGCCCAAATCGACTTTAGAAGTCAAGGTAAATGGCGATTTGTGGGATGAAGTTATCGACTTAATTCATAGTGACGATAGCGACGAAAGGGGCGATGGTTTTGTGGTAGAAACTGATGAATTGGGACGCAGTTTAATTCGCTTTGGCAATGGTGTTAATGGGAAGCAATTGCCCGATGGTGCGATCGTACATTGCACTTATCAAGTCGCAGGAGGATTAGATGGCAATGTCGGCGCAGATACTTTACTCAACTTCGATGAAAATGTCTTTCCGCAAGTGAGTTATTGTTGGAATCCATTTGATGTCACCAACGGACGAGAACCCGAACCAGTTGCCGAAATTTTGCGCCGCGTTCCGCAAGCCTATCGTTACCGCCAATTGAGAGCAATTACCCTCGCAGATTATGAAAATCGTGCTGCTGAATTGCCGGAAGTGGCTAGGGCATTTGCCCAATATCGATGGACGGGAAGTTGGCGAACGGTGCAAGTTGCGATCGATCCAGTGGATAGGTCAAATTCAAAAAAAGAAGTGCTAGAAAAAGTTGCCCGTCACCTGGAAGCAGTACGTTTAATTGGAGAAGATTTAGAAATTCGATTACCTCGATTTGTTCCTTTAGATATCAAAGTTTTTCTTTGCATTCATCCCGACTATTGGGTTGAAGATATTCGGTTTATTTTAGAACAAGAATTTTCCGAAGGTTATACTCCCGACGGACGGATGGCGTTCTTTAATCCCGATCGCTGGACCTTCGGACAAGCCCTGAGAGTCAGTCAAATTATCGGTGCAGTACAAGGGATTCAAGGAGTAGCGCACGTAATCGACGTGAAGTTAAAACGCTGGAATGAAGCTACACCCGGAACGAAAAAGGTTATTGAAGTTCGAGGAAATGAAATTATTCAAGTTAAAAACGATCGCGATCGCCTAGAAAGCGGCTTCATAAAATTTGAAATTGGAGGTGGAAGACAATGACAACTAACTGCGGCAACGACTGCGTAGAACCCTTTGAGTTTCCTAAGAAGATTTACAATCGAGCGGGATTATCTCACATCGACTATCGTATCGGAACCTATGCTACTTTTCTGGAAGCAATGTTTCGGGAATTAAATAAAAATGAGCTGCTAGAAAATTGGACGCATCGAGAACCTGACGATCCGGGAATTGCCTTACTCGAAGGCGTAGCAGTTTTGGGAGATATTCTGACATTTTATCAGGAACTATACGCCAACGAAGCCTATTTACGCACGGCGCAATGGCGTGAAAGTATTGCCGATTTAGTGAGGCTTTTGGGCTATCAACTTTCTCCTGGTGTGGGAGGAAAGGCAACCTTTGCCTTCCAAGTTAAAGGCGATAAACCGATTGTTGTTCCCCCTGGGTTTCCTCTCAAATCTCAATTAGATGGCATCGAACAATCCGTTGATTTCGAGACAACCGCAGAATCTGTTGCCTATCCAGCATTGAGTCAGTTTAATCTGTATCGTCCCTATAACCTTCCCGATATCAAAAATGACAACTCTTTTTCGATCGAGACATCAATTTTAAAACAGAACAAGATTGAGTTAAATAAAAAAGATCGGCTATTGTTGGCGCGAGATCCCCAAGATTCGCTCGCCCCACACCAAATTGTTGTGATTAAAGAGATAAAAGAACGATTCGATCGCACTGAAATTCAGATCGAAGGCAGCTTACAAGGAGATTTTACAAAGAATATTTATGCTTATAAGCTGGGCAGAAGTTTCAGACATTTTGGTTACAACAGTCCTCCGAGTTTTGTGACTGTCGAAGGAGCAAATACAAGCACAAAAAAAGTTCGTTTTAGGCGTAAAATAAGTTCCCCAGTTAAACCTGGAATTGCAAGGTATGCGCTTCCTCTGGATACAGAAGTGGACGATCTATCTGTCGGCTCCACTTTACTCATTCAATTGCAACTGAGTAGGTATATAGGTGTTGTGGGCAGCGAACATTTATTTGAGCGAACAATCAAGAAAGTTTACCAGAATTCCCTAACTTGGGGTGCTGTTACCGCCGGAACAACTCTTGTGGAAATCAATGAGGAAATTAGTTATGGAAATTCCATCTATACTGATATTCGTACAATTGAATTTCTCGAAGTTATTGGAGCAAAATTTCTGCTACAGAGTGCTTATAAAGAAGCACCTACCACAAGCCTGACAAAGCTGCTTTATTTCGGAAACTCTCAAACTTACAAACAACTTGACAAACGATCGCTAGCTTTCGTTAAAGCAGACGGTACTAACCAATTCCTGACTGTCAGCATCGCTCAAATCCCAATAGATGATGGTGACAGCTTAAAACTTCGTCCGCTTTTCTTCACTGAATTTTCCCAAGACTTCAGCATCAACGATTTTCCCTTACTCGCAGAACCAAAAGTTACAGTTTACGGCAACTTAGTTGAAGCCAACCAAGGTAAAACTGAGAAAGAAGCAGTTTTGGGAAATGGCGACAGTCGGCAGAAATTTCAAACCTTCAAATTGCCTAAATCACCATTAACGTATCACAACTTACCTGGTGAAACTCCCCCCGAAGTGCCAGAGTTACAAATTTATGTGAACGATCGCCTTTGGAAACGAGTCCCCACTTTATTCAACCACAAACCCGATGAGGAAATCTATATCGTCCGTGAAGATAGCAACGGTGATAGTTGGGTGCAGTTTGGCGATGGGAAAACAGGTAAACAATTGCCATCGGGGCTTAAAAATGTAATCGCCAAATATCGCACAGGAATTGGCGCTTATGGCGCACTCAAACCCGACACCAAAGTTCAAGCAAGTGGCAGACTAGATAAACTCGATAAAATTCATCTCCCCGGTATTGTCACAGGGGGTGCAAAACCCGAAAGTGGCGAGAATGCCAGAGAAGCGGCACCGGGAAAAATTCAAAGTCTCGATCGCCTTGTCAGTTTACAAGATTTTGAAAGCGAAACTTTAGCAATTCCCGGAGTTTCTAAAGCATTAGCAACCTGGGAATTAGTCGATAACCTTCCCAACGTAGTTATAACTGTGTTGATGGATACCGGACGCGATCTAGAGTTTTCAGAAGTAGCAAAAATTCTGTCGCACTACAACCGCTGTCGGGGTTCTCAACGATTCCCGATAGACGTTCGGAAAGGCGATCGAAAATACGTCTATATTGCCGCAAATCTGGCTTTTGATCCCACTTTTCGCCAAGAATTAGTTTCAAAAGCCATTCACTCAGCTTTAGGCATTACAGGCGAAAATGATGGGCTATTCTCTCTCAAAAATCGTCGCTTCGGACAAAAAGAATACGCCAATCGCATTGCTGGAACAATTCAAAATGTAGAAGGCGTATTGTGGGTTGAAGTGACAGGTTTCATATCCCTCGGCACACCAGACGAACCAGCAAAAACTAATCTCCCAAAACTAATTAAACCTAAGTCCTATATTCCCTGTACCGCCCAACAAATCCTCAGTTTATACCCATCCCATCTCAAACTAAACCCTGTTTCCACTCCATCCTCAAATCCTTGTTAACCAATTCCCAATTCCCAATTCCCAATTCCCCATTCCCAACTATGAAGCCACTATACGATCGACTACCGGAAATTTACAGGGTCAAAGATGAGGAACAAACCCCACCCGGTCAACTTAAAAACTATTTGGCGATCGCAGATTTTATCTTTGATGCCATTCACGAAAATATCGAGTCTCTCTACGACGATTTATTTATCGAAACCTGCGAAGATTGGGTGATTCCTTATATCGGCGACTTATTAGGAACCAGCCCTCTCAAAGGCGACCCTTGGACGCTACGTGCCGATGTGGCCGATACCATTGCATTGCGCCGCCGCAAGGGAACTTTGGCAAGCATTGAACGCCTAACTTATAACTTGACTCAATGGGGAATTCATGCTGTCGAATTGCGCGAAAATTTGGTTTGGAATCAGCATTTAAATCACCAACGACCTGATATTGGAGGCAATCCGCCTTATGCCTCGGCGACGCGATTTACCCCCATCCGAGGCGGAACTGTAACTTTGCGAGATCCGGCGATGCTGAGTTTACTAAATACTCCCTTCGATCCATTTGCCCATATTCCCGACTTGAAACCACCAACCTTCGGAAATATCCGGTACAACTTGCCTAATTTGGCGATTTTTCTGTGGCGGCTCAAAGATTATCGAGTCCGGTTTACGAAGCCAATTCTGAACATCCAAGCAACAGGTACGGTAGTACCTGAAGAAGCAACCCACGTGGTTCGACTCTACGTTCATCCCCTCGGCGAGCCCGTTCGACTGTTTAATACTTATCAATTCGATCCAGACAAAGATCCGCCGGTTATTACTCAACTCGACGAAACACCAGGGGCGATCGCAACAGCGAGATTAACAACAAATTCAGAAGCAGGAAGACCGGAAAAATACGTGGCGATCCATACTTATAGTCCAGCCAATACTAACATTAACTCTCTCGATATTTCCGAGGTCGGTTTGCAACTCCTTTTACCAAAACCGGACTTTTTACCAGAACCGGACTGTGCTGGAACTAAATTATTGTGTTGGAAAATTCGCGGTGAAAATCTGTGCGCTTGGGAAACTGGGATACAACGGCCACTGAAAGATCGAGAAATCGCGATCGATCCGATTATTGGCAGAATTGCGATCGGCGTTGCCAATTTGGAAGAAGCAACTGCACTTGAAAACCACCTGTTACTAACTTATACCTACGGCGCAGTAGCATCTGTAGGCGCACATCCGCGATCGCGAACTTTACCGCAAAAGTGGAATGACGAAACAGTTGTTGTTAAGTTAGTGAATCTTTTTGAGGGTCATACTTTAAATGAAGCGTTGAACGACATTCAAGATACCACTTCTCCCGTTGTTATCGAAATTCAAGATAGTCGCGTTCATGTTTTGGATTTAAGTGCGATCGCCGGAACCATTGACGAAGACGGTGGGCTCAACTTGCAACTCAATCGTTCCCTAATTATCCAAGCAGCAGATGGGCAAAGACCCATTATCAAACTCGTGCAATCCCTGCGCGTTCGTCCCAAAAATGTTGCAGAAGCTGCAAGCTTAACCCTACGGCTAGAAGGACTATATTTGACGCCAGATGAATTGTTTCCACTCAATGCGCCACTCATTGCTAGAACAGCAATTAACCGTCTAGAGATTGTGGATTGTACCCTCGATCCAGGCGGTCAAAAACTCCTAGACGGGACAGTAGAAGGGAAGCGAAAACCGCTGCGTCATTCCCTGGAATTGCGACAACACTACGGGTTTAGTGAAGATGATGAAAAGATATTCAACCAAACTCCTGAGATTATTTTAGAACGCTCGATCGCAGGTTCTTTGCTCCTCGATCGCGGCTATCGTCTCTTTCTTTCTCATTCCATTATCGATGCTGGAAAAGGCGTAGGTGACGACCCAGAAACGAGCTTTGCCGTTGCTAATGCCACTGATGCTTTGAATGATTGGGGACCGCCAACTCAAGTTAATGGCATTACCATTTTTGGACGAATGCGAGTCGAACAAATCAGCGGCAGAGGCGGAATTTGGGTTCATGTGCTGGAAGTATTAAATAACCAAACTGGCTGCATTCGCTATAGCTATTTTTCTGGAAAAGGAGACCGTTTACCTCAAAACTTAGGCTGCGTCACAGGAACCGCAGCAAAATTGCAATTTGTTAGCGAAATCTTCGGCGAACCCGCCTACGGGCAACTAGCCCGGGTCTCCGATTTTCGCATTCGAGAAAGAGGATCTAATGAGGATGAAATGGGAGCATTTGGATTTTTGTTAGAGGCTCATAAATGGCGTAATTTACAAATTCGCTTTCGAGAATTTATGCCAGTCGGAATTAGACCTCTATTAATTCCAGTTACCTAAATCACCCATTATCAACACCGGAGAGAAACAATGAAAGGCGATAGAGAAACAATGAAAGGCGATTTTTCAAGAGGGGACGCAATTAACGAACCCAATCTTAATGGTGTTTTGCACCAACAGGGACGAGTTTTTCTCGATCGCGATTGGAACGATCAGACCCAACTCGCACTAGACTGGCAAGATGGTGCTGCAAAACAAATTATTGGGGGGAATGTTGCCGCAATTTCGACTCAAGAACCAAACGCATTTAAGGTTATTCATGCAACAGTAAATGACAACCAACAAGTAAAGCTGGACATTCACCCAGGTCAAGGATGGGCAGATGGTTTAGCAGTTACTTTGCCGGGGGAATCAAAAGTAACACGCACTGCAACTTATCTCGAACCACCAATTCAAGACCCATCCGGCCAAGTTTCCGACATCAAAAATGGTATTCGGGATGCTGTAATTCTGGAAGTTTGGCGAGAAGCACTCAACGGTTTCCAAATGCCCGAAATTTTAATCGAACCTGCATTAGGAGGACCAGACACTACCGAACGAGTTCTCACATCTATGCGCTTTCGATTGTTTAGATTAGCTGCCGGTCAGGACTGCCACAATATCATCGACAAGTTGCAAGATGACGTTAATAAGAAAGGCAAACTCACGGTTTCTCTGCAAGAGACTACTGAAACAGGTGGCGATTGTCCGGTGGTAGAAGGTGGCGGCTACACGGGAGTTGAACACCAACTTTACCGTATAGAAATTGCCCAGGTTACAGACGGTTCTTCCTCCTTTAAATGGTCGCAATTTAATGGTGGTTTGGTGGGACGAGGAAAATACGAAGTAAGTCCCGATAATAAAAAAAGAATCACTCTGACGGCAAATGACCAGGCAATTAAAATGTCGGGGTTGACTAATTTTTACTTGGAAGTCATTAAGTTGGATGAAGAACAGGGTTTCTGGCGCGTGACTTATGGTGCGGAAGTCACCTTAAATGGTGACGATTTACAAGTGGCTAATGAGCGCTATGCTGAGCCACTTTTACCTTCTGGAACGGTATTTTTTCGTCTTTGGAATGGGATAAGTGCGATCGCATCTTTCCCCAAAGCCACCGCACCGGCAGAACCTCAAGAACTCCGGGACGGTATCCGTCTAGAATTCGACAATCCAGATACAACCTATTATCGACCTGGAGACTATTGGACTTTCAAAGTACGTGCAGGGGAAATTAGCAACCCTCCAATTTTGCTAGACGATCGACACCCAGAAGGCATTAATTATCATCGCGTTCCTCTGGCAGAGTTGAACTGGAATGCAGGTTTAGATATCTCTTTCGACGACGAACAAATTGAGGATTGTCGCGATATTTTCCGTCCGCTAACCCAGCAACAAGGGTGTTGCACGTTTTCAGTTGGCGATGGTAAAACGAGTCACGGAGATTTTGATTCTATCGAAGAAGCATTAAGACATCTTCCCAAATCGGGCGGAAAAATTTGTTTGTTACCCGGACTCCATGAAGCTAACGTTATCATTAAAGAAAAGCGCAATATCAAAATCGAAGGTTGCGGTAAACACACTCGTGTGATTCCTCGAAAAGAAACTCGCAATTCCTCGATTTTCCGCATTATAGATTCAGAATGTATTGCCCTACTCGACATGGATTTAATTACCCTGGCAGGAACTGCAATTGTTCTCGAAGCAACTGAATTTGGGAATCTCAAAGAAATTGAAATCGGACACAACCGGATGATTGCCTACAAAGAAGCAATCTATGTCAAGCGAGGACTCGGTATCCACATTCACCACAACAAAATTCGGATGTTGGATAAAGAAGGGGCTGGCGTTGCGATGTACTTAATGGCAGAAGATAGCCTCGTAGAACGCAACGATATCGGCGTAATTCCTGCTGAAAATACTCCGCCTCCCCAAAAACCTGATGGTGGAGAAACTCCCAATCCTACCGATCCCTGCGCGGATTTAGAGATTCTTTATATCAGCATTTCTGCCTTTCTTGCCTATATCAATTTGATTTGGGCGATTGTCCTTTTGTGGATTCCCACAAATCCCTTCAAAGCATTAGGTGGTATTCAAATTGCTGGCGGTTCTGAACGTGTAAAAGTTTGGGAGAACACAATTAATGGCGGTGCGGGAAATGGCATTACCTTGGGAACTTCGCTGGCGGTCTTTCTAGAAGAACTGGAAGAAAGCCCGGAAGAAGAGGAACAGTCGATCGAACACAGTCGCCGTAAGCTGCGGGGTCGCGTTGTATCTGGAGAAAGGGGACTCCCGAATATTACTGTTCTCTTTGAAAGTCAAGATCGAGATGGTACAACGTTCTCAACCACAACTGACAATAACGGTGACTGCGTTACTGAACAAGTTGCATCGGGAAAATATACAGTTTCAATTATCACTCCGGGCTACAAAATCGAGCGCATTTCCTTCCAGGAGAATGGTCGCGAATTCGGTTTCCACCAGATTGAGGTCGTTCCAGAAGAAATCGATCTGGGCGATTTGCTCGCTTTTATCTATGAAATCGAAATCCATCGCAATGAAATTTCCCACATGGGATTATCAGGAATTGGCATACCTCGCGTCGAGTGGCCTGATTCCTTACCTACAAATGTGGCTCGTAAGGTGAGAAAATTTGCCCGATTTCTTGCTGTTTATGGCAATCCAATTATCGGTTTGGAAATTCACGAAAACCACATTTTTACCTGTTTCCAAAATAAGATCGAGGCAGCCTTACGAACAGAAATTCAAGTCAGAGGATTCGGTGGAATTTCTCTCGGTATCTGTGCCAATCTCGCGATCGCTCGCAATCGCATTGAAAGCAACGGAACCAGCCATATCAACCCTGTATGTGGCATCTTTGTCAGCTACGGAGAACAGATGGATATTAACCACAACTGGATTGCGGAGAATGGTTCCTTAACGAATGCCACAGGTAGTTTAATTCCTGGCAAACGAGGTGGTATCGTGTTGGCAGCCTCATCATTCCCACTCCTCCGTTTCCTCTCGACAGCATTGAGTGCCACCAACTCTATTTTGGGTGTCGCGAACACAAGCGCAGTGATGGGACGACCCGCCGCACGAGTGCATGACAATATTGTGAACCAACCTGCGGGTCAGGCATTAACTATTTTGGCGATCGGACCTGTTTCAATTGTCAACAATCATTTCAATAGTGAACTATCTGGAACTGAGTTTTTCGAGCTTCTTGCTGGAGGAGTTACGATCGTTAATTTGGGCGGATTAAATCGGCTGGGTACGCCGGGAATTGGCGGCGCGATCTCATCAGTTGGTGCAATTTCTGAAGCAAAAACAAACTACACTTCCTTTTCCCGAAATCCCAGCGCTGACTTACTATTTCCCAATGGCAATACCCTATTCAACAACAATCAAACTCGCGTAGGCATCCAAAACACTAGCCTGACAAGCCAATGGATTTTCTCAGTAGATGACATTGGGTTTGATGGGAACCAATCCGACGACTTAGGAGGAAGGCGTTTATCTGAGCGGGTAATTCTTTTTGCTGTGAATACCGTGCTTTGGGCAACAAGTTTGCGGGCGAGTGACAGTCGCTTGAAGGAAATTATCGACGCAGACAAACGCACTGTTGTGAGATTTTCAATGATTACTTTGAGTACACTAATGAATAACACGACAAACAATCAGGGCGACCACTGCATTTTTGCGTTCAATGCCTCTGCAGTTGCGAGTCCTGCCAGTGTCTTTGAGGGAAATCAAGTTTTGGATGCAACATTTTGTCCCTTAGTTACTCCAAAGTAGGAGGATTAATTATATTACCGATTCTCTATTGCCCATTACTCATTACCCATTACCCATTACCGATATGAATGATATCAACGAGAATTTTCCCCCTGATGAAGTCCGGAACCGAATTACCGAAGCATTCAGCGATGCAGGTTCCGCCAACATCGATGCTTTGCAGCAAGTCCAAGACGTGCAAGTTGTCATGGGTTCCCTGCTGCAACACGAAGCCAAGCGATTGGAGAAAAAATTGGGCAGAGAAAACCGACGAGTGCAACAGATTCAATCCACAATTAAACGCAATCAAGCAATTTCTAGAGATTTAGAAGTTGAACGGGAAATTGCTAAAATTCGCGTGCCGGAAGTTGACGAGAAAGACTCCCTGATTCACGGTCGGGTTGTGGATGAAAACCGACGGGGTTGGTCGGGTTTGGTGGTGTTTGTCGCTGATGTTCAAGGAAAAATTATCCGGGCCATCGCTAAGGCAGAAACCCAAGATTCGGGCTACTATGCGCTGATAATTAATGCTGAAACGCGGGAAAAAGCGGCAAGATCCATTAGAGAGGGAATTTTTGTTGTCATTGCTAACTCCAAAGGTGAGTTAATCTACCGCCATCAAGACCTATTAATGTTGGAGGGAGGCGATCGCATTTTAGTAGCAGATATCGTGCTCAAGCGATCGGATATAACATCACCCCGCTGCGAAACGCCTTTTGTCTCGAATGCGGCAGTTTCAAGTTCGCGATCGTCCGATTCTGTCAATGTTTCCGAATTCGCTTCGGATGTCTGGGTGGCGCGGGGACGGGTTGTCGATGAAAGGGGTGAGGGGATGGGAGGATTGGTGGTGAGTCTGTTCGATCGCGATCGGATTTTCGACGATCGGCTGGGAACCACTCAAACCGATGAGAATGGTGAGTTTAGTTTCACTTACCGCACTGAAGATTTTCCAGATTTATTTGATGCTCATGCCGATCTGTATTTGAAGATTTTGGATGCTGAAGGTAATACTCTCTACTCTTCTGAAGAAGCTGTGCGATGCGAAGCCGATCGAGTTGAGATATTCGAGATTACTCTCCCCCGCAATTCGTAGTTGAAATTTTCGGAAGTCCCATCCTTTGCGTCTGAGGAGGCGCTGAAGCTATGAGAGCAATTGCTACTAAACAACCGACCAATGATTCTGCCAAGCAGAAGAAGAATGGGGATAAGGGGCGATCGCGATCGGTTTCCCCCTTATCAACAGGAATGCCACTGCTGCAACGTAAATGCGCTTGTGGTGGCGGATGTCCGCGCTGTCAGGATGAACAGGGGATTCAAACCAAGTTGAAAATTAGTGAGCCCGGGGATAAGTATGAACAAGAGGCCGATCGGATTGCTGATGAGGTAATGCGGATGCCGGAACCCTCGGTGCAGCGTCAGGTTGAACTGGAAGAAAAGGAGGAAGAGTTAGTTCAGAGAAAGAAAAATTCTGAATCAATTACGTCTCTGAAAGAAGAGCAAGAAGAGTCAGAAGCGCCCCCGATTGTGCATGAAGTGTTGAATTCACCTGGTCAATCCCTAGACCCTGATACTCTCGCTTTTATGGAATCCCGCTTTGGACATGATTTTAGTCAGGTGCGACTACATACAGATGCCAAGGCAGCAGAATCGGCGCAGTCAGTCAATGCGCGGGCATATACAGTCGGACAGGATGTGGTGTTTGGTGAGAGGAGGTATGCGCCAGGAAAGAGAGAAGGACGGAGATTAATAGCGCATGAATTAGCCCATACTGTGCAACAGTCGCGCACAGCCACCCCAGTCCCGGCTCGGTTTGCGATCATCGGCGAGCCCACTAGCAGCCTGGAACGGGAAGCACATAGCGTCGCAGATACCATTATCGGTCGGAAGACTTCTTCAGTAACAATGCTAAGGACATCCCGATCTAATCTGCTACAGCGCGTTCCTGCTGCACCAAGTGCTGGAAGCAAATTTGATCGAAGTAAGGTTGCCATCAGTGAGATTGCTGATAGGGTTATCTTCATCATGGGTTTACCCTTTATTCTTCCACAACAGGTTACTGTCACATTCAGCGATCCAACCATTAATCACCTCTGTTGGGAGTTTTATGATCCCAGTGATAATATGCTTCCCGGCAGCTTCTGTACCGACCCTAGGAGTTCTGCTGCAACCACAATGCCATTTGTGATTACAGCTAAAAACTACCCTGAAGCGGCGCAGGGTAGATACCTCTTGCGTTGTGTAGGGTTAAAGGATGGCACTCCGATTGCTTATGCAGATAAAAGCTTTTTCATTTGGACATCAGCACCAACAGAAAAACAAGACCTTAAATCTCTCAATGCCATTAAGGCCTCTCCCGGTAGCAAGAGCTTTGGCGAGGTAGGTGCTGCCTATGCCCGTGCGATGATGCTTGAACATCAAGCTGCCATATCATCAACAGGTACAGGCAAGTATATGGGAAATCGAAGCACAGCACCTACACCCGCAGGTGTGGCAAAAGAGGACTGTACAACTTATGTCCTCGAAGTACTCAAGCAAACCTTTACAGCTAAGGGACAGGTAGCAGCCTGGAAAGCAATCTATGATGAGGCTAAAAAAACAAGTGCTGGAGCGTTCAAGGGGACTGAATTGCTCAAGGCTCTTGAGAGTAAGGCTGGATGGAAGGCAGTGTTTTGGGCACCCGATCCACGCAATCCACAAGACAAGGACCCTGAACACCCCGCTGTCTACAGAGATGAAGTTATAGCTAAGGGTACCTACAAGGGAATTCCTGTGGATTCAGCTAAATCGATCGTTGACTACAGACGCACCTCAGCAACTAAGCCAGAAAGCATGACTCGGCTAGATCAACTTCGTCGAGTTCCTTTTGCTGTGATTGCAGCACGAGGTGGCACTCATATGGTCTTGCTGCTCAACGGAGTTGTGTATGAGGTTCATTGGGACAAGCCTGCGACTGACCCGAATGTGATTGAAGCGACGCCGCTTGAAAAATGGGCTTGGCTGTCAGGAGTTGTAGTGATGCCTCCTGAGGACTTTCAAGTTGCCTTCAATCCGTAAATATATCTTGAAATACAATCAGCCTGTGGGCGATCGCATCAGTTGTAATTGCCCATATTCATTGAGAAAATTGCAATGTCAGCTTTCTCTGGTTTAGAATTCAAACTTTCCCCTACCTTTGGTAGTAAATACCTGTTGTGCCAATTACGATCGCCTAATGCAGTTCGGCTCGATCGACCTTAAGTCAAGCTATAGCTGGAATGTCGCTAGTACAAGTTTCAGCCGATGTCATCTCCCAAAGGTCGATCGCTCCTTTAAGATATAGTTTGCGGAATGCGATCGCACATGAAAGTATTGGTATAGCGTATGTTTTTCGATGTGGCGGTGATTGGTGCGGGGATGGCGGGGCTCAGTTGCGCTCAACGGTTGCGTCAAGCTGGTTATTCTGTGGCGGTTGTTGAGAAATCTCGCGGCGCGGGGGGACGAGTCGCTACCCGCCGCGTACAGGGTACTAGGGCGGATCACGGGGCCCGCTATTTGGAACCGCAGGGAGATGCGGTGCAGCGGTTAATTGAGGTTTTGGTCGATCGGCACATCCTAAAACTCTGGACTGATACTGTCTGGGAATTCAGACAGGGAGAAATGTTTTCCAGCCCTAATTCTTGTTATATCGCACCTGCTGGGATGAATGCTGTTGGTAAGTATTTGGCCCAGGATTTAGACATTTGGTTTGGCCGCCGCGTACAAGCTATTTCTACTACTGACAACCAAATGTGGCATCTTTCCCTAGAAGTTACCGACGACAATTTACAGACGCCTCAAGAATTGATTGCTAAGGCTGTTGTAGTAGCAATTCCTGCACCTCAAGCCTTAATGTTTTTGAATTCAGAAATCGGTTTGCAATCTGATTTTCTTGACAAATTGCGTTCTGTGGAGTACGACCCTTGCATTACCGTTATGGCTGGCTATCCTGCGGCAAAACAGCAAGATTTGAGCAATCTAAATCCGCACTGGCAATCTGTTTCTTTTCCCGATGATGCTGATTTAGCTTGGGTTGGTTTAGATAGCAGCAAGCGGCTTGAGTCGCAGCAGCCTGTGTTTGTGGTTCACAGCAGTGCTTCTTTTGCCGATCGCCATCTAGAATCTGCCGATTTGCCAACAGTCGGTCAAGAATTGCTCGATCGCACTTCTGAATATTTAATTTCTTGGCTGAAACAGCCGGAATGGTTGCAGGTTCACCGCTGGCGCTATGCTTTTTGTCGAAATCCTTTGCCTGTTTCTTGTTTGGCGGCGGAGGGGATTTTGCCGCTGGTTTGTGCGGGGGATTTGTGCGGGGAAGGTCAAATAGAAGGTGCTTTGCGATCGGGTTTGGCGGCGGCTAATTGGGTGAATTCTCAGTTGCAAAATTTGCCGTTAGATTCCAGCCTAAATTGGTAATATGGCTACAATTAAGGTATCGATTTTGCCTCTAACGCTATGATTGCCATCCCGTCTGGGTTTAGCCCCGAAGATTACCTTGCCCTCGAACGTGATAATACCGTCCGGCATGAATATCGGCGCGGTTTGGTGTACGCGATGGCGGGAGGTAGCGATGACCACAGCCGTCTCTGTATTAATTTTATAACTGCGATTAACCTTCACCTGCGCGATGGTGACTGTCAGTTTTTTTCGGCTGATGTCAAGGTGAATTATGCGGATGCGTTCTTCTACTATCCAGATGCGTTTGTCACCTGCGATCCGCGCGATCGCGAAGATCGTTATGTGAAGCGCTATCCCAAGTTGATTGCTGAGGTGCTATCCCCAACGACTGAAAACTTCGATCGCGGTGAGAAGTTTGAGGATTATCAACAGCTTGAATCGTTGGAAGAGTATGTTTTAATCGCGCAGAACCAGATGCGCGTGGAGTGTCGTCGTCGGGTGCAGGATGCGAGTTCCCTGCGCTGGGAAACGGTGGTTTATGAAGCAGGCGATGCGGTGAGGCTGCCGAGTATTGGGCTGGAGATGCCGATCGAGGAGTTATATCGGGGTGTCAGCATACTCTGAACTCCTGAGATTCGATCGATTGAATTGCACTAACGGTTTCCTTTGGAATAGTCGCCCTTTATCCCAAACGCTGCACCTCCTCCACCGACAGAGAAAGCGCCTGGGCAACTTGTTCGACGGTTAAACCCATTGCCAGTAGTTGGGGGATGGCATCTCGCTGTGTTTGCTCGACGCGATCGGCCCGCCGACTTTCCGCTTCAGCCCGTTGACGCTCAGCTTCAGCCCGCTGGCGTTCCTGTTCGGTGTGGAGGCGTTCGAGTCGAGCTTGCTCGCTCCCCGTCAGCAACAAATTCCCCTGGTTATCCCACCAGCGCAACCAACGCTGTGTCTGATTTTGATAGCTGCCGAACCATACGCCTAATTCTACTCCCATGCGCTCGATCGGGTAATGTCCGCGATCGTTCGGTTCCAACAGGCGATAGCGGGCGTTCACCCAGTTGTAGACTTCCAGTTGGCTGGTTTTTATTGTATAGATGGCGTAGTAGGGAATGCGGATAATCTGTTCGTATACCCAAAACTTCCCTGGCTTCTGATTAGTACCTTCTGGCGATCGAGATAAAGGCGTGTTGTCTCGTTCTTCGGAACCATCGCCGCTGGCTAACTCGATCGCAATTATGGGCACCATATACTCGCGCCAAATCACGTAAGACCGACGAATTTCGCCGTCTAACAAAGGCGGAACGTTGGGGACGTAGAACCAGTCAGGGGCTTCGGCTCCGCGTTCTGGTGGGTCGGTTTCGCGCCAGTATATCCCACTATCTTGCCCGATCGCATATTGTCCGTCGGGGTGAAGCGTTTGCAGTGTGCTTTCTAGGGAGTCCGTGAGCAGGATACTCTGGGGATGTTCTTGGAAGTTCTTCACGAACGTGCCGTCTGATTCGGGCAGTTGCGTGTGATCCGGGAAGGCGGGGGGCAACCCTGTCGCACTGAGACTTTCGGTCATGGCTGGTACCCGATCGACTCGCGATCGAACTGATGCTCTGTTATAGCGTAGCGATTGTCGATCGATTTGTGTAGCCAAAGATAGCGATCGTTCTGAAAAATCGAGCAATCGACCTACAAAAAAAATGGAAAAATGGTGTAAAATCCCCCTTTTCCAAATTGTTATTTTTGTGCTGTTTCCTGGCGTTTTAACTCTTGTTCTTGCATCTTCAATAACTCGGGAACTGTTACGAAAATGTACCCTTGCTTTCTCAATCGAGCAATAATATCAGGTAAAGCTTTTACAGTTCTCGCTCGGTTGCCGCCGCCGTCGTGCATCAGCACAATGCCCCCGGATTTTGCCTGCCTCATCACGTTGTCCATCAAAGATTCCGTAAGAGTCCGCCAATCAAAAGAATCAGCAGACCACATCACAACTGCATAATTTTTCTTTTGAGCGTAATCTGCCAATCCATTGTTTAAAATGCCTCCTGGCGGGCGGAACATCGATGTTTGGATGCCAGTCAACTCCTCAATTAAGGATGAAGTGCGATCGATCTCGCGAGCGGCACCGTCTTCGTTATACTTAAGGTATTGGTGGTTCCAAGTGTGGTTGCCGATCGCGTGACCGGCTGCTGCGACCTGTTTGCCAATTTCGGGATAAGTTTGCAGGTATCTTCCTACCCAGAAGAAGGTAGCCTTAATATTGTTTTTCTTGAGAATCT
>Ga0247774_1000168_pt1 | contig 30659 bp, 29 predicted proteins | sample UWRJL001104B6_FD_179933 | JGI IMG/M metagenome (GOLD analysis project Ga0247774, IMG submission 179933) | Plant litter microbial communities from Arlington Agricultural Research Station in Wisconsin, United States - UWRJ-L001-104B-6 | ecosystem: Environmental > Terrestrial > Plant litter >...
TTTTTTTTTTTTTTTTTGCCTTATTCCATACTAATACATATTATATAGGCGTGCGTCTCGACCTCGTTTGTACCAACAAAGCGCCGAGTATCATCTTGAGAACCGTTGAAGGCGTCCTCGTCCCAACACAAAATGGTCTGCATAATACAAATTGCCTTTACTTTGGCAATTGCCCTGAATATCATGGCGTTCCACTTCCGATTTTACTCCAACGGCGGTTGCGATCATAACTCCCCACCACGGGTTACTTATCCTCCAATCGACAAGGCCCCGTATGTACTGTTGCTCCCTCGTCTAACGACACTTAAAATTATCATTATCGGAAATGAATACTGTATATCTAACTTAATATCGTTGACCTAAGTTCCGAAGGAAGCGGAGGAGTCTGCCACAGTGCTCCCCTTGGCACGAACTGGAATCGACTTGAAATCGACGACCCAGGTGGTTCCGACATTTTGACCTACTGCCATGTTGGCTGCGCGAACGACGCCTTTGTCCAGAAAAGAATAAAAAATAAAGCCCCCTGCTTCTTGCCGCCAGTAGGGTGTGCTATTGGTAGCTTGTAAGTGCCAGACAAACAGACATGGGAAGGATGGAGGAATTGTGTGAGAGTGGAAAATTTGAATTGACTAGATATCACGATTAGTGTAGTCAAGAACGCTTCCGCAACAGAGGTCATGCCTGTTGGTGGCAGCTCCACAGCCAGCGCGCCCAAGGGAAGCAGCGAGCCCACAGATGCAAACCCATCCACGCCGTCATCCGGGACACCAAGCCCGACGGAGATCTCGTCTGGAGGTGACGGATCTAAAACTGACATGGCTGGGGGAAACAGTGAGCTAGCAGGTGCAAACCCATCCGCGCCGCTTTCCAGGATGCCAACCCCGACGGAGATATCGCCTGGAGGCGATGGGTCTAAAACCGGCGCCCCTGGGACAGTCGTCGAGACCGCAGAAGGGACGCCGTCGACGTCGTCAGAGAAATTGAGTAAAGACCAGAAAATCCAGCTGGGTATAGGTATCCCAGGAGGAATAATCGCGATTCTCACATTAGTCGTAGCTTACAAGGCGTACAGACGGAAGAGGGGAAGCAGGTAATATACGATTAACCCTCTCTACTACCTCGTTTCCGCTCGTATTATTATCAACGATATGATAAGGATTGTATTCCAAAGGGTTTTGCTATTGAAAGCGGCGATGCATTCCGTATCGCAACCCATAGCTAGTCAAAGAAGATAATGTCCTGACTCCAGGAGCTCTGCAGCGCGCGCACATAACAAGGGGCCAGCTACCTAGCCGTCGTGTTCTGTAGCGCATAGAAGGTTTCAGATATGGCCGAGACGCCTTATATTTAGATAGGCATCAGTGGTCACTGTGACATGAAAGATATTTGTCCTGGAATCAGGTTGAATTATGCGAGAACATGTTATAGGGACCCTGGATCTGGGAAAGTGGGCAACCAAGTTCTCCGATAGCACGGTCGCCTCCGGGCCTCTATCCTTTTGGTAGCGGTTCATCTCCGTGACATAGGATATTCTTGCCGTCTGTGAGGCCGGGAGCATGGGGCAACAGCTGTAGTGAAACCTGAAGAGAGTTTTTGATGGTTGATTGGTTTTAGCGCTAGAATTTACAAGTCCCACAAGGCTCGGCTGTGTTCAGGAAAATGAGATTTTCAACGGTGAGCGAGATCTCGTACAGATCATTTTGCCTCGGGTCACCAAAAGCAAGCACTGTGCCATTCGGGCGTCTGAGGGATGAGTGAGATGTGTTTTCATTCGCTCTCTCAGGCTCCGAGCCCTAGATTGTGGGAGCACTGCATGAGATACATGCCCCATCGGTTATCGAAAGACCGAGCGAACTACAAGTACAAGGCTCTCTTAGTTTTCACCGACGCAGGCATATCAAAGCAGAGAATTTACTAGTATTTTCATACCCTACGAAGAGCTGAAAGTACGGCAAACTCGTCCTTATTGACTTAGGCCTTGGGGGCATTCATCGAGAAGTCATCAGGTCAAATATTCCTAGTAAAGATCTTACGGTAACGTTGGCGTACCCCTAGCCCGAGCGCTATATCGAAGGACATCATATCTCCCAGTCCTTGATATATGGGGACCGGGATGCTTGTTCCTGGATGCGGCTCTCTGGATGTTAGATGGGCCTTCAACGATATCGAAAATTGTCGATGAGAGAGAATGGGATTAGGCTTGTTCTGATGTGACACGTACTTTGAGGCCTTGGGGCCGCTATAATTTTGGAATAAAACCTCTCATCGTTGTTCGCATGAGCAGTTTAGTTATAGAGGCAGGCTCTCCCATATCTGATACTGGTATAGCTTCAATTAAATCGTAGTGGCGCTCCAAGCTTCACGATCACACATACTGCAACAACTGTGTTTACGATTTCCTCGAAATTTCAGAGTAGGAGATGATCGGATTAGAGTCGAAGGGGCAAATAAGACTTTGAGCATCAGAACTGAAGGAGAGGATGAGGCGCCTGCATGAAGACTGCTGTCACTCTACCGACCACGCGATGGAACCACGCCAGCGACACAGACTTGGCAAGCTCGATAACTGGGTAGCGCAAAAAATACGGTGTTGATGTCTGAATGCGATATTTTTTCTGGACTCAACAAAGGGTAATACGGGGTAGTACCTGTCACATTTGATTGGGAGCAAACTGGTGGACATATGACAACACCACGAAGTACGGAACGCACTTTTGTCTAAACGACAGGAGCACACGATGGAATATCGGATTATGTGGCATTGGGTATGTTTTATCTTGATTTAATTTTGACAGTCCTGCGAGAAGCTAGGCCTTTAAGAACATATAAAGTCTGGGGAGCTCTCTCCGAAAGGGGCTTGGGGCAGCTCAACGAGTTAATCACCATGGACGAGTTTTCTCGCATATAGTCATTTTGTAACCCTCGAAACCTAGCCAAAACATAATGTAACCAGAAAAGACGGTCGAGGCTTTGCCTTCACGGCTAGGAGACTCACCACTGCTATCGTTATCTAGCTCGTACCCTAAATGATCGGGAAGAGCCTCTCCTTTGGCTACCTATACACCAAGGACGGCTCCATCTTCCCCCATATCTCAGAAAGACCCCATTTCCGTCTACTACTCGGTATTTGGATATCATATAAAATAGCGAGGCGATTCTATGTCGCATCACTACGGTGCAGGTCTTTACCTCTATTCTCCAGGTCTGCGCAAGACCGTGCCCGAGTTACACTAGGAGTAGCTTCGAGGATCGTTCATATTTATACGGTAAGCTGCTAGAGGATTTCGTAGTAGCTAGGCAACAAACGATAGTGGGATGCTAATAACCGAGCCTACGAGACGTCCCTGCGAACGTTGCCGAACAGGAGGCCGGTGGGGCACGACGCCATCTTCTCAGATGTTTGAACTGTATTGTGACTACTCGGAAGTTAGAAGCGTTCTCCGGATCCCGAGAATAGTCGCTTTCTTAATGTCGCAGTTACCACAGGGGTTGAGGCCTGCTGGGACTTTGAACATCGGTTTGCGTATTATTTAGGCTCCCCACCCTGCCACGAAAGCGTCGTTTTGAACTTGCCCGAACAGATTATCGGCGATTCAGATTATTTAAGAACTATGGACTCTAATTTTACCAGGTCCGCCCCCCACTGCTTGCTAGACCCCGACGTTGTGGTTTCCGGATATTATTATCCTAGCCCCCTGGAGTATGCCGGCATCGTAGCTGCGCCCTCGGCTACGGAGTCCCACATCCCCACCACCCCCAGTCGGGGTGATCCCGGTAACCGAACGCCGTTCTTGATCAGTCCCTTGCTAGCGTTGCTGCACAGCCGTCCGATGCCGGCGGCTCACCAAAGAAGAGGGATAACCAGCACGATCTTCCCGGTAGTAATGCCTGGCTCTATGTAAGGCGCCCTATTAAATACTCTCTTTGGCAGAGTTAGCGCGACGGAGAACTAGCACGAACCCTTCTACTGTCTTTACTAAATAAGAATCCTCGTGCACTACCCTTCCAGATTGACACTACTCCTTCTTAAGAGTTCGGCCGGAAAAGCTCGAGCTACTTAGTGAGGCCAATTGGACAACACCTCCGATACCGAGTAATGTTCGGGTAGTTCTCAATACGCACCTGGCTATGTACCAATCTAAGGAGGCACTCCTGGGTGTGGGACTTACGAGGTTCCGTGTCCGCTAAAGCTACATTGGTCCGGCTGCTATTTCCGGGCTGGTGGTATTCCAGAACTCTTTGGCTGCGAACCGGACCCCGTATTTTAGATTAGCTTTGTGTTGGGATAGCTGGCGTCCGGAGGTCCCTTGTCATTAGATGATTCGGGAGATTGGTTTCTGGCCGGGACACCGTTAGAGGACTTCGCACCTGAATTCATCTTGCTTGCTTGCATTCTCTCGGGGTGCTTGTTCCCGGAGTGCTGACGCTTTGGGTCGCGGATTGCTTGTACAATGACATCTCCCATGTATACGGGGGGGGAGTGCTGAAGGGAAGGGAAGGGAAAGGGTTGCACTCAGTCCAGTAGACGTATTCTTTTGGAAAAGTGAGTGATAGGCCTGGACCATCGATGCCTACGAGCCCAGCTATCCCATTGCTGCAAACTGGCGATAATGCCCTATTGTTGGACCAAATCAATTTTGGGGTGCGCTGATTCTTCATCCTACTTTGGCAGGATTGAAACAGCTTTGGGCTCGTGATTCCAGCAATTGCTTGCCCACATTATTGTGGGCAGTTAGTTCCTTCGTGGCTTATCATTCGCGGGACAGCTAGAGGTAATCGCTAGGAAACACATCCCACAGCCACGACGCATAGATTTGGGGATTGTTCATGATCGCAATACGGCTCCGCATAAGATCCAGAGCTAACCCCGCGAAACTGAGCCGCATCTTGGCCGGCCTAATATTCGTAGTAGCTGATGAAACGACGGGGGAGAGAATATCTCTTGGTTCAATGACTTGAGATTAGGAGATTAGCTGCACCCTACTTCTCACTTACCTCGAGGACTATTAGACCTCCATATCAATGACAAGTATCCTTGTGAAATTTCTGTCTCGTGACTGAATGAGAGTGCTATGCCAGAAGCTCGCTGATGACGGCCCAGTCGCAGAGAGCAGCCCAATCGGCGAAGGCATTGTGGTCATTTATCAACAGCCTCCTGTCTGTCGTCTGTGTGTCGCCGCCATCCTCAAGTCAAGGTAAAAATGTCCGCAAATCCGCATCATAACCGAACTCGGAACTGGTCAACGAATGGCCATTGTTGGTCAGCCGGTCTCCACCGCATATTTCCGCTGGTAATCGCCAGATGTGCGGTGTGGCAATGCATACCTGCCACCTGCCACCCGCGACCTGCCCAACCTGTGAAGCACCGTTGCATAAGCTTAGGAAGAGACTCCCGCGACGATGCCATCCAGTTTCCTATTGCTTTTCACATTGAATTTATATCCCATTATTGACCTGAACGTCTCCGATGCTGCCTGTGTCGAAGATTTGGCGGCACCCTGATTGGGAACGACGGCCAAATCCAGTTGAGGAAACATATTATCGCCACTAAATCGGTCCGCAAACCAGTAGAACATTCATACATTAGATTGAACGTGAATGACATCCCATTATCTCCGCATCCCTTTTGAATGATTGGGTATCTTGGCTCTCTCTCAGGGGGCGTTTAAGTCGGCATTGTCTGTCTCACCAAGCATCCTACACCCCCGCCATACCTGACTGCAACTGTAAGTGCGGCCAGTTTCCATCCCTGCCAGGAAAAAACTGTCGCGGCCCATTGAAGCAAAGAAAATGTGGACAATTTTTAGGAAATAGCGATAAAAGGCGTCTATCACCCTTCGTATCTTTAAAATAGCTGACACTATGCACCCTTTCTCTGTAACAATAAAAAAAAGTACCCCTATCCTTCTATACGAATACACACTCAACTCCTAGCCACCCGTAACCTTCGGCTCTACCAGAAGGGTCAGGGATTGCGTCCCGTAGCGGGAGCAGGCTGCCCCTCCATCAATACCAGTCAAGACAGCCTGGCTCCTTTCCGTTCTTGCTTCCCGACTACCGGGCGCCGCCCCGAGCCCGCCAACAGCACCTTGTCGGAGCTCGGCCGAAACCCCCGCAAGACCCAGTCCGCTTAATGAAGCCATCTGATACGAAGTACCACCCAATCCCAAAACGACCAACACTGCCAATCCAAAAACGAGATCCCCCGACTGGGGCGTCTTATGATCCTTGACAAGCTTTCGGCGAGTTCTGAGCGTTCTTAATCGGAACTTAGGAGCTCTGCCAGAAAGACACCAATATTTTTTTTCTCCTGGAATAATGGAGGGCATGAATATGGGCAGTCTGTTAGACTACGACGATGTGACCATGGGGGTGGCTGATGGCTGCTCGCGCTTTAGACAACACCAAGACAACGCCTTCGAAGCCGCCGGATATGTGGAGAACGCAGAGGCATATCCTGTATCGGCGCATGGCACAAATTTTCAAGGTGACCCTAGCTATCCGAAGAACGCTCTAGCCTACTCGACATACCATGGGCTGGTCGATGTCACTGCTGGTGGAGGGTTCGCCGAGAATTATTCGAACCCATCCCTGCCAGCGACGGCGTCGCTGCATCTGCAAATGCAATTTATAAATGAGGCAGTGGCAGGGTTCTCAGGCGACAACGTAGAGGAGCATTTCCTTCAGGGCACTGCGCGTGAATTCACAACATTTGACACCGACAATTTGTCTCTCGGGACCACCACATCGCCGGGGGTGGGGTCTCCCAACTCCACATCCCCGGACCCAGAGAATGTCGCCAAACTGTAAGCCGAAGCATATTGGCCCCGACGATCCGAATCAAAACCCACTAACATTCGATGGTTCTTGTGCAGAAAAAAGCCCCGCCGCCAGCCGGGGAGCGGCGCGGTGCCTTGTCGTATTGAGGACTGTACCAAAACCTTCCAGGACGAGAGAAGCGAGGAGCGGCACTACCAATCTACCCACAAGGATCTTTCCCAGGACCCGCCGAGCCAACACGTATGCCGGTGCAACGCCGAGTTTCCTCGGGTTCGCTCCGACACCTTCCGCAGACACCTCGAGAACCAAAGGTCCTGCAGGCCAAAATGGTGTAACTCAACGTTCTGCTGCCCTTTTTGCCCCGACGGCGGCAACATCGCGGACCTCGAAGCCATTAAGCATCATCTGAGCTCTGCTCACAAGGGAAAGCGCGGCCGGCCCCGCGGCAGCAAGAATAAGCCCCGCAATTGAAGCAGAGCCCTGGTCTCTCGGCCTCACAAGCCCAATATCCACTGTCATTTGGAGAGTTGATGATTTACTAGTTTACCTCGCGTGCTCTGTCGGTGCTGGTTGTCTCCGCCAACATCCGCAGTGATTTGAGGGCTTAAAAAATTTGGCAATTACTCTTCGTATTTGATGTCTACTATTCTTGTCGCCTACCCCACCCGGCCGGTATTTGCACTTAGCGACTCGGATGCAATGCCAACGTCGCGAAGTAGGAAATTTGGTCAACACATCACTGTTCAAAGCACATTTCATTTGTTTGTTTTCACCCGCTTCACGGGGGTCGAAGTCGGATTCTGCGGCCTCCTCGCGGGGTCCCCTGGAAACTTGCAAAGCGCAAGGCTAATGCAGAAACGCATAGTTCAATTCCTGTCATCTTGTGAGTAATAATACATATCCCTACCATGACTTGATTGCCCAACTCAGTAATCTTGTGTCGCGTGATTTGTCTTCGCAACACTTTAGGCCTCCCATAGAGATTGCGTACTGATGAATCTGCCTAGATCGCCAATAAGTATAGTCTCAAGCGGCGAAAGAGCAGTCTAGAAGAAATGCGCGGCTCCCACGTACTGGAAAATTGGGGAGATGAAGGGTGTGTGTTAGTGAATGAAGGCCAGTGAATGGAGCGAGGTTTGCTCTTTTGTACCTCCACGTGGTAGAAGAAGAGTAAAATTCAGCGACAGGAGGAAGGGTATGAGGGAAAGGAAAATAGGTTCATGAGAACTGCTCAAAATCATGACGGTACTAAGGACTTCGAGAGTGAAAGTGACACACATCAAACCCGTTCATCTGCTCTAATTGTGAATATAGGCTCACCTACCAACCCCTCTAATGGATGAAGCCAGACTCAAGCGTTTTCACGATTTAGAAAGACGTCTTGAACTGTCGTTAGATTTGTCTCTTTAGTCAATGAAGGTGAAATAAGGATAGAAACGATGTACGGTTGACAAGGAGATTGGGAGGAATGCCAGCTGAAGTGTGTTTGGAAGTATAAAAAAAAAATCGGGACGCTGAGGAGAAGAGAGAGGCTGGAAGGAACTTTTCGCATAAAAGGGTCCTCTTATTAGAATTTATATCTAACTCAACATCCTTAGAAAGAATAATGGCCGCAATATTCGTTCACGACCGAAATTTGACTGATGACACACTTGGGCGTAAGCAATTCCTTCACACCGAGTCTCCCTCACGACCACTTTGGCAACTGCCAAGCGAAACAAAGAAGACTGGCGCCGTGTCGGCCGAGGGCCGGAGCATTTCCTATCTAAGAAATTGGCCGCAAGTTCGCGTACTGGGTTTGAATGAGCTGCTTGATCTCAGGCAACCGATCGATTAATTGGCCGCAAATTTTTGGCACAATCGTAAAGGATAATAAGCGGATCCGATGCCTGGAACGACATTGAAAAAATGGCCGCAATAATGCCAAAACGGTGCGCGCCAAATCAATTCCAGATTGATCCGATAAACTGGCCGTGAATGAGGCGTCAATCGAACTTGTCCGACCGTGGATGTCTCATCCTGAGATTCGGACCTAATTTAATGGCCAGCTCCTCATCTACCGAGCACGGGTTTATCAACTCTGGTAACTGGGAGCATATTTTAAATTCCAAAAGCACTTTGAGCCTCATGATTGAACACCATCTCTGTATGTATATATAGACTCAATTCACTTAGACTTTTGACCTTCACAACTATGATGTTCCGGTCTTCTCCCATCCAAGCGGGGTCACCAAGGCTTTCCATAAACCTTCTTTCAATATTTTTCTTTCTCCTTAACAGCTTTTCTCAATCATCAAACACCTCCCACGGAGCCAGGTCTTGGTTTCTTGGTCTCAGAACATCAAAATCCGACAAAACACCTCAGTATAGGATGGTGTTAGCCTCCCCTCGTTCCCTTCGCGAAGGCGTTGTCCAATGTACATTTTCCCATCAGCTCGGAAATTCCCCATTCTGTCCGTCTCCCATCAAAGATGTCAATACAAAACAGCCCAATAGCCGTTTTGGTCACACTCCACTGACATGGGCTAAAATGTAGGCGATACCACTTGCTCGGATCCGTGACCTTCACAACGAGGGAAGCAAAGGATTGACAATGTGTTAGGACAGCTCAGGGAATTCAAGAACCGAGGCGTCTCGTTCACAGAGCAGGGTTAGGGCAACATGATAACGACCAAGAATATGACGCACCAAGATGCGAATTATATGGTTCAAGAGTAGCATCTTTCAACCACTTTACCGTGGAGCACAAGGTGGAGTCCAGTCACTTCTCTGACACTACACTTGTCAAGTGCGGCTGTGACATCTTTTTCTGGATGGAATCGTTCCCTTGCGGAAAGCTTCCGGAGCCGGGAGAGAGAAGGAAAGGCAAACTCACGACGAAGCAGCTGTCTCAATACCGCAAACGCGCTTTGAGAAGAAAGGAGGTATCGAGCTGGGTGATGCGAGGAGAAAGGCCAGAGGCCAAATACTTTCTCTTCGAACTCCACTCCCAAAGTTCGGGAAGTGAGAGCGAAGAAATGGTGAGGAGCTGCTGGCTAGGTCCCGAGGGGGGTAATATTGTGACGTGAACTGCTCCGATGAGGCACCCTTTCACCTGTGAACTTGGAAGTTTCCGGCTGCTTCTTCGAGTCATCCTCCTAGTCACTTTTAGCACCTAGATAGAAGGGCACATAGCGCAAGGTGAATTTATAGCTTCACAAATTATGGTGGATAGCGGAATGTTTTCATGTGCAATTGCCACATTGAATGGTTGCTGGACAGCTAGCAAACCCAAATTGTGATAGAGGTCCACCTGCAGTGACATTCAAATTCCTCAGGCTAGTTCAATTTCAACAGTCACTACTCAGTATTTGTGTATTTCTAAGACGAAATTTAAGTCTAAAACTCCTATCAGAGCACGGATGGCGCTTGAGGGATTTTGCCGGAGCATCACAACTGCAGTCCGTCACCATTTAACACACCTAGATCGCCACAAAAGCCTCGCCCCGTCGGATAGGTTGCTTACACTATTCCTAACGAAGGATATGGACATGTTGGACTTCCGCTCGAGAGAATAGTCAAGGGTGCAGAGACACTCGCGTACTGGTTCGTAGAGCACAAGGCGCACGGCTCAATCAATCCCCATGCAGGAGCACAACTAAATGCTCGATGTAGCCGGGGGGGATTCTACAGCGCAGGGGATCTCTTATGTTGAAAACAGACGAGATGTGGTACGTCAGCTAGACGAGGGCGACGATAGAAGGTAAGAGAAAGGCAGGCAGCGGTCCAAGAACAACAACGGCGAGCGTAGTAGATGCAGAAGAAGCGGCTCAGTTAACCCGACGGCTACAGATAGAGGGTTAACCTACACCCAGAATAGTCTACGAGGCCGGTTCAGATGTTAGAGAGATGACTCTAGCTGCAAATAGCTTCATACAAGCTCATAAATATGAACGCTTCGGTTTAGTACCTGAGCACCCGCTTCGCAGGTCAGGTTTTAGACAAAAAGTGTGACGCACGGATTCGTCAAGGTGATCTAGAATGCCGAAACGGCACTAGCCTACTAGCCAAAAACGGCACTCAGGACAGGCACGCTTGAACCTATCTTGGGATCTGTATCTTGCTGTTCAAGATTGCCCATTTCTGATTCCCTCAAATGTCATCACATACAGGTGCAGTCCCACGCCGTTCCAGTTTCTGACGCAAGACTGAGTTTCCTTCCAACAAATATCAAGTACTACTCCCTCTCGAACTTTATCTGCAACTCCACCTCGATACCACTTCTCTTCACCGTCTGAGACTACATTGTCCTAATTTGGGTCGTCGGCGAGCAGTACGTCACCATACATGCAGGCAAATGCGGACTTTTGATTGGTTGGCATTGAGATTCAGTAGTAGAATATCATGATTGGGTCCAAAAAAATCATTCTGGCAACGTTGATGGAAACATGTCGATGCGGCGACATGCCTACAAAGATAGGTTCTCTCCTTGTCATTCACTCCTCGGTCGGCCAATTCAGACCGAGACGAGTCTCAGTACTTCGCACTCTCTTACTTTCGAACCACACTCCCTCAGAGCCCTATCAGAGGTGCCTTAATATCATGAGTGGTAAAGACCGCTCCGGCGTGTTATCATGTAGGTGGTGTTTCAGGATTCGCGTCAGCGGCAACGAAGGCATCAACATTTTCCGCAACGGTAAGAGCTCAGACATACTCTTCGACTTACTTCGTACGAACCAACAATGACGGCTTTCCTTTACTTTCTGCAGATATCGGCGCCGAGTTCAACAACATGGCTTCTCCACTAGCACGCTATCTAGCCAATGAGCCGATAAACTTGGAATTCGACATGGAATGGACATTCGAGCCTCTTCTCGGCCTTGCCACCACCTGGATTTCAGGGAGCAGGGAGAAACCACTCAAGTATATTGTGGGTTCGCTTTGTTCCTATCAATTCCTTAGCCTCGTGGGCGATTCTCTCAATCCATCGTTCATGGAGAAATTTCGAATAACCCTTTGCTCACTTGCTTTCTGCTGGATAACATACCCAGCCGACCACGCCGAATATCTTCATCTAGGACATGGAATTGGCCACCAGGTTCTCAACGAACTCGAGCGAATATTGAACCCCCACGATCTTTCCAACCAGCTCTCCTTAGCCAAGTATCACTCGCTCTCTCTCGTCATCCTGGAATGTTTGTTCTCAGTTGGCTATTCCGTAAGGCTACGCCGAACCAACCAACCCTCATCGACAACCGGCGGTGCAATTTCCCCAAATGACGCTGAGTGGCCTTTAACTGCTCGACAAGAACATCTTACCTCGATGCTCGCTCACTTCTTGCTTCTGATTGGTGGAAAGATGGGACTTTCTTTCAGTCGCAACACCAAAGAAAACTTTATCGTTATAGTTTTGGATCGCGTGCAAAGAGAGGGAAGGTTTAAGCGGCGCATGATGGGAACTGCAGGTCAGAGCTATTCCAAGTCTTTCCAGGCGGGGTCTGGCGAGACTGGTACCCTGGCCGCCAGCGCACCTCCCTCGCTCGTTAATATAATATCGTAGGCTGGCATGACTACACGAGAATATATGAGGGAGTCTGGCCGCTTTATAGACAGACTGCAACCAAAAGACTGGGAAAAGAGCGTATCAGGCGCTCAGCACTAGTACGTTTCTCGTGACGATAATAATAAGGTTGATGGCAATGATACTAAGCATGTTGAGAAAGAGGCTGATGAGAACGAGAGCAACGGAGTGGGCAGTGGCCGCCGTGGCTTCACTATAGTTTTGAGCAGCGGTTTGAGTGGTGGTGGTGGTGGTGGTGGCGGCGATTCTTCTGCATGGGACAGGGGTCCAATCGAGCACCGAAATGTCGAAACTTACTGACGATGGTACTATCATGGCAATAAAATGGTCAACTAGCTTCGCGTATCCTTCTCTAACCCTTTAGTCAGAAATATATCAAACATCGGGTATTACATATGCCAGTCGTACTGCTTGTTCGAGGAAGCCTTTTGAAGGCCAGATCCAGATACGACACAGTAAACCAAGACTTTGGTTTGTCGCGGACACGAAAAGAGACTTGATTAAATTCACCTTCAAAATCTCACCAACCTCGAGGGGCTTGAGGACTTCGTTTGTGACTACCATGGTTTGGGGGGCGAGCAGAGTCTGCTCTCATCGCTCGAGTTCCTCGAGTCGCAGAAGACTGACCCTCCCGTCAGTCCAAATATCTATCGCCATCCGGAGACTGCTTTGCGATTTTGGACAAGACTAAATAGGTCTTGTTGCGTGGGATAGCAGGATTCCATGCGATATTCTCACCTTGAGCTTTCTGTTTCATTTGTACGTGCAACCTCGGGGCGTATTTGCCCACATCGGATTGTCTTGGCCAATGTGCCAGGATGGAGTGTCGTGGCGATGAGGAAGTTGATGTCCAGAATACTGAGTCCAAAATGAATTCGAATATCTCTGCAAGTGGAAGAGTTGTGGTTACGACCGATTTATTGGCAAGGCTGGCAGTCCGAAAGCATAGCTAGGCATGAGACATACAATGGGTCGACGAATACCAGCTTGCCGCCGCCGGTCTGGGCTAGATTTTGGAGCGCGGGTGGGTACAAAGGCATCCCCAATTGCGGCACCGCATCCACATGCTTGGGAGTGCCAAAAACGGCACCCTCGGCAGCTTGACACCACTCCTGCAAGGAAAGGTCAAGATTGGCATCGGAGCTGATCGAAAGTCTTGGTGGGGCTCGGAGCTCTTGTTGAGAATACAGATTGTAGTAGTTAACCTTATTAGGGTTATGCAGCACTCCATCCAGCTAAGGCCCTGTTAGACAACTTCGTTTATCCAACATCTTCAAGAGCCCAACATGAATCCCAAACGGGGACTCAATCCGAAAGTAAATACCCAACCAATTCTTTCTCATTTTCTTTCACTCGCTTCAAACGTTCTAACGCCCAAGACAGACATTTGTGGCTCCAGCCGCTGCATTCACGATGGCCTGCTTGTTGTTTGTGTACATCTCCGTTTGTCCCGAATATTATCTAACATCAGGCAAGTTTGGACTGACGCTTGAATTTAGTTATACTCGATCGTCGATAAGAGCAGCGAGAGAACAGTCAGATTCAAAATCTTCAGGACATCCCCAGACGCCGAAATAGATTTCCACGGCGCATACTAGGGATAACCTTGCGTCAATTGAGCTTCTTGACAACCCAACTCAGCGTCCAACAATCCCAGGTTCGATCATGGCCGAAGTAACCTCGCTTGGCTAAGCTTCTTGGACCCATAGGCTTTTCGTTATGGAACATGTCACATTCCGAAAGTCTTGAGGCCGTACCATTTATGGTTTGTTCTTCTCCCATTGTGGGATATAAGCCCTACTAATAACCACGCCTAGGAAGAAAATAGCAATAACAGAGGTTTGCAGGGGACTGTGAGCGCATGACTGGCGTGGCGCAAGGTCAAGAACAGAAAATAGAAAGGACAACAGTTGCATAAAGAAATTATTCAAGATATCTATTGTTTACTCCAGCAAAGAGAGCATGTATTGATCCCACTCTCCCTTTTCTATACATTTCGTTATGCTCGCTGATAACCTGTTGAATCTGGTCGCTTGCCCAACCCTCCTAAACTGAGAAATGTGATCGTGTGAGAACAATATCGTTGTAACAAGGGCTTCCCGATCGGTTAAATTAATAGCCTTGCGTCATTCTACCGACCGAGGTCGGGTGTTTCGTGCCTGCTTGGTCTAGCTTCCCCGCCATACAAAGAAACAGGAATTAGCGCATGCTCGAAAGCTCGCACACGACATCACAGAACGCCGACCGCCAAATAACCTGCAAGCGGTCCTCTGGACTGCAACAATTCTCTTGCACAACCGAAATTCCAACCCTTCATCCGCGGTGTGTTTTTGTTGGCACTCAACGATAGCGGTCAATCAATTGTGAGCGATTCTTGCGATTTCTTGTCGGCGATCAAGACGACGTCCCCCCCGACGGTCCGGGGCATGAGGAACTAGGTTCCTGCGAAAGAAACGCCCACGGACCCGAGCCAGAGCATGCCTAAAGGGCACGAATCGACCGTCGTTAGCATACCAACTTCCCCAGTAGCAGCTACCCCGAACGACTATGTGTCGGCCAAGTATACTGCAGTAGGAAATATCTTTCCTCCTCGGAACACCGACCGACCAGGCGCGGTGGCCGATGGCCAGGGAACGTCAGGAGCCATGACGAGCAAGGGCACGGAGCTGACGCCGCTTGAGAGGTGGGCTCTCCGGGCATCCAATACCCAGTTCCACAGCATCTCGGGTGCATTGGGCGGCTTTGCGTCGGGTATCGCGACATGTCCGCTGGACGTCATCAAGACGAAGCTGCAGGCGCAGGGAGGATGGCGAACCGCCGATGCTGGTGGAGGGCATGTCGGGCAACCGAAGCGATACAATGGATTGCTCGGCACGGGCAAAATTATCTGGAGAGACGAGGGATTTAGGGGAATGTATCGAGGTCTCGGTCCCATTATTCTAGGATACCTTCCTACTTGGGCGGTTTACTTCACGATGTACGACAAGACGAAAAAACGACTGAAGGAACTAGGTATATCTGATTCCCGCAGAGTGGCTGTTGCCATTGTCACCTAGATGGCAAGCCAATTGCTAACGTGTGGTCAGAGGAAATCGACAACGAGTTTATGGTCCACCTCAGCGCGGCAGTAACAGCTGGAGCCTGCAGTACCATCGTCACAAACCCAATATGGGTTATCAAGACGCGGCTCATGTCACAGAGCGTCTTTCGTATGACGGAAGGTCATCCTTACGACCCACAGACCCAGCCACCATGGCATTACAAGGGTACCATTGATGCGGCCAAGAAGATGTACAAACATGAGGGCATCAAGTCCTTCTACTCAGGGCTCACGCCCGCCCTGCTCGGCCTCACTCACGTAGCCGTACAATTCCCTGCATACGAATATCTGAGGATGAAGTTTACAGGCAAGGCAATGGGCGACCTGTCCGACGAGGAGGAGAGCAAAAAGACGTGGAAGGAGCTGGTCGGCGTCCTCGGCGCTAGTGTTATCAGCAAGGTCATGGCCAGCAGCGCCACGTATCCGCACGAGGTCATCAGGACTCGACTGCAGACCCAGCGGCGGCCCGTTGCGGGTGAGCACTTTCTTCAGGGCATGGGCATCACGCCCGGGGCAGGATCCGACCCGAATCAGAAGAGGGGAGAGCTCAAGTACAGGGGCGTAGTCCAGACGTTCCGCACCATTCTCCACGAGGAAGGGTGGAGAGCATTTTATGCCGGGATGGGCACCAACATGATGCGGGCTGTACCCGCGGCGACGGTGACGATGTTCACGTATGAATACTATATGGGTGTATTCAGAAGAGCTCGTCGCTCGGCCAAGCAGAAGACGGATGGACTTGATGAGAATCTGAGTCTCTAGAGGATTAGAGTATGAGACGCTAATGGTTTCGTTTCACGGAGAGGGAAAGAAGAGAAATACTTAAGATACCCATGTAATATATAGACGTAACAGGAAGAGTTCTCCTCGCCTGTATTTGCTTTGGCTTCTTTCTTGAGGAGGGGAAGAGGGGCGCTTGGCAGATTATAGCATTATACACACGAGGCAAGCTTTTTTTTTTGTCAGCATGCCAGGTATGGATGGGACATGAAGCCGCGTGCATAGCATATTAGGAGTTGGACAGCATGTCGATTGCTACTGAATCCCCATGCTTTCAATGTACAAAGGTAACCAACCAGCTACAGTGTCAAATATATTACTAGGCTGGCTACTTTTTTCGCATTTTATTCTCGTGGTACCTTGACTCGTCTCGCACCATCAGATTCAGACAAGGACGCCCATGAAGACTATCATATCCGCCGCCGCATTCACTGTACCCGCAGCTCTCAAAGCGAGGCAGACTGTACTGGCAAGATTACTCACGTCGACAGACATGTTTCGCGTTGTAGAGGACTGATACGTGACCCTCAAGGAACGATATTTACCCAACAAGTCTATGAGAAGAAATCTACATATAGTGACAAATTATCCCTGCCCTCAGCTGGTAGTACGTGCAAGGAAATGCTATGAGGGCTAGCTCTGTACAAGATATACGCCTTTTAAAGTTTCTCGGATTTTCTTAGGGCAGATGGATGCCAAAACCGCACTATTGGCGGCGACACAACGCTTGAGAGCTTCGCTGCATCGATCCCATGCACTGGTAAATGCACACCTTCAATTGATACCTCCAAATCGGCATAAGCGATTTCCTACCCATTTATCCATAACGGCATGCATCCCTGACGCGGCGCGGCTCCTGGCGCATCAAAGCTACCAACCGGAGCTCTTCCCTGGAAGCATCATGATTGGCCGCACCTCTAACCTCTTGTCCTACCTGCCGGGAGCCCGAGACCTCCACCCCCCAGCCTCAGATCCTTTTCTTGTTTCCCCTTCCTTCCCTCTTTTCTTCGTCTCACTTGTCTTCCCACCCATCTTCCCGCTCTTCATCCATTGACTACTACAATCGGCGCCGCGGAAACCGGATATCATCACTTGGCAAATCTCAATTGGGGGTACCTACCTCCTTCCGTTTTGCTACTTACACGGCTGCTTCGCCAAGACCCAAAAAAAAGTTCGCAATGCCCGTCGAGCTTAGAAAGCGCAAGCCGCGCGACCCGCCGCCCGCGCCTGCGCCGCCGGCCAAGAAGAAGACGGCCGCCGCGAAGGCCAAGGAGGTCATCAAGAAGGGCGTCGAGAAAGTCGAGAAGGCTGTTTCCAAGGAGAAGAAGCCCGCCGCCGCCGCTCCTGCTGGTGCCGCGTCCAAGGCCAAGGGAGAAGCACCCGCCGTGGGTGAAGCGATCAGTCTTGATGGGTTCGGGGGCGAGGTGGAGACCAACGACGGGGCGAAGACGAGCCTGAAGGCGCTGGTGGAAGAGAGCAAGGCTGGTGTGGTGCTGTTCACGTACCCTAAGGCTTCGACTCCGGGGTGTATGTTTTTTCCCTCTTCCCTCTCGGTCAGCTAGCGGCAAGCGGGTGTCGCGATATCACACACCGGTACTAATATTGAGCTTCGTTCAAAAAAGGCACCAAGCAGGTTTGCTTCTTCCGCGACTCTTATGACCCCATCACCAAGGCCGGGTTTTCCATCTACGGCCTTTCGGGCGACTCGGCCAAGGCCAATACTGCGTTCAAGACGAAGCAGAATTTGCAGTACCCGCTCCTATGCGATCCCAAGATTACCTTGATTTCCGCTATTGGGCTGAAGAAGGGACCTAACGGGACCCAGCGGGGTGTTTTTGTCGTGGATAAGGCTGGCAAGGTGCTCGTGGCCGAACCGGGCAGTCCGCAGGGGACCGTTGACGCGGTGCTGAAGCTTGTGGAGGATGAGAAGGCGAACGGTGAGGGGAAGAAGGAATGAAGGGAAATGGTGGACAGGTTATATATCCCTAGTTAGGGTGGTGTTGTGAGGAGTTTGGGAGTGTCCTGACTTGACGGAGGGGGCAGGTTATGATGTGACGGGCCGATGGGATGTATCAGTCCATGGTCGGATGAAGGCGTGTAGGATATGGGGTGGAGGTTGTCTCTTCTGAAGCGTTCTTGTGTCGTGTTCTTGTGCTACAAAGAAAAGTATAGTAGATAGCGGCAAGAGAAAAGAAACACGCGTTTTCCGAATCACTAGGAATTCTTGATTTAGTCTTAGCCAATGTTCTATTTTCATCGTAAGTCTTATGTCGCGTGCTTTAGGACACAAAAATGAAAGACTTCTCCTATATAGAGGTGTAGGCGTAGCACCTTGGTTAAGCGATGTATCTTACTGTTTAGCTGGAATAGTGAAGAGGAATTGCTAAGCCGCTGAAAGGGTAAAAAGTTGCTCATCCGAATTTCGCTATCCGACTTTTAATATCTAATTTAAATGCCCTCCAACAGCGATATTTTGAAGGTCTAAAGTGAGGATAAGCTCGATACCCGTGGCTGCTATGTGACACACCAGCAGGTCTGTCTCCTTCTCGTTTTTGCGTTGTGGGATTGAGGCTTCAAACATATAACCATTCCGTCCAAGGCTCTAGGAAGGAGATTAGCAGCCACGCAGCACAGCTGTGGTTTGATTTGGACAGCGGCTGCCATAGAGAGACAACAGCTCAAAAAATTCATACATAACTTGCTGACGAAAGGAAATCCATTATTAGTATGGAAATACAGTTTGCTAACCAGCGTCTTGACTGAATCTCACGGGCGATTATTAGAGCGCCATAACCCTAAGTATAACCCTAAATACCGCACAATCTGCAGGCGAGAGCGGGGCGGGTCGAAGCTCCATATTGGGCGTTGCAGCTCCATGCAGCGGCCACCTTCAAGAGCTTTCCACAAAGTTTCCCAGCACAAGTTACAGAGCCCCCCATCTCACCAAGCGCCTTGACGACACCACTTGAGCGTCGCAACCAAATAGTTATGCATATCTGTGTCCTGGAAATCACATGAACCCCGAAGAGAAACCTGGTTAGCACAATTGGCGAAATGTCGGCTCCATCGCAGCCGCCGCCCAAAAGCGGCGGCGGTCTCTCCCTCTATGCAAACCTGCTCGAGCCCGCTGCCTCTTCCGCGACGATATCTAGCGGGCCTGTCCTTTATAACCAGGGCGAGGATGGCGCAAAAGAAGAGCATCAGGCCAAGAAGCTCGTTGACCCAGGTATATATAGACGCACATACACCCCACTCTCGCCAACCACACCTTAATGCGCTTGCGTTTGCATTAAAGAAGCGGTTACTGTCCTTGCCTAGATTGTCTGCTAACAAGAACACTATAAAACCTCCAGCCCTCCGCTTCCAACCCATCCGCCGCCCCGTAGCAAAACAAAGGCCAAAGCCCACTTTTCCGAAAGCCATCCCCGGCGCGAAGTCTGCCTCCTCGGCCCCCGTCTCCGCGATCCCCCTATCAGGTAGCCCGGCTGGTGGGCCGAGGTCGGCTGCCTCAGGCGGGAGCCACACACCGTCAACCGCGCCGATCCAGCCTTCCCACAAGAGCACGCTCGCGGACTGGGCAGCCAAGGAAGAAGACGAATGGCGGTACGGAGCCAGCGAGAAACGGCAGCGTGGCGGGAGGAAGAAAAAGAAGAAGAGGGAAGAGGAACGGGAGACGGACTGGGACGAGCTGTATGATCCGACGCGGCCGACCAATGTGGAGGAATATTTAAGAAGTGACGAGAAGATAAGGGAGGTGCATGAGTGGAAGGATTTGTTATATCGACATCGGAGGAAGCGGGAGAGTGAAGATAGTGAGATGGAAGACGAGGAGGAAGAAGAGGAGGAGCGGCCAAGGCTGGGGAGTATGTTACGTCCGTTTTGTTCTTCGAAGGAAATTGTTAGATTTTCCAGAGTCGCTAACCATCGCTCACATATAGATCGCTTCGCGCCGCCCGCATCGTTCTCGTTTGCTCCGCCTCCGCCGAGCTCACCACCACCGCAGCCGGCAGACCTACCAGACGACAAAACCGGCGAGGACGCCTATGCTCGTCGTCTCGCCATGTCGAAAGGGATTCCTCCTCCGCATCTTCCTCCAGCATCCCCGCCACCGCCACCCTCAACCAACCAACAAGACTCCCACATAATATCTCGCGCCCCCGTCCGGTACAGCCAGCCCGAGCCGGCCTTCAAGCCAGACCCCGACGACGCCCGCCCCGCCCTCGGCTTCAAAGCGGAAGAGGAGGAAGAAGAACCGCCACGCCCCAACCTCCCCGGCCAGAAGGGGTTCGCCGCCCGCCTCATGGCCAAGTACGGCTGGGCAAAGGGCCAGGGCCTGGGAGCCGAAGAGAGTGGCATTGTCAACCCTCTGCGTGTCCAGGTTGAGAAGAGACGGAAGAAGGCAGACGCTGATGGTGGGGGGTGGGCTGAGCCGGCCGCGAAGGCTAGGATCATTGGGGGAAAGAAGTCGAGAGGGGCGGAAGATGAGAGCGACGGGGCAATGAGCGAGGTGGTTGTTTTGAGAAACATGCTGGATGGGATTGAGGATCTGCAGGCCGAAATTGCAGAGGGACTAGGACAGGAGATTGGCGAGGAGTGTGGAGAGAAGGTATGGAGTCCACCCCTTTTTTTTTTTGGCTTATTTCCTTGTTCATGCCTATTTGTGGTGTGTTGTGCTGTATTAGAAGGATGTGACGAGAAATGCTAACGTGAGAGATAACGATAGTATGGCCGCGTGGAGAGGTTATACATACACCAGGAGGATCGACTCGTGTTCATCAAATTTACGGATCAGGTGTCCGCTCTAAGAGTAAGTTCTGCTTCCGTCCCAGGAAGGAACACAATCCCGCTAATAACTTATCTTGATAGGCGGTCAGCGAGCTGGAAGGGAGGATATTCGCTGGAAACTCAATCGATGCCCGATTCTATGATGCAGAAAGGTTTGAGAAGGGCATTTATCGGTGATAGATCGCGTGCGAGAGACGGACATTAGGTACACCATTTAGAAGAGCTACTTCGTACAGAAGTGGAAAGGAAAGGGGGCGTTGGGTGTAGCTTCAGCCTACAGCCCTCATCTACTCTCAGATTCAATACTTTAGGATCGGGCTCTGGAGGGAAGTCAAGGCAAATACAGTCAGGCATGAGCCTTCGCACAGGCAAGACAGTGGACAAATGACAGTCACACATGCTAAAAGAACTTATACAAAGAGACTCTTGCTTCTCGCCTCTATTACTACAACTCCTAACTCTGTGCCTGCCTTCCACACTCTCAACATCTGCCGCATTCTATAGTCCATCCACTACCACCGACCAACAAGGTCAAACATCCAGTTCCCCCCTGCCCTTGACACACACACTCTGCAGTCTTCACCAAACCAGCCGGCGGCTTGATCAAAGGTAGAAAACCCCCCCGTACCGCCGAGACCTTCTGGCTCTGGCATCATGGAGCTGAACTCGAGCGGTCGGGGTTCTTTTTCCAAGATCCACGGGCTGTTCTCAACTTTAGGATTGAAATGAGCGGCCGCCAGACAATAGTTCCGAGATAGACGTGAAAGTTGAATCGTCTGTGAAGTTGTACCTATTAAGTCTAGTTGGATTCCCCGGTACTAAGAAATATCCGACTAATATCGAGTCGTATCCGACGGAAAATAGGCGAAAACGAAGTGCCGTGACGAAGCCCTGCATTCGGCCTCCGTACGAAACAACAAAACAAGGTAGCAGGGGACGCAAAAGGGATAAACGCGCGCAGTGCAACGGGTTAAAAAAAACGCAACAAGATGGTTTTAAAGAACGCCTGTCCAGTTCCTAGTCCGTATATGTATCTGTCCTCCAACAAGCTTCCTCTTGCGCGCCCTTCTCATCCTGTGAAAATTCCAATAATTCTGCCCCTTACAACATTTGCACAAGTCCGGCAATGGCGGCAATAGCCACAAGCGCCGACGAGACCGAAAGGAGAGAGGCACCGTCATCCTTCTTGTCGGAACTGCCCTCAGTACCCTCGTTGGCGTTGGCATTCAGAGGGTCGCAGTTGAATCGACCCTGGATGTCGCCGCTTGACTTGAGCTTCTGGAAGGTGTCACAGAGCGATTTGATGTCTTCGGTGCTACTAATGATGAAGGCACCCTTGACATCCTTGAGCTTGGGCAGAGACGCACTGCAAGGGCTGGTTAGCAGAAGATCTCCAAGATGGATGAGGGCGAGGCAAAACCTACTCGGTAAAGTTACCCTTGAAGGTGATGGCGCCATCGACCGACGTGAGCTCAGGGAAGGCCTGGATATCCTCCAACGCCTGGTTGTTTCGGATCGTGATATCGCCGGACTTCTCGAGCGCTGGGAAGCTGATGTTGTTGAGAATATCGTTGTTGATGAAGGAAATCACGCCAGCTGAGGTCATGTTAGGAGCGACGAAGGACTCCATCTGGTTGTTGTCATCGAATCGGAGCGAGTCGTTAACCTTCACGAGGGCGGGTACCGAAAGGCCCTTGATACCGCGGAGTTCCATTTGCTTGGCCCAGGTGAGTTTGGGGAAAGACACCATAAGCTGGTCCGAGTTCTGTGCAACCGTAATCAACTCGGTGATGTTCGTCATTTGCGTCTCCCACTCTGTCAGGCGGCCATTGTTGCTAATGTCGAAGGTGCCCACCGAAACCATGTTTAGGCCGGACAAGCTCGACAAGTGCGTGTCGCTGATCTTGACTGACTTGACCGTCGTAACGCCATCCGTACCAAAGTCGATCGATTCCAAAGCTGGCAGCGTAACCCACTCAATTGAGCCAATCGTCTGAAGAGAGGTGAAATCGATGGAAGAGACCCTCTCGAGGCTGGTAAGCTGGAACTTGCCGCCAATGTTTCCAATCGTGCTGCTCGACAGAGAGACGATGTTCTTGGTACCGTTAATAATCAAGTCGCCCTTGATGGATTGAGGGCCGCTGATGTTGATGTCGCCAACCAAGGCCTCATTTTCCTCGAAGACGATGGAGCCTTCGACTGTCCGGCAATCAATCGTGGCCTCGGCGGGCGCAGTGACCGTGATGGTTGATTCTGAGCATTGCGCTGTTGTCCGTGTAATTAGCTTCCAACAGTACCAAGAGCTCTTGGGCGAATCTTGTCGTGCAACTTACCACTGACGGCGCTGATGCCAATTGCTGCAAGAGCAAAAAGAATCTTGGAGGCACACATAGTAATCTAGAGACGTGCCAGTCAGTGCCTTGCTCCGAAAGTAACAAAGTGATGTGTAATCGTCTGGATCCAGAAGACGCGGTATAATAGAAGACAAATGGAATGGCCGCTCGTGAGCCGCTAAGTATTCGGGCAGTCCAAAGCTGTGTATCTGGTATCTGTTTGGTGAAGATTCCTGTCGTGACGTGGGGTCCAAGCACGGAACAAAACTCATGTGGTTTTTGACGGCATCGTCAGATACATGTGAATTGTGTCGTTAGAAACTGATGCATCCATGCATCGGTCGAGAAAGTGATTCGCCTGTGCTTCCAAGGAATGACCGTCGGGATGGCTGTTGCCGTTGCCGTGGCACACGTGAATGGTGACCACGACAATGTCGCCTGTCGGATCAATTGGCAAGCGCCCGACGCCGAGCACAGATTGAGCGAAACCATTTGACTCCAGATTCGAGATTGCCTGCGCAAGGCGGTGGGAGTTCCCAATTGTTGATCCGTGGATGGCCAAGGATGGACGCAGAACTGGATGGGGAGCCCCAACTAGGTCGGGGATGGCGGATTGCAACTGCTACCAGACAAGTCAAACCGGTTCGAACCTACATTCTTTGCTTCTCTCCTGCTGTACGAAGAGAGGTGTGCGATGTTTCTGCCGGAATCGCGCTTTCCTAGGCAACTTGAGCGGACTAGATTCTAGTCCCGATGCAGTGGAATTGGTAGATTTTTTCTGAGCCTGTTTCTTGGTCGAGCACCGGACGCGTCGGACAAGAGCGAGCGAGAGATTGGACAAAAAATTCCGTTCTCCGTCTTCTCGTCAATTCGAGCAATGAATGTCGCGAAATTATAAGGTATGGACGGCTTAATTGCTGCCAATCCACTTGCAAAAAGGCGCGAAGTGAGCGAAGGTGCCAAAAGAGATAAGAAAATTACCAAACGATGGGGAAGTTTGCGGGAGGGAGAAGCTTCACGAGAGGTCCGACTTGAAGAAAAGAAGAAAATGCAGGAGGGTGAGGCGTGCGGGCCACATAATAGGATGCCGCAATTGGTGTGGCTGCTGGAACATGAGGGAAGGGGGCGGGAAATGCGACCAGGATATTGCGCTGGCCTGTCGATGTCCGCAGGCTCTGGTCTCTTCAGTGGGGTTCCAAGACCAGTGGCACATGCTGGATGACGTCTTCTGCAGGAACTGGCGTTTTAGGGGGGCCACCTTGGAGCGCTTTAGGGAATAAAGCCCTTGAAGCCAGGAACATTAATGGTTCTTGATACTAGATTTAGTACCTTGAAGTGGCTGGTACCACGCATGCAGGACCGATATCGCCACACCCTCCGACAGTACAGAACTCCAAATTGCTCCCGACTAAGCACCTTGCTGGCGCAAGCTCATTGCAGCGAAATCTTAATCAGGCAGTCATCATCAGCGTCTAATCATTCCAGCATTGAATGCAAGTCTTCGAGACAAAGACTCGAGAGCGCCGAAGGCACGAGAGATTTATTGGAATACCTGCAGGATGCATCTCAAAGCTTCCTCTACGGCGCAGCAAACATATTAACAGCTTGAATGACGACTTTCTGATCTCAACATCGCGGTGGTGGTTCCTTGATAAAATCGGTGCTGCCTTTTGCGCCACAATAAGTCGCTCCTCAAAATCAAATAAAGAGGCATTCCATTGATTTTCAGAACACTCCTAGCAATCAATCCCCCACCAGTGGAGATGACCATGATTTGGCGAGTCTGGGTATACCGGTGGGGTATGTTTATCACAGCTTGCAACAGACTCATCGTACACTCAAGCAGAAAGAGCCATATGCGATTTCTCCCATGACACGGGAGGTTGAACAGATTCGACTGCCAAAAGGAAGTTTCGGCTGGATAATAATGAGCTGCGCGCGGCTTCTGGGGAAAAATCGATGATTTATTGATGGATTTTCTATCAGCTTTTCCTCTCAATCTCCTATCCGGGTTGACGACGACATTTTGCCATCGCCGAGAAACTCGTGTTCGCGAAGTCGCGTTGGGTCTCATTCCTGCTAAATTCAGGTCGGTCAATGGCCAAGGCCAACCATTTTACGATCCGACCCACCAGCAAAGGTCCGCTTCAACGCGAAGCATCTGCTAGCCTCCCGATTATCCGTATCACACCCACCAATTTGTATTGGAGGCCGTATTTTGCTGTCAGATGGTGGTTCGTCCACGATGCTGCTACCTCCCGAGGCTTCTATGCTAATCTAGCCACTATGCACCTACCTCTGTTCACTGAGTTTCTGAAACGGCCCGAGCAATCGAGTCCCTTTCTCTTCCAAAGGGATGGCGGTCTCGTCCTGCTTTCCACCTGCTCGCTGTTTCCAGTTAGCCCCACCAGCCTGTAGTGGTAGGAATCTTGCCGAAACATTTTATTTTTTATTTTTTATTTTGGATATGTTAGTGGCCCACATGCTCTTGTCGTCCAAGTGAACGCCCGCTTAACCCCACACCTCCTGTTGGGAGCGTGCTTTGTACCTCTTCGGCCCAGGTACATGCCCTACTCTTTGGATCTTCTTCTGCATGCCCCTGATGATTGTGTCTCTGGTTCCTGCACCAAAAGCGAAACATCGAGACGGTAACCAACCGCAGCAAACATTCAAGTTGAAACATGCAAACGATGACAAGTTCGATACAAAACGGAACCTTCGTACACTTTCAACCTGAACAAACGTATCCTGTTGATGCCCGCTTCATGTTGAATTTAAATATTAGTATCACTAGAGGTCCCTTGCTCAAGACCAAACAAGGACATTTCGACCTGTCACCTCCGCGATGACTGGTGATAGAGCCATTGAGGCACTCTGTCGTGGCGAAACCCCGAATTTTGGAAACTGCAAGCTAGACCCACTCGAGAACCAGGCATGTCTTAAGCCTCTGCCTTGGTAAAGCGATCTTTCTGCGACTGCATTTCAAACAGACCTCCAGAAGCTTGGCTCCGTGCATTTATCCCGAGGTGATCCTCCACCAGATATCGACCAGATATACCCTCCGGTCTTATAGTGAAAAAGCAGGTTGCCATTGCCGTGTGGCTGAGTGGTCAGCCAGAGACGGCCCAGCACCTTGAAAGTTTCGCTGCGAGGCTGGGATTTAATGGAGACCTGTTCGCTCTTCCGTCCCGTGTGTGCGGGATCGTCGAGCAATCGTCCAAGCAGAACTTTCTAAGAAGGTGGCTCGGGACAAAACTCCGAATCGATGTTGCGTCGTTCGGATAACCTTCCTACAGGTGAGTAGAAACCTAGCAAGCCGGGCGGCAAGCAGAGCTCGTGTCTGTTCATCATCTCACTAAACAGGATATCGAAGGCAGACATCCCGATTCTGCTTTGTACCTGCGATGAGTCTATATGTCCAGCAACATAATGTACGCAATAAACATACAAGACAAAATATTGGCCACAAAGACTGCGTGCGTGCGAATAATGCGCGACTCGGTCCAATTTCAATTTCTCGCCGTCGCGCCTTTCTTGCCTTGTCAAAGTGGCGCCAAGGTCTAAAAGCGATACAAATGCAAAGCACATGGTCGCGACCGCCACACTATATTGCGTTTCAAGCACCGGAAACAATGGTAGAAGGGCAACACCCTACGTCATTCAAGCCATACTGAAAGTTCGGCTTCCCTAGTTCCTCGTATTGAGTTTGCGCTTTGCAGTGGTCCCGATCTCGGCTGTTCCGATCTTGGCTGTCCGGAGCGTGAGCGGGGCTTATGCCGGAGCTTGGCTCGCGGCCATCTGCCAATACCCATCGACTTGGTTTTATAGGGATGTATTAAGACGGGCGCCAACCTACATGGTCATCGTCTTTCTGTGCCACCCAATCCACACCTCAACCGGCAATCGGGCTACGGACCGTCATGGTGCATCCGTTTGCCGTACTGATCCAAGTCGTTGCTGAAGTAGGCACACAACCGCTGAGACCAGTTCCTATTGGAAAGAGTGCTCGAGGCACTAAGCCGCAGCTTCGTGTCCCTGTCTCAAGAAGAGATGCTATGGTGGCCAAACCAGATATAGACCGAGTCAGCCCACAAGTATATGCCTCCCGATCTGAGCATCCTTCTCGCCTTTCTTGCTTTGCCAATATAGATGGTATCGACCCCACGGCGGACGGAGCTTTAAGTGCCAAGGTCGGGTGGATCCAAGGGGTCCTCATCCAAAGGTAGAGTAAAGCCCAATAAAAGGAGGATTCACATACGCCGGCTACATCGTTCTTCGCGGCCATCACTGTAGATTGGTTTTATCAAACAGAGGCTCTAGCCTGATTTCACTTCTGTCTATAAACAGCGGGAATACACTTGCTCGAGTAGACAGGTAATCAAGTCCTTGCAAATGATTCTTGATGACCAAGCCTTACTCCAACGTACTCACGTCCGTCTCCTCAACCCTCCACATATACCACATAAACACGCTCCGATACGGCGCAAACTTGTCGGAAAGCTCCTTCATGTCCTGCTCCGACATGTACTTCCACTTGCCCCCCTTGCTCTTCAGCTTCGCCACGTCCCGCCCCACAAAAGCCGCCATGCCTCGCTGCACACCCAGGTCGCCGAGCGAGAAGACGTCCATCCGCTTCAGCGCAAAGCACGCAAACATCTCGACCGACCACCGCCCCAGCCCGCGCACCGCCGTCAGCTTCTCCAGCACCTCCTCGTAGGGCGCCGACGCCAGCATGTCGGCCGTGAGCTCGCCCGCCGAGAACTTTTCGGCGAGGCCCTGGACGTACTCGGCCTTTCGCTGAGAGAGGCCGGCGGTCCGTAGCTTTTCGATGGGGCATGCCGCGACTTCGGACGGATGCGGGAACCGCGCCGTGGTTGGGTCGGCGCCCTCCGCGTAAAAGAGGGCCTTGAACTTGGCCTTGATGGATTTGGCGGCTGCTCCCGAGACTTGCTGCGAGATGATGCCGCTGACGAGGCTCTCGAACGGGTCGATTGTCTCCGCCAGTCCTTCGGGGGAGAATACCCTGCAGTGATGCTTGTCTACTAGGGGCTTCATGCGCTTGTCCACCTTGACAAGGTGCGCGCATGCTTCTTCAAGAATATTGGCCGTGGTTGTCTTGATGCCCTTCACTTTGGACGGAGACACAGAGTCGATCGGTTTCGACTCGACAAGTCGCGATGTCTCTGGTGACAGTAAAGGGGCGTTGGTAGATCTTGGGTCGGCAAGCCGGTTCACAGCCGCATGTCTAGGCTTCTTGGCCTTTGTCCCCGCGGCCATCAGCCCCGCGGCCCTCGGAGTGGGCGTCCCTGGAGGTGCAGCTGTAACGGATGAGCCATTGGGTACGTATGGCTTCCTTTTCGGGGTAGCAGGTTGGTGTTCTTGTGCGCTGCCGCCTGCCGAAGCCTTTCTCTTCCTGTTCTTCGTTTCCGGTCGAGTTTGTGACACTGACGGCGTACTTAGCTGTGGGCCATCGGATTGAGTAACGGCACTTAGCCTTGCCGAGCGACGGGTGGCCATTCCAGATGTCGAGATGAATAGGCGAACCTTTTTGGAAATACGATGCCAAGGAATAGAGTTTGAGCAGACTTTATGTCCTGTGAAGCTGCCGTACAAGGCGGTAGAGGGCCGCTGTGAAGCGTGTCTCAAAGACGGGACAGAGGTGCTAAGATCTTGCGCTTTCCGACGAAGCAAGTTAATCCCAAATCGCATTCCAATTCCGTTTTCCAGTACAGGATGTATGCTTTGATGGGATTTCAATTAGGAAACGCCATCTAGTTTGTATTCGTGGAGCATTTGTACATGTTGTGTAGGGATGAAAAAAGAATTTCGCATGCTATTCACGGATGGCCCCGCCCACTTGTACCACTTTTCGCCACGCCCTTTATCTGTCATCATGGCCAGCGCGGAAGCCCCTGCTGGCATGGAGTTGGCTTCCATTACGAAGCATCGTATAACACCGACACCAGACATTAAGTCGAAATGCTCGTACTTTTTTTCTTTACGGAATACGCACCGCAAATAGTGCTTTCGTCAATAAATTGCAAGGAAATGGCAGAATTATTTCATGTATTCAAGACCTAGAATTTCAAGGTTGCAGAAGACGCTGTCAGCCCAATGGGCTTGAATTACGTTGGAGCTGCGAAGCATACCGTTCTCTGATTATTCTGATACGTGTGACTTTGAAACGTACAATTTTTGGAAGCTGGTAAACCCCGTAAATGACAATCTCAGATCCCATTGGGAAAATCTAACTAGAAATTTGCCGCCATCTTAAACGTTACGCTTGTGATTTATTATCGCCTCCTGTTTCGGGAAACGGAATCGCTGACTTAGTACCAAAACGTGTCTCTGTAACGTCGCGAACGCAACTTGTGTTCGATTATCTACAAGTACGCCCCAACGTGGCTCACCGTTCCCAAAGTCGAACCCCCCGACGTCGATTTTTCTTGATAAATACTCGATTCTCGAGACACACAGTTGTCGTTTGCCAATCCATTCATTTTCTTGCCAGGTTGGCAGCATCGTATTGTGGCTCATGTAACAGAACTGGGAGAAGTGTATAACTACCTAAATGGGATGTCGGGAGGTGACGCTGCCGTGTGTAGAGTTTGTTCCCCGGAAAATGCGTAAGTATAGATCCTTTCTTTCATTTTCATTTCAATTAGTTTGAAGCTCTATTCGGGCTGTAGTGGCAGGGTTGTCTTCGGCCGACGAGTTATTATCAAGCTGACCTAAATCACGGTCGGAGTCGGCAGGAACATCATCGACAACTATCATGTCGCTGTCAAGATCTTCCTCCGACATCCTGGGACGCGATAAATCGCATTTGAGGCCCGATTTCTTCACACATCCTCTGTCCCTGAACATACGAGCGGCAGTAGTTAATCTAGTGCCACAGCAATCAGAGCTGTGTCCTCCACTTCTTGTATCAGTCCCCTTATCTGTCCGTCTGGTGACCGCTATGCTATATCTTTGGCTGAAAGCGGCTAACCAGCAAGGAAGGTCGCAGAGCAGGCCAACAGTATGATCGCAGTATGTGGGAGGAACTTGACCCACACCCAAGGTGTGCTCCGCCTCGCGGTTGGCAATGCCTCTTGCCTTGGGAACAGAACCGCGGTTCGCCAATTTTCAACAGATCATCACTCGGATCATAAGCTGCTGGGCCACCTGATTATCATCTGAGTAAGAGACGGTTTGACGTAGAATGCTTTCCTAGAATAACCAAGATGAGAAGTGTCCGGTTGAGCAAACTTTGCAACGCAACTGTATCTACTAAACGCCTCGATCATCCGAGGTCCTGCATTACTATCTTCCCAGGCTC
>Ga0247774_1000169_pt1 | contig 30630 bp, 22 predicted proteins | sample UWRJL001104B6_FD_179933 | JGI IMG/M metagenome (GOLD analysis project Ga0247774, IMG submission 179933) | Plant litter microbial communities from Arlington Agricultural Research Station in Wisconsin, United States - UWRJ-L001-104B-6 | ecosystem: Environmental > Terrestrial > Plant litter >...
CCCTGGGGTTCTCTGCCTAGCTGTTTTAAATCTTGTAGATCCATTCTTCGGTGACGCTGACGTTTCCGAGAACCGCGTTGCTTCCTTATCATGCGCCGGTAGAGTTAATGCATATCAAGGTTGGCAACAACCGAGTGACCAGTTGTAATTCGCAGTTTGTTCAGTCTAAGCGGTATCGGAATTACAGCCCGGCCGTGTCAGACTATGGTAGTGGCTAACTGGAGGCCGGGGTTTTTTTTTTCGGTGTTGGTCGTATCCTTCGCTTTGTTCATCACCGGTTTACCCTCATCGCCTCCTCCCTTACCGCTAGGGACTTTGGCCTGGCGCATCGAAATCTTCTGAAATTTCCCGCCGCAACGCTCGGAGATAATGCCGCCAATCTCATCGAAAAAAAAACATAGAAGAGACGCCGAGTCCGTACTTTGTCCGAAAGTACGGGTGAGCGGCCGTGTAGTACGGGTCAGCTATTCGCGTTTGAGGTCGCCAAATCAGGTTGCCCTCACCCTTGGGCAGGCCTTCCTTAGAGCAGGCAGATTTCTTCAGCTTGATTGATCGTTTCGAAGTCAAAAAAAACATCCTTTATAACCCGAAGCAATTGGGAGATCAGCACCCTATTCGAAGGTATATCCATAGCCCCAACGCCATTCCAGGGCGTCTGGCTTGAAGCAAGGGATTTGCCTTGCACGTCCATTTCTAAGCCGTTAGCTCCTGCACCTGTGGTTGAGCAGCAGGGTTCACACGAACCCAAGCAGTCTCAGAATCCAGGGGTGACAGCTGCAGACAGCTGTTATAAGAACACGTAGATCTACATGCGACGCTTGCCCTAACGCAGCGATGGTGCAGGAAAAGGCCAATCAAACAAAATGCTGATGCTAAACGGGGCAAGAGGCATCGATTCGGTAGTAGGTGTCTTGGGAGGCTAGCCCCTTACACCCAAGCGACCACCAACAAAAAGTCGCAGCACTCTGCACACCAACCAACTTGTATTTTTGCGAGGGAAACGACATTCTCACGAACATGGCTATGCTCATGGAAGAAAGAGAAAAACAATCGGCGGACGCTAAGCGACAGCCGCGGACAATTTCTTGGACGTCTTGGCATCTCGAAAGGTCATCAGCTGACGGGCTTCACAGAAACTCGCCGACAGCAAATCCGACAGCCAATACCACTTGGCCGCGCGCACAAGCGCCATCCCGCATATGTCCGGAAATGTTAGGCTTGCTTTGCCCGCCAGCCACAAGGCGCCTTTCATGGTTGGTGTCGAAGCCCAGGGCGCGGTTCTGGTATCCGCGCTATCCCGTCGATGTGCGCTAATTCAGGCCGCCTCTCACTTCACAGCTGCGACGAATGCCTATCAGATATAACTGCGCCTTCTCCAATTTTAGGTGCCAAGACGCAGTGCCCGGTCGAAGCTGTTCCCGAGAGGAGTCCCGGAGATTCGGAAACTCTTGTCTTTCATCTAGCCAAGATAGTACCTGGACTGGTATCAACATTACCGTGCCACCATTGCGCCTCCTTGAATCGGGGCTCCCAGGAGGAGAGGGCTGTGGGCCCAGAGCAAATCGGCACCTCAATCAGAGCTATAACATGACGCCAACCACCTGTAGGACTATAAGAGGCATCGTTCAAGTTGGGCCTGGTCGTTCCTTAGTTGCATAACTATTGCTTTTCTCACAATCGAAAGAATTGCTTCAAGGCAAACACATACATCTTACGTTATGGATCCATCCAACCAAATCATCAGCAAGATGCTGCTCGCAAAAGCATCCCTCTTCGAGAACACACCCCCAATACATCAGGGAGCACTGTCGAAAGTATCCGCAGGGACTCTATCTTTAGCCGTTATTCTACTTCTCGCAATCGTCATCAAACTTCTTGCCGTCTTTGTTTTCCACCCACTACGGAAAATACCTGGACCTAGGATAGCAGCCCTCACCCACTTGTATCAAGTTTACCATTTCACAATTCGCCAGGACTGGGATTACACTCTTAGACGCCTGCACGAGCAATATGGTAGGCTAGAAAATCAGAAATTAGCGCATAGAAAGCCACGATGTTGAAACAAAAACTAACCTTCAATCCGAATTCAGGCCCAGTCGTTCGCATCGGCCGCAACGAAGTCCACATCCGCGACACCGAGTTTATGTACAAGTATACCACACGTCGGGACGTAGCCAAGTGCGATTTCTTTTACCAGGCTCTCGAAGGCACCGTTGCGGCTTGCACTGATGTCAAAGAGGGCATGAAGCGTCGCGCCGAAGCCATGCCTGCCTTCACTGGCAAGCATTTGCAACAATTCTCGAGTTCACGCCTCGAGAATATCTTAGACGAACTGTGCACTCGGCTCGAGGCCGATTCTTCCAGCGCGAAAGGCGGTATTATTAACGCCTCACATCTCTTGTGGGCATTTGCAAATGATGTAACCAGCTCTTTCCTGTTTGGGAAGTCCCTCAACTGGCTCCAGGACCCGGACTTAAACGCCAGACATGAGAGCCGAGGCTTTGAGGCTTTCCGCTACACACCTCTCCTTGGCTTCCCGTGGTTCAGGAGGGTGACACTTTCCATCCTGCAGTCGCCACTTGCGCAAGCTTGGGCTCCCGGTGCCGAGACCCTGGGTGTAAGTGTTTACTGTACTTCTGCATATTTATCCTCCATGTAAAGCGAAGCTAACGACAAACACGTGGCAAACAGATCAGCACGAGGTTCTTGCGTGAATCAAGATCGCGCTCCCATGTGAACAAGCATGATGCCGGCGCGGCCGCATTCTTTAGTGGCAACTTTTACAACGCAGAGAGGGACTGCTGGGAGTTTCAACTTACGGGAGGGGAAGGCTTTACAACCGAGATTAGCAAGCTTCTCCATTTTCTCCTTGTCCACCCAGAATGCATGCAAAAGGTCATGGAAGAGATTGGGTCGCTTCAAAAAGACGGCGATATTATGCCATGGAAAAAACCCGAAGTTCCGAAGCTGAAGTACCTGGTACGTTTTGACCGTTTTCTCCATAGAGGCCTTGCAAAAAACTGACCAGGCACAAGAATGCATGCATTAAAGAGGGTATTAGGATGAGGATTCCCTCGTACATCCGCATTTCTAGAAAGTGCACCGGGCCCGTCACGTATGGCCATGTGGTGATTCCTCCCAACACGAGCATCTGCATGGCCATCACGCTGCTGGCAAACGACAATCTCCGCTTTGGTCAGCCTGACAAGTTCATCCCCGAGAGATGGCTTGGTGATTCTATTGAGGCTCAGGAAGCGAGAGCCCGCTACCCTTCATTTGGGTTCGGACCCCGAACCTGCATGGGTCGAGAGTGCGTCTCAGCTGTTCTTGATATCAACTCTCGATAGATGCAGATACTGACATTTCTTCAAACATAGGCTAGTATATCAAGCAATTTCCAAGACTATCGTGTGTCTACTCTACAACTTTGACCTCGGCCTTGCGCCGGAGTATGATGGTGCCTCAGCAACTTCAAAATTGGTGCTGAATTCCTTCCCACCACGGAGTGATCCGACTTTGAAGTTGACTGTGCGGCGGCGAGAAAAAACTTTCGTATTTTAGGTAATTGGATGGTTTACAAAGTGAATTTTGGTGGAGATAATGTTGTTCTAGTTTAAAAAGTCCTCATGACATATTACCGGCAATAAAATGGGTTTTCAGGCGAACGCTTATAAGTTATTTTCTAGTTGCTATCGTGTTTTCTTGGCTTTGTTTTAGCTGATTCTTGTTCCCCAATCTTCAATAGCTAGACGAGCAGGTATTATCAAATCTTTGAGCCATTTCGTCCGGGACCACACGCTCACCAAATTGCGACTTGAATCTGCCAGTTAGTCGTCGACCTCGACACAGATTTACAAGTCACTTCTCCCCGGGTCCACTCTGGCCAAGCAATCCCTACATTTTTCTATTAGAGTCCCAACATCTCCATCTTATATTTTATGCAAGGCAATCAATGTGGTCAACAATACTGCAGAAATTGGTAACGAGTCGCCGTCCCTTGCGCGGAAAGTCTGCATTGTGTGCACACTGTACTGGTCCTAGTTCTTTCCTTAGCAGCAGTCGATGGGCCAATCCAAAGGAAAGAGGCAAGCGCATACCTACCTAGTAGTTTCCGAGCTCTGTCGCACGGTGAAGTCCGAGACCCACCCCAGTAGTCTTCAAACATGGAATGCCCATCAGTTCTTCTGGACCTGCAGTTTTCCATTACTCTGCCGATTCGTACAGAACCGTCGAACACAACACGATCGATCCTTGTCCGCAAAATATCAAGGCTGAGCCGGTTAGTGTCCAAGCCACCTTTCAAAACTCAGCGTCTTTCTTTTGAGTCCTCTACTGGCTATTCTTCTAAGTGTCTATCTCTCGCGTCAGCTGACAGCCCAACGTTGTGGATTTTCGCCAGTCCAGCACGACAGCGACTCGAAGGATTGTCTCTCACGCATCCACTGGCCCGGGAACGCGCCCAACGATCTACGCTCGGCCGCAAACATGGTAAATATCGAGGCAAATTTCAAGTCAGAGTTCAAGTCGGAGGATGCGGGCTTCGATTGGCGTACCCTTCCAAGCTATGTAAGTTGCCGAACGGTTTTGTCACTTGCTAGACTTGCTAGGCAGGTCTCGGCACATTGGATTGGCATGATCCTCAAACTAACCATGTATTTGAAAGAATAAAACGGAACTGAGGCCCGCCAAGCTAGAGACGAAGCCAGAAGTAAAGGAGGCGCTCGGCGTATATACGAAGTCTGGCAAGAAGACTCGCAAGCGATTTGGCTGGGGTCATGCCAGCCGCCGGCGTAACCGCGAACGACGCCTCGCTCAGAGGCAGACGCAAAGGAATGATTGGGACAAAGGTTTCCTTGACACTGTTCTCACAAACCTGCCTGGTTTTTCCAACAAGGAGGCCCGAAAGGAGCTGCTGCGACTAAGTCGAGATAGTACTATTGGTCGCCTTGAGTTCACCCAGCTGCTCGGTTCCATCCTCGACCACCAGAATGATGGCCCCGCGATGCTGCACATTGAGCAATGGAAAAAGAAGGTTGTATCGAAGAAAAAAGACCTGTCAACCCACGTCAAGGACGAAGGGACCTACTCTGCTGGTAGTGTTCAGAAAAGCAACACGAGTGCTGGTGCTCCCGTGCTGCCGGCTGGTGGCCAGTCAGATTGAGACATTTGATCGACCCAACGACGACTCTCGTTCAACTGTCCGTATCACGAATCTTTGGATTGTCACGAACTTTCTTAGAGTTTGGGATCAATGCACCCGTGGAAAGCATCACCCTCACGAACTCTGACATTTTGTGACACTACTTGATGAAGAGATTAGTTACGGATTATTCAGTTCCTGCCAAAGCTGGATGGATACTGAAAGTAGTGGTAAATTGTGGTAATAAATTAGCTCTGATGTGGCTCTATGGTCGCTAGCCAGAATGAAATCGAAAGGAAGACAGCTATCCCAAAAAATTGAGCATTTCTTGGTGGCAAGTCTAAGAGTCGGACGCAACTAGGAAGACCAAGCACCAGGTACTATGGTATTTCACTAGCTAGCTGGAAGAACGGAATTATAATAATAATGAAACGCCTACCTGGCATGAAGCCCGTTTTGTTCTCTAAGAGTAGTCTCGCGTGCGGGGGAAGATCCTCCTGGGAACTTTCGGATTATAAACATCCCTTTCAAATTCAAATTGGCGGGCTATACCATTCTACACCGTTCCCAGAATATACGGTAACCGACAAACGGCAGTAGATTTTTTTTGAATGACATGTCGAATGCATCAATATATTCAATCAGCTTCGTCCAGGTTCTGCTGCGTGTGCTTGACTGATATGGCCTCAACTTGAAGTGCCATCGGCCAACGACCAGTTGTCCCCTGCCCCCCATAGCTGCTGTCCAGAGCGGGGATATGCATGCGCTTGTACCAATATGGTAGGAAATGAGGAGACTTTGATGCTTGGCTGGGTGACCATATGTGTGACACAGCCCGTCTCATCAGCATGGCGAGCTGGCGAGCGAGTGATTGCATTTTCGGCTATTTCCATGCCCCGCATGCAACCGCGCTACAACCTCGGCCACCTTCGTCCTGAACGTCGCTGCAAGTCGAGGTTGGCTCGCTAAACAGATGGGGTGTCGGTGTGGGTGGTGGTCATGAAAATGCCGGTTTTTTGCGGGCTGGATGGAATGAACGGCGTCTGGACGTTCTCGCTCAAGTTGAGTGACTGATTGTCGCGGTGCATCTCCGCAAATATAAAGCATTTCGACAGTCCAGTAAAAGACTTCCGGTGGGTTCTTACCCAAGGTTCCATAGCCATCAGATTCCAAATCGAAAGCACCTTCACCGACAATTTACTCACCGAATCCGTCGCAACCGCAGCCATGTCCCAGACCGTTACGGACACGACCGCCGGCCGAGAGGAGGTCAACTACACCGTCGCCGAGCTCCGCGAAATGCAGGCGGTCGGCCGGCCCCTGCCCGACATCCCGGTCTGGGAAACGTACCGCGTCAGCTCCAAGGTCGTCGACGCGGCGCCTCCCCCGAAGCCAGCGCCGAAGCGCACGTTGTGGGACAGGCTCAAGGACATGTTCAAAGGCCCTGCCGTCCGAGCCGGGGAGAAGCTGAGCGGCTTCGAGGGCAAGTACTACTCGGTCGACTCCAGCGGTCGAACTATCGAGACAACGGTAGCGCGCACGGGGGCAAAGTCTGAGAATTAGGCTCGGACACCTATTTTGCCAGGTAAGTTCATGGCGGCACGGCGCTGGAGCACCGCATAGGTTCGAAAGTGTTGATTTCGTATTAAAAGGCCGAGAGCGCCAGTAATTTTGGGAGTTCCTGGCGTATTGGCGCGTTTTGGCCCAGAGAGCTGGCAGCTTTGGAGGTAGACCCACGCGAGGTGGGAAGTTAATATATGAGTCAGTTATTGGCAGCAGTGGACAAATCCCGAGAATGCAGTCAACACCAGCTGGGCGGGGCAAGCATAATGGCGCGACTCCTGGACTCTTGGTTTCATGTCACTCATTTCCAATCTGAAGATAATATTGGCGTTTTATTAACCTAATATACTCCTACCATATACCACTGACGTCAGTTTTCACTTCCGGTACTCTTCGGTGCTGGAGTTACCCGACGACGGTTTCTGCCGTAAAGGGACTGCAGCTTCATCCCCTTGGAAACTGCGAAGACGGTAGGTCGTGTCTAGAAGCTGACGAAATAAGGGAAAAAGGTGAAATAAATAGAGCAGATTGAAAGGCAACCTCGAATATCAAATATAGATGGGGCAAAAGTAAGAAATATGGTTGAAGGATGGAAGGAAAGGGGTGAAAGGCGGGCAACTCTCTTCTGTACCTGCTCCGCTTCGGAATGGGCATCGAGATAACTACATCGTGGTCCCGGAAAAAGCGCCCGTGGGCTGTGGGATTTATAGAATCAGAAGACAAAAAAGCGTATATATCTTTTACACCATGGTATCTATGTGTAGAAATCTATGGGCACGCTTTTCTTCAAGAAGCATAGTGCGCTATTGTCTATTCGCGAGACATGGGTTTAGTCCGTGTGCATTGTGATCGTGATGATGGAGGTCATGAGGACGAAAAGTGGGATCAACGAAGCTTGAAGTAGCAATACGCCAGTTATGCATTTTGATTAGCGTTGAGGAGTTTAAGATTTGAGACTACCGCTTTAGGATAGGCAACTGGCATAGCCGATCCCTCTTTCCTGTCCCATTTTTTTATACCCTGGCCGCGGGTCACATGTAATTAGAAACATAAAAAAAACCTTTGAATAAGAGAAAGAAAGACTTGGAAATTTAGCATTGTCGGCGTCCATGCGTTTGGTGTCTCGAAGGCTCGGTGTTGCCAACAAATATGTCGATCACCCATGGAATACAGTCTTACACGTGGTCATGTAACAGTGCAAGCGACGCTTATTTTATTTGTCTTTAGGACCGAAGCAATTAAAGAAAGTGTTTGTATTCGCTGCGATCACTTTGATGCGCTCCATCCTCAGGCAACACAAAATGCCTACCCAGCCAGCCGCCTCTTATTCCGATCAGACTGCAGTAGGATATGTTAAAGACCATCCCACAATTCATCCCCTATAGCACAGAAGGCTGGCCACCCCGGCGCGGCTAGGCAGGGACGCAAATTCCGATGCAATCCGAGCCGCCTCGCCTCGGGTCGCAATTGTCGTCCGGTTTGTCGACACAGATGAAGCCCCGAGTACAGGGGATGGCGGCAATGCCGCCACAGGGCTCGGGGTAGGCACACATGCCGATGCAGTCCGCGTCAACGAGCTGTGGGTTGCAGGTGTCGTCTGGGTCATCGACGCAGATCAGACCACGGGGGCAGGCGATGCTGGCGATGCCCCCGCAAGGCTGACCGCAGGCGCCATCGTCGGAACGGCAAACAATTTGGCGGCGATTCCTGAGGCGCTGCACGTCCGACTCGACTGCCGGGATGCAGGCCGAGGAGGCCACGAGGCCGAGGAGAATGAAAGAGAGCTTGGAGAACATTGGGAACGAGGAGGTGGGCGTGGTTGCGGATCGAATGCAATGAGCTGAACGAGATGGAATGAGGTCGTGGCTTTCGTCGGCACCGTTGCCTCAGTTTAGGGAAGATAAGCGTGCTAATGTTTCCTTGAGGGATTATTGAACGTTGCTCTTTGCGGACCAACAACTACTCCAGGCAAGAGGACAGGCAAGTCGTTTTATACTTGAATGCTATGGGCGGTGATAGCTACTCGACCACTTTCTCTAAAATAGACGTGACAGGAAAGGGGGGAAATGTGGGCCCCTTTTTGCCGAGGCCCTTACCGAAATTTACCTGGAAAACACTTGAACCTAATTGCTCAGATTCATTGGACTGCTCGTAAGTATAAGTTTCCGCCGAAATTCATATATCCGCCTCGCAAACTCCCTCGCAAACTCTTGGTCACAATTTCTGTTTGGCGCTCAGCGTATTCGCCGTAGATCATGTTTTCCTCAGAAAAACCCTGGCTCTTGCCGAAGGCCCTGATATGAACATCTTTGCTCCCCAATTGGCCCAAAGCAAATCGTTTGAGTAAGAGAAATTCTCAGCCCTGGGGAAATCAGGGGAACGTGGCCATTCAGCTCTGCAGCTCCTCCAAACGGTGGTCAGCCCAGTTTGTGGTGGAGGTTGCACCGAGATCAGCCGCTTACTAACCGAAAAAACGGCGGTGAGTTCTGTGGGCTTACATCTCCGAGGAGTTTAACATACGTTTCATTTAACGATTTAGACCATCGAGAGCAGAATATAGAAACTGTTGAAATCGACGACTTGTGATTGTGCAGTCCTTCATTGATTTGCCTGCCATATTATGTTACCACCGGGCACCAGCCCAAGGCAACCAGACTAGGCAGTTCACCCATTCAGTTAGCTTCAGCACTCTCGTCCGGCCGATGAAGCAGATGTATATCCCAACCCTTGGGTACTTTGCCCGCTGTTTTTGTGTAGCTGACTTGCGTCTAGTCCTTAGCTCCGAATATCCCTGTAAAGGATTTCTATTGGCTCTGTAGCCAGGCATTGCTAGGCTGTAGTCCCATCTACTGCACACACGGCATCTCTCACGCTTGAGTCTTCCCAGGTCCTCCGGTAATTGGTAGCACCTAATAGGAAGTGGCACACCTTCACGTTTGGATAGGTCAGCAAATGATCGCGGATTGGCGGAGGCAGTTCAAGCGTGGGGAGAGTGTTAAGTGAAACCCTTACCATTAACTCGGAGGCATCTTGAGAAAATATTCCAATCACACGGCGTATTTTGCATTTGAGAAGCAAGCAAATATTTTTACAACAACAGAGACAAATCGTTACAGAGGTGGGGAGTTGTCTCGATCCATTTCCTTAAGTTGACGGAACTACCAAACGACTTCCCCCGGCCATATCATTTGATAAAACACGGCAGGCGCTGCAGCGACCATGTTCATCAGCCACTCTTAACAGCCCAGGCTGTAAAATTAGAATAAACGGTTATTCGCCCAGATTCCTAATCCTTGAGGCACCAAAATCTCGGCGGAGACGCAACACTGTCCCACAATCAATGGCTCAGAATATAAATGGAAACAAGTCCAATCGTAGGACAAGATAGCAAGGTTTCGTGAAATTTGAAGTTGGCGGTCCGGAATTTGGAGGCCTGATGGAGACCAAAGTGGGGTTTCAGATGAAAATTCGTTTCAGGTCGGGGAGATGAACGCTTAGGTGGCTAACGCGCCGGTCCACACAACCCGGCGGCCCCTTTTAACTTTTAAGGCCAGTCAGAGAGAGTTCACTATTTAAACCACCATTGTTCCGTATCAACTATAGTCTTTCTTGGAATGCGGTATGAAACCTCAAATCGTTCGTAAATTTACCCTAAAACTACCTGCACATTCTGTTCTTCCATATTTTACTGAACATTCCCATATCGTTGTTGCCTCGGACAACTTGGGGGGAAAGAACGTTGCAGATAATTTGGGGGAGCACACGTAAATATAGTGTCTGGTCTTCTGGGGTGCTTGACGGCATTTATTGTGCCAGAAAAGCGACAGTTTATAAACATGAAAGACGCCGTCACGCAAACCGAGCGAGAGTGCGGCCTGCCACTACATCTGGTGGATCTATATCACGATCATTCCGGAGTGGAGCACCATGGCTACAGATGATTCACGGATCGCGAGCCGTCGCCCTCACTCTCGGGATTGTCAGGGGAAAGCGAGATGAAGACGACTGGCGAACCATGTATTCCGCACCATCCAGCCCCATTGTCGCTGAAGATAAGCTGGAGGTTCCACGGCCGTGTCAGTCTTGGCAGAAAACCATGGAAAACCTACCACGATTGTGGACAGTCCACTTGTCGGACCGGGCAGCCACATTGGGACACTCCAGGCTCCAGTCCTTATGGGTGCTCCAAAGGACAATATTTTCTTTACAAACAAAAGGTCGACCAACACTTTAACTTAGAAAGACAGCTCAAACCCTCCATGAGAGCCTGTGTTTACGGCTCCGATGTCCACATCCGCAATTGTTGTCGGGAATGGTTCGCCGAAGCAGTTGGACGAACTGGAACAGACACGGGCCACCTCCGGATCGACGGGTCCTCCTGACCAGGCTGGCCAGTTAGGCCCTCCAAGCAATCCGACACCATTGGTGTTCGGAAAATCCGCGAGTCCATCTACCTTTCCTTTCACCTTACTCGAGATTTGCATCTTTTGGGGTCTTTGGGAACTCCATATTCCGGCTCGGACAAAAAAGACGAAACAGCAGAAAACGATCCAATCGAGTAATTAGCTTCGCCACTGGAGTTGTTGCTCCAGAGAAGGGGAAAAAATACCAGGCAGGTATCAGTTTGCACACGGCAAAAAGTCACCTGGAAAACAAGCCGATGCCATCAGGACTGAGAATGGTGATATTTATCGAGGGATGAAGCTCCCATTCAAGCAGGGGTTTGTAAAGGTGAAACTTCCTTGCCCTTAGGCTCCATGTGCGTTTATTGAGACATTGTCGAAGGGTTACTGTCACCATGAAAAGGCTAAGACGCAAAGAGTAGAAGACATATGTTGTCGTTATTTGGCAGAATGGTGTTTTTCGTGTACCCGTGCTGGCTTGTTCCAAATTGATCAAGAGTTGGTGAACTTGGGGTCAGCTCCGCACGTTAGCGTTCAAACGGTATGAAGTACCCGCCGCCAGAGGTGGCCGCCGTAATGACTACAGAGAGACGCAGCCCGCGCCGCTATCGCGAGGCAAATAGGAATGTCCACGGGAACTTGAGGCCAATATTGCTAGACTGTTGGCGATGTGTGGAGCGGTCTGATCAAATACACACGCACATGGATTCTATTAACAAAAAACAAGAGAGCTGCTTTACATTATTCTTCCTGCCTCAGCTCCTCCCTGATATAGTCAGCAAAGCCCATGATGCAGTCTCTAGTGGAACATGGGGCGACTCACAATGCGTGACGAGCAAGGCACTAAGGCTGGCGATATGCGCTGTGACGATATTTGGTATGCATGTAATTAGGTGATCGTATCGTGTATGTTCTCCTTTCGTAGATTTACCTGACTGGAGCAGGTGAGCCAGTAGTGAAAGTGTAAACTCACCCAGCGGAGCTGGATTGTTGCCTTGCGCAATGGCGCTCCAATTGAGAAGAGCAACTGCTACGGGCTGCCGCCCATGCTCCGCTTACTGTCAGAAATGCCGCTCTAGAGACGGCTGAAGTCAATGGAAATGATCAAAAACTTCAAGAATTGAGGTCTTCAATTGTCGTCGTCTTGTAATTCTGTCTCTCTCTAAAAATGTCTGCAAATTCGTCTTGTTGTCGACAGTCGTCTGATTAGTCAGACCGATGATGCCTGAGGCATAAGTTTCTGACACTTACTTCGCGAGAGATTCAATTGGCGGTAGAGCTCGAAAGCCTAGTGACAGTTACGTGAATAATAGGTCTCGCCCCTCTGCCCTGCACTCCGGCCGTCTTGAAGAAGAATCAGTTGCATGCTGATGCGCTCAACCTGGCTAGTCAAGGATAGCGGATCGGGCCACACTTATTGGTCGACGCAGGTCGTATGGCCCAGGTACATTTGTCGGAAAGATTTCTGCTTGGTGCACACTTCAAATACGGTTCGCTAGTGTGGATGTTCAGCTTCTTTCCGTCCAACCACAATGACAGAGCTTTGCATTAGCGGCGCGGCCCCGCCCGTCCAGTCGTACACCAGCAAGGTAGTGCCGAGCCCTGACCATTCAGCTTGATCGGCGGGGCGATTAACCCAGCCAGCGCCTTACGGCCATCCCGCGATTTCTCCAAAGAGAGGTGGCAAGCATGCCTTGCGTTCTGGGACGTCGAGTTGGCTGCAATTCCGTTGGGTTCTATTGGAAAAGGCCGGCAAGCGGCTTCGTATTGTCACGATGCGGCCAAGCCGAGACGTGCCATTAATTATTGAGGCAAGCTTGAGCGGGTTGCGATTGTTGGTGGGGTTAATCGACTCGAAATACGAGCGATAAGGCAGATGAAGGAGCAAGGATGAACCCGCAGCATATAAGTATGGAGACAATATCCCCAGTCCGGTTGTCTTCCGGCTCTCGACAGTTATACTTCACTAGTCCAGCTAGCTTCGGTGGCTCTTCCATTGCATTCACTTTGCCTTTCAAAGCACATACCCCATATCTGAGGACCGAAGGACTCCCATCCCCAGAAATCATGGATAAACCAGCTGTTCCCATCGGCATGCGCTTCGGCGCTGAAATCGAGTGTTTCATCAAGCTACCCGACGGTATCAAGCTCCGCGAAATAAAAGATGGCCACAGAATGAAATTTCCCGGAGAGAAAGGGCAGGAGCTTTTTGCATCCAGCAGTCTGAGCGTCGCGTATTGGCTGCTTGCCAAATATGAGACCTGGGCTAATGGGAAGCAAGTTTTCGGCATCGCGGTGAACCCTACGGATTTCTGGCTCAAAAGCGAGGCGAAATCGTTGAATAAAGATCAGGAGAATGAAAAATATGCGAAGAGGAAGGACTGTTGGGGAATTGAGCTTGATGGCAGCCTCGACTCTACAGTTGAAACTCTTTATAAGAGGGAGATTTGTAAGTACGCCGCCGTCAAAATCTCCTCTCTCGCGACAGAGTGAGAAAGCAATGTACTGGAAACTACGTGAGAGCTAATTAGAGAATCAACAATTGCAACATAGTTCCGTTCGAATTTGTCTCGTCTCCGATTCCCGTCATCTTTTCTACAGGCTTGGACCCATTCCAACCTGCCCAGAATGCCCTCTCAACGTTTTTCCAGTTCTTTGCCGACGAGGGCATCACCGTGTACTCTCGCAGCTCCTCGTCCATGCACATCCATCTTACACCTCTGTTCGACGACGGAGGAGTCGATTGGACTTTTGAAACAATCAAGTCTATCGGTCTGTGCTCGGCCTGGTTCGAATCCGCTCTCCGCCACGTCCTCCCGAAATCTCGGCGGAAGAACCTATTCTGCATCGAGTACTACAACAATGTCAGCTGGCTGAAGGAGGATGCTAATTGGCCACGGCCTGAATCGTCGTCCGGACTACCTATCATGACTGGGCTCATAGACCACATGAGCGCGGCTTTACCTCGCCTGGATCGACTGCTCAAAAAGGATAACAGCATCGAAAACCTCTGCAAGCTGCTGCAGGCGGGTGGAGAAAACGACCGGTACGCAGCCTGGAACTTTTACAACATGTACAAAAACAAGAGGGGCGAAAAATTCGCCCCCATCAAGACTATCGAGTTCCGCCAGCCACCCGGTTGTGCCAGCGCCGCAGAGGCCCTTGACTGGATCAAGTACGCCGTTATTTTCAGCATGCAGGCGTGCAAATTCGGTGGTGAGCTCTTCCGGCTCATGATGGACGAATACCCCAACAACCCCACGCCAGTGAATCGCAAGACGGTCGAAAAGCTCTACGACTGCAGCGACCAGGGCCTGCAGGAATTCCTAGCGCGCGAGGACGAAGCGGGCAAAAGCCCGGCAAGGCGGGTCAAATTCAACGTCGCCGGCCTGATTTTGAGGCAGACCGAGTTCAGGTTCGTCCTCGAACTTGAGAAACGGAAGTTGGAGGCTCCCTCGCCAGCACATGGTCCCGGTCTCCCGGTACCGCCTACGGACCAAATTCCTCCGGCCCCGGAGATGACGTGGGTCGCCCAAAGGGAACTAGAGCAGGTGCTTCGAGATTATGAGGAAGAAGAGAGGAAGAAGGCTAGTCATATGGAGAAACTCAAGCGAGAATGGGCAGACCAAACCCTGGCAGCGGAAGACGCTGCGATTCTCGAGGCTATTAAGAAGACGTGGTTTGGCACGGATTGAACCTGCAGTGGAATTAGTGCAACCGAGGAAGAGATGAGACAGAGAGGGAGGAGGATTTTGGTCGACAGTTTAATTTTCTGCTTAATTAGTGTCAGCGTTGATATTTAGCAGCCGAGAGTCGCAGGTTCGAGCTTTGTCGCGTCCGCATGCTATACTACTGACCCCATCTATGGACCTCCGCTCTGCCTCTTTTGTTCGGGCTAGCTCAGGCTACCTCAGTTTCGGCTCAGCTTCGGCCAGGCTCCTGGCACAACCGTGATTTAAGTTCCGCCACTAGTTAGTAGTTCATACTGCGAGGACAAAAAGTGTCCCAAAGAGCAATAGCCTGGAACTTAATCTAATCTGTGCCTGCCCCTTTTCAACTAGGAATTCCTTTGCCTTTTCGTTTATATAGTACTGTAGTGTCCACAATGAATAGAGAGCCATTTCTATCTCAATATAGTATACACCCACAGGACCGTGCGTTTTTACTCTAAATGTGTACCTGTCACAGAAGTCTACTGGCAATGTAAATTTAGAGAGGGGGGCTGGCAAAAGCTAGTTAACGATTCCCTCGATTCATTCAGCTCTGCTCAACTACGATGGTACGGCTATGCTCTTTCCTGTAATTTTGGCGTCTGAACGGACTCTCGTTAGCTGGGTACTAGTAATTCTTGAGGTAGCTAAGGCAGATACTGTGTTGAGCTCCTAGATGGGCCAGCACCTCTATTCTACGGCCCATAAGCTTCGTAGGGACCGGTTCTGACCCTGAGCCAGGAAATCTTTAATAGCAGAACTCAGGATAATACGCCTTGCTTCCACTTTATGTATCGCAGCTGCTTCCAATGCAAATACCAGCGGGCAAAGAGCCATATTCGCAAATGCTATTGCCAATAGCCCCTTTTACATTGTTAGTGAAACGCGGCGTAGTTGTGACGCCATTTAACCCATCATACCTCTATCTCATATTCCCTCTTCTCTTCTCTGTCATTGCTCCCATCCTGCCACCTTACACACTCGTATTAGCACGCTCAGTCTTCCACAGTATGAGTCTCCAGACTAATAAGAGTCGTCCAAAACGTTAAGGGCCAGATGATCTAATCTAGACAGCTCTATTAGATAGAATCTCTGAAGATAGTCCCATATCGATGCTAGTCCTACCTACAAAGAGCTCGCTCCAACATTGAAGCCACAGTAGACTAAGGCAATACGCGTATGGAATACACCATTTACAACCAACGCAAACTCACACTAGGATACTCTACTAAACAAATTACAGGTAGGAGAAGAAACTTTAAACTCTGACTTAATATAACTAGAGACCATAAAACATTTTTCTGAAACCGTAGGATGCTCGACCAAAACTAGGCAAGATAAAGTGCCAAATATGCCCACCTGTAGTACGATTACATTTCAGATTGATCCACGTAGTCGCATGAGAGGATAGGTTATCAGGGCAGATTGAAAGCGCCGACCGGAAGGATATTGCTGCGAACTTCCCGAAGAATGTTTACCTATATGTAGAATGATTTTCGCCAATTCTTCAGAGTACTACTTCGGTCATCGAAATACGGCGGTTCTTCCACTAAATAACAGCAGGCGGACATTACGGACCCGTGGTGAGTGTGGTCGGATATCACGGGACATCGGACAAAAACACACCAAACTAGCAAGAACCGTCGCGGCGAAGCTTCGGTATATCACAAGTTTCATCACCGAGTCTTTTACTCTACGTCGCTATCGGGTGCAGCTTCGCATAGAATAAGGTGTCGCTCTGGTGTGCAAACGAAAGTTGGATATCGAAGTCTTAGGGCCGGGCACCGGAGTCACAGGCATCTTTTGGCTACTTGCTTAGTTGCCGAGCTATTGCTTGCTTGTCTACCTATCAACAAGGCTTTTTTTTACGCCCTAGCCCTGGGTTGCTTTGGGCACGGGAGATGTATCTTCAACATGGCCGCCACTATCAGGTCCTACCAATGGCGCGGCCTGGCAGTTTTAATCCTATCGAATCATCCATACATGATGTTTGTATTCCAAAAAATTTAAACGCGCTAAAAGAAGTGTGGATCTCCAGTAGCTGTGGATAGCGAGAGCCGGTAGGCAATGAGGACTTGCCGAGGGCCGTCCATGAGAAACAGGAAAGTGCTTACGAGTTGTCGGGCTGGCCGGTTATATGCATGCCCACCACCCTCCGTGGCGTGGTAGAAGTATCAGTAGTCACAAGCCGCCTCACTACTTGAGCCGAATACCCCTATTCAAATTCAGGCTAAACCTACCAGCAATGGTCCAACATGGCCGCTCATTGGTAATGACATCACCTCCAAGCCCTCCTTAGACTTCTTTCCGGATAAGTGTTAGTTCACTCCGTTCTACCTGGTTAACATGCGGCCCTCCGTAGCGGAGGCCGGACGCTAGGCCCTCCCGCTTCTATTTGAAGCTAGCGTCGACTCTTATCTTCCGCAATCGATTCCGTCCATGATAGTTGAGCAGACCCAGCATATTTACTTTTCGGCTTCAACTGCTACCAAATTTCCAGATGATGACCCCGGCTCGTATCGAAGGCACCGACCGGTGGACTTTCAAGGACGATGCAGCACTGAAAAAATTCCTCTCGATTAACGAAGAGTGCCTCGGACGACCGAAAGGGCAAAATAAGACATGCAACTTCCGTCTCTCTCGAAATGCCGTTTATCGCATGCGAGAAAACCTGAAACTCATGCTCGACTCTGGGTTTCCCTCGCCCACCGCGGACGCTAGCTTGCAGAATGTCGCGCGAGATTGCATATGCGGACAATCACCAGGCCATGGTAACATCACACAAGGACTGGGCAACACGCGCGTGTCTGAAGAGCAGTGGGAATATCTTTACAAGGAGTGGAATCGATGGCTCTGGGTAGCATACCTGAAGGAAAATGGTGTGTGTTGGGTGCATGCTGAAAAGGCACCCCCAGTCCTGGCAGATCAGCGCGCTTGGAAGGCCGACCTCGAAGAACTGCGAAACCTTGTCCAAGGTGCCTCGGAGCCTCCATCAGGGCATTCGCCAGACTTGGACCAGAATATAAACCTGGATAGCGCGGAGCAAGCAGAGATGGGGAAGCAAGACCAGCAGCGAGGCCAGTTCATGAGAAAGCTCAAGAGGGCGGTGACGTTCCAGCCTGACTCGACCAAACCAAGTCCAGTCTCATCAGCAATTGGGTCCTTCAAGAGAAAGCTGATCCCGACGCCAAAACATCCTTCCGAGTCCCATCGCCCAAAATTAGAGAGACACAACGAGGTGCCAAAGGTGCCTCAATTCCCCCATACAGAGTCGCAGCAGATGTCGACTGCTGATGATGTGGCTAAAAGGGGGTCCCGATCAACCCCATCCGCCAAGACGCCGAAAGCTCCGGCGAACAGCCAAGACGACGATCTGCACTTCCAGATGTCTCAAAATAGAACCCCTCTCTCTGAATATGCCCACCGGCCGGCGTCGCCGTCCTCGCTCGGGCCCTTGACGCCAAGTGACGATGTATTTTCTCCGTCCGCGGGAGCTTACGCCACACCTCCGACCGACTACAAGCCCGGGTCGCCCAGGCCCTTCCTCAGACGGAGCGACGCCAGATCGAAGTCTAGGTTGGAGCAATCGTCTCCACCTCCGAGTCCCGCAGCTGATAAGGCAAACCGCCGTACAGGGACAGCTAGTCAAGGACAAAAAGCCACTCATGCTTACCAAACGCGTGGCGAGCGTCCAGGGCCACAAACACACAATAAATTTAAGGCTAACAATAATGAGGATAGCCCACTGGTGGTGGATGGCCAAAGCGACCAGTCAAGTAGAGGTGATGGTGACGAGAGGCGGGAAGAGCAATCGGATAACGATTACAATAGTATCGATGTCGACAAGCAAGACAACAAACAAAACGATATGCCTCTTGAAAGTATATCGGTCAATCAATCCAGCCGCCTTCACTCTCTTTCCGTCTCAGGGGGACTAACAGGTGCAAAAAATGGGTACCCGACACCATCTCGGACCCCATCTCCATCTCGTCATGATCCCGAACTTGCAGGCATGGAAGACAGGTTTTCAAACATTAAGCTTTCAGACCACGCGTTGAAATGGAACAACACATCCAAAAAGAGCGATGGCAAAAATTTCCGGGTGGCGGAGGTGAAGACCCGATCAGATGAATACGGAGTTTTGACGGACATCATTTCGAGGCTCGAGAAACCGATCCTGGAGCCGAAGTCCCGGATACATGGCTACATCTACGGGTTCGGCAGCGCCGAGACACCGGGGTACATCAAGATTGGAGCGTCCGAGGATCCCACAGGGAGGATTTCGAGGTGGTGTAGTCAATGCAACAATAACTTCTCTCTCCTCTGGAAGGCAGAGATGTACACGTCGGTCTACGTTTTCGAAACAATCATCCACTACCACCTTCATCGGTACCGCCGAATTGACCTCCGGTGCGCCACCGCAAAGACTAATAAAAAGAAGAATGATACACTCGACCAGGAGTCTGAAAATGACAACATGGACAAGCTTATCGGGACCCACAATGAATGGTTCCAGGTCCATATTGAGACGGCTCTCGAGGCCATCGCATTCTGGCAGCGGTTCAGCGAAACTATACCGTTTGATCGGGGGCGTCTGAGTTCTTTCTGGGGAAAGGTCATTGTCGACGTATCCGAAGAGATAGGGCGCCTAAGGAGTGGGAAAATCAAGGAACCCGTGCAATACTTCCGGGGTAAGGTGGAGGCCGGACTTAAGCAGTGGTATTCGACAGCCCCAAACGGGGTAGTGCAGGAGGTGAACGTATCGGTCAGGGTTCTGAGCGAGGGAGCTAATTTAAAGCTTGAGGTGGTGCGGCAGACTGATTGTGGGGATGAACCTATAACGTCAGCTCCAATTATTTTCAGAAAGGCGCTTGGTGATGTTTCGTAAATGTTGGTACTTCTAGGCGGCTACTCCGTAACTAAAAAATAGTAAAAATTGAAACTACACGAGCTTAGTATATAGATATATCTAGTAAGCTAAATATGAATGCAGAATACTAAACATCCTAAAGACACTTAATATCTCAGTACCCAAAAAACCCAAAACACGTAAGACTCTATTACTCTAACATGTTTCGGGTTCACTGAATATCCCTAGACGCATATTTCAGTGCATTAAAAAATGCCCCAGCACCACAAATGCCTCAATATAAACAAAGCTCTATATATGCTGATTGTAATAGGCGTCGGAAATCCAGTGGAGCACAGCGGCTCGAGAGCTCTGGTTTAAAGGCTTCCTTCAGCCCCTAGCTCTTGCTAGAGGTAGTGGTCCTACAAGTGAGTCATTTTAGGCGCGAAGCCCGAACTCAGGAGTTGGTCGCTCAGCTTTTATCATTCACGCCACCGACAGCTATCTTAACTAGGCTTAACGAGGTAGGAGCTGGACCTTAAACTTCAGGTGGGGGTTCGTATGCTGAGTCTTCATGTATGGGTAAATAGTGGCATAATTCTAATCTTTTCCCAATCGCCAGGGATGGGTAGAGAATCTGGATCAGCCCTCTGCCAGAACTGTCTGACAAATCATCTGTAGGTTCCGACCACCACAACATCCGAGATTCTTTCTCACACCCGTACTGAAGACTTACAACACGACATGTTGAACTTTCCAGGTTGTACAACGGGGTCTCTTTGCGCGTTGACCTGCTCCAAATCATCCAGCTTAACTCAGTTGTGAAAGAGATTTTGAAGACAAGTTCTTCAGCGAGCCTGACTGGTAGGCCATGCTATCTGGCCAGAAAGTAACCGCCGCCCTCCGAGAGACCCTCAAGTCCATGATTCGGTCTCACATACAAGATCAGCTACCGCATGTCATGTCCGAGACCGAGGCCAGGATCAAGGGAGCCGAGGCCCGGTTGGACTCAACCATTCGGGTGAGAGGAACGCCCGAAGCGCGCCGTGCGTACGTGGGCGACTTCTCGGAGAGGTTTGCATTCACAACACGGGAAGCAGTCAAGGGCATATAAGAGAATGAAGGATGCGAAAAGAGCCGCAAACCGGGGAGGTATACCGAGACTGAGGGTTCTTTGCCCGCTTCGGAACCACAGCCTGGGAAGCCAGCAAAAGAGACCGCGCGCCAACGGCTGAGTTCCAAACCAAGCTTTCGCGACTGCCATGTGTCAAAAAAGCTGAAAGTGCGACGAAACCGACGACCCACTTGCTGGACCCGATGTCGCAGTAACACGAGGATAAATAGTAGCACTTCTAGCCGCACGACACGGCGGGATACTACGTCCATGACAAGACAAGTTGAACCTCGGGGCCACAAAGAATTCGAGAACGGTGCTGACCTGAACATGGACTGTTGGATGCCTAAATGCCCCACTTTAATTGGCCTGACATGTTCTGGGAAATGATACAATAAAGCCATCGAAACATGTAGGGAACGGGATTCAGTGCCTTTTTACTAGCTACTCCCTGCCCCATCTCAGTAGCGTCGCGCTATCCCCCTACAATTCGCCCGATGCTACGAGCCCGGCACAACCATTAATATAGCGTGGTTCGTAAATAGAACTGAACTCTACGCGAGTTAGATACGATGATGCTGACGCGGCACCGTTTCCGCCGCCTCCTTTCACAAGCTTGTACATGAAGGGATATGCCCTTTCTGGATTCCTTAATAATTTCGCCGACACAGCGCCTTGTTCCTGTACCTTCGCACAAGAATATCGAATATCCGGAAATGTAAATTTGACGGCGACGGTCGTACTTTGTCAGGCGCAATAAGCAAGGTATTTAGCCTGCCGAGGAGTCTTAGCTATTAGCGCTCGCCTTTTGGTATTAAGCTCAGGGGCAAAACACTGCGGCTAACATCCCATACACGAGTCGTGATGGGTTTGCGTGCTTCTCCTGTATATATATATATATATATTCGTCCTGAGTCGCTCAAGCTAAGAGTACCACCTACTCTTTTATATCCTTCGTCGTCTAATTGTATAATGCATGGAGAACAAATCGATATACTGAATACGGGAAAACAAGTAGTAGAAGGGAGGATATGTAGGATGGACAGAGGGGAAGGCCAAGTAAAGTCTCTTAGGATCAGAGGTTGGTGTTTATGGGGTAGATTAAGAGTGGTCACCAGAATTCTTCTGTTAGCCACGATTTCTTTTCCTACTTTATGCCTGCAGGGGCAGGAGATTCTTAGCGAGATCCTCATGTATTCAGCATCAGTTCAACCTAATTTTAGGATGAAGACGTGTCAGGTCGCCGTGATCACTGACGCTTATTCAAAGATAGGGCGTCTCGGCAACATTGAAGCCCGCCGAGGCACCACCGTACACGACGGCTAGACTAGCGACCGCTTGCTGCCCTCGCGCACCGGAGGGCACTCAGTTGATTCAGGACATGGTGTCTTTGGTGAGCCTTAGTTTACGATACTAACCGCCTTAACGGTTCCAATACCGAAAGTGATATATTTCACTCGTATCCACTGCTTAGTTACCTCCTACAGTCTATTTAAATATTTCCCAGCTAATATAAAAGGTAAGATATTTATCTTACCTCAACTGATATTCATCTCTTTGTATAGAATCTGGAGATTACTTATTTAAATTCAGAAAATCCCAAACCTATCTATAATACTACCATATAATATATTGCTTCCGAAGCTAAAATGCATCTTGCTACCCTCTTTATTGCTTCTCTATTTATCAGGTAAGTAGTTCTTTAATGACTTTGGCCTTGACTTATCAATTGACGCTTATTAATAGTATTGCCGCCTCAAAAGATGAGAACTGTTATTGTTCCGATACAACAGGGAAATATTCGGACAAAACCCAGAATGCTTGCATTATATTCAGCGGAATTGGGTTGTGGAAAGCACCAATTCAGGTATGCTTGGATCTTGCCCATTAGATAAAAATAATGCTAACTGTTAATAGCGGTGTTATTTCTCCAAGCTAGAGGATATCGACAGAATGGTCTGGAAACAAGTTTGCAAGCAAGAAGGCGCCAAAGTGGGGATGGAGCTCCAAGGTACCTGTGATCCTATTGAAGGGAGCCTTCAGGACGAAGATTTCCAACGAAGTAAGGGGACTACGGTGTGCACTGCGACGTGTGTAAGCTGAGCCTATATTATATTAGAAGCTGGTTGATATAAAGGCTGTTCGAGTCGCTCTTTATGTGCTATGCTGGGGGAGATAGAGTCGCTCTTTGTTTTAAACTATATGTGGGAGCAGAAAAACGTTATAGGCTACAAATAAATACTCTCTTTAATGTCACCATCATTACTTGGCTATCGACGTGCATTCTTAGATGCGGCTCATCTTCCTAATCGTTAGAAATGGAGATTCTAGAGCTCTAGGAAAAGAGCTTAGTAATGGGGTACTGGGGGCGGATATCGCAGAGGGATGGAGACGGACCGTAGAGGACTTATTGTGCTCTAGCCGAGATTGCACCGAGGTAGCGGTAAAGATAGGAGAACTCGAAGGAGGGCACGAAAGACGGGTTTCTAAGTTAAGGTTTGAATGGACCTGTGGATTTTGGAAAAGCATCGTTACATCCCCAGAGAGGACCTACAGCCCAGTACATGACACTAAGGCTCCGGAAATTCCACTAAAATGAATACCTGAGTTTTCAAGGCAAGACCAAGTCATTCTGGCTCCCTTACTTCGGCGTGCTTTGTCCTGCTACTCTAGGCGTGAGCTTGACCTCGGGTCGGAGCACGAATACACTGAATCTCGACCTCGGCAATCTTCATGTAGCTTCAATTGACGTATATATCCTTTTGGAATCAGTTTGCATTGCAATTCTAGTGGCTTTCTAGCGTTGAATGTTCAGGCTTGGGCTTCTCCGTAGAAAATTTTGTCACCTGACCTCGAAATTTGCGTTAGCGCCAGGCCCGCTGGCTTTCGTCTTGCGTGAACTCAAGGCAAATATGGCCGTTATCACACGTACCTCCGCTCCTTATCACCTAACTGCCTGAGTTACATTGCGAACAGAAGAGCATTTCGCAGCGGCCCAGTTCTTGCGGCAGTTGAGCTACTGCACGTCGGAAAGAAGCATTAACAGGGAAATGCCGGTAGTCACTAGGTATGTCAACTTGATAAAACGATAGACGAGCCTAGAACACTCGCGGCCCCCCCGTTCTTGTCGGCAGACGACTATCCTCTATTACCTTTGTAGTACAAAACAATGGGCACGCATTTTCTGCTACTAAAAAAATTACAATCCACCGACTAGGGGCAAACTGGCATGACCAACAGTAGGCTCCGCTTCCCAGAGACGCTTTTGGCCTCGACGAGTTTGGTTGGTTGGCAAGCATCAAGGATGGATACACAACCTCGCACAGCCCAGTAATAACGTCGTCGAAGCAAAGAGGCACACCCTGCCGCCCGACACCAAACTTCAATGACATGTACATGCTCCTCAAAACGAAACTAATACCCCAGGCGCTGATTAAATCGTTGCTAGGAAACACCGCTTCGGCACCAGCGAGTCCAAATATTTCTAGGGCCCTTTCAGGCGGGAATGAGCAGCAGCGGAATTCGATCTGCATTCACATTTGTTGGCTCTAATTCAGAACGCTTCTAGACTGAACGCGAAGAAGAACAAAGGCAGCTTTTACTGTTTTCCAATCGGAAGTGTTTTTTCGGCTCCCACTTGCGTTAGCCAATATGATTTCACTAATTAATCGATTAATGCAGGTGTTTGGACATTTCCTCCCTCGGGTTCGCAATGGATCATTATTCCATGTTTAGATGTGGAAATGGCTCTCTCCAACCCGTGTGATTTAGAAGGTGTTTGCCCAAACCCTGCAGAATTTAATTACTATTTTAAACAGAGAGCTGGTAGTCCGGAAGTTTAACGGCGGTGGCAGCAGGTAGTCGACATGACCTCGTAAATGCTACCTCATCAGTACCGCCTAATTGTCAGAAACACGGGCAGGATCGTGCGACGATGCAGCCGTCGTCAGCAGGATGCAGATGTATGCAAAGGGCAAAGGTCTGAAGCGAGAGAGAGCTCAAGAGGGTCTATTCCGTGTCTCTGATTGATTAATCTTCTGATTATTCTCTTCTGATTATTCTCTTCTGTCTCTCTGCTGGATTTTTCCAGCTGCGGATTTGTAACTCCGCCTACCGATCATTCCTTGATCAGCTGTCTACAACGGCCTGCAGCTGTTAGTCCTAGCGTTTCTGACACTAATCTACTAATAATGCTAGCGCCTTACCGCTGCCGTCCGACCGTCTAGCATCTTATTTCGTTGCCTAATACCAGCGATCATTTTCGCTCCGCCCCCAAGTTAGCCTGAGCGTTCGGCGCCGCACAGCTCCTAAAACGCGGCTCTGTGCCGGAGCGGGACCACGGTACGGAGTCGACGCACGCCTGAGGCTCAATTGAAGCCCTAGGACGGTATTTAACCTTGGGGACACTTCGTATATTTCTAGAGCGTCCTAGGAGGCTACGATCCACCACCCACCATTATTCTTTCCAAACCAAAAAAATAAAAATAAAAATCATCGTCCAACCCGTGTGTACGTCTCGTCATTTCGCAAAAAGCCTCGGCGAGGCTACGCAGAAAAATGGCTTACCGTCACCTTATCAACTCGCCCCTCGTCCCAATTCCCGCCAAGGAGACGACATGCCTCCTCATCATCAACTGCCAGAACGGCTTCCGCAACCACGAAGGCTGGGGCTGCAACGGCACCGTCTCGAGTCCCAACTTCGATGCTAACGTGGCGGCGCTGCTAGCCGCCTTCCGCAAGGAGGCGGCTAAGCGCCCCAAGGGCCAGCAGCCCCTCATCATGAGCACCATGTACCGCCCCGTGTGGTCGTCGCATCCGCTGTACCCGGGAAACAGCGGCCCCTGGGGCGCCAACGGCGAGACGCGCCGCGGGGTGGACTTCCTCGAGTGCGCCGTCCCGCGCGTCCGCGATCCGAGCGACGGCGTCATCAAGTTTTTGCCGTCGATGGACGAGCCCCTCGTCCCCGGGGAGGAGGGGTACGTGGAGCCCCCGCCCCCGCCGCCCGGCGAGGACCGTAGGCTGCACGAGATGCTCGCGACGGTCCACGGGCCGAGCCTCTGGTTCAACACGCGCATACTCGAGACGCTCAAGGAGCTCAACGTCCGGACGCTGGTCATCGCAGGCATGTCGACGGACCAGCACGTGAGCTCGGCGATCCGGGAGGTGTACAACATCACGCTGGTCGGCAAGTTTGGCGGCGAGGGGAACATCTGGGACATTCCGTTCAGCGACGTGTACACGGACGGCGTGGCGGTCCTGGGGAAGCGGAAGGATGCGAGCGGCGAGGACGAACTCACCAACGACATGATGCGGATCGTTCTCGTGGAGGACGCGACAAGGGCGCTTGGGAGGGGTAAATTTGATGGCCAGACGCTTCACGATGCCCATGTAGAAAGCCTGAAGGATTATGCGGAGGTTCGAACGACCGCCGAAATACTGGGGTCTTTCAAGTAGAAATTACTGACAAAGAATGTTGAAATTTCGGGTTTAATTGAATATAGTTTTTGTGCAGTGCGTTGTATATTATGGTTCACCGCCGTAGCTAGGGACAGAATATTGACGCTCATAGCAATTCGAACGTCTTTTGCGAAGTTCCTTTACCTACCCAATTCTGCAATGACTACGAGAATTTTCTGTCGTGATATAGACTAGTTTTGAGTGATAGTGTAGTTGTAGCAGATAATTCCCCCGTAGTTCGTCGCCATCAAGTCATAGAGCTTTACATCCGGCGCTAGGTATCCGCCAAGGGATATGATGTCGTCCATGCTCGCAGCGGTGGTTTCGCCGTGCCACGCCATACCCGAGTACTGTTCGTTCCGGTGGAACGGATCTTGTACCTGCCAGAGCCACCAAAGCCTATCAATTGACCTGTTGATGGTGCTATCAGTGTTCTCTCTTCTCTCTAAGTAAGATTCAAAAGGCAAAAATGGAATTAAGCTTACGCTAGATGCAGCATGAATAGCGGGTCGTTGGGGCCGGTCAGCTGGGTAAAGTGCCCATTGACCCACTCCGGAATAGTTTTCATCGGGCCATCCTGTAACTTGTGCAGGAAGCTTTCAAAATCTGGCTGGTGAATTATGTCGCCGATGACCTCGGGAGATACTGAGGCGGCTACCTTGACCCCCATCTCATCGCCAGCGGTAAAGGCCCGTCGCAGCCCCACATCATCCTCAGATACTATGCCTCCGTTTCCGTCCGGGGCGTCAACGATTGAATACGGCAGATCGGCAAAGCTCCCGTCAACGACAAGGCGGCCGCCGCCTACACCAACATCTGTTGTGGGGTTGCCGTTCCCGCCGAACCCGATGGTTTTTGCAAAGACCGGGTGATCGACCAGTCCGGCCTTTCTGTTCAGCCGTACCTTATTAGCAACAAAAATCACAAGAGGGACTGGGCCCATCAGAACGAGAGTAGTGCTTACCCTGGCTTACCCCAGGCCCAGTATCTGGCAGAAACCAATCGATGTGAGTGTGAGATTCCTCAATTATGGTCACGAGAAACTTACGGAAGGCTACCTTTATAGCCCCCTTTCTCTCTCAGCTTCTTCTCATACGAGTGAAGGAAGTACCGGTTCCATGGCAGGAACGATGAGGCTCCAATTGCTAAAATCACGTCCTTAGCCGCAGTTCCAACCTCGTTTCTTTTGTCTGTGCGTAAACACTTACTCTGCCGCCCAAACTCAGCTCGGACGTATGGAAAATCGTCGTACAGGGTCCCGTTCGACCCTGCCACCGACGGCGAGTAGATCAATGCGCGGACGGCGCGAAGGTAGTCGCTCTTCTCAAGGAGATTGAATGTGCTCCACTCGCGTCGACTGGGTGCTACAGAACAGTCGTCGCTGTCCAACTCCTGCGCGTGGTGATGGCCATGCATGTGCATCATCTGACCTTCGTGATGACGATTGCCTGCCAGGTAGCCAAAAGCCAGGCCTCCGCCGAGACAGAGCATCCCGACGAGGGCGAGGCTGCGCAGCCCCAACGACTGCCGCCGCTGTCCAAAGCCAGGCTCTGTTGCAGCATTGAGAAGCTCTTGCTCTTCATGCTGTATTTCTTCGTCGCCTCGGTCATGCTCATTGCTTGATGGGCGAAGTCCGTGATAGTTGGATTTCATCCATGACTGAGGGTTTGATTTCCAACCCATTTTTGATATGTAAAAGCAAAAGGCTTTTCAGACAATTTTGCTTAGTCTCCCGTGTCAAGAACAAGTGAATAGCGTAGTGTCTTCTCGGAAACCTCACCGAAAGCGTGGCCGTTATCAAGAATCTCTAGGGAGGCTGTTGCTCAGAGGTAGCAAAAAGGGTAGAAGCATGGCTTGACGGCGAGAATTCAAAGCTGGCGTTCATTCGGCTTGATCCTTGCGTTGTTAGCCTCCTGGGCACTCTTCCGGACTGTGAGGTAGATGAATCCTTGTTGCTTATCAATCCACACACCCCCAGCGCTATTTTGGTTATTTTTCGTGCTATTACTGTCGTCATCTCAATTCCTCCAAAGAAAAGGTCCCTCGTGTGCCATTTACTATGTTGTTTCCATCATCGGTGGGGTGGGGGCGGACGGCAAGGCACACCGCGAGGCGGCAGGTAGAGCCAATAAGACAGCTGGGGAGAGGGAGCATGAATCTTGCACCACCCGCTTGGCGAGCACGTTTGAAACCTCCCATACTCGTTTTCGAGTAACATAATCTATTTCATGCGACAAAGAAAAGGATGCCAAGATGTAACCCCGCTACCAGAAGCTTCACCCGAGTGGATGCGGATATATACCACAGAAGCCGCGAACCCTTACCTAGAGGAGGGCAACAGCAGGTGGAACACGAATCTGCAGGTGCGGCGCAGGTGGTAGAGGTCAAAGATTATTTCACCGAGCGCATGAATGGGAAACTGGGCGGTTCCTACATGGCATGGTCAGCCAATGGTGTTCGGCCTTGGCCTGAGTCAACTTGGTCAGCCTACGACCTCCGCCTCTTCAGCACGGCATTTTCATAATCGGCCCGGCGCTTTCTATATTTGAAACCCAGGGCTTCGGGGGGGAACCTGACTCTCTATTGTATGGTCTCACATGCCAAGACGGGATAGATACAGTGTCCTGCACCCGGCACTGGGTTCGTGCTCAATCATCTTGGCGAATGGTGCCATGTGAAACGCATTTACTCTTTTTTGTTAGATAGAACAGGCTACTCGGTTAATAAAGCTGGTATTAAATGATAGGAGTATAGATTTGAATTCGCTTAGTGCTAATCAACAACTACGTAGAGAGACGCCGGATTTTCCGTTGCCATGATTCACCGCAAAAAAAATCGGGAGTTACGCAAAAACTCAACCTTGCGCATTCAAGGTCCTCGACTCTAAGCAAGGGGATTCCGCTCTCCCGTAAAGGTAGACATGTCCACGCATCCAGAGTATCCCACCTCGACCGAAATAGGCGTCTCCCGCCAGTCGGCCCCGCCGTTGGGCTCCGTCATGTCCATCAGGAACTGGGAGCAGTGCATCATGTGGCCCCGGTCCACCGTGGTGAAGTCCATGAAGCGCCGGTTCTCGGTGAGGGCGCGCCACTGCTTGCGCCAGAGCATTGCGCAGTGAACTATATGGTCGCGCTGGTTCGTCCAGTACACGCCCGAAGGCCCCATGGCATCGTCGCTGGGGAGGCGCTCCGTCCAGTTCATGTCGATGTAGGGCTGCCATGTCGTTCCCTCGGTTTTGTATTCCTTGATCGATGCGTCGTCCTGGCAGATGCGCGGCACGTAGTGATTGGCGAGCATGTCGTAGACGCAGTCGTTCTCGAGGGCTTCGTCGAGCGAGCCCCCGCACGAGAGGTAGCGCATGCCTTTGAAGATAGTCTGCCCGGCGCCAAGGTTAAAGGGTCGGACTGGCGGCCGGCCGTGCTGGTGGTAGATGAGGACGCCGCCCCAGACGAGGGAGGTGAAGATGACGACCACGACATGGCTGATGAGCGAAGAAACTCGGATTTGAGAGTCCTGCCAGCGGATAGGCTTTCTGGTATCTAGACGCAGTGTGGACGTAGAAGACCGACTCTCCGTATCGTCCATGAAGGGAACGGATTCCATCTTGTCGGCCATGTTCAGTTTCTTCCAGGGTGTTCTTACGAGTATTGGGTGTTTGGAAATGAACGATGAAAATCAGTTTCGATGTCTTTGACTTTTCGAAGTTACGTGCTGAATTTCAATGTGAAGGAGGAGAGCACGTCCGGTAGACAAGGGAAAGAGATGACCCCAAGTGACAAGATTCCGCTGGTGACTTGGAATTTGAAAGCTTCAACGCTAGCTGTCGGCTTTCCGGAACCATTCCGATATGAAGGAACACAAAACGCACTGATACCTCATATTGTGGGCAAACGACTTGCAAACTAACACGGCTGAACAAATATCGAGCGACGGATTTCGGTTCCAAATATGCCTGCCAAGAGTCTATGCAATGCGAGTTGATGCTTACGTTCCGTGTGGCACAGGTTATGGGGGTGGCTATCGCCCGCCTGGTGGAAAATGCACAAACTTAAATATAAATCTACCTGACGCTTGCCGCTTTCGGTTGTTTCTTTCGACAGCATAAGCAAACGATGAGGAAAATCGGGTTGACAAAAGTTCCCGCAGAAGGGCTTTTCGCTCCATTCTCTATTCAAGTTTCTACTAAATCAATATTAATCTTTTCTTTGTTACGCGTTCCTACATCAGAGCGCTCGGCGAAATGGAATCCATCGTCTAGCTTGAATCGACTTTGGCAGTTTATGATCTCGCAAATGCCTCCAACCTGGACAGAGTTCCACGCCCACGTTTCTCGACTCAAGTCCATTTATCCCTTTTATGTCACCAAAGCAATGGCGCCTTACAGCATATTCCGC
>Ga0247774_1000170_pt1 | contig 30610 bp, 23 predicted proteins | sample UWRJL001104B6_FD_179933 | JGI IMG/M metagenome (GOLD analysis project Ga0247774, IMG submission 179933) | Plant litter microbial communities from Arlington Agricultural Research Station in Wisconsin, United States - UWRJ-L001-104B-6 | ecosystem: Environmental > Terrestrial > Plant litter >...
AAGGCGCCCAGCGAAAGCGCACAGGCGCGTGCTGCGTCAGCGCCGAAGGTCCAAGCCATGTCGCGTCGCGGACTGTGCCTGCTCATGCCGGGGCGCAGTGTTACATGCCCGTGACTTTCCAGCGACGCCCGCGCTGCCCCAGAAGCCCGTGCGCATCCTGCGGATTTGGGCACGCTATCGAGATCGATGTTGCTCAAAGCGTAAAGTCACGAGTTCGAAACCCACGAGTCGTCCGGCGGAGATATATGCACGATCCGCTCGACGAGCGGGCAAAGCCATGAATACCGAGTCGACTGCGACATTATCCTCCGACGGCGCTGGTCCGGCCGACGCTCGTCTTCCTCTCGTCCAGATCGCGGCCGAGCTCGAGCAGCTCGAACGTGAACTGCTCGCGCTCCAAGCGGAGATGAGCCGTGCCATCGAAGCCGTCCCGGACACCCACCGCGAGAGCGCGAAGAACTTGGTGCACTACGTGGCCTTGCGCCAGCGTGACCTACGCGCGTTGCAAGCTCAGCTCGCTCAGCACGGACTCTCGTCGCTCGGTCGCTCGGAGAGTTGCGTGATGCGCGGCCTGTTGGAGGTGTCTCTTCGTGCGCATGAGTCGCTGATCGCCCAAAAGCATGACAATCGAGCAGAGCTCGAGCGCCTCAGCAAGTGCTGCCAGGCAACCATCACTTGGGACTCCGCTCAAGAGCTCTTGCATCGGCATACAGTCGACGTGTTCGGGCCACGGCCGAGCGACCGACACGTGTACGCCATGGTGACGGCGCCTTCGGCGGAGGAGGCTGATTACGATTGGATGGTGCGCCTGCTGGAAGCCGGGATGAACGTGCTGCGCATCAATTGTGCGCACGAGACCGAAGCGGAGTGGGGCCGCGTCGTGGACGCACTGGAACGAGCTCGAGAAAAGACAGGCACGCCCTGCCGAGTGGTCATGGATCTGGCTGGCCCCAAAATTCGTACTGGGGCCATCCAGAGCAAGCGCCGAGTCGCAACATGGAAGCCGCAGCGTGACGACATTGGGCGAGCCACGGCGCCGGCTCGGGTGGTGATCCGTCGTGCCTTGGCCACGGCAATCGAAGGCGAACCGGCGGCGCTACTGATCGGTCAGAAGGACTTTTCGAAGCTGCGTGTGGGCGACGAGCTGCGCTTTCGGGACGCGCGCGACAAGGCACGAACGCTGCTCATCGACGAGCTCGATGAGACCCAATTGGTCGCCACTGCGCTGGAGCGCGCCTACGTTTTAGGCGAGGTCGAAGCGCAGGTTCGCCGCGGTAAGAAACACAAGGACGACGTCACGCTCGCGGCCTCCGAAGCCGCGGACGTCGCGATCGACGTCCGGGCCGGCGACAGCCTGCTGCTCACGGGGAGGGACGTCCCGGGCTCGGCACCCGAGCGAGATCACAAGGGGCGCGTCGAAACTCCGGGCGTCGTCTCTTGCACGCTACCCGAAGCTCTCGAGCACCTGGAGGTGGGTCACCGCGTGCTGTTCGATGATGGCAAGATCCAGGCCGTCGTCGAACGCGTGAAAAATTCAGGAGGCTTCGCCTTGCGCGTGGTGCGCACGGACCGTCCAATCAGCAAGTTGCGCGGCCAGAAGGGCATCAATCTACCTGATACGCGGATTACGGTGCCGGCGCTGTCCGATGACGATCTGAAAGCCTTGGCCTTCGTGGTGAGGCGGGCCGATGCGGTGAGTCTCTCCTTCGTGCGCTCGGTCGAGGACATCCGCGCCCTGCACCAGGAGTTGGCTAGGCTGGGACGCAGCGATATCGGTGTCGTGCTCAAAATCGAAACACGCGCGGGCTTCGAAAATTTGGCAAGCCTGCTACTCGAGGGCCTGCGCCGGCCGCCGCTGAGCGTGATGATCGCGAGAGGCGATCTGGCCGTCGAAATCGGATTCGAACGACTCGCGGAGGTGCAGGACGAGATCCTGTGGTTATGCGAGGCCGCGCACGTGCCCGCCATTTGGGCGACGCAAGTCTTGGATACCCTGGCCCGCACCGGCGTTCCTTCGCGCGCCGAGGTGACCGACGCCTCGGCCAGCGTGGCCGCAGAATGCGTGATGCTGAACAAGGGCGCGTTCATCCACGAGGCCGTGGCCGTCCTGTCCGGGATTTTGCGGCGGATGGAGAGCCACCGTTACAAGAAGCGCAGCTTGTTTCGCAAGCTGGAAGTGTCCACGTTTCAGCACCGCTAGCTCACCCGCGGTCGACGTCGTTAGCGAGGCGCGCCGCTCGCAAGGTCCGGCTGTAACCAAAAGCGAGGCTTTCCCGGCAACGCCCGGCAATTGCGGAGGGGGCGACCCGTGATACTGTCCGGCGGAGGTTCGGATTGGCGAAGACGCGGGAATTTCGCTTCAGCGTAGCCGCTGCACTGCTCACCAATGGCACGCTCTGTCTCCTTGCGTGTCCCCTCGGCTGCAACAGGAGCGATGCAACCGGAACTGAGACTGCGACTCCCTCGACGAAACCGCTTGTTTCCGTCTCGCTCCCGCTCCCGCCGTCGAGCTCGCTTCCGGAGCCTCTCGCTCCCGAAGCGTTCGTGGCTATCCGAGCTGGGCAAGAAGCGCGTTTGGGCGACACTCATTCGAATCGCTGGTCCGACCGCTGCGCTATTCAACGACCCTGCGCTCCATTCAAACCGTTCCCGCGATGTGCGGCTGGCCTTTCGGTTCTCGAGCGCCTGCCGACATCGCTTGTCGACATCGAAGATCGAGCTGTTGCTCTACGAGGAACCCTAGCGTTCACGGGAGTGGTCACCACAGCAGTAGCGTGCCGAGAGCCATCGCCTCGGCGGCCCCAAAAGAATTGCTGCAACCTCGTTGGTACTCGCGCAATGATTCAACGTGGTGAAAGCGCCGTGCTGCTGGATGGGCTCGGTTGCACGGGGGACGAGTCTCGGCTTTGCTGCGACACGCCAGCGTTCGGTCAGATCGTGATAGCTGCAGGAAGGTTGCGTCGCTCCTCGGATAGCGGAGCGGCGATCCCGTGGGAGCTCTTGGAGCCCAAACTCTGTGTAGAAACTCTCTAGTCTCTGATAGTGGTTACGGAGAGATTGCGCTCGCCCGCGCTCGCCCGCGAGCTTGTCCGGGTCTAACGAGAAGGGGACTTTTCCGGACAAGCCGACGATCGCGAAGCGGCCTCTCGTTCGAACCAAGACGCCGAAGGCTGCGACGCCCTGCGCAGTACCGCGTGACCATCAACCCCAAGCACTTGCATTTCCTACCGATCCGCCCTACTGCCGGGGGAAATTGCGCGTTGCTGGGATGAAATGAAAAACGAAATGGCGCTGGCTCGGTTCGGGATCGTGTTTGTGCTGCTGGGGGGCCTGCTCGTATCGGCCTGCGGCGGCCCGTCGACGACGTTCATCACTTCCTGGAGGTCACCCAAGGCGGAGCCGCTCAAGCTGCGCTCGGAGCCCGTGGCCGCGGTGGTGATGATGGAAAACGAGATCACTCGCAAGAGCGCCGAGGATGCGCTAGCGCGTGAGCTCACCCACTACGGCGCTAAGGGCGTCGCCATGTACACGCTCTTTCCGGGGCACGCAGACGGCGACGAAGCGGCTGCGCGCGCCGCGATCGAAAAGGCGGGTGTGAAGGGTGTGGTCGTGATGAGGCCGAAGGGCAAGCGGACCAAGACCGAGACGCATGAGTCGTCGTACTACGACCCCATGTACAGCGGGTATTGGGGCGGCTACTACGGCTACGGTTGGGGACAGCCATGGTCGTATCAACGGCATGGCCTGCCTGCGGGGCTGCCCTATGGGCCCACGCCCTACTACGGCGGCATGTCGACGGGTTCCGGGACCACCACGACCACGACCACCACCGAGGTCGTCGTGGTCGAGGTGCTCGTGTATTCGCTGAAGCAGAACATGCTGGCCTGGGCCGGCGAGAGCGAATCGACCCCGCCCGAGAAAGTGGACGAGTTCGTGGCGCAGATCACGGCCCAGGTGGCCAAAGAGCTCGGCGACAAGGGCTTGCTCAGCGGCAAGTGATTCGAAGCGCTGCTGCAAGCTCAACAAGCGACCATGAAGGGCCAAATGGCCGCGACCGTGAAGCAGGCAGCGGCGGTCGGTACCGCCTTCGAAGGTGACAAGTTCGATGCCAAGAAGGCCGGCGTGGGCGCGCTGACTCCGGAAATCGTGAAATCAATCGCCACCAGCCGCGTGCAGTTCGTGCAAGCGGTGCTGTCCGTGCTCACCCCCGAGCAGCGTCCGAAGTTTCTGGCGCACATCCAGGCGCACAACGCCGAGCTGGAGTGACGTGGACTGAGTGAGGTTCTCCACGGCGGCCCTGGCCGCCGTGGGACTCGAGTGAGCGAGGCCGCTGTGCGAAATCAGAAGGCCGCTTGTGCAGCGACGATCAGCTCACCGCGGTCCGGCTCGTTCTCGTAGTGGAACCTGGACCAGGCGAGCTGTAGCTTGGCGTTGTCGCCGAGCAAGTAGTAGTTGAGGCCGAGCTCGTAGGTCGTGACTTCGTCACCCGTCGGCAGATTGGTGCGCTCGCCGCTGCCCTGCAGCTCCTTGGATACATCGGGATCGTAGTGGCCGATGCGGACGATGGGCTGAAGCTTGTCGAAGAACGTGTAGCCGAGTGCCGCGTAGACGCCGCTACTCTCGCGGCGCGCGGTGGCCTGACCGCTCGCTCCGTCCCAACCGTGGATGTACTCGGCCTGCACCAACAAGTGCGCCAGATCGAGCCTGAAGTCAGCTTCGAGGCGGTCCTTGGTCGGGGACGAATCGCGGTGGGTCACGCCGGTGTAGCCCACGAGGCCGACCATCATGCCGTCCAACGGGTACACCTCGACCCGGGCCGCGAGGTCCTTCTGCTTGTTGCTATCGATCTTGTTCTGGCCTTCGCCGTTGAACGCCGAGACTTGGTAGTAGAAACGCTTCCCGAGTTTTTTCTCGACCTTGATACCGATATCGCGGACATCGCCGAAGGCACGCGAAACGACGGCACGCTCAGGGAACAGCAGCTTCGACGCGGCGTTGGAGCCTTCGTAGCTGACCGGGATCTTGAATTGGCCGACACTCACGTCTGCGTAATCGGACATGACCGTGAGCGCGAGATCGCCGAGGATGGAGACGGCGCCCTGATTGTTCACCGAGACCGAGCCGACCTTCGTGCCGTCAGCGGCTTTCACGTCGAGCGTGCTCTTGTTGTTGTCGAGCGCGCGCGCCGGGTCGATCATCACGTTGAAGCCGATCAGCTTCGGGATGAGCTCGCCCTTCACTTTCAATTCGAGGCGTCGGACGCGCGCCGTGGTTTGAGTGTCGCCGCCCTGATTCGCGCCGAAGGCCCAAAACTGCAGCGTGGCACCCGGCTGCCACCAGCCGTTTTTGAGGAGTCCGAGCTTGGGTGCCAGCGGATTCTCCGCGGGCTTGGGCGGGGCGACCTCTGCAGGCGCGGCGACAGGGGCCGGCGTGGTCACATCGATCGCCGCGGGGGCCGCGGCCGGAGCAGGCGCAACAGCCGGAGCGGTCTCAGGAGCAGGCGCAACAGCCGGAGCGGCTCCAGGAGTAGGCGCGACTGCAGGGGCAGGGGCAGGCGCGGGGGCCGGGGCAGGCGCGGGGGCAGCAGGCGCGGCTTGCGCGAACGCGGCCGAACTGGCGAGGAGCAGCACGGGAACAGCGGAGAACAGGGAGAGCTTCATTGGGGGGTCCTTCCGGGCGTCAGATAGCCCGGCAAGTGTGACGATTGAAAGGCGAGAGAGTGAAGAACACGAAAATAGCTGGCAGCTTGGAGACGGTGCTTCGACGATTCGATGAACGCTCACGTCGCAAAGACACGCAGCGTTCACGTCGCTCGCGCCTTCCCCACCAACCCGGGCGCCTGCCTGCTTCAGCCATGAGCAGCTGTCAATCGCAGGCTGAGAGCGTGCGCATTTCGGCAAGGTAGCGCTTTTCGGCCTGAAATTGCGGCGCGTTCTGCCACATTGTCCGGATTTTTCGCGGGAAGTAGCGTCCGTCGGTGGTGCTCGGCGAAATCTCTCGAACTCAGAAGCTGCTCACACAACGCTGGCTGGTGGCGGTGATCGCGCCCGTCGCGCTCTTGCTCTTCGTGGGCCTGATCTTGGCCTTTCAGATCGTCAAGCTGACGGACGCCGCGCATTGGGTCGATCACACCGACGAGGTGATGGGTCGCGTGAGCGAGATCCAGAATCAGGTCGTCGACCAAGAGACCGGTATCCGCGGTTACCTGCTCAGTGGCGATCGCGCGTTCCTCGGGCCGTACGAGCGAGCGCAACCGTTGCCGATGTTCGCCGCCGTGCACGCCCTGGTAGCCGACAATGCCTCGCAGCAGGTGCGGCTCGACCTGGCCCGTGCGCGCTACGAAGCGTGGTTTAAAATCTCGGAGCCGATCGTGCAAGCGGCGGACCCGAGCCCTTTTCGTAGCCGAGACGCCATGCTCGAGCGCAAGCGACGCATGGACTCCATCCGGGAAACTCTGCAGAACGCGCTTTCGATCGAGCAAGGGCTGCGCGTCGAGCGGGCGCGAGCCTATGCCGAGAGTAATCGGCTGATGACGTTTCTCGGGGTCCCGCTGCTACTCGGCTTGGCGGCCAGCTTGGCCTTCATTTCGCGCAACCAGCTGGGGGCGATCTCTGCCACTTACCGCGGGCTCTTGGAGGGTGAACGCGCCGCGCGCACGGCGATCGAGAACCAAAACTGGATCCGTACCCAGCACATGTTGGTCTCCGAGACCGTGCAAGGCGATCCGCCGCCCGACGAGCTCGGTCGGCGCGCGTTGACCGAGCTGTGCGCGCAGATCGGCGCTGTTGCGGGTTCCTTCTTCGTCGCGGGCGCGGGCGGCTTTCGGCGCACCGCCAACTTCGGGCTGAGCGCGGAGCTGGGTGACAGGTTCGCGTTGGGTGAGGGCTTGGTAGGGCGCGCTGCGCAGGGCAAGGCACTGCTGCACGTCAAAGACGTGCCAGCTGATTTCATCAAGCTGCGTTCGGGCTCGGGCGAGCGAGCTCCGGCCGAGCTGGTGTTGGTGCCCGCGTGCGTGGAAGGCAGCGCGCTTGCCGTGCTCGAGTTCGCGTTCTTCGCGCCGCCCTCCGAGCCAGCGCTGGAGCTCTTGTCGCGCGTGGCCGAGACGATCGCCATCGCGCTGCGCTCGGCGCAACAAAAGCTGCGCCTGGCGGATCTGTTGGAAGAATCCCAACGTCAGGCCGAAGAGCTGCAGACGCAGCAGGAAGAGCTGCGCGTAGCCAACGAGGAGCTACAGGAACAGGGAGACGTACTCCGTAGCGCCCACGCTCAATTGGAGGAAGGCAAGGAAGAGCTCGAGACCACCAACTCGACCCTGGCCATGCAGCGCGATGCCCTGGAAAAAGCGCAGCTCGCCCTGGCGCAGAAGATGAGCGAGCTCGAACGCGCCAGTCGCTACAAGTCCGAGTTCCTGGCCAACATGTCGCACGAGCTGCGCACGCCGCTGAATAGCTCGCTGATTTTGGCCAAGCTCTTGGCAGAGAACAAGCAGGGCAATCTGAGCGAAGAACAGGTCAAATTCGCGTCCACCATCCATTCGGCCGGCAACGATCTGCTGACCCTGATCAACGATATCCTCGATCTGTCGAAGATCGAGGCGGGCAAGGTCGAGCTTCGCATCGAGCCGACTGCGCTCGCGCGTTTGCTGGATCCGCTGCCAGGCATGTTCGAGCCGGTTGCCAAGAAAAAGGGCGTGACCCTTTCGCTTTCCGCCTTCGACGCGCAGGCGAGCATCGAAACCGACGCCCAACGCGTGCAGCAGATCTTGAAGAACCTACTCTCCAACGCCCTCAAATTCACCGAGCGTGGCACGGTGTCGTTGACGGTCCATGCCGACGAAGACGGCTACTCCTTCGCGGTGCGGGACACCGGGATCGGTATCGCGAAGAACCACCACGCGGCCATCTTCGAGGCGTTTCAGCAGGCAGACGGTACGACCAACCGTCGCTTCGGCGGCACGGGCTTGGGGCTGTCCATCTCGCGCGACTTGGCCCACATGCTGGGCGGCGAGCTGCGCGTGGAGAGCGAGCTCGGCCAGGGCAGCTGTTTCACTCTCCGCCTGCCCAAATCGTTCGTCCCGCGGCGTGGCACTCAGCAGCGCTCCAGCGCGGATTTCCCCCGCCCGGGATCACGAAGTGCGTCCCCGTCCGTGCCTCCTCTGCTGCCCGAGCGGACTCCTGCGCCCCCGGCAGGGGAGCAGGTCGAGAGCCCCGCGTTCCCGGACGACCGTGCGCAGATCGATCCACAACGTCGCTTGCTGTTGATCATCGAGGACGATGTCCCGTTCGCCGAGATCTTGGCCGGATTGGCGCGCGAGCTCGCGTTCCAGTTCCTGGTCGCTCACAGCGCCGAGGAGGGTGTGCGGCTGGCCTTGCAGTTTCTACCTGCGGCCATCATTTTGGACGTCAATCTGCCGGATAACCTGGGGTTGACCGTGCTCGATCGGCTGAAGCAGAGCGGCAGCACGCGGCACATCCCCGTGCACGTGATGTCGGTCGAAGACTATTCGCACATGGCATTGTCGATGGGCGCCGCCGGCTATTTGCTCAAGCCAGTTCAGCGCGACGACCTGGTGACGGTGTTCACCGGCTTGAAAGAGCGGCTGACCCGCCTGCGTCGCTTGCTGATCGTCGAGGACGACGCCGTTCAACGCGACGCGGTGACGCAACTACTGCGCAGCGAGGAGATCGAAATCGTGGCCGTGGCCACCGTGGCAGAAGCGCGGCAGCAACTGGCTGCAGGTTCCTTCGACTGCGTGGTCACCGATCTCTCCTTGCCCGACGCATCCGGCTACGACTTGCTCGAGACCATGGCCAACGACCAGGCGCAGCCATTTCCGCCGGTGATCGTCTACACGGGTCGCTCGCTCACCGCCGACGAAGAGCAGCGGTTGCGCCGTTTTTCCAGCTCGATCATCCTGAAGGGCGCGCGCTCGCCGGAGCGTCTGCTCGACGAAGTGTCGCTGTTCTTGCATCAAGTGGAGGCCACGCTGCCCGCCCCGCACCAGCGCATGCTGCGTCAGGCGCGCGATCGCGAAACGGTCTTCCAAGATCGCAAGATTTTGGTGGCGGAGGACGACGTGCGCAACATCTTCGCGCTCAGCAGCATTCTGGAGCCCAAAGGCGCCAAGTTGTACATCGCGCGCAATGGTCGGGAAGCGATCGAGCACTTGCAACGCACGCCGGACATCGATTTGGTGCTGATGGATGTCATGATGCCGGAAATGGACGGCCTCGAGGCCATGCGCCAGATCAGAAAGCGCAGCGAGCGCTTCAGTAAAGTGCCGATCATCGCGCTCACCGCCAAGGCCATGAGCAATGACCGAGCGCTGTGTATCGAAGCCGGGGCGAACGACTACGTGGCCAAGCCGCTGAACGTAGAGATCCTACTGTCGCTGGTCCGGGTCTGGCTGCACAAGCAGTAGCGCGAAGATGCCGGAAGAGATCGAAATTCGCCTGCTGCTCGACGCGATTTACCTGCGCTATCACTACGACTTCCGTAGTTATTCGCCGGCTTCCATCAAGCGCCGCTTGACCGCCGCCAAACTGCACATGAAGGAGCGGACGTTGTCCGCGCTGCAAGAGAAAGTGCTGCGCGATCCGCAGGTGTTCACGAAATTATTGCAATATCTGACCGTGGGTGTGAGCAGCATGTTTCGAGACCCCGGTTTTTTTCGCGCTTTTCGCGAGCAGGTCGTGCCCGAGCTCCGCACCTATCCGTCGATCCGAGTCTGGGTCGCAGGCGTCAGCACGGGCGAGGAGCTGTATTCGTTCGCGATCGTGCTACGCGAGGAAGGCCTACTCGAGCGAGCGACCATCTACGCGACCGATATCAACCCGGAGGCTCTGCATGCGGCCGAACGAGGACTATATGCGATCGAACGCCTGCAATCGTTCACCGAGAATCACCGGCTCTCCGGCAGCAACTGCTCGCTCTCCGAGCACTACACCGCAGCCTACGGTTCGGCGGTATTCGATCGCAGCTTGCGTAAGAACGTGGTCTTCTCCGATCACAGCTTGGCCACCGATAGTGTGTTCGCCGAAGTGCAACTCGCGTCATGCCGCAACGTGTTGATCTATTTCGATCGCTCCCTGCAGGATCGAGCGCTCGGCTTGATGAAAGACTCGCTGTGCCGCCGGGGCTTCCTCGGCTTGGGCTCGAAGGAGAGCTTGATGTTCTCGGAGCACGCTGCATCCTTCCGAGATTTCGTGGCCAACGAACGGTGGTTTCAGCGATGTTGAGCTCCGCTGTCTTGCGCCAGGCGTCGGCCCATGGGTTCTTGCGCGGAGGGGCCCAGTGAACAAGCCTCGTTCTCCCGTGAAGTTTCTGCTCGTCGATGATCGGGACGACAACCTGCTCGTGCTGGAAGCCTTGCTGCAGCGTGCTGACCTCGAGCTGTTCAAGGCCACCTCCGGGCGCGAAGCCCTGGAGCTGATGCTCGTACACGAGTTTGCGTTGGCGCTGATCGACGTGCAAATGCCGGAAATGGATGGCTTCGAGTTGGCGGAGCTGATGCGCGGGGCAGAGCGTACTCGTCACCTGCCGATCATTTTCGTGACGGCTGGCATGCAAGAGCGCCACCGCATGTTCAAAGGCTACGAAGCGGGCGCGGTGGATTTCTTGTTCAAGCCGCTCGAACCGCAGATTTTACGCCACAAGACCGAGACATTCTTCCAACTTTATCGCCAGCGGCAAGAGCTCGCGGAAACGCTGCGCTTGAACGAAGAACTGATGGCTGTCGTGGGACACGACCTGCGAAACCCGCTGAACGTCGTGTTGATGACGACCGCGGTGTTGGAAACGACCAGTGATCCGCAGCTGAAGAAGTGCGTCGAACGCTTGCAATCGAGCGGTGCACGCATGCAGCAGATCATCGAAGAGCTGTTCGACTTGGCGCGCGCCCGTTTGGGAGGTGGGATCCCGATCGAGCGTAAGCCCTTGGACCTGGAAGCGGTGACCAGGAAAGCCGTGGCCGAGTTCGAGGCCACGAGCCCGAGCCGCCCAATCGACGTCCGGGTGTCGGGAGACGTGAACGGAAGCTGGGACGCGGGGCGCCTGGCTCAAGTGCTCTCGAATCTGATCGGCAACGCGCTCCGGCACGGCTCGGTCACCGTACCGATTACGGTCGAGCTCACCGGCAGCGATACGGAAGTGGTCGCCTGCGTTCGGAATGGCGGCGCGATCGCTGCCGATTTGATCCCGCGTTTGTTCGAGCCGTTTCAAACCGGCCTCGGTCGCCGAACGCGCGCCGAGGGTTTGGGCCTCGGGCTCTATATCGTGCAGCAGATCGTGCATGCCCACGGCGGGGAAGTCCGAGTCAGCTCGTCGCCCGAAGCCGGCACGTGCTTCGAAGTTCGCTTGCCGCGCGGCTGAGCGCCGAGATCAGCGCTCCGTTTCGAAACGGGGCGTTTGCGTGACGCTCGGCCTGTCTCTAAAAACGTTGTAGTTACTGGGGTTTAGAAAGTTGTGCCCAGCCGCGTGCATACGCGCGCCATGGAACTGTCACGAATCTGTTGCTCTGGCGTAGCGCACAGGGGGCGCCCGCCTGGTAGTGAGAAAAGCCGGAAATGCTTGCCCGTAGAAACCTGCTCGTCGGTCTACTGCTGGGCCTGATCGCTTGCAAAGAAAGCCAGCCTGCTCCCGCCCCCTCCGCCACCGAGGCGGCGCCGGTACTGAAGCAGGACGAGGCCGTCAGCCTGACCGGCGCGGGCGCGACCTTCCCGTACCCGCTCTATTCGAAATGGATCTCTGAGTACAACAAGCTCAATCCGAACGTGAAGATCAATTACCAGTCGATCGGATCGGGCGGCGGTATTCGGCAAATCACGGCCAACACGGTCGACTTCGGCGCGACCGACGCGCCGATGAAAGAGGATGAAGCCAAGCAGGCCTCGGGCAAGCTGTTTCACATTCCCGCGACGATCGGCGCCGTGGTCGTGGCCTACAACCTGCCGGAAGTGACGGGCACGCTGAAGCTCAGCTCGGAGGTACTGGTCGATATCTACGCCGGCAAGGTCAAGCGCTGGAACGACCCCAAGCTCAAAGCCGACAACGCCGACGCCAAGTTACCCGCCAAGGACATCTCGGTCGTGTATCGCACGGACGGCAGCGGCACGACCGCGGTCTTCACCGAATACTTGGGCAAGGTCAGCGCCGAGTGGAAGGAAAAAGTCGGCGTCGGCAAAGTCGTCCGCTGGCCGACGGGGCTCGGCGCCAAAGGCAACGAGGGCGTCACCGGTCAAGTCAAGACGACCCCTTATACAATCGGCTACATCGAGCGTGCGTACGCTTCGCAGAACAAGTTGCCGATGGCCGAGCTCCGCAACAAAGCTGGCAAATTCGTGGCTCCGAGCATCGAGGCCATGTCCGCCGCAGCGAATGCCGTGGAAATGCCGGCAGAGCTGGTCGTCTCGCTGGCCAATGCCGACGGCGAAGGGGCCTATCCGATCACCAGCTACAGCTACCTGCTCGTGTACGAGGACGCCAAGGACGCGACCAAGGGTGAAGCGCTAGCCAAGTACGTGTGGTGGGGTCTGCACGACGGCCAGAAGTTCGCGAAGGATTTGGACTACGCGCCGATCCCGGCCACGGTGCTGAGCAAGGTCGAGGCTCGCTTGAGGGAGTTGCGCTCCGGCGACAGGAAGCTCCTGTCGGGAGCCTGATCAACGATGTCCGTTAGTCAGGAAGTTTCGCCACTGATCCGTCCGCGTTCGAAGATCCTCACCCGCTTCGGGCACGAGCTGAATTGGGGAGACTTCGTATTCCGTCGCGTGACGGCATCGCTGGCCATGCTGATGCTCGCCGCGCTGGCAGCCATGGCCGCGGCCATGGTGTACGGCTCGGCGGAATCGTTGAGCAAGTTCGGTCTGGGCTTCGTCACCGCGCAGGTTTGGGATCCGGTGAGAGACGTGTACGGCGCCCTGCCGTTCATCTACGGCACGATTGCTTCTTCACTCTTGGCGCTGTGCTTCGCGGTGCCGATCTCGATCGGTGTCGCCATCTTCCTATCGGAGCTGGCGCCCGCCTGGCTGCGTGGCCCGGTTGGGTTTTTGGTGGAGCTCTTGGCGGCCGTGCCGAGCGTGGTCTACGGCCTGTGGGGGATCTTCGTGCTGGCCCCCTGGCTGCGCAACAGCGTCGAGCCGCTGCTCGCCCGAACGCTGGGCTTTTTGCCGTTTTTTCAGGGGCAACAGCGCGGCTTTGGCATGCTCGCGGGCGGCATCATCTTGGCCATCATGATAACCCCCACGATTTCGTCGGTGAGTCGTGAAGTGTTGCGTGCGGTACCAAGCTCGCTGCGTGAGGGGGCGCTCGGGCTCGGTGCCACGTCCTGGGAGGCGGTGCGCGTCGCCGTGCTGCCGTACGCGCGCTCCGGCTTGGTGGGCGCAATCATCCTCGGCTTGGGTCGGGCGCTGGGCGAAACCATGGCCATCACCATGGTGATCGGCAACCGCAGTGAGATCAGCGCCTCCTTGTTCGCGCCCTCGTACACCATGGCCAGCGTGATCGCCAACGAGTTCAGCGAGGCCACGGGCAGCCTGTATCTGTCGGCGTTGGCCGAGGTCGGGCTGCTCTTGTTCGTTGTCACGGTGCTACTCAACGTCGTGGCGCGGCTCTTGGTCTGGCGCGTGGGTCGCTTACCCGAGGGGGGGAGCCTGTGATGTTCAGCCGCTACGCGCGCCGAAAATTCACCGACGTGCTGGTGCGCTCGGCGTGCGTGGCGGCGGCAGTGCTCGCGCTCATCCCGCTGGTCAGCGTGCTCTATTACGTCACCTCGCGTGGTATCGGCGGCATCAGCTTGGCGTTTTTCAGCGAGCTACCGAAGCCGGTGGGCGAGAGCGGTGGCGGCATGGCCAATGCCCTCGTGGGCACCTGCAAGTTGGTGTTTCTGGCGTGCCTGTTCGGCATCCCCCCGGGCGTGCTCGCGGGCATGTATCTGGCCGAATTCGGCCACACCCGCTTCGGCAAATGGGTGCGCTTCAGCGCGGACGTGATGTCCGGCGTGCCCTCGATCACCGTCGGCATCTTCGTGTATTCGCTGGTCGTGCTCCAGACCAAGCACTTCTCGGCGTTCGCAGGTGGCGTCGCGCTGAGCGTGCTGATGCTGCCCACGGTCACCCGCACGACCGAAGAGCTGCTCAAATTGGTGCCGGAGTCGCTGCGTGAAGCGGCGCTCGGCCTGGGAGTGCCCAAGTGGCGGGCCACGCTAAGCGTGATGCTGCGCACGGCCGCGCCCGGGATCGCCACGGGCGTGATGCTCGCGGTGGCGCGCGTGGCGGGGGAGACCGCGCCGCTCTTGTTCACCGCCTTCAGCAATCCCTTTTGGAGCAGTGGCTTGAACGAGCCGACCGCATCCTTGCCCGTGAATATCTACAACTATGCGGTGTCTCCGTACGAGGAGTGGCATCGTCAAGCATGGGCTGCAGCGTTGGTCCTGCTGCTGCTGGTCTTGCTGCTCAATGTCTCCGCGCGCCTGCTGGTGCGCCAGCGCGTGGGTGCGCCGTGAGTGCCGGCTCGCAAAGCAGGATCGCTCGAGTGACCACCAGGAAAGGCTCAGCCAGTGATGACAGCCGGTCGCGCTGGGATGAAGTGTCGGTCAGCGCGTGGCTGCCCAAGATGCGCACGGAGGACCTGCGTGCCTATTTTGGACAGGCCGAGGTGTTGAAGGGGATCAGCCTCCAAATCGCAGAAAAACAGGTGACCGCGGTGATCGGTCCGTCGGGCTGCGGCAAATCCACGTTCGTCCGTTGCCTGAACCGTATGCACGAGGTGGTGCCCGGCGCGCGCGCCACGGGCCAGGTTTTGCTCGACAAGCAAGACATCTACCAAGGGGACGTCGATGCCGTGAGTGTGCGGCGCCGAGTGGGCATGGTGTTCCAGAAGCCGAACCCGTTCCCGACCATGTCGATTCGCGACAACGTGCTGGCAGGTCTTCGACTCAACGGCGAGCGTCCCGATGATCCAGACGCGGTGGTCGAGAAGATGCTGCAGCGCGTGGCGCTGTGGGACGAAGTGAAGGACATCCTTGGCCGCGCCGGCACCGGGCTCTCGGGCGGCCAGCAGCAGCGTCTGTGCATCGCGCGCTCACTAGCGCTCGAGCCGGAGGTCCTGCTCATGGATGAGCCGTGCTCGGCGCTCGATCCGATCGCTACCGCGCGCGTGGAAGAGCTGATCCACGATCTGCGCAAGACGTACACGATCGTGATTGTCACGCACAACATGCAGCAAGCCGCGCGCGTCGCGAATTTCACGGCATTTTTCTACCTGGGCAAGCTGGTCGAGCACGATCGGACGGACGTGATTTTCACCCGCCCCAAAGAGCAACGCACCGAAGACTACATTACGGGCCGCTTCGGCTGAGGGAACGACATGGATCGCCGGCACACTGACCGAGAATACGAAGCAGAGCTCGAGAGCCTACGCGAGCGCGTCTTGCTCATGGGCGCGCACGTAGAAGAGGTGCTCACGCTGGCCATGCGCGCGTATGGCGAGCGCAACGTGTCGCTCGCCCGTGGCACAATCGAGCTCGACACTACCATCGATCAATTGGAGCTCGAAATCGACGAAGCCGCGATCCAGATCTTGGCGCGTCGTCAGCCGGTCGCGTCCGACCTGCGCTTCATCACCACCACCCTGAAACTGGTCACTGATCTGGAGCGCATCGGCGATCTGGGCGTCAATATCTGCGAGCGCGTTGCCGAGCTCGGGGTCGAGCGCAGCGAGAACCCGAACGATCCGATCCCGCGTATCGCGGATGTCGCACAAGGCATGGTGCACGACGCGCTCGATGCGTTCGTCGCGGGCGACGCGGTGAAAGCGAACCAAGTGATCGAGCGCGACAAAGCGGTGGACGCCTACTATGCGCAGCTTTATCCCGAGCTATTGCCGCGCATGATGTCCAATCCGAACGTGGTGTTCGAATCCACGCGTCTGCTCTCGATTGGCAAATCACTCGAGCGGCTCGCCGATCATGCCACCAACATCGCTGAAATGGTGGTGTTCATGGTCAAAGGCCAAGACGTTCGCCATTCCGGTCCCGCCTCGCACCAATAGCGGCGGCGGCCGCGCGCGCGGTACGGACCCGGTCGAGGCAAGCGCGCTCGCCGTCCTCGACTAACTACCGCTGAACTCGCGGAACGGGCCGATTGAGTCCAGGGTATCGAACACCGGCCGCACGTCGAGCTGGGTCGAGTCGGGCGAGCTTTCGGGCGCGGTCTGAGTTTCGTCGATCACGAATGCGCGACCATCGGGACCGAGCAGCCAAGGCGGCAAGCCCGTGAAGCGATCGATCAGCGCATCGACGAACAGCCGAACGCGCGCCGACAGGTGCCGGCTGCCCGGATAGACGACGTGGATCTCCGAACGCCCGAGCGACCAACCTTCGAGCACGGGCGAGAGGTGTCCGGCGCGCAGCGCCTCAGCGCAGAAGAAGGCGGGCAACACCGCGATGCCCGCACCCCGCAGCGCGGCGTTCAGCGCCAGCTGCACCGAGTTCACCGAATAGCGCCCCTGGATCACGATCGACTCGGAGCGACCTTCCTTGGAAAACACCCAGGTTGCGCGCCGGTCGTTGCTCGACACCAAGCAGGAGTGTTTGAGCAAATCCTTGGGCATCTTCGGAGCTTCGTGCTGCTCCAAATACGTCGGGCTAGCGACGCACATCCGTTCCGCGCTGCCGATCTTGCGTGCGATCAGCGAGGCCTCGATGGGGCCGATCACGTGCACCGCCAAGTCGAGGCCCTCTTCGACCACGTCGAAGCGACGATCGGCGACGATCAGCTCCACCTCCACTTCGGGGTGCGCGACCAAGAACTCGGCCACGAAATCGCCCAGGAAGGCGTGCCCGAACAACAGCGGCGAGCCGATCCGCAAAAGCCCCTTCGGTGAACGGTGGATGTCGGTTACAGCAGCGTTCGCTTCCTCGATCTCGGCCACCACGCGCGCGGCACGTTCGTAGTAAGCGGCGCCGGCCGCGGTCGGGCGCACATGGCGAGTGGTTCGGTCCAAGAGACGAACACCCAAACGTTCTTCGAGACGGGATACCCGTTCGCTGACCGTTGACTTAGGTAGGCCGAGCGTACGCGCCGCCTTGGTGAAGCTCTCTTCCTTCACGACGCGCGCAAAGATCGCGATCTCGTTCAGGTCCTGCATTGTTCGCCTATACGAATAACGTGTTCGTTTCCTAGGGTCTAGTCCGCATTCCCGAACGGCACGAAAGAAGATCGGCCCCAGGTTTCAAAAGTAGGTCCCATGGCCAACGCAGCCGTATCCTCCGCCAACTTGTCTGCCAGCGAATCCGTTCCCGTTTCTCCCCCCGTAGCGGTGCCCGCCAAGCGCTCGCGCGCCAAAATTGTACTGCCCACTCTGATCGGCGTGGCCGCGTTGGTTGGCGCTGCAGTCTACCTGCACGGCAAAGGCAAGGAGAGCACGGACGACGCGTTTGTCGAGAGCCATGTGGCCAACGTTGCCCCGCGCGTCCAAGGCCAAGTCCTGCACGTGTTGGTGCACGACAATCAAGCGGTCAACGCCGGGGACGTGCTGGTCGAGCTCGACGATCGCGACGCGAGCGCGCAGAACCACGCGGCGAAGGCCGATCTGGAATCTGCGGAAGCCACGCTCGCCGCTGTCAACGCGCAATTGGTACTCGCTCAACACTCGGTCGACGCGGGTTTGCGCCAAGCCAAAGGTGGCGTGACCCAGGCGTTTGCTCTGTCCGGCAGCTCGAAAGCGCAAATCGATCAAGCTCGCGCCGATCTGGTCGCCGCAGAATCGCGTGCCGCTCTGACCGGCATGGAGCTCGCTCGCACCGTCAAGCTGCACAGCGAGGGCGCCATTGCTCGTGCAGAGCTCGATCGCCGCCAGGCGGAAGACGACCAAGCGCGAGCCGCGGTCGACCAAGCCAAGGCGCGCCTGTCGGTGGCTAGCGTCGGTCTGGTCAACGCCGGAGGCGGCATCGAAAGCGCCCAAGGTCGTCTCGCCGCAGCACAAACCGGCCCCGACCAGGTGCTGGTCGCCAAAGCCCAGGTCGACGTCGCCAAAGCCCGCGTCGAGCAAGCCAAAGCCGCGCTCGAGCAAGCCGAGCTCAATCTCTCGTACATGCAAGTGCGCGCTCCGACGCGCGGCGTGGTCTCGCGCCGGAGCGTCGAGCCGGGTCAGCTCGTCGATCCCGCCCGGCCCCTACTCGCGCTCACGGAGCTCGATGATTCGTGGGTGGTGGCAAACTTCAAAGAAGATCAGATCGGCAGCCTGCGCGTCGGCCAAGCCGCCGAAGTTTCGCTCGACGCCTTCTCCGGCCGCAAGTTGAATGCCCACGTCGACAGCTTCTCCGGCGGCACCGGGTCACGCTTCGCGCTGCTGCCTCCGGACAACGCCTCGGGCAACTTCACCAAAGTGGTGCAGCGCGTGCCGGTTCTGATCCGCATCGACGACAAGCCCCAAGACATCGTGCTGCGCCCTGGCTTGAGCGCATTCGTGACCGTTCGCACTGGCGGCTGAGGAGGTCATCGTGGACGCAGCCGTTACCGGCTCGAAGCGGGCTATCACCTTCGTGGTGATGATGGCGGCCTTGATGGCGCTGATCGACATCACGATCGTCAATGTCGCGCTGAACGACATCCGCGCCAGCTTTGCCACACCGATCGATCAAATCGGCTGGGTCTCGACCGGCTACATGATGGCGAACATCGTCGTCATTCCGATGACCGGCTGGTTCCAGCGCCGCTTCGGCTATCGCCGCTACTTCGCTGGCTCGATCATCTTGTTCACGGTCGCCAGCGCCCTGTGCGGCTTGTCTTGGAATCTGACGTCACTCGTGCTCTTCCGCGCGCTGCAAGGTCTCGGTGGCGGCGCGATCATCCCCACCGCTCAAGCGATTCTATTCGCCCGTTACCCGCGCAAAGAGCATGGCATGGCCTCGGCCCTGTTCGGCTTGGGCGCGGTCACGGGCCCCCTGCTCGGCCCGACCATCGGCGGCTATCTAATCGAGTGGTTCAACTGGCATTGGGTATTTTTGGTCAACGTGCCACTCGGCGTCACCGTCGCCATCATGTGCGCCCGAGTCGTGGAGGAGCCCGGCTTCAAACCCGCCAAGTCGCCGATCGACAGCTTCGGCATCGCCCTCTTGGCCATCGGCATGGCCTCCCTGCAATATACCTTGGAGGAGGGCAACCGTGACGGTTGGGACTCGATCCCGATCATGGTGCTGATGGCCGTGGCCGCCGTATGCCTGATCACCTTCGTCGTGCACGAGCTCGAAACGCCCTACCCGGTCGTCGACCTGCGCGTCTTCAAAAACGCCAGCTACTCCGCCGGTACCGGCATCAACTTCCTGCTCGGGCTGGTGCTGTTCGCGGGCAATTTCTTGTTCGCCCTCTACTGCGGCACGGTGATGCACTACGTCGCGCTCGACATCGGAAAAATCTTCCTCGTCGCCGGCCTGATTCAAATCGTGATCATGCCCATCATCGGCAAGTTGGTGACGCGCATCGATCCCCGCCGCATGCTCGTGTTCGGCATCCTCGGCACCTCACTCAGCCTGTGGCTCAACGCGCATCTGACCGACCAAGCCGGTTTCTGGGACCTCACCCGCCCGCAGTTCGTTCGCTCCGTCTCGATGGGTTTCATCTTCATCCCCATCAGCATGCTGGCGTTGTCGGATCTGCCCAACGAGATCCGGGGCAACGCGACGGGCTTGTTCAATCTCACGCGTGAGCTCGGCGGCTCCATTGGAACCGCGTGGATGGGTTTGCTCGTAGACCGCGGGAGCAAGATCCACGCTTCGTATCTGCGTGAGGCGATCAATCCGGAGAACCCGCTGGTGCAAGAGCGGATAGCCGCGATTCGCAACTCGGTCGGCACTCAAACGTTTACGTCGGATCTCGTGCCCGAGGTGATCCTCGAGCTCAAGGTGCGCGTGCAGGCCTTGATTTTGAGCTTCAACGAGGGCTTTGCCCGCGTCACATTGCTGTTTTTGACGTGTTTGATCTTGGTGCTGTTTCTCAAACGACCGAAGGTGGGTGGCGCTGGCGCGGCAGGGGCGCACTAGGGGTCTGCCCCTGAACGCCGAGGCGAGGCTGGCAATGCGCCTCGGCGAGCTGATCAATCTGCCCGCAAATCGCTCGCAGCCAGATAGTCCCTCATTCGAGCGTGGGCGTGGTTCCGTCGATCCACTTCGAGAGATCGGCGGTGGCGATGGCGGCCGGAGCGATTCTACCGTCCGGTGCTGCCTTCTTGGTCAGGAAGGCGCGAATGGCGCGCTTCAGTGGCTCGCCCTGGCTCGCCGCGTAGAACGTACAATGGTTGTGCGGATCGCTGGCGTTGCCGCCGTTGTATTCGATGTTCTTTTCGACGCCGAGTGCCTTGTACACCTCGGCAGCGCTGGCGCTGGCAGCGTGCTGGCAAGTCGCACACAACTCACCGATGCGTGAATTGTCGAGCACGAGCAAGCCACGAGGCGCGTACATGGCGACCAGTGAATGCGTATCTGCAGGGATCGTGTTCACTTTGCTGCGGTTCGTGCCAAACGCGGTTCCAAACCAGCCCTGCGCTTCCGACCACGCGGAGTCCAGTGACTGGGCGGGCTTGCCGTTCGGTCCCATGGGCGAGGTGTTCACGACTCGGAACGCGGAGACGCCACCGGTGCCGGACTCTTGCGGGATGCCCAATGCGATGCGTTCATCGAACGCGCCGATGGTGAACGCGCCCTTGCCCAACCGGGAACAACCCGTGATGCCGATGCCCGTCGGATCGATGATGGCGTTTCGACCCGCCTTCTTTTCGTCCACGAGCACGTCGATGATGCGGCTCACACCCCAGGCCCAGCCGACCTGCGCGCTGGCGCCGGTGCTGCCGTAGATGGTCGAGAACAATCCGCTTCGGGACGATTCGCTCGACATGGCGTTGTTGTCGTAGTTGATGCTGGCAACGCCTTCGCCGGAGACGATGGACTTATCCAGACTGCCGCCGCCCAGGCCGATGATGGCGGGCACGGCGCCGCTGGCACCCGAGGGCAGGCTGACGGCGACGCTAAAGTCGATGGATTTGCCGCCGTGCTCCACGTGCACTTTGATCGACGTGGCCGTGACGCTGCCCGTGACCGTGTCGGGGCGACCTGGCTTCTCGCCGTGAATGAACTTTTCGACGGCTTTCTTCAGCTCGGCCCGACGGCAGGCCCACTGGGACTTCTTGCTCATCCGCGTGCCGTCGAAGTTCTTGAACAGATCGGGAAGCTTGGCGTTGTCGACCGCGGCAGGGTCACTGACCATACAATCCTTGCCGACGAACTCCACGAAATCGGGGTTGTAGGCGCTGCCGCCGGTCGTTGGCCCCGCACCGGCCGTTGGTCCCGCGCCGGCGGTTGGTCCCGCGCCCGCGCTGGGCGGCGCGCCGGCGGTGTTGCCACTGCCGCCCGCTGCGGGCGCGCCTGCCGTCGGGCTGCCAGCGGCGCCCGTCGTGGTGGGAGCTCCCGCCGCTGGGCTACCCGCGCCACCGGGCGTCGCTGGAGCGCCCGCCGTGCCGGTGTTCGGAGCGCCAGCCGACGAGGTCGGTGCCCCCGACGACCCGGTGGGCGTTTGTCCTTCATCCGTCACGCAGCCCGATCCGAGAACCAGGGCTGCGATCGAAAAAACGAGTGAGCTAGAGGAACGAACAATCGAATGTCGGATCGCCATGGCACCTTACTTCAGCGCATCAAGCACGCAAAGGGAGGACTCTCACCTACCACGGCCGCTTGTCTCGAGCGACGCGAACTTGCCAATTAAAATGCGAGCTCACCAAACAAATGATCTCGCGCGGAGCCACTCGCCGGCGTGCGACGCCAGCACGGGCATCAACTTGCAACGGAGATAAAACGCAGCGCTTCGTGCGCTACTGAGTGGCGTCGCCAGTGCGCGATGTGTGGCGCGCTCAAGCATTTCCCGTCACCGGAAGTGAATCCAGTCGGGCTTCCAAATTGAATTCGTATCTCGCGCTACACTCAACGCGATGAGCCGGTTGAGTTCGCGCCGTGAAGCGTTGAGAGCGGGCGCGCGGCTCCTGCCCGGGGCCGCGCTCACTGCGCTGGGGTGTCGCTCGGCGGACAGCGCTGCCCAGCCGATTTCTACGGCAAAGCCGGCGCGTGACGTGCGCGCGGTTTCGTTCGTGCTCGACGCCACGCCCACCCTGGAGGGCGCGGGCGTGAGGTTGCGGCGTAGTCTGGGTACGCGAGCCTTGTCGGAGCTCGATCCGTTTTTGCTGTTGGACGAGATCCACAGTGATCGCGTGGAGGACTACGTTAAAGGCTTCCCCACGCACCCGCATCGCGGCTTCGAGACGGTCACCTACATGATCAGTGGCATCATGGAGCACCGGGATAGCCTGGGGCAAGGCGGGCAGTTGCCCGCGGGTAGCGCGCAGTGGATGACCGCGGGACACGGCATCGTCCACTCGGAGATGCCGAATCCGGATGGCAATGTGTTTTGGGGCCTGCAGCTGTGGGTCAATCTACCTGCCGCGCAGAAACTGACGAAACCTCGCTATCAGAACGTCGCGCCCGATCGCATTCCCGAGCTCAGCGTGCAGGGGTCGCCGGTGCGACTGGTCGCGGGCACACTGGCTGGGCAGCGTGGGCCGGTAGACGGCATTAGTGTGTCGCCCACCTTGCTGGATCTGCGCTTGCCCGCGGGCGGCCGCTTCGAGCATGAGTTGCCGCGGGACCACACGTCGTTCGCCTACATGCTCGAAGGGCACGCGGAGCTAGGCCAGACGCGGCAGGCGGCCCGCGCTGGGCAGATTGCCGTGTTTGGTCCGGGACAGGTTCTGGCCATGCGCGCGACGGGTAACGGCGGGGCGCGCGTGCTGATCGCCGCAGGCCGCAAGCTCGGTGAGCCGGTGGCGCGGCGCGGGCCGTTCGTGATGAATACCCAGGCCGAGCTCGAGCAGGCCTACGAGGACTTCCGCAACGGGCTGCTCGTCACGGGCTAAGGCTCGGAGAGAAGTCCTCGCTGGCGAGGCAAGCTCCGAGCAGCGCGTATAAAAATAGGACAGCGGCCCGGAGCGAGGGGGGGCACTCCGAGCCGCTGATTAGTAGGAGCCGGCGACGCAATCTTCAGGCGGAGGGGGGGCGCCCGGGCGTCGCCAGGCGAGCACCCCTATTGCAGGGCGTGTGCCAACGATGCCGAGGTTCGATCTAGCGAGCAAATCCTAGCAAAACACGGCATTTGTGAGGTGGCGCTGTCTCGAACTGGAGCAGCTGAGACGGTGCGCGTGTTTCGTTGTTGGAAGGCGGCTTTCGCTTTTGCGTATCAGCCTTCGAATTGCGTCAGCCTTCGGCTTCGCGCACGACTCTGCCCAAGCGCGCGATGGCGTCATCGATCGTGGCTTCACTCGGGCCGAACGAGAAGCGCGCATGGTGCAAGAAGCGCGATGCTCGGCTGCCGCGGCGTTGGCCGGGATCGACGTCGAAGAAGTGCCCCGGAACGGTGATCACCTTGTGCTTCAAGGCCGCGCGGAACAAAGCGTCCCCCGTGTTGATCGCCGGCGGAAGGTTTGCGAGATTTCCCCAACAGTAGAAGGTGCCCTCCGGCTCGCGCTCGAAGCGCACCCCGAGTGCGCGCAAACCATCGAGCATGCGGTTGCGCTTGCGGCGGAAGGTGGTGCGGATGGCTTCCGCCTCGGCGCGCGCGTGCTCGGCCGTGAGCACGGAGAGCGCGGCCGTTTGCATGGGCCGCGAGCCGCCACCGTCCAAAAAGGAGCCGGCGCTGGCGAGTGACTCGATCACCTTGCTCGGCCCGACCGTCCAGCTCACGCGCCAGCCGGGGTAGCGCCAATTCTTGGTCAGGCCGTCGAAAATCACGACCGGATCGCGCTCGACGTCCTCCACGTATTGCGCGGCGCTGAACAGGGACGGCCCTTCCTTCCACAAGTAGTGCGAATAAAACTCGTCCAAGAGCAACGTACAGTCGAGCTCACGTGCGGTCGAAACCCACGACGCGAGCTCGGGGCCGGTGATGGCTTTACCCGTGGGGTTACAGGGGTTCGACAAGAGCAGTGCGCCCAGACCGCGTCCCGAGATTTCGCGGCGCAGCGCGTCGAGCGAAAAATCGTAACCGTGCTCGGGATCGAGCAAGATGGGGATGGGGGTGAAGCGGCGGAAGATGTCGAGCAACTCTTCGTACGCCGTGTAGTCGGGCAAGAAGTGACCCAAATGGATCTGCCCGATCGCCGCGCAGGCGCGCATGATCGAGACGCGCCCACCGCCGCACACGGCCACGTTCTCGGCGCTGTACTGCGAGGGCATGCCGCGTCGGAACAAGTTGTTGTACATGCTGGCGACGGACTCGCGTACCTCCCATAAGCCGGCGACGGGCGCGTACTCTTGGTCGTTCAGCGTGATGTCCAGCTGCGTGACACGCGGGGGCGCGCCGGGCAACGGACCCGTCTCTGGTTGCCCTTGACCCAGGTTGCACCACTCGGGATCTTCAGAACGGAAGCCGGCACGCGTGGCCTCCGAAGTGACATAGATGACGCCGGTTCGCGGGACAGGACGAAACGCACTCGGTGCGCGCTCAGGGGAGTTTTCAGACATAGCCGTGGGGCACGCTAGCACAAAGGCGCGGCGTTCTTGCGTGCCAGGTTTTGCCGAGAACTATTTCGCCGAGCACTCAGCCGCCTTTGCCACGCTGGTGCCGGCATGGGCGGCTTCGCATTTGTTGGCGTAGGTTCGCCCGTCGCAGCCGCACACCGGCAGGTACTCGCGCGTGCACGCTTGCGGCTTCTTGCTGCAGATCCCGCCGGCATCGGTTGCGCCGCACTGAGAGCGGTAGGCGCAGTATAGACCCGCCGCGCAATCGCCGTGCACGCCGCGCGTCCCGCAGGTCCTGCCCTCGGCGATGCCAGAGCCGCTATCGCCTGCGCACGCGCCCTGCTGGGCGACCGACACGCCAACGCGGCTGGCAACGCAGGTGGTGGCGTACGTCTTGCCGTCGCAGCCGCACACGGGTGCAAACTCCATCGTGCACAGCTCCGGAATCGGTTGGCACGTGCCGGACATGTCGCCCGCGCCGCACTTGGCCGAAAGCGCGTACGAGCAAAACTGTTTTTCGGCGCACTTGATAGCTGCGATGCCGCCGCACATTTTGCCAGCGGCCGCTGCTGACGCAGGTGTAGCCGGCGCAGGCGCCGAGGCCGACGGGGGCGGCCCTGAGCTGACCACACCAGTGGGCGTCAGTACCGGCAGAGCGCCTGCCGTTGCCGTTGCAGTCGCGCTTGTCGGGTTGGCTTTCGCTGGAGCGCTCGCGGACGGCGTGGGCTGCGCCGAGCAGGCCACGAGGGCGGTCAACGACAGAAACGTCATGCACACCCGCATTCGCATCGGCTGGCCCATGCCGCAGCTCTAGCAACTCGGGCCACGCGGGTCGAGCGACAAGCGTGCCAACCAAAAGCCCCCGGGGGAGTCTTGCTGCTTCTGGGAAAGTTGGCTCTACTGCCGCCATGGCCAAGGCATTCGGGGAGTGGAAGGTGCTCGCGCATGGGCCGCTTTTGACGCTCGCGGACAACCTGCTCTGGGCACAAGGCTCCATACCGGGCATGTCGCTGAAGCGCTCCATGGTCGTCGTGCGCCTGAGCGATGGCAAGCTGGTAATCCACAACGGGATCGCCCTTTCGTCCGAGCAAATGGCCGAGCTCGAGCGCTTTGGAACGCCCGCGTTCTTGATCGTGCCGAGCGCTATCCATCGTTTGGACGCTCCCGCCTACAAGCAGCGCTATCCGGAGCTGCGGGTGTTCACGCCCAAGGGCTCACGCGCGCAGGTCGAGCAGGTCATTCAGGTCGACGGCGTGTACGAAGATTTTCCGCACAGCGACGTGCTGCGTCTCGAGACCCTGCACGGCGTTGCAGACAGCGAAGGTGCGCTGATCGTGCAGTCCCGCGACGGCGCCAGCTTGGTCTTGAACGATTGCATGTTCAACATGGACCGCAAGCGCGATCCCCTGGGCTTCCTGTTCACCACGCTCATGGGCTCCGCGCCGGGACCGCGCGTTTCGCGCTTGGCCAAGATGATGCTCATCAAAGACAAGAAAGCGCTGCGCGCGGATTTCGAGCGCTATGCCGCGTTGCCGGACTTGGTGCGCGTGATCGTCGCGCACGAGAAGGTGGCGAGCGGCGCGGAAGCGCGGGCCGCGCTGTTGCAAGCCGCCACTTACCTGTAATCCTGGTCGTCAAAGCCCGGTGATCGAATACACGAAGCTCGACTTGGGTGAGCGCAGCCAGCGGTTCGCGATCAGGGCGCGTTGCTCCTTGAACACGCCTTCGTCGTCGACCCAACGCTGTTTCAGGGCCATAGCTGCCGCCTTGTCGCCGCGGCCCTTGATTTGCAGCACTTGGCGGGCAAGCTCACTCGCGCCTGCGTTCCACTTGTCGAGTCGTACTTCGTAGCAGCCCATGTCGCTGCCGTTACCCGCCAGTTGCTTCGGCAACCATTCGACGGCGCCGCTCGTGGTCAAGCTGCCGAGCTGAATGGCCGCGAGTTGACTGTAGTTCTTGGGCCGACCTTGCGGGTCGTACATCCCTTGCGCGATCTGACCGAATGTCCAGGCCACCTCTTGCACGCGCGAGATGTCTGCCTCGACCTTGCTGATCAAGTGACGGTCGACGAGCGTGGCCGGTAAATAGAGCGCAGCGGTCTGCGCTTTGAGCTCTTCCAAAGTCGCGGCGAGCGGCCCGCCGAAGATCGCCGAATCGACCTTGCCGTTGACCTCGTAGTCGTGCGCTGGCCCGAGATTGTGCGCGGCCTCATGGAGCACGATGCCCATGATCGCAGGTTTCGGATCGGCTAGGGTCATGCTGGCCGTGCAGAACAGTGAGCTCGTCTTTTCGCTCATTGCCTTTTGGCTGTCGTCATCCGTGTACAGGTTGGTCATGGTCACCGTGCGCCCACCCGTTTCGGCAACGGCACCCCAATTCGGCAACGATTGTCCGACGGTCGCGCCGATCGGCGTGCGGTTGTCGCCCGCGTTCAGCACGACGTCGATGAAATCCGGGAGTTTGAAGCCCACTTTGCGCGCTCGATAGGGCTTGCCCGCGAGTCGCGCCAGATCGTTTTCGAGCTCTTGCTTGATCGGCTCGAGGCGCTTGCGCCACGCGAGCGAATCCGGATTGATGCGCGCGAACGAAAGCGCAAACCCGGCCTTCCAGGCGCAGGGCTCGTAGTACACCTCGTCCGGTCCGACGCGCAGATAGTACTTGGAGTTGTCGCTGCCCATTTTCAGCCAAGCACGATTGGCGCGTTCCCAGTCATCGTCGCGGAAAGCTCGTGCCGCGTCGCTCAAGTAGGCTTTCAGCGCGGGCTCGACGCTGCCCAGGTCGGCCGCCGCGGCATCGAGCTCGTTCGCGATCGCGCCCATCTCGCTCGGGTAGGCCTTGGAGTACTTGAGGCCCTTGAACGAATTCGGCTGCTCGCCTTTCACCACTAGCGCGAAATGGTCGAGCAGCTCGGCTCTGTTTTTCTGGCGGCTCAGCATGTCACAGAACTTCGGATCGCTCTGTATTTCTGCAGGGTACAGGCCGAACACCGGTTTGGTCGGAAGCGGCAGCGCGTGGCACTCCGGAACCCGCTCGGTTTTGGGCGCTGCGCACTCGGGCCCTTGGTTGCGAAAGAACAAAGCCGCGCTGGCCGGATCGTTCGGCTCGAGCTGGGCCTCCAGCCCCGCAGTCCCCTTTTGCTTGGCGTAGATCTGCTCGAGCGAAACGGCCACGCGTAGCAGGTGCGCGACCAGCTTCTTGTCTGCCTCCGGTTGCTTGGAAAAATCGCTCTCGACCAGGGTCGGGCGACCCTGCAAAAGCTCGAGCCGCACCGCGGCGCGCCGCGCGAGCTGTTCCGGCGATAGACCGCTGGCAGGCTCGGGCTTTGCCATTCGTTCGTACAGCGAGCGGAACGCGTCCGTGAAACGCCCCTCGCCATCGACGAGCTCCGCGCGCGAGTACGCCGCGGAGCTCCAGGTGATGACCAGCTCTTTGGGCTGTAAGCTTCCGTCCGCGTTCGCGTCCGCGCGCCAGAAGAGGGGCAAATTGTGTTCGACTGCCAGACGATTGAAGTCCAAGCGCGTGATGCGATCGAAGCCAGGCGGCTGGAGCGCGCTGGACACCGCAGGCGGGGTGGCGGGTGGAGGCTGTGCGACCGGTGGACTGGCTTCGCCCGAGGCCTTGGGCTGACAGCCCGCGAGCAGTAGCACGGCGCAGCCAAAGGCGAGCCGAAGCTTCGACACTGACATGCGCGTCAGCATAGTCCGAGCGCAGGTTGACGTCGCTCGGAAACGCGGGCTCGCTTCCCAGACCGAGAGACATGAAAGCATTAGAACGTTCGATTGGTTTTGTTCTCGTTTTGGTTTTGACTGCCTGCGTGACCTCACCGCAAGTGCCCGACGCCCAAGTCCCCCCGACCGCAACGGCCGCCCCCGCGAAAGCGCCGGCCGCTGGCAACGCCTTTCTGAAGCCGAGCACGTTGCCCTATGAAATGCCGCCGTTCGATCAGATCTCGGACGAAAGTTATCGGCCCGCGTTCGAAGCGGGCATGGCCGAGCAGCGTAGCCAAATCGCCAGCATCGCGAACGACCCCGCCGCGCCCAGCTTCGAGAACACGATCGTCGCACTGGAGCGTTCGGGTCGGATTCTGTATCGAGTCTCGAACGTGTTCTTCAACCTGCAGGGGGCGAACACCAACCTGGAGCTCGACACCATCGCGCGGGACTTCGCGCCCAAGCTGTCCGAGCATCAAGACGCCATCTATCTGGACGCGAAGCTGTTCGCCCGCGTGAAGGCGCTGTACGACGCCCGCGAGGCGCTGCACCTCGATCCGGAATCCGCGCAGCTCTTGGCGCGCACGCACCTGCAGTTCGTGCGCGCCGGGGCCAACGGCTCGGACGCGGACAAAGCGCGCCTGCGGCAAATCAACGGACAACTGTCGTCACTCACTACGCAATTCCAGCAGAACGTACGCCAAGCGACGCAGGACGGTGCGGTCGTGGTCGATGGGTTGGCCGAGCTCGACGGTCTGTCCGCCGAACAAATCGGCGCCGCTGCAGCCGCCGCACAGGCGCGCAACCTGACCGGCAAATGGCTGATCAGCCTGCAAAACACCACCATTCAACCGCCACTCGCCCAGCTCAAAAATCGCGCCCTGCGCGAGCGCATCTACCGTGCCTCGATCGGGCGCTCCAACGCGGGTACGGTCGACAACACCGCGCTCATCTTGCAGATCGTGCGCCTACGCGCGGAGCGCGCCAAGCTGCTCGGGTACGCAGACTATGCCGCTTATGTTTTGGAAGACGAGACCGCCAGCACCGCCAGCGCCGTGAACAAGCTACTCGGGGAGATTGCACCAGCGGCGATCGCCAAGGCCAAGCGCGAAGCCGCGGACATGCAAGCCCTGATCGATCAGCAAGCGAAGGCCCAGCACACTCAGACCTTCAAGCTCGAAGCTTGGGACTGGGCGTTCTACGCCGAGCAGCTGCGACAAGCGCGCTACGCCTACGACGAAGCGCAGGTGAAGCCCTACTTCGAGCTGAATCGCGTACTTTCCGACGGCGTATTCTACGCCGCCACGCAGTTCTACGGCATCACCTTCAAAGAGCGACACGACTTGCCTCTCTATCGCCCGGACGTGCGCGCGTTCGAGGTCTTCGATCACGACGGCGCACCACTTGCCCTGTTTTTCTGCGACTACTACGCGCGCGACAACAAGCAGGGCGGCGCCTGGATGAACTCCTACGTCGACCAATCGACCCTGCTCGGCAGCAAGCCCGTCGTCGCCAATCATCTGAATATCCCGAAACCCGCCGAAGGCCAGCCCACGCTGCTCACCTTCGACGAAGTCACCACGCTGTTTCACGAGTTCGGCCACGCGCTGCACGGCATGTTCTCGAACGTGAAGTACCAATCCCTGTCGGGCACCAACACCCCGCCGGACTTCGTGGAGTACCCCTCGCAATACAACGAAATGTGGGCCGATGAGCCAGCCGTGATCGAAAACTACGCGAAGCACTACCAAACGGGTGCAGCCATCCCCGCGCCCCTTCTGAAGCAGGTGCTCGCCGCGCGCAAGTTCAACCAGGGCTTTACCACCAGCGAATACATCGCCGCAGCGATCTTGGATCAATCCTGGCACCAAGTGCCGGCCGCGCACCTGGAACGGCTGCCCCAAACGCCCGAGCAAGTGATGCCCTTCGAGGCCGCCGCACTCAAAGCCGCAGGCGTCGATTTCGCGCCCGTCCCCCCGCGTTACCACAGCCCCTACTTCCTACACGTCTTCTCCAGCGGCTACGCAGCTGGCTACTACGCCTACCTGTGGAGCGATGTACTGGCTCGCGACACCGAAAGCTGGGTGCACAAGCACGGCGGCCTCAAACGCGAGAACGGCGATCTATTGCGCGCCAAAGTCCTCTCGCGCGGCCGCACCGAAGAGCCCTCGAAGCTCTTCCAAAGCTTCTACGGCGGCCCGCCAGACATCGAACCCCTGCTCGAGAGCCGCGGCCTCACGCTCGGCCCGAACAAGCCCCCACCCGCAAAACACTGAAGCTCCACCGGCCGCCTGGCAACGCACATCACAACGCGTTGAACGACTTCGAGAGGGCCGCCAAGATCGCC
>Ga0247774_1000171_pt1 | contig 30540 bp, 37 predicted proteins | sample UWRJL001104B6_FD_179933 | JGI IMG/M metagenome (GOLD analysis project Ga0247774, IMG submission 179933) | Plant litter microbial communities from Arlington Agricultural Research Station in Wisconsin, United States - UWRJ-L001-104B-6 | ecosystem: Environmental > Terrestrial > Plant litter >...
GCTCGGCAGCCGGCCGAAGTCGATCCCGAACGGGCCCAGCCCGCGGGCCCGCAGCCCGGTCGCGACGAGGTCCTGCGCGACTCCCCTGGCGTCGAGCAGCTCCAGCGTGCGGGCGTGCACGCCGAACGCGCGGCTCAGGTCGGACGCGGTGTCCCGCCGTTCGAGGAGCGTGCAGGAGACACCGGTGGCGGCCAGGTCCCCGGCGAGCAGCAGCCCGGTGGGACCACCGCCGACGATGAGCACGTCGCTGATGGGAAGCATGTTCTCCCCCTGATCGTCCGGTCACCGCAGGTGACCGTCATAGGACGACCTTCCCCCAAAACCCGGGGCCCGCACCTGGGCGGGCGCGGGTTATTCGCCGTGCTCGCCGCGTCCGGCCGCTTCCTTGCCGCTCTCGGCCTCGCCGCGGACCTCGCGCTCCGCGCGTTCGCGTGCCTCGGCGAAGTAGCGGTCCGGGTTGCGGATCATGCGCTCCGACCTGTCATCGGAGTCCTGCACCACCAGGTCTTCCGGCATGGCCCCCACTCCCTCTCTCTCCCGTCAGTGTCCGGGCGCGCGTACGAAAGGTCAAACGGTTCAACGGACGAGCCGCCGCAACCCTTCCTCGGTGGCGCCGTAGGCCAGCGCGTCCGCGAGCAGGCCCGCCAGGAGCCGTACGAACGGCACCTCCGAGCGGCTGACGCCCCCGACGTTCATCGCGTCGACCGTGAGCATGCCGTACGGGGTGTGGCCGGCCACGACGGGAACGGCGACGAAGGACCGGTAGCCGTGTTCGGCCGAGCCGTGCCAGCCCTCCGGCGGATGCCGGTCGACGTCGGAGGACTGCAGGTGCTCGTTGTGCAAGATCATGGCGAAGGCGGAGTCGCCCTCGGCGGTGCCCTCCTCGAAGACCGTCACCGGCGCGTCCGCGCGGCCGGCGTACTGGACGGGTTCGAGGCGCCGCGGCCGGCCCTCCTCGATGCGGAACCAGCACGCGCGCACCCGGCGGCCCTTGATGAGGTGCGCCGCCGAGTCGAGGATCATCGGGATCGTCGCCTCCCGCAGGTTGCTTCGCTCCTGCCGGCTCGTGGCCGTCGCGATGCGCCCCAGCTGCCGCACGATCGGGTCGAGCGCGTCGTTGATCGTGACCCGCATCTCCACCGCCGCGTCGATCGCGGCCCGTTCGGCCTCCTTGCGCTGTCGTTCCTTGCGGATCTGCTCGTAGCCGGGCACCGCGGCGCCGACCACGCTCATCACGATGCCGAGGACGACCCACCAGGTCTTCAGCCGCCCGTCATTGGCCGCCTCGGCACCGGACAACGCCACGAGGGCGACGGAGGTCACCCCGATGCCGGTGGTGAGGTAGAGCCGTGTCTTGGGGGGAATGCGCACTCACGGCAGATTAAACGATCACTGTGCCGGTTCGCGCATCAGCGCCGTATGCGGACGACACCATCGGCGTTTCAGGACGGACCGGGAGGGACACGCGAGCGAAGGTGCCCGCGCCGGGGCCGCCGCAACGAGGCGAAGGTCCCGGCGAGCCGCCGAGGGCGCGGCCCGCGAGCGGCCAGTGGCGCGAGCGGCCCGCTCCGGCGAACCGGGGCCAAGGTCCCAGGACTGACCTCCGTGCGGCCCTGCCCCGGCGGGCGTTCCCGGATGAGCATTGTGGACATGCCGACACTGCGTGACCTCCTTGACCGGTTCCATCCGGACGGCCCGGCCGCCGGGGTCTTCGGGGCTCGAGAATCCGTCGCGATCGAGGAACCCTCGTCGGCGTCCCGTCCTTCGAGAAGGCGCGGCACGGCGAGGATCGCGATCATCGGAGAAAGCGGAAAAGTGCTCGAGTTCGGCCTCGCGGGAGCGATCGTCCTGCCCGCCGAGGAACCCGAGGCCGTACTCGCCGCCTGGCAGTCGCTGGGCGAGGACGTCGCCGTCGTAGTGCTGACCTCGCGCGCGGCACGGACCCTGGCCGGCCGGACGGCGTCGTGGCCGCTCACGGCGGTGATGCCGCCGTGAGCCGGCCATAGTCGCAGCTCCTGAGGCCGGGTGGGGGCCTACGGAGCCGGGCAGGACGGACAGAGGAGGAGAGCCCACCGGGGGAAGAGGTGACCGAAGCCATGCGCACCAGCACCGGTCAGTGCGTGCTCGGCGGCGACATCACATCGGTGATCTTCGGGGTGGACGGTGTGGTCATCGACAGCGCGCGCACCTCGGCGGGGGCGTGGAAGACCGTACTGGACCCGTTCCTGCGCGCGTACGCGGCGTCGCACGAGATCGCGTTCGTGCCGTTCGACGTGCGCGAGGACTACCTGAGGTTCACCCACGGCAGGCCGAGGCTCGCGGGGGCGCGCGACTTTCTCGCCTCCCGCGGCATCTGCCTGTCCGACGACGACCTGCGTGCCCTGACGATCCGGCAGGAGGAGTTCTTCCTCGCCGAGGTCCACCGGCACGGCGTGAGCCCGTTCGGCTCCACCGTGACGCTCATCAGGGAGAGCCGCAGGCGCGGCATCCGCACCGCCGCGGTGTCCACGCAGCGGCACGGCACCGAGGTGCTGCGGAACGCCGGTGTCGTGGCGATGTTCGACATCGTCCTGGACGGGCTGGACGCGCCCGGCACCGGCCTGCCGTCCTGCCCCGGCTCGGCGCTGTTCGTCCAGGCCGCGCTGCGGCTGGGCGCGCTGCCCCGCCACACCGCGGTCGTCGAGGAGACCGGCGCGGCCGTCCTGGCGGCGCAGCGAGGGGGCTTCGGACTCGTCGTCGGCGTCGACCGGCTCGGTGACGCCGCACTCGCCGGCCACGGCGCGGACCTGGTCGTGCGGGACCTGTCCGAGGTCCAGGTACGCGGACGCGGTCACACGGATTGAACGGCGTTCACAGGCGTGTACGGGTTCCCTGGGCGACGTCGTCCAGCTCCCACGTCAGGTGGTCCATGAGCGTGATGACGCCGCCGACGTGCGCGATCGCGTCGGCGAGCCGGAGCGCGGCGGAGCGGCGTTCGAGCCGTCCGCGAATGGTCACCGTGCCGCCCATGACCGCGACGTCGAATCGTCCGGACGGCATCCCCAGGGTGTCCTCGATGATGTCGTAGAGGATCTCGCGGCGGATGTCCTCGTCCGGGCGCTCGTACACGGCGAGCAGGTCGGACCTGGTGACGATCCCGGTGAGCCGGCCGCTCGTGGCGTCGACCACCGGAAGCTGGTGGATCCGGTGCCGGTACATCGTGCGCGCCGCCTCGCGGGCCGGCGTCGCCGCGGTGACGGTCACGGCCGGCGAGCTCATCAGCTCGGTGGCCGGTCTCCCCGCGCCCGCGGACCGGCCGGCGTGTCGGCGCAACCGGTCGAGCAGGCCGTGCCGGCGGGCTTCGGGGGCACAGGACTCGTCGCCGGGCAGGATGTCGTGGTCGGAGATCAGGCCGATGACACGGTCGCGCGCGTCGATGACCGGCAGCGACGAGATGTGAAAACGCCGCATCGCAGCGACGATCTCGGCGAACCGTGCCTTCTCGCGAACGGCCACGGCCTGGTGCCGCATCACGTCCTCGACCGACAGGCCCGCGGTCATGCCCGCGCCTTTCCATGGTCGCCGGGCGCCGCGTCCGGAACGAGCCACCGCAGCCACTCCAGGTCACCTTGGACCTTCAGCCGCGCCAGCTGGGTGCCGGAGCCGCCGGACTGGCTGCCGTGGGCGCTCATCGCGTACCGCTGGACCGTACGGCGGACCCTCAGCTCGAAGTCGATCCGCGTGCCGGCGTCACCGGTCACCGACAGCCCCGTGGTCTCCCGTACGGTCTTGGCCACCTCGTGCGGCAGGGTCCAGCCCAGCACCGGTACGGCGGCCTCGCGGCCGGCCCGGCAGGCGACGCAGGCGGCGATCCGGTCGCCCACCCGCCCGTCGACGGTGAGGAGCAGGTCGATCGCCCATTCGTGGACCATCCGGATCACGCGCTCGGCCAGCTGCGCGATCGGAAGCCGCCGCAGCTCGGCCTCCGGGTAGTCGGCGAGCAGGCAGTGCGCCGCCCGCAGGGCGGACGCGGCAGCGTCGAGCTCGAACGGCCGGATCGAGCCGAGCCGTTCCATCGAGTCGTTGTAGGGCGACTCGTCCCCCCGGCTGAAGGCGAGCACGTTCACCTGGCTGCCGCCGCCACGGAAGGCGTCGAGCACCGCACCGAGGTAGCAGGCCTCGTCACCGGGCCGTGCCACCACGGCCAGCACGCTCCTGGCCTCCGGGAGGGTCCTGCGGATCCCTCCGAGCGCGCCCGCTCCGTGTTGGCGCGTCCCTGATGACGGCCGCATTCCGATCTCCGCGGTCATCTGTCGTTCCCCCTGTCGTGGTCTTCCCACCTACGAGACTCGCCGCCGGCGTGGGCCGACGGGAGCGGCGAAGGTCCCTGGTCCCCCGGACTTCGGCCTTCGGATCCCCGCTCAACTCCTCGGCCGCACGATCGCCACCGAGCACGGCGCGTGCTGGAGCATGGCGCTGCTGACGGCGCCGAGCCGGAGCCCCGCGACGCCACCGAGCCCCCGGCCGCCCAGGACGAGCAGTGCGGCCTGCGCGGCGGCCTCCAGCAGCGCGTGCCGTGGCGTCCGCATGAGGAGGACGGTCTCCGCGTCGACGTAGGGATACCGCTCACGCCAGGGCGCCACGGTGCGTTCCAGCCGGCCGGCGGCCATCGTGCGGAGCTCGTCCGGGTCGGCGATCATCCCCATCTCCGCCGACGCGATCGCCTCGGGCTCCCAGCAGCCGAGTACGGCCCGCAGCGGCTGCCCCCGCAGGGCGGCCTCCTCGAAGGCGAAGGCGAGCGCGGCCTCCGACGCGGCCGAACCGTCCACGCCGACCACGATCGGACGGCCACGGTCGGCCGCGTTGCGCACCACCATCACCGGGCAGTGCGCGTAGGCGGGCAGCTGGACGGCGGACGACCCGGCGGAGATCTCGGCGCCGGAGCCCTCGCCGTGCGTGCCGACCACCGCGAGGGCGGCGTCCTTCGACTGGTTGACCAGCATCGCCGGCGCGGGCCCGGAGACGAGGCGCCCGCACCTCTGGATCCGCGGCGCGGCCTCTCGCGCGATGAGCATCCCCCGGTCCAGGACGTGCTGCGCCATCTTGCGAACGATCTCCATCGCCGACGGCCCGGACGGCGGAACGGGGTACGGCCAGTGCCAGGCATGGCACACGGTCAGCGGCATCCGCCGCAGGCGTGCCTCCTCGGCGGCCCAACGCAGCGCCCGCTCGCTCGCCGCCGAGCCGTCGAAACCCACGAGCACGTACGTCCCGTCGAATCGGCCCATCTGACACGTCTCCCCCTTCCCCCAGGGTCCTGGACGCGTCCCCGGCCCAGAAGGGGCCGAAAGTCCCCTGATCACGGCCCGCCCGCCCCTGTTCCGGCCGCTTCGCGGCCCGCGATGATGGGGCTCTCGGCTCGCCGCGGCGCGACCCGGTCACGGTGGGGTCCGTCAGAAAGCGGTCAAGGGCCGAAGCCCGTACTGTCACGGCACTCTCGGGTCCTCACGCGAAGTCCCGGGCCCCTCCCCTGTCAGGGCAGAACCGCCTAGGCTGACGGTGAAAGGCCGTTGCGGAGGTGTCCGATGCGAACCTTCACGATCAAGTTGCTGGGCGTGATCCGTTACCTGCGCCCCGATGGCAATCCGCTGCGGCGTCCGGTCGACCGTACGCACGCGCGCCTGATGGTCACGCTCGGCCTGCTCTTCCTCGTCCTCGCACCGCTCGCGGTCGTCGCGACCGCGAGCATCGCCGGGGGCGCCGGAGCCCGGGCCGAACGCCTGCAGGCGCGCACCCGCCACAAGGTGGACGCCGTCGTCATCGACGCCTCGCCCACCGGTTCACGCGGCGTCCTCGACCAGGCCGTACGCATCGCCTGGCGTGACAACGCCGGCGCCCGGCACAGCGCCGTCGTCCCGACCGCCGGAGGCGAGCCGGTCGGCACGCACCGCTCCGTCTGGATCGATCGCGCGGGCGCGCTGACCTCGCACCCGCGCAAGCACTCCCAGACGATCGCCGACAGCATCATGGCCGCGGTGACCGCCCTCACGCTCATCGGGCTGCTGCACTCCGCCGCCCGTACGGTGATCGACCGGCGGCTCGAACGCCGGCGGCTCGAACTGTGGGAGCGCGAATGGGCCGCGGTCGCCCCCCGCTGGACCGGCCTGCCCTGAGCACCGAGCCGGCCGCTGGACCCTCGGCGGTGATCACGCAAGGGACCTTGGTCACGAGGATCGCCGACGTTCGTTCCGCGCTGAACCGAGGAACGCCTCCTAACGTGAGGACACAGGCCGGCGACCGCCGGCCCGCACGGATGACGGGGGCAGGAAATGACGATCCGGGTGTTCCTGCTCGATGACCACGAGGTGGTCCGGCGCGGCGTCGCGGCCCTGCTCGAGTCCGAGTCCGACATAGAGATCGTCGGAGAGGCCGCCACCGCCGCCCACGCGATCGCGCGGATCCCGGCCGTACGGCCCGACGTCGCCGTCCTGGACGTGCGGCTGCCCGACGGCGACGGGGTGAGCGTCTGCCGGGAGATCCGCTCGCGGCTGCCCGGCCTCGCCTGCCTCATGCTCACCTCCTTCTCCGACGAGGAGGCGCTGTTCGACGCGGTCATGGCCGGTGCCGCCGGCTACGTCCTGAAGCAGATCCACGGGTCCGACCTGGTCTCCGCGGTCCGCACGGTGGCCTCCGGGCAGTCGCTCCTGGACCCCCACAGCACCGCCCAGATGCTCCACCGGCTCCGCGAGCGCCAGACGCGCAAGGATCCGCTGTCCACGCTGTCGGACCAGGAACGCCAGATCCTCGAACTGATCGGCGAGGGCCTCACCAACCGGCAGATCGGCGAGCGGCTCTTCCTGGCCGAGAAGACGGTCAAGAACTACGTCTCGAACCTGTTCACCAAGCTCGACATGCGCCGCCGTACGCAGGCGGCGGCATTCGTCGCCCAGCTCAAGGCGAGCGGCGACCGGTCACGTGACGAGTGAGCGTCACAGCTCGCCCCTTGTCAGCTCGGTGACCGACCGGTGCGCCGTGCCGGCGTGGGCGACCCCCAGCCGCAAGATCATCTGCGGGTGGCTTCCGTCGCAGAACCGGTTCCGGACGAACTCCCGCAGCTCCGGCACCTCCAGCGCCTGGCCGTGGAAGACCGCCGACACCTCGTACTCGGCGGCGCACAGCAGGATCCGCTGCAGGGCCTGCCCGGCGCTCAGCCAGTCGCCTCGCTCGTCCCCGTCGGTCAGCAGGACGGCGACGACTCCGGTGGCGTCCCGTTGCTCGCTGCCGGTCGGGCCCCAGCCCTGGCCGCGGGCGAAGTCACAGCCGGCGAACTCCGCGTCCAGGTGCGCCGACTCGCTCGGGCAGGTCTCCTCCCGCGCGCCGGGCGCCGTACGCCGGTCCGGCGACGCCCAGCGGGCCATCTCCGCGACGTAGGCCGGGTCCCGCCGCTGCACCTGCTCGGCCGCCTCGGTGAGGGCGGCGAGCGCGATCCGCGTCCTCGGGTCGGCCACGATGCGCAGGCAGACCCCCTCGCGGTAGGCGTGGGTGCGCAGCGTCTGCAGCAGCCCGATCGGCATGCCGCACGGCCGGAAGCCGCCGGTGTGGGTGTGCCTGCGCCTGACCTGCGCGTACATCTGGCACTCCTCAGCGGTGGCCGGCTGCTCCGGGCCGAGCCCGACGTCGGCGATCAGGCCGGGCCGGCGCCGGTCGGACACCATCCGCACCTGCGGCACCCGCCCCATCGCGCGGACGCCGAGGCGCAGCGTGTAGAGCGCCGCGCCGCAGCTGATGAACATCTCGCGGCCGTCCGGATCGGCCACGGCCAGCCGGCGTTCGGTGTCGGCGTGCAGCGTGACGGTCGAGCCGCGCGCGCCGAACCGCCAGGGCTCGGTGTCGTACACCGAAGGCGCCCACACGGCGGCGTCGATGAGGGACTGCGCGATCATGTCCGCCCGCGGTGTCTCCACGGCATCCATCGGCGCTCCTGGTCGCTCGTAGGTCTCCAGCGCACCATCGGCGGACCGCGGTACGGCAGGGACGAAGGTCCCCGCCGTGGGGGACCTGCGGCCGGTACGCGCGTCACCCGGAGTGCCCGGAGGGGACCACGGCCAGCGGGCAGTGCGCGTGGTGCAGGAGCCCGTGACTCACCGAGCCGAGCACGAGACCCGCGAACCCGCCCCGGCCACGCGTCCCCACCACCAGGAGGTCGGCGCGCGCGGACGCGCCGGCGAGGATCCGCACCGGCCGCCCGTGCACCACGTCGATGACGACCTCGACGCCGGGATACTTCTCCCGCCACGTCGCGAGGCCGTCGTCCAGCCTGCGGGTGTGCTCCTCGGCCACCACCTCGGGGTCATAGACCAGCGGCGTCGTGCCCCCGAGCCCGGTCCCGCCAGGGTCGGACCACACGTGCACGACGCGCAGGCGTGCCCCGCGCGCCGCGGCCTCCTCGAACGCGAAGGCGAGGGCCGGTTCGCCGATCGGCGGCGCGTCGACCCCGACCACGATCTCCCGCCGTCGCATCGACTCCAAATGCCGCAGGACCACGACGGGGACCGGCGTGTGCGCGACGACCTGCAACGCCGTCGACCCGAGCAGCAGGCCCGCCACCGTGCCGACGCCGTGGCCGCCGAGCACGATCAGGGAGGCGCCGCCGGACGCCGCCCGCTCCAGCAGGGCCTTGGCGGCCCCACCCGGGACCATCTCGCCGGCGGCGTCGATGCCGGGCGCCCGGGCCCGGGCCACGTCGACGGCCGTGTCGAGGGCCTCCTGACCGCCGGCGAGCAGCCATTCGCGGACCGACACGAGCCGGGGGTCGACGTTCCGGTCATAGAGCCAGGGAGCGACGGCGTGCACGATCCGCAGGTGCGCCGTGCGCAGCGCCGCTTCTTCGGCGGCCCACTCGACCGCCCGCAGGCTGTGGCGCGAACCGTCCGCGCCCACGATGATCGCGGTCATTGCGGCCCCTTCGAAGGTTTGACTCCTCCATTGAAGCGTGCCGAGGCGGCCGGTCTCAGGGCCGTACGGTCCGGTCCTCCGCGCCGTTGGTCCCGGCGCGTGGCGTCGCTCGCCAAACCAATGAAAGGCCCATGAAGACCCATCGCGCGGCCCATGGCGAGGTGTTCGACGCGCGAGCCGCATTCGGGCGGTACGGAACGACGAACCCCGGTGACCAGGGGGCTCCCACCTAAAGCCGCCCCGCCAAATCCATCCAATAGTGGTCAAGATGTGGCATATACCGCTTTGTCACTATTGCGTCTTACGACCCGAACATGTGAGGTGTAATTAGGCGATTAGCCCATAAAAGGCGCAAATGGCCTGGCATGACGATAAATCGGTCGTGCCGCTGGTACCAACCAGGGAGGTATTCTCATGGCGATTTCGAAGCGACTCGCGGTAGCCATCTCCGGTGCGGCCTTCGCGGGCGCGGCCGCACTGACCATGGGCGCGGCCGCCCCGGCCGGTGCCGCCACGACAAGCGCTCCGGTGACCGGCCAGCATGTCAGCCTCGTCTCGTTGTTCGGCTGCGGCTGGGACGACTGCGGCTGCGACTGGGACTGCTGGGACTGGTGCTGACGGTCTCCTCCGCGCTCACCCCGTGATCGGCCCGAGGGGCCTCGCACCACGCGGTGCGAGGCCCCCTCCCGCTCAGCGCGGCCGATCGCGCGTCACTCCGGTCAGGACGCGGCCCGGTCGGGGAACAGCGCCGGAGCCTCACGCAGGGCGGCGGCCGCCCCGGCGTCGTCCTGTTCGCGCCGGGCCAGGCGCTGTGCCTCGACCTGGCCCAGGTAGTGCTCCGTCTCGCGTTTCACCGTCTCGGCGTCCCAGCCGAGGTGGGGCCCGATCAGGGCGGCGACCTCCGGTGCCGCCGCCGCGCCCTGGTCCCACTCCTCCATCGCGGCGCGCAGCCGGCGGCGCAGGACGTCCTCGAGGTGCAGGGCGCCCTCGTGCGTCGCGGCGTAGACCGCCTCGGCCCTCAGGTAGTCCGTGGCGGCCGGGATCGGCTCACCCAGGGACGGATCGGCCTCGACGAGCTCCAGCAGCTCATCCACGCAGGAACCGTAGCGGTTCAGCAGGTGCTCGATCCGCGCGACGTGCAGGCCCGCGCGTGCGGCGAGCCTCCGGCGGTCGTTCCACAGCACCTCGTACCCCACCGCACCGGTGAGCGGCAGGCGGTGGGTCACCGAACCGGGGACGTTCGTGGGCAGCCGCCCCGCGACCGCGTCGACCACGTCCTCGGCCATCACCCGGTAGGTCGTGAACTTCCCTCCGGCGATCACCGTGAGACCGGGCACGGGATGGGAGACGGCGTGCTCGCGGGAGAGCCTGGTCGTCTCGTCCGAGCCGCCGGACACGAGCGGGCGCAGCCCCGCGTACACCGCTTCGATGTCGTCGTGCACCAGCGGGACGTTGAGCACCGAGTTGACGTGTTCGAGCAGGTAGTCGACGTCCGCGCCGCTGGCGGCCGGCTCCTCCAACTCCAGGTCCCACGCCGTGTCCGTCGTGCCGATGATCCAGTGACGGCCCCACGGGATGACGAACAGCACGCTCTTCTCCGTACGCATGATCAACCCGGTGTCCAGCCGGATCCGGTCGCGCGGGACGAGGATGTGCACACCCTTGGACGCGCGTACCCGCACGTCACCACGGGCGTCGGCCAGCCGGTGGGACTCATCGGTCCACACGCCGGTCGCGTTGATGACCTCGCGGGCGCGCACCGTGATCTCGCGGTCGTTCTCCAGGTCGTGGACGCGGGCACCGGTGACACGCTCGCCCTCGCGGACGAACCCGGTCGCGCGGGCCCGGCTCACGACCGTGGCGCCGTACCCGGCCGCCGTACGCGCGAGCGTCATCGTGAAGCGCGCGTCGTCCACCTGGGCGTCGAAGTACTGGATCGCGCCGACGAACGCGTCGCCGCGCAGGGCCGGCGCCATCCTCAGCGCGCGGCGGTGGCTCAGGTGCCGGTGCCGTGGCACCGCCCCGGAACCCCCCATCGTGTCGTAGAGGCCGATGCCCGCACCGACGTAGAAGCGTTCCCACATCCGGTGCTTCAGCGGGTACAGGAAGGGGACCGGGTGCACGAGGTGCGGCGCGACTCTGGTCAGCAGCAAGGCGCGCTCCCGAAGTGCCTCGCGTACGAGACCGAAGTCACGCTGTTCCAGGTAACGCAGGCCACCGTGGATCAGCTTGCTCGATCGGCTGGACGTGCCGGCCGCCCAGTCCGCGGCCTCGACCAGCGCCACGGACAGGCCGCGTGACACGGCGTCGAGCGCGGCTCCCGCGCCCACCACGCCGCCACCCACGACCAGGACGTCGAACTCTTGGTCCGCCAGCTCGCGCACGGCCCGTGCGCGATAGGCCGGCCCCAGGGATGCGGGTTTCATTGCAGGCTCCTCAAGGCTTCGGAATCTGAGGGACGGAAGGCAGGCGGGCGGGGCAGGGTGCCGGCGCCCCGCCCGCCGTTCGGACATCAGTCCACGTCGACCCAGTCGAGGGTGCGCTCGACCGCCTTCTTCCAGCCGGTGTAGCCGGTGGCGCGCTGCTCCTCACTCCAGCGCGGCTCCCAGCGCTTGTCCTCGTTCCAGTTCTGCTTGAGCTCCTCCGTCGAGCTCCAGAACCCGGTCGCCAGGCCCGCCGCGTACGCCGCGCCCAGCGCCGTCGTCTCCGCGACCACCGGCTTGGAGACCGGTACGCCGAGGATGTCGGCCTGCATCTCCATGCACAGCTCGTTCGCGGTCACACCGCCGTCGACCCGCAGCACGTCGAGGGAGACGCCGGAGTCCTGCCGCATCGCCTCGACCACGTCGCGGGTCTGGTAGCAGATCGACTCGAGCGTGGCCCGCGCGAGGTGGGCGTTGGTGTTGTAGCGGGAGAGACCGACGATGGCACCACGGGCGTCGGACCGCCAGTAGGGCGCGAACAGGCCGGAGAAGGCCGGCACGAAGTAGACGCCGCCGTTGTCCTCGACCTGCCGGGCGAGCGTCTCGCTCTGGGAGGCGCCCGAGATGATGCCGAGCTGGTCGCGCAGCCACTGCACGGCCGACCCCGTCACCGCGATCGAGCCCTCCAGGGCGTACACCGGCGCCTCGGAGCCGAACTGGTAGCAGACCGTGGTGAGCAGCCCGCTCTTGGAGCGTACGAGCTCGGTCCCGGTGTTGAGCAGCAGGAAGTTGCCGGTGCCGTAGGTGTTCTTGGCCTCGCCGACGCCGAAGCAGACCTGCCCGACGGTCGCCGCCTGCTGGTCGCCCAGGTCACCGGAGAGCGGCACCTCGCCGCCGACGGGCCCGCTCGCCAGCGTCGTGCCGTAGAAGTCCGGGTTGGACGACGGCTTGATCTCCGGCAGCATGCTGCGCGGGATGTTGAAGAACGACAGCAGCTCGTCGTCCCAGTCGAGGGTCTCCAGGTTCATCAGCATCGTACGGCTGGCGTTGGTCGGGTCGGTGACGTGCACGCCGCCGTTGACACCGCCGGTGAGGTTCCAGAGCAGCCAGGTGTCGGTGTTGCCGAACACCGCGTCGCCGGCCTCGGCCGCCTCGCGTACGCCGTCGACGTTCTCCAGGATCCACTGGACCTTGCCGCCGGAGAAGTACGTCGCCGGCGGGAGCCCGGCCTTGGCCCGGATGACGTCGCCGCGCCCGTCACGGTCGAGCGCCGAGGCGATGCGGTCGGTACGGGTGTCCTGCCAGACGATCGCGTTGTAGTAGGGGCGCCCGGTACGGCGGTTCCAGACGACGGCGGTCTCGCGCTGGTTGGTGATGCCGAGCGCCGACAGGTCGGCGGCGGTGAGGTTCGCCCCGTGCAGCGCGGTCTCGATGACGGACCTGGTGCGTTCCCAGATCTCGGTGGGGTTGTGCTCGACCCAGCCGGGCTGGGGCAGGATCTGCTCGTGCTCGAGCTGGTGCTTGGCCACCTCATTGCCCGAGTGGTCGAAAATCATGAAACGGGTGCTCGTGGTGCCCTGGTCAACGGCTCCGACGAAGTCGGCCATAGAAGGTCTCGCCTTTCTTCTCGTACGGGGGGATCAGACGTTCTCGAGCTTCGGGTCGCTTGCCACCCGGCCCGGTTCGGTCTCCTCGGCGGGCAGGAACCGGGCGACCAGCGCCTGGTACAGCCCGGCGCCGAGGACGCCGCCGATGATCGGGCCGACGATGGGCACCCAGAAGTAGAGGCTGCCGTACTGATCGCGGAAGGCGGTGCCGTACCCGGTGAAGAACGAGGCCAGGCGCGGGCCGAAGTCACGTGCCGGGTTGATCGCGTAGCCGGCGTCGGTCCCCCACGCCATGCCGATCGCGACGACGACGAGACCGACGATGAACGGGGTGAGGTTGGCGGCGGGCGCGGAGTTCCTCAGGTCGGTCACGGCGAGGATCAGGAAGAGCAGGATCGCCGTGCCGATCACCTGGTCGCGGAAGGCGCCCCACGTGTGCACCGGGAGCGCGCCGTTGCCCGGCAGAGTGGAGAAGACACCCTGGGTCTTGATGGTGTGACCCGGGTCGATCTTGGCGAGCACCTCGGTGTAGTTCCAGCGGACGATCAGGGCGGCCACGAAAGCGCCGAGGAACTGCGCCAGCGCGTACGGCCCCACCTTGCGCCAGGAGAAGCCCTTGAAGACGGCGAGCGCGATGGTCACCGCCGGGTTGAGGTGGGCGCCGCTGATCCGCCCCGCCACATAGACGCCCAGGGTGACGCCGAGGCCCCACGCCCACGCGATGCTGTCATGATCACCGATGCCGCCCGCCACGACCTGCGCCACGACCGCCGTTCCGAAAAGAATCAGGATCAGCGTCCCGGCGAACTCGGCCGCCATCTCACCGGCCAGTCCGGGGACCTTCAATCGCTCTGCCACGTCTCCTCCTTGAATACGACACCCGGGCCGGGCATCACGAGGCACCGCACGTGAAGGACGGGGCCCAGAGCATGGACAACGCCTCTCACGGCTGCCCGGACGGTAAGTCCGCGCAGGCAGGGGGTCAACAGACAGGTGCCGACATTGTCGAACGCGGCCCCGCGTTGCCAGCTTCGGCCACCTTCCTCCGGCGTGCCGGAGTGGCCTGGATCACTACGAGGGGCGTTCGAGTGATCACAGAGCCCGACAACGCCGACATTGTCGAATATGCGCCGACATGGCTATGCTCCGCATCGTGCCCGGTCCGGTTCAGTCGATAGAGCGAGCGGCGGCGATTCTGCGCCTCCTCGCCCGGGGCTCCGGCCGGCTCGGCGTCAGCGAGATCGCCGGGTCGCTCGGCCTGGCCCGCGGCACCGCCCACGGCATCCTGCGGACGCTCCACGGCGTCGGCTTCGTCGAACAGGACGACGAGACCGGAAAGTACCGGCTCGGCGCCGCACTGCTCCATCTCGGCACGAGCTACCTCGACGTCAACGAGCTGCGCTCCCGCGCGATCAACTGGGCGGACGCGCTGGCCGCGCGCAGCGGCGAGGCCGTACGGATCGGGACGCCGCTCGACGGCAAGGTGCTCGTCGTCCACCACGTCTTCCGGCCGGATGACACCCTCCAGACCCTCGACGTCGGGGCGCTGCTGCCGGCCCACGCGACCGCGCTCGGCAAGGTGCTGCTCGCCTACGACGCGAACCTGGCGGCCACGCTGCACGGCGAGCTCGAACCGTTCACGCGGCGTACCAAGACCGTTCCCCGCGATCTCGCCCGGGCGCTGGCCGAGGTACGTGACATGGGGTGGGCCGCCGAACTGGAGGAGATGACGGTCGGTGAGGCTGGAGTGGCCGCCCCCATCCGCGGTCAGGGCGGGCTGGTGGTCGGCGCCATGGGCATCTCCGGCGCCGTCGAACGTATCTGTGGTGCCGGGGGACGGCCGAAACCGATGCTGGTGACCGGCGTACGCGACGCGGCGCGCGCGGTCTCCCGAGATCTCGGGGCCTCCCGCTGGTGAGGCCCGGCTGCCCGACCTTGGAGGTAGGGACGCGATGGTAGAGCGCTATGTGATGTCGGTCGACCAGGGCACGACGTCGACGCGCTGCATCCTCTTCGACCACGGCGGGCGTCTGGTTTCGGTCACGCAGCGTGAGCACAAGCAACACTTTCCCAAACCGGGCTGGGTCGAGCACGACGCGATGGAGATCTGGCGCAACCTCGAGCGCATCGCGCCCGAGGCGGTCGCCCAGGCCGGCGCCACCCCCGACCAGGTCGCGGCGCTGGGCATCGCCAACCAGCGCGAGACCACGGTGCTGTGGGACCGCCACACCGGCCGGCCGATCGGCCGCGCCGTGGTCTGGCAGGACACCCGCACGGACCGCCTCGTCGACGAACTGGCCGCGCATCCGCAGGCCGGCATGGTCCACGATCGCTGCGGCCTCCCCCTGGCCACCTACTTCTCCGCCCCGCGCATCCGCTGGATGCTGGACCACCATCCCGGCCTGCGCGAACGCGCCGAACGCGGGGACGTGATCTTCGGGACGATGGAGAGCTGGCTCATCTGGAACCTCACCGGCGGCCCCGATGGCGGCCTGCACGTCACCGACGTCACCAACGCCAGCCGTACGCTCCTGATGAACCTCACCACGCTGGACTGGGACGAGGAACTGCTGACCTTCTTCGGCGTCCCCCGCGCGATGCTGCCGCGGATCCGGCCCTCGATCGAGAGCTACGGCCCGGCCCGCGAGGTGCTGCCCGGCGTGCGCATCGCGGCGGCGCTCGGCGACCAGCAGGCGGCGCTGTTCGGGCAGACGTGCTTCGCACCCGGCGAGGCCAAGTGCACGTACGGAACCGGGGCGTTCCTGCTGCTCAACACCGGCACCGAGCCCGTACGCTCGACCCACGGACTGCTCACGACGGTCGGCTACCAGATCGGCTCCGAACCCGCGGTGTACGCGCTGGAAGGATCCATCGCGATCACCGGCGCGCTGGTCCAGTGGTTCCGCGACGGGCTCGGCATCATCAGCAGCGCGCCGGAGATCGAGACCCTCGCGCGCACCGTGGACGACAACGGCGGGTGCTACATCGTGCCCGCCTTCTCCGGGCTGTTCACGCCGTACTGGCGCAGCGAGGCTCGCGGCATCATCGTCGGCCTGACCTCCTACATCACCAAGGGCCACCTCGCCCGTGCCGTGCTGGAGGCCACCGGCTGGCAGACCCGCGAGGTGGTCGACGCGATGAACGCGGACTCGGGGCTGGCGCTCAAGGCGCTCAGGGTGGACGGTGGCATGACCGCCGACAACCTGCTGATGCAGTTCATCTCCGACGTCCTCAACGTGCCGGTGATCCGGCCGATGGCCGCCGAGACCGTCTCTCTCGGCGCCGCGTACGCCGCGGGGCTCGCCGTCGGCTACTGGCCCGACCTCGAAGGACTGCGCCGCAACTGGCACCGCGCCGCCCAATGGCTGCCCGCGATGGACCCGGCGCGGCGCGCCGTGGAGTTCGACAACTGGCACCGGGCCGTGGAACGCACCTTCGACTGGATCAAGCCGGAGAGCTGACCGTCACTCCCGCTGCTCCCGGCCGGCCCAGTCGAGGCAGAGGACGACCGCGTCGTCACCGATCTCGACCCCGTCGTAGTAGTCGAGGAGGCCGCGGGTCAGCGTGCGTACCGCCTCGGAGGGGTTCTGAAGGCGTGTCTGGCGCAGCGCCGCCGCGAGCGCGGAGGATCCGTACGGCTCACCGTGCGGGCCCACCGCCGCGTGGAACCCGTCGCTGAAGATCACGAGGCGGTCGCCGGGCTCGATGGCGAACTCCTGCTCGGAGTAGCCGGTGTCCTCGAACATGCCCAGCGGGAGCTGTGCCTCCAGCGTGATCGGCTCCACGATGCTGCCGCGCATGCGGAACATCTTCGGGGAGCCGGCGTCGATCGCCTGGACGGCGCCCGTCTCCAGATCGAAGCGCAGCAGGAGAGTGGAGACGTGAAGCTGCCCCTTGTGCTGGGTGTAGACCATCTCGTTGGCGAGCGTCGCCTGGTCGACCAGGTCGGCACCGGAACGGCGCGCGTTGCGCAGGGCGCCGACGGTCAGCTGGGTGAGCAAGGCGGCCTCGACGCCACGCCCCATGCCGTTCGTGACGGACACGGTCAGGTGGTCCGCGGAGGCCGCCCAGTCGAAGTTGTCGCCCCAGATGGAGTACGCGGGTTCGAGCTGCCCGGCCAGGTGGTACTCATCGCACACCCACGAGCGCCCGGGCAGGAGGTCCCACTGGATCTCCGCGGCGAGCGTGAGGCGGTTCCTTCGCCGGACACGCCGGAGTAGTCGGTGCCCTCATCGGCGATCTTGAGCGCGCGGGACAGGATCGTGGCGAGCGCCATGAGCTCCTGGCGCGTCTCCCGCGCGGGCTCGTCCGGCAGCGAGACGGTGAGGACGCCCAGCCGGTCACCCCGTACGGCGAGCGGCAGGTGCAGGTCCCAGTCTCCGCCGTCGCCGGGCGGCCGCAGCACGGGCTCCTGAGCCGCGAAGGCGCGCCCGGCCGGTGTTCCGTCCATGCGGAAGCCGGGGCCTTCCGAGGCGGCCGGTACGAGGTAGTCCAGCCGGTAGTCCGCAAGAAGGAGGTCCACCGAACTCGCCCCGTAGGTCTTTGTGATGACCGTCACCGCGGTTCCGGCCAGGGCGTAGGGCGGAGCCGCCCAGATCTCGCGTTCGGTGTTGCTGAGCTGGTCTTCGGACATGGTCTCGTCTCGATCGTGATAGCCCTCCCGGAGGACCGGGCAGGTCGGATGCGTGGCGTGAACGAGTGACTGCGCACACGCGACGTGTGACGGTGGGGGTAAGGTGGCCGATGTGGGTGATTCATCGCAGCTGTCGGAATGCGCTGCTGCGATCGACCTTGCCGCCGAGGCGATCGTCCGGATCTGGACGAGTCCCCAGAGTGCGCCCGGCGTGCCGGTTCCAGCAACTCAGCTGCGCGTTCTGTTCGTCGTGGAGCAACAAGGAGCGATCAATCTGAGTGGTCTCGCCAGTGAACTCGGTGCGCTTCTGTCGTCGGCCAGCAGGTTGTGCGACCGCCTCGAGGCCGCTGGGCTGATTCTACGCGAGTCCGGTCAGCAGTCCCGGCGGGAGATCGCCATCCGGCTGAGCCCCGACGGCGAGGCGCTCTTGGACCGCGTGCGCCAGGAGCGGCAGGAAGAGATCATGAAGGTCCTGGCCCAGATGCCCGCCAGCGCGCGTCGTTCACTGCTCAACGGCCTCACGGAGTTTCGCACCGCCGCCGAAGGCGGCGCTCGTACCGGCGCGACCGGATCGGCCGAGACCTTCCAGATGCCCGCCTGACGGCCGCGGCCTCGGCTCACTCGGAGGACTCGCTGGCCATCCGGCTCTCCTCGCCGACCTCCTGGCCCACCTCTTGGCCCACCTCGTGGCCCACCTCGTCCTCGCTCACGTCCGCCCCGCCACGCATGGCGCGGTCGACCCGGGAGACGTTCTCCGTCGCGATGGTCTCGACGATCTCCACCGACGTGGGGACCTGGCCGAACAGGTGAGTGCCCTCGACCGCCTTGGCGACCTGCTCCTCGACGACCTGCTGGGGGACGTCGGGATAGTCGCCGGCCAGCCGGTCGACCAGCGCACCGTATCGCTCCGTCTCGGAGTCGGCCATCGAGGCTCCTTCCAGCACGACGGGACCGGTGTCGGAAACCGCCGATATGGGCCGGCGACCCGGCGGGCCGCATTAGTTGCCGTGAGACAACTGTCTTACGGGGCCAACTATATTCGGTGGCGGTCCCGCGACGGACGGATCCGCGAACATCCACCGGTCACGGCGACGCCCGGCGGAACATCAGCAGGCACGTGTCGTCCTCGCGGGCGCTGTCTCGCAGCATCTCCGCGAGCACGCTGTCGGCCATCGCGTCCAGCTCACCGCGCGCCCGTCCGAACGCCCTGGCCAGCCGGTCGATGCCGTCGCCCAGGGGCACGCCACGCCGCTCGATGAGGCCGTCGGTGTAGAAGAGCACGATCGAGCCGGGTTCGGGCCGGACGGTGAACTCCTCCAGAGCGGCGCCCTCCAGCGGCATGCCCAGCAGGAAGTCATGCCCTTCCAGAACGGTCACCGTGCCGTCCGGCGCGCGCAGCAGCGGCGGCGGGTGTCCCGCGTTGGCCCAGCGCAGGATGCCGTCGTGGTGCACCTGCGCGAGCACCGCGGTGGCCAGGTCGTCCGGCTGCAGATGGGACAGCAGGCGGTGCATCCGGGTCAGCACCTCGCCGGGCCCGTCGGCGTCGATCGCGAAGGCTCGCAGGGTGGTGCGCAGCTGTCCCATCAGCGCCGCGGCCTGCAGACCGTGGCCGGTGACGTCGCCCACCGCGGCGATGATGTCGCCGTCGGGGCGCTCGAAGGCGTCGTACCAGTCGCCGCCGACGTTCAGCCCCGCCTCGGCGGGCAGGTAGCGGGCGGTGAACTGCAGCCGGCCGTCCGCCGGCAGGTCGGTGAGCATGGCCCGCTGCAGCAGCTGGGCGACACCGCGTTCGTGCTCGTACCGCAGCGCGTTGTCGGTCGCCGCCGCGGTCAGCCGGGCCAGCTCGGTGAAGATCGCGACGTCCTCCGTGGTGAAGGAGTCGGAGGGCGGCTCGGCGGCGAGGACGCCGATGGTGCTGCCGCGCGAGACCAGCGGGATGGCCAGGATCTGCTGCTGGTCCAGCGTGGTGTCCACGCCCGGGACCACTTCCTCGCCGCCCGGCAGCCGGGTGGCGTGCTGGGCCCGTCCGCTGGCGAAGGCCTTCTCCACCAGCGGCGGGGGCCGTTCGTCCCCGTCGGGGAAGGGGGACAGCACGCTGGGCTCGCGGACCAGCCACACGATCATCGCGGACGCGTAGCGCGGGACCACGATCGCGTGCAGCCGGGTGAGGATCTGCTCGTGGTCGAGTGACTCGGCCAGCGTCGCGCCGGCGTGCGCGAGGAAGGCCAGCCGGGCGCGCGACGCCTCGGCCGCGGCGTGCGCGGCGCGCTCGGCGCTGAGCAACCGGCGCTGCAGGTCGCTGGCGTGGCGGAGCCGCTCGGTGGTCTCGGCGAGCTCGGCGTGCAGCGCGAGGACGCCCTGGTTGGTCTGTTCGAGCTCCTGCCGGTGCCAGCCGAGGGTGTCGTGCTGGTCGATGATGAGGTCGAGGAGCCCGGTCTCCCCGCCGCACGCGTCGTCGCCCCGTCCGGCGTCGTCGCGCGCCGCCCCGTCGTCGGCCGGGAGCGCCGCGGTGGCCGTACGGTCCGGTCCCCCGCCGCCCCCGACCGTGACCGTCAGCGCCGCGTTCCCGTCCACGCCCACGGTGATCCACCCACCGGGCTGGTGCTCCCGCAGCGCTCGCGCGACGGCCGCGAGGAGACCGGGTCGCTCGTCCACGGCGACGCCGAGCCGGCCCATCGCGGAGGCGACCGCGGCCAGGGCGGCGGCCGGATCAGAGACCGGCCCGTGGTGGATCCGCTGACTCATCGAGCACTATTCTCCGGTGATGTTCGGGCCACGACAACCGTCGCGTCGTCATTGCCCCGCAACGCGTCCCGCCATATCAACGCCGCCAGGATGGCGGGGTGGTGGCGGTCGGCGTTCGGATAGTCGGCCGCGTTCCAGCGGCTCGTGATGCCGTCCGTGTGGAGGATGAGCGCGGCCGGTGCCTCCCAGTCGGCGGTGACCACCCGGTGCAGCCGTGGCCGGGCCGCGACGCCGATCCCCTGGTTGGCACCGAGAATGCCGGGCCGGGACACGAGCGCCTGGTCGGCGCCCGGCTGGAACAGCCGTCCGGTGACGTTGCCCATCCCGGCGAAGCTCAGCTGCCGGGACCACCCGTCGATCTGGGCGATCGCCGCGGCGGCACCGCGCGTGACCCGGAGGCCGACGTCGATCTCACGGAGCAGCCCGGCCGAGTCCAGGGCCGGTTGCTGTTCGAGGAGTTCGAGCGCCGCCCGCCGGGCCTCGGCCGCCTCCACCCCGTGCCCCAGGCCGTCGACCACGCCGACCGTCATCCGGTCGCCCTCCCAGGCCAGGCCGAACCCGTCGCCGACCGCGGACTCGTTCGGGTGCGGGGTGATGACCCCGCCGACCTCGACCGGACCGGACGGCTCCTCGGCGGCCGGGCCGACGCGCACGAGGACGACGGTGCCCCGCCCGACCTGGCTGTACAGGTCGAACTGGGACGCACCGCGCCGGCACGCGCCGAGTCCCGCGCCGAGCGATGCCGGGCCCGTCGAGTAGCCGTCGGTCATCGACGCCGCCACGTCGGCGATGCCCGGCCCGCGGTCCACCGCGACGAGCTGCACCACCCCCTGGCCGGCGACGTGGATGAGGAGATGGCCGCCCACGGCGTGCCGGACGAGGTTGGTGGCCAGCTCGGTGGCGAGCAGCTCGCAGACGGCGAAGGGTTTCCCGTCCAGGCCCGCCGCCACGGCGGCCGCCGAGGCCGCGGCGGCGGCGAAGTGCACCTGGCTCTCGTCGGCGACGGTGATGTCCCAGGCCTCGGTGACCATCATCCGGCCGTTCACGGGACCTCCTTCGTCGGCCCCATCGTCACGGTCGCGCGCTCGTGGATTCGCCCGGTCATCGGGGCACCCGCTGACCGGCGCGCGCCCAGGACACCGCGGTGACGGTCGTTCCTCCGCCGGGCGTGCTGTCGATCGAGAACTCCTGCACCAGGCGGCGGGCGCCGCCCAGGCCCAGGCCGAGCCCGCTGCCGGTCGTGAAGCCGTCGGACAGCGCGGTGTCCACGTCCGGGATGCCGGGACCGCTGTCGACGAAGGTCAGGCGGATGCCCTTGCCACTGGAGATCGTCACGACCTCGAGCTCCATGTGGCCTCCGCCGCCGTGCACCAGTGTGTTGCGGGCGAGCTCGCTCGCGGCGGTGACGATCTTGGTCTGCTCGACCAGGCTGAACCCGGCGGCGACCGCCGCCTCGCGTACGGCCTGCCGCGCGCCCGCGATCTGCACGTCGTTGCCGATCTGCAGTCGTGTCACGTCACCTGGGCTCATCTGCCCGCCTGATCTCGCAGATTCCCGAGGAGCGTCATCGCCCCTTCGAGTGAGCGCGCGGTGTGGAGTCCCCGAAGGCTCAGCCCCATCTCGACCAGGGTGATGGCCACCGAGGGGCGCATTCCCGCGACGACGGTACGACCGGCGAGCATGCTGGTGGCGGCGGCGATCTCGGACAGGATTCGGGCGAGGAACGAGTCGACGATCTCCACACCGGAGATATCGATGATCACTCCGCGGGCGCCGGCGGCGGCCATCTCGGTGAGGTCCTGCTGGAGCGCGAGCGCGGCCTGGTCGGTCAGCTCCTGCTGGATGGCGGCGATGAGCACGTCGCCCATGCGCAACACCGAGATCCGCTCCCCGCCGGACTCCGAACTCACACCTCCCCCACGACGGTGACGCCCGACTTCTCCAGCGCCCAGGCCAGCGCGTCGGCCAGCGTGGCGCGCGTGGTGATGTCGCCGAGGTCGATGCCCAGCTGCACGATGGTCTGCGCGATCTGCGGGCGGATGCCGCTGATCACGCACTCGGAGCCCATCAGCCGTACGGCCATCGCGGTCTTCAGGAGGTACTGCGCGACGACGGTGTCGACCATCGGCACGCCGGTGATGTCCAGGATCGCCATCGCGGCGTCCTGGTCGACGATCGTCTGCAGCAGCGTCTCCATCACGACCTGGGTGCGGGCGCTGTCCAGGGTGCCGATCAGCGGCACCGCCACGACCCGGTTCCACAGCTTGATGACCGGTGTGGAGAGCTCGAGGAGCTGCTGGCGCTGGCGGTCGATGACCTCGGCGCCCTCGCTCAGCGCGATCTCCATGACCACGACCCGCAAGGTGCCCATCAGCTCGACCGCGGCCATCGGCGCCGCGTTGGAGCCGCGGTCGCCCAGCTCGCGGTCGATGATGCTCATCAGGGGTGTCTTGAGCTCGCTGACCTCGCTGGTGATCTGTGCCAGCGAGGCGCCGGCGTGGCTGCGGGCGGCGACCATCTGGCCCAGGTGCGGCCGTACCCGGTCGAAGCCGGGCGCGGAGGAGTCGTCGAGCCGGTCGTTGCGGGCGACCTCGGCGAGGACCTCGACCAGGCGGTGCGCGGCACCCACGGAGGCGTCACGGCCGGACGTGTAGACGGTCCGGAACAGCGGCAGATCCGCCCACTGCTGGGCCACCTGCTCCCCCCGCTTTTCCAGAATCTCAGCCACCGTCACCGGTGCGGAGTCGTTGATGTCCACCGCAGTCATCCTGCATCTCCCTGGTTACCCGATATGACCCGACGACAGGCCGCCTCAAACCCCCGCGCCCGTAGGGATCGGCCGCCCCGGACGGGGCGAGGTCACCCACGAACCGTTGCTGGGCGACTCATCGCAGCCGGGGTCGCAAAACGCTTGCCAAGCGGCAATTGTATCGAATTCGCACGTCCGCCGCTCGTCAGGCCGACCGATGCGCCCAACGCGAGACCATGCGGCCGACGAGAAGATAGGCCAGTACAGCACCCAGGGTGTTGAGAATGACGTCGTCGGCATCGAACGCGCGGCCGGCGATCATCGTGCCCTGCACCAGCTCGATGCACAGCGAGATCAAGCCGACGGCGACGAGGATCCGCAGCGGGCCACGGAACCGGTTGGACAGGACGGGCAGCAGGACGCCCAGGGGCATCAGCAACGCGATGTTGCCGCCGATCTCCAGCACCGCCGCCCGGACGCTCGGCTGGTCGAGATAGAGCCGGAGGGTCTGACCCGGGTGCGTGTTGTCATGGACGTACTTGTCGGCGCCGGGCTCGGGGCGCAGGGTCAGGCGGTGGATCACCCAGGCGAAGACGACGACGCCGGCCAGGCCCAGGAGGATCCACAGGGCGCGGACCACGATGCTCGAGAAGGATCGGGTCTTGCCGCTGGCCTTGCCACGACGCTTGGTGGAGGTGGACGGCATGCTCGCCTTCCGTCGGGGGGAACCGCTGCCCGGCCCCCGCCGTGACGGCGCGGGCCGCACGGGCGCGGATTCGAGGGGGTGGGGGCCACATCGTAGCCATCCCCACGAGGAAGGACGCCATTCTCCCCGGTCGCGGCGGCTCAGTTCCGCCGGTTCAGACGAACGTCTCGTCCACGAAGCACCAGCGCCAATCCTCGCCCGGCTCGAAGGAGCGCACCACCGCATGGTCGGTCGCGGCCACGTGCGCGCGGGCATGACGGTTGGGCGAGGAGTCGCAGCAGCCGACGTGTCCGCAGCTCAGGCACTCACGCAGATGCACCCAGGCTGAGCCGGTCTTCAGGCAGTCCTCGCAGCCCTCCGTCGTGTGCGGAGTCACCTCCGACGGCAGGGTGAGTACGTGCGGGCAGGTCTCGGACATCGCGCCATCCCTCGGTTTCGGCCGGCCCGGCGAGGGCCGACGATCACCCCAAGACTCTCACCCCCGCCCAGGCCCGCACCATGCCGCCCCGCCGGCACCACACGCTCACCGCAGGCGCCCCCCGGCCGTCGCGTCCTCCTCCTCCGCCCGGTACAGCACCGAGATCGCCCGGAACTCCGCGACGCCGTCCACCCGGGGCATCCGGTAGCCGTTGGACGCGATGTGCGCGACCAGCGCCCCGTCCGGTCCGAACCCGTACGTGCGCAGGTAGTAGGCGCTGACGTCGGTCCAGATCCAGGCGCCGTCCGTGCGGAAGCTCATCGGCACGACCCGGCCGAGATCCTGGTCGAGCTGGTCGTGCAGACGGGCCGTCGTGATGAGGACCGGCGACCCCGCGTCGAGATAGTCCAGGATGCGGGCACGCTCCACCTCGTTCTCGACCGGCTCGACCTCCTGCCAGCCGCCCGGGCCGATGCCGAGGAACGCGTCGAGCAGCGGCGCGATGCGCACGCCCGGGTCCGGGGCGCGGGACCAGAGCAGTGCGCCCTGGCTGCGCGCCCACCGCTGGTACGCCGGCAGCCACTCGCCCACCTCGTACGCCTCCACCTGCGGGTACAGCTCCCCCGCCGCGGCCAGCAGATCCTGGAGACGGCCGGCGACACCGACCGGGTCCGCGTCGGTCTCGACGACGAACACGGACCTGGCGCCCTGGCGGCGGCCGTCGGCCGGCACGCGCCAGGACCGCCAGAGCCCGCGGACGGCCGGTTCCGCCCCGCACGCCGCGACGGCGGCCCGGTCGATCTGGTCCGTACGCGCGCCGGGGAACGGCCGGGTGGCGAAGAACCGGTGCCGTGGCATCGGATCCCCGGGCAGGGGTTCACCGAGAGAGCCGGCCCCGTGCTCGGCTCCGTCCAGAAGTCCGGCGACGCACCGCAGGTCGTCGGGGTGCAGCGGGACGCGGTTGTCGGCCACGGCGAGACAGACGAGCCTTGCCATCGCGGTGTACCGGCCCTGGGCGAGCAGGCGGCGCGACGCGGTCAGCAACCCGTCGGGCAGTCGCCCGGCGAGTCGCAGCAGCGTCCAGTGGCATGCGCGGCGCGCGTCGGTGACCATACGGATGTTCCCCAAGTGAGTGGCAGCGCTCGTTACCACTCGTACGCGTGAACGGACCGATCGGTTCACCGGCGCGCCGAGCACGGATCGAGTCGGTGCGAGGGGCTCAGACCCCGGATGAGACATCGCGCGGGGTGGCGCTCGGTGGCGCCGGGGAGAGCGGCCCCCTCCTGGGAGGCGGCTCGCGGTGGAGGATCGCGGTCGCCGGGAGACCGTGTCGCAGGCCGGCGCGGCGTCGCGGGCGAGCGGCTGCGCCGTCTCGTACCGCCTCAGGGGGCCGGGGGCTCAGGCGGCCTGGGGTCCGTAGACGGACTGCACCGTGCGCAGTGCCCAGTGCATCCGGCGGGCGAACTCATCGGGGTGGTCGCCGGCCTCCTGCGCGACGCAGGAGATACAGGCCAGGCAGTCCTCGCTCCAGATCCGCAGGCCCTGCTCGATGGCCGTCCGGATCTGCGCGGCGGTCGGCGCCTCCGACGCCTGCAGCGTCGAGGCGAACAGGACCTCCGCGAGGTCTGCGGTGCTGTGCGTGGTCGTCGTCGTCATCGGGGGCCTCCTTCGCCGCAACCTGTCTGCCCTTAATACGCGGCTGGCCGGGCGCCGGGCTCAATGGAGTGGGCATAAACAAGCTATCCCCGGCGACATGACGACCATGCCACCAGGAAGCGTTAGCGCACATTTACCGAAATCAAGGTGAATAGGGGGGTGCTGACCAGCGTCTTTTCCTCAAGGGTACCGGCCTCAACGGCATGCTGCCAGCACCTGCGCGACCGGCGGCCGAATCCGCCCGGTACGATGCGCGACGATCCCGCGCCACTCGGTGAAAGAGTCCGCCCGGACGAGTCAGGTCCGGTGCGCGGTGACGGGGTCGGTCTGTAGCCACTCGGCGGCGGCCCCGTCGAGGCGCGAGGGGTCCTGGGCGGACCGGGCACGACGCTTCCGGCGTTGCAGGTTCGCGCGCTCGATCGGAGTGAGGCCGCCCCAGATGCCGACCTTCTCGCGACCGTCCATCGCCGCCGTGAGGCACTCCTCACGGACGGGGCACCTGCGGCAGACCTCCTTCGCGTGGGCGATGTCGTTGTTCCGGTAGGCCGTACGGTCCGGGAAGAAGATCGCCGAGTCGAGCGGGCGGCACGCGGCGAGCGTCCGCCAGTCGGTCGTGCCGGCGGCCTCCGCCACGGTGTCCTTCGCCGAGCGGGCCATCGGTGCCTCCTCTTTCGCGTCGCGGTTCCTTGCTGTCCATACGGACGCGGACGGGCGGCCGGTTCACCTCACCGGAGGATCCGCCTGATCCGCCGCTCGTGTGAGACAGTCCGGGGCGGAGGGGAAAAACCATGACGCTGACGCTCGACCTGCACCCGATCTTCCGCAACGAACGCGAGGTGGACCGCGCGGTGCGCGCCATCATCTTCGAGGCGGTACGCACCAAGGCCACGCTCGTCGAGATCATCCCTGGCCAGGGATCGGGCAAGCTGAAGAAGCGCGTCCTCGCGCTCCTCGGGCAGACCCACCTGAGACGGCTCTACCGCCGCGTCGAGACCGACGAGGCGAACGACGGACGCGTCTTGGTCCACTTCGCCTGAGGGACGCTCCCGCGTACACCGGGTCCGGACCGTACCTCGCGCCGGCCGGCGCGCCGAGCGTCCGGCGCGTTCTCCGGCCGGCTCAGACCGGGATCGAGACCAGCCTGCCGCCGCCCTCGACCAGCACGTCGAAGCGGCGCACCTCGCCGGGCTTGGCGGAGATGCCGCCGTGGACCTGCAGGTGTTCCCGCGAGCCCGGCACGCCGTACCCCTTGGCGGGAACCGCCCACTCGGTGACCGACTGCTGCCGTCCCGACCGCAGGACGGCCACGAGCCGGCAGGTCAGCGGGCCGCGAACGCCGGCGAGGTCGAGGCCGACCTCGGTGCCGAACGGCTCGGCGCGCGTCGCCACGATGCCCACCGCGCGCGTGGCCGGGTCGGTGGCCGAGTGCCGGACGCCCTTGGCGAGCACGTCGGCGGCCGGGCTGCCGTGATGGTGCTCGCCACCGCCGGGCGAGACGATGGCCGAGCCGGCCGTGATGCCGCCCGCCACGAGCGCGGCCCCGGCCGCCAGGCCGATCACCAGCGTGCCGCGCCGGCGGCGGCGGTTCTCCCGTCTGTGGCGCTCGATCAGCCCGGTGACGTTGCCGCCCAGATCGTCGGCCTTGTCGTCGCCGACCCGCACCGGGCCGATGCCGGTGAGGAGGTGACGCATGCCGGCGAGGCCACCGAGCTCGGCGGTGCAGGACGCGCAGCCGCCCAGGTGCGCCTCGAACGCCCGGCGGTCGTCGTCCTCGAGAAGGCCGAGAGCGTAAGCACCCACATCGGTGTGCTCGACGCTCATGTCGTCACTCCCCGTTCTTCGAGCACGATGCGCAGTGCCCGGAGCGCGTAGTAGACCCTGCTCTTGACCGTATCCACCGGGATGCCCAATATATCCGCAGCCTCGTTGACCGACCGATTGCGCATCACTGTCTCGATCAGGACCTCACGGTGTGCACGCGAGAGGGAACTCAGCGCTTCTGCGACTAAAGTGTCGCGCAGGGCGTCCTCCTTTCGGCCGGCGGACCGCGCGGGTCGTACTGATGGTGAAACCACGCCCCCGCGCGTCGCGGAGTTCATCGGGTCAGGTGAATTCTGCCGCGCATCCGGAGACGTTACGAGAGCGACGGGAACGCGCCTTTTCACGCGGCGCGTCCCTCCTAGACCGGGATGCGGACAAGCGTGCGGCCGCTTCCCTCGACCTGGACCTCGAAGCGCGCGAGGTCGGCCCGGCCGACCACGGTGCCGCCGTGGACCCGGAGGCTCACGGGCGTCCCCGGGAAGCCGTAGCCCCGGCGCGGCACGCGCCACTCCGTGACCGTACGCCGTTCACCCGCCCTGGACACGGCCACCAGTTCGCAGACGAGCGGGCCCCTGACGTGACTCAGCTCCAGGCCGATGTCGGTGCCCCACTTCGTGCTCCGCATCGCGACCATACCGGTGACGCCGGTGGAGGCATCGGCGGCGGCGACCTTCTCGCCGGTGCCGAACACGTCGCCGGCCGGGGAGGCGCGGCCCGGACGCCCGCTCCGATCACCGGCCGTGAGCGCTCCGGTGAGCCCGCCGACGGCGAGCAGCGCCACTCCGGCGGCGACGCCGAGCAGGGCCGTACGGCGACGGCGGCCGCGCTCGCCCGTCCTACGGCGGCGCAGCAGGTCGATCAGCTCGCGGTCGCCGCCTCCGGGCCCGACGGGTGTGACGTCGTCCAGGACGCCGGCCATCGCGGCGAAGCCGCCGAGCTCGGCGGCGCACAGGGTGCAGTGCGCGAGATGGGCTTCGAACGCCCGGCGGTCGTCGTCCTCGAGCAGGCCGAGGGCGTAGGCGGCGACGTCGGTGTGCTGGATCTTCGTGGTCATGCCAGTGCCCCCCTTTCCTCCAGCGCGACCTTCAGCGCACGGAGCGCGTAATAGGTGCGGGACTTGACCGTGCCGACCGGGATGCCGAGCACCTCGGCGGCCTCATTCACGCTCCGGTCGAGCAGAATCGTCTCGTTCAGGACCTCACGGTGGGCCGGGGACAGCGCCTTGAGCGCCTCGGTCACGACGACCGCGCGCAGCAGCAGATCCTCCATGCCGTCGGCGATGTGGAGGGTCTCCAGCGCGCCTTCGCCGGCCTCCTGGGGGCGGGCCGCCTTGCGGCGCAGGTCGTCGATGACGATGTGGCGCGCGACGGTGGCCAGCCAGGGCATGAGCGACTCGGCGTTACTGTCGAGCTGGTCGACCGAGCGCCACGCGCGGATCATGGTCTCCTGGACCACGTCCTCGGCCCACTGCCGGTCGCCCCTCACCAGCTTCATCACGAAGGTCAGCAGCGGCCGGTGGTACTCCCGGTAGAGCGCGGCCACGATCCGTTCGTCGTCCACGTCCTTGGCTGGTCGGGTCCGGCGCGCCCCGAGGCGCGGGAAACGCGTGGAGGAGGCGTCCATGGCCGAGGGTCTCCGGCGGGTCGAGGGACTCATGGGTCGGCGTGCGGCGGGGCCGGCGTGGAGGTGCTTGACGCATCTCCGGTCTTTCGTTCTCGTCGGGGACGCGCCGCGGACCGGCGCCTCCCGTGTCCCTGGTCAGTAGGCGTCGTAGCCCTGGTCACCGCCGCTGCCGCCGCCGTCTCCGGCCGGGGCGGGAACCTTGCCGCCACCGGCCTTGGAGCCGTCGGGCGCCATCGCGAACCAGGTACGGCCGACGCCCTGGCCGTTGACCTGACCGGGCGCGGTGTCCTTGGCGTAGGTGTAGGCCGGCCAGCCGTTGATCGTGGCCTGGCAGATGCCGTCCTTGGTCATGATGTTGCCGATGGCCGAGCGCGAGATCCCGGTGAGCTTGAGCTTCTTGGTGAACTTCACCGGCGGCCACAGCTTGGCGCAGGCGCCGGAGCAGTTGGAGACGGGCGGTTTGGCCGTGTCCTTGTCGAAGCGGTAGACGGTGAAGCCCTTGGCGTCGACGACGGTCGTGCCGAGGGCGGCGTCCTGTGCGGCCGACAGGACGAGGCGACCCTTCCAGTTCGGAGCACCGGACGGGGGCCGGCTCCGCGTAGGCGCCGGCGGGTTGCCGGGGGCGGTCGCGGCCACGGGAACCTGGGAGGCGCTCTTGGCCTTGGCGTCGCCGCCTCCGCCCGAACCACAGGCGGCGAGCGTCAGCCCGGCCACGGTCGCGGTGCCCGCCAGGACGATCCGGCGTTTCACGCTCATCGCGTTGTTCCCTTCGACGCTTCGGTGTCGGCAAGCAGTACGCAGCCCCAGACACGAATGGTTCAAAGGAACGTAGGAATCAGATGAGATCTTCAATCTTCGAGGTCACAGCACTTTGAATAGAGAGCTCCTAGGCCCGGCCTGCAACTGAGGGCCAGGGCTGGAGCCGCGCCGCGCCGCGAGCGGGTGGCCCTGGGCGCCGCCGGCCTGTTCGCGGGCACGCCGGCGGGCACGATCCCACCCGGCGGGAGGGCGCTCGACCGGCCCGCCGCGCTGCCCGCGCCGGCCGATCCGTCGCACGGCGTGCGAGCGGCCGAGGAAGTCCCGCGGGAGGTGTTCGCGGCACTCGACGACACCGGGCCGAGGCCCTGCGCCGGCCCGGCCGGCTCGCCGTCGCCGCCCCCGACCGTCGCCGAGGCGGCGGCCATCGCCCGAATGCCGTTAAGTCGTACGACTGGCCCCGGACACA
>Ga0247774_1000172_pt1 | contig 30511 bp, 34 predicted proteins | sample UWRJL001104B6_FD_179933 | JGI IMG/M metagenome (GOLD analysis project Ga0247774, IMG submission 179933) | Plant litter microbial communities from Arlington Agricultural Research Station in Wisconsin, United States - UWRJ-L001-104B-6 | ecosystem: Environmental > Terrestrial > Plant litter >...
ATCGCTTTCATATCTCTTTTTTTTTCTAATTTCTAGAAAAAAAATTCTTCTGGCGACGGCGACGTCGCCGTCGCCGTAGATATGGTTGGGTATTTTCAACCACTGAGGGCACGGGCGCTAATGCAGTGTGTTGGGGCGTAAAGCCGCTAAGTCAGCCACCAGACGCACCATATGGATATTCTATTGATCTTCTCTCTGTTCGACAGGCGCTAGAGCTCACCGCTTGAACTTGGAAACCTCCACACGAATGAGAAACGTCCGAAATGAAATGTTATTCCGCCGCCGCTGCCGCTAATTTCGCGAGGCTAACGATACCGAAAAATAATGTACGAATAGTTAGAGTTTATCCACTCTTGCCCCAGATTGGTACAAGTGTGAGACCTTGCGCCAACACGCAGGTGGTGACGCGGCACGCAGATACAGTGGTATGCGCCAAGGTGCCTGCCCACCACCGCAACCAGCAAACCAAAAAATTCTTCTCGATCTTTTTGGAATATATAATGCAATAGTGTGCCCGTACGCCATACATTAAACTAGTTATTACTCTGGATTACACATAATTTTTATCGATCGATTATTATTTCGTTTTCTTCTCAAAGGCGAGATAACTTATACTTCCCCAAATTGCGTTTGGAGGTTTGACCTCCATGCATCGCCTTGTCTCATTCCTAACCCTCGCGATGCTTGGCGCCGAGGCATGAATGCTGTAGCATCGCCTCCCAAGACAATGAGAGACACTCTTCAATTCAAGTATGCGAACACAAGTGTTGGCGCGTACCTAGGAAAAATTCCTATTTCGGTTCCAAGGTGGCGCGATTTCCCCTTAGCAAGGCAAACATTTGACAGCTGGGAAGCTACTGGCCCAGCCCGAGAAGTATTCAACCAGATACGGTCTGAGCTTTGCAAATACCTGCGGGACAATGACCCAGAACTGGGAACCTCCAGTGACGTCTTGTTGATTACCTTACGCATGATTGGCAAAACCAAGTGTCGAAGCAAACCGACCGTCATCATAACTTCCGAGGACAAAAAGAGACGGGCTCGAGCCTTCTCTCTCATTAAGAATAACGGACTCATGGATAAGTTCGACGGTTTTGGCCTTTTGCACGCATCGCGAGAAGACCAATTTTCGAGAATAGAGCTACTCGCAGGCACGGAAACAGGACAGGAACGGAGCACAGACATTCACATCGCCGATCATCTCGAGTCAGCGCAGGAACACGAACCTCTTCGAGTGCCCATCGAGGCGCTTTTCCCGGATTCGATTTCTCCCTCCACGGGGCTCTCTGGCTTGTCTATTTGGCCGAAAGCCTCTCCAAATTCCCAGCCACCTACGCAGAAAGCAACAGCGGGGTATTGTTGCCGGTACAATGGCAAATATTTCCTTGTCACTGTCTGCCATTTCTTGACATCTCGACCAGCAAATGTCTTGGGAAGGACATCGCTTCAAGTAGCAGGAATAGTCGATGAAGATACGAACCACGAGGTCGCCGAATCATTTGGTCTAGAAGATCTTGATTGGGAACCGGACATGGACGAATATATCGTATCTGAAGGAATGAGCACAGGAACCTCCTTATTCGCGTCAGCCCAGGCATCTTCACCACCGTGGGGTAGAAACGAGGTTCTTACGACTTCGCACGATCAGATTTCAGAGTCGGCACAACGTTCCGGAGATCTTCCTCGTGTCGATAGAAGATTAGAGGAACCTTCTGGAAACCCAACCTATATTGGAGACTTGATTGCAATGTGTAGTCATTTGGACTACAGCGTAATTCAGCTTCTCCATACTGGCAATGTGGACGACAAACATAGCTTGATCATCGACATTGGTAATTCCTCACCGCCGATATTACAGGAGGCAACCGATTCTCCAATTTCCGTGCTTGTATCCAGTACGCACGCAATCATTGGCAAGCTCTCCGGAACAACGTGCTCGATCCAATTTCCTCAATCTTCTGGCTTCCAGGATGTGATGAGAGTCCAGTTACAGGAGCCTCTACGGCCAGGAGATTGTGGAAGTCTTGTGATTGAGATTGGAAGCGGGAAAGTCGTTGGCCATATCATTGCCGGCAGCCAAACTTCGGGCATAGCTTTTGTTATGCCAGCCAAGACGGTGATAGAGCATCTAACTCTCTACTTACAACGACAAGACATACACAAACTCACCAGCGGCGACGTTGCGCGCTGGAAGTCACCTATTCTACTAACAGTTTTCTTCCTCATCGGCCTTGCCCTGAGTCTGGCGCACTGCTTGTTTTACTACAAGCTGGACGCAAAGATTGTCGGAAGCGCCTCACAGCAGGAAAACAACCTCAGGTATGTTACAAACGCTGTTTTCAAGCATTTCCCACGTCTGCCTCTATTTCCGGGAAGCTGATGAAGGATTGGCGGTTGCGCGATAGGATTGGAACCGCCCTCGCTTTCCTCTCGCAAATAAGCTTTACTGCAAGCATCTTTCTGGCCTACACCCAGTATCTATGGAGGCAGATGAGAGATGCAAACCAAGGGGGCAAATATGTGAAAGTGAAGAATGTCAACGATCTCTTTTCACTCGATGTGTCGATGCTTGCCTTCCTAAACCGCGACCTTTGGACCCGGAGGTTCAGTCCAGTTTTGGGTATTGCGCTGATTGCATGGTATTTCATATTCTTCCTCGTTTAAAACCTTTCCATTGCGGGCCTTGTGCTAGATGCTTATACTTAGTCTCTTTGGTTATAGGCTCCAGATCCTTGCGCCATTCTTCACCCCGGGCACTCTAATAGTCTATCCAAGCACAGCCCAAATCGTTAGGGAAGAACCTGTCCCGTCTTTGGCCATTGCTAACCGGAGCATGGGCCATCTTTTCGCGTACTCTCCGGCCATCGAGGGAGACATAATCGGCAGCGAATCGCAAGTGACGAAGAGGCTATATGGGCCGCGAACTATTTTAACCATGCTTGAGGAGGATTCCGTCTCATCGGGCCGTATCTTGGACATTGTACCAGCTCATAACCACTCCGAGTATCGACTCGATTTTTCCGGGCCGTACGTTAAGTGCGGCGCTCCGGATAAGTCAACTATCGGCCAGATTGACCAGGCACTCGAAACGGTAATGAAAAAGCTACTAGGAACAGCAAAACCAAATCTGAATGTCTACTACGCATTCGTTCCGTATTTTTCCTCGGATGGCACTCTTCTTCCGCAATCTCAGCCGCGGTACCAATTTCCAGCCCATGATGCGACAAATGAACTCTGGATAACGTTCCTCCGATACTTCACGGACCCGGAAGACGGCCACCTCAAGACCAAGAGACAGTATCTGATGTGCGATCTCTGGAATGCGACGTATCACCTAAATCTCCACTGGGAAGGCGGGATCCAGGATGTCACGGCGTATCAACCCCCAGAACTACACAACCAGGTTAAATTCCCAAACGACAAACCGGGAACTGTATCCGACATGTCACAGCACGCTTTTAGCGCCTATGCCTGGGCAATCTATGATAGTTTGATTGGAACAGTATCCTGGTACATAGACAAGGAATGTGATCCAACTCGGGAGGACAACCGCTGCTCCACACAATTTGGCATCATTAACACGCAGCTCCAGCATTCGTCTCTTATTGGATCCGCTGATTTGGATGTGTTCTTCAATATTAATGAGGAAACCGATTCAAAAGGCTTTTTAAAGAAGTCCCTATCAGCGCAGCGTCTTCAAGACAAGGCGTTGGCGAAGAACAGGACACTAGATGTCCTGATTGAGGAGCTATCATTTAACACTACTGCAAGCCTTTTACACAACCACTTCCTCACGTAAGTTTCTCTAGTATTAGAGCTTTATCGGTTTACAAGTAGATGAAACTAACAAAGAATTCGCCTGGCGTAGCCAAAACATCACGGCCCAGGTTACCATATGGGAGCCGGTAAACCGTTACAGCTACCAGCCCGTCGGTCTCTTCGTTCCTTACGGACTTGCGAATATGCTCAGCCTCATCGTGCTAGTTTTGGCCTTCATATCATTCAACGAAGCTGACGGGATATATCCTGACAAGCGACTTGCGGCGCTTGTGGGAGGTGTAGAAGACATCGGAACTGCCGAGACATTCCAGGATACAGAAGGAATGGTCACTGTTCAAACAAAGGGAAATAAAGATGGTACACCTGTTCGTCTCATGTGGCAGGGAAAACATGAGCGGGCCGCACTTAAAGCCCTGCCACAGGAAGAGACTCGAGAGCAGCCTCAGAGCTCGTAGTAGTCATTAAATCTAGCGAGCCAGATATTTTGTCTAGCAAAAAATCGCAGGAAATATCTGGCATGCCTTCCACACCCGCTTGTGGATTGGCAGACAATGAGAGCAGATTCATTGCAGGCGTAGACAGGATATCCTGTAGTTATCCCATCGCCCGGAAATTTGTGTGGCTCGTGCGCTTCCATTGACTTTGATAAGTTCATAAACGAAGTTAAGACGAGTAGCTCAAATTCAATGATCACCAGACGATTGACAAGTGGCTTGCCGAAGTTAAAAAAATTTACCGCCACCCACAACCGGCATGGCAAGACCGCGATCAGATACGGAACCGGCCTTAGCTTTAAAGTATACACTCGCAAGCACCTCAATTACAGAGGGGGCTTTTTTATCGTTCGAAACAGAGCCGCAAATGGTGAGTGGGCATGGACGGACCCTACTTAGAGCGCAAGGCGGTCCCAGGGCCGGGACTGTGGGTTTTGATTCCAATTAGATATCGACAAGAGATAATGCTCTTGAGAACAGGTCACCGAACAGATATTGGTGCGTACGATACGGTAACATATTACGATCTACTTTAAACTAGAAGTGTTCTCCACATCCTGAGAAATGTGGCTACCTCAGCAAAGTGACTACCATGAGGTCCTTGACCTAACGCTGCAGTCAAAATAGGCCCTAGTCACTTGCTAGAACTTTGAGTCGGAGTCTGCGCGGTATTCATGCCCAGAAGCAGGCACGGCGATGTATCACCGACATCCTCGAACAATTAAATGGTGAAATAATACGTGATATATGCAGAGCTGTACTCTCACTGGAGTTTGGTCTTTCTGTACTGTTGGCAAGCTGCGCTTGAGTTGGATGATTTTCCACGCGAGCCGGAGGCGGACTTATGCAGCAACCGAACGTCTTATAAAGCAGTTGAACCAGTCCCATGCATCCTCGCTGAATTCTACCAATCCGCGAAACCGGTGCTGAACCTCACTGACTCGCTTGGGCGCGAGCAAGCTAAACCGGGTTCGTTGGGGTGAGCATGGTGCGCCGAGGCACATTCGACATTGGGGCGTGGGTTTTTCTAGAATCTCTATCTAAGCCGCCGTTTCTATCTTTAGTTTCTTGGATAACCGAATACGATTTCAGAATCCCGAAAGTGGTTTCCAGGGAAGGCTCCTCTTGCATGTTTGGGAACGGGATCCCGCGCACGTTGAACAAGATCGCTACGCTGCTTTGGGAGCAGGCACCTTTGAACACGGCCGGCACAATGTCGGTATAACCGACGTATGCGACGCACGGACTTCCAACAAGCCAAACCCGCACGTCGAGGAACGACCAGATAAAAACCCCACCTGCCCCCAAGACGACGGAAGACCTCCACGTTACGCAACGGCAGCGGCCTGGCTGGATACAATATCACACTTAAATCTCACGCGTATGACCTAAATGGACGTTGCCAAGGACTCCATCGCCGGCCTGCGGTCCGTTCCGCTTCCCTCCACCGGAGTTCTATCACTCCTGCTGTTGCTAGTGCTGGCACTTATCGTCCGCAGTCTCGGGAGTGCCAGCGATGAGCCATGGAGCCTCCCTAGCTGGAAAGGCATCCCTATTTTCGGCAACACCATTCAGTACATCGTAGATAATGGATCCTTCATATCTCGAGCAAGGTAGGTTTATCTTTCCGGTGCTAGAACGGAACCGGGCAAGGAGCTAAACGGACCGGTCAACCTAGCTTCGCTATGCAGACCAGGGACATAGTCAAGTTCCACATGGGCCCGATGAAGGTCTACCTAGTCACTGGCCCGCAAAACGTCCAAGCAATGTTCCGCAAGTCCACCTCCCTGAGTTCCGATAAGTTTCTACTCATGGTCATGGGGACGGTTATGTGCTTCACCAAGGAGGACTACGCCAAATTCGTTAATGATAAGACTGGCCGACTCCCCGAGCCCATGGAGGGGACGGCGGCTGCACACAAAGGCCCACGGTATTGGGCTGGGTTCCACCATAACTTCGCCAGTAACCTATCCCAGACCTCAGCTACGGCGGCGCTCACAGCGAAGTTCTATGAATTCTTCAAAGAAAGGGTCCAGGTGTACCCGGTTGGCGAGTGGACGACAGTGAATCTCTTCCAGTTCATGCGGACCACGATGGCCGGGGCGGCTGTCAAGGCGACGACCGGCGAGAAGTTCCTGGGACGCACCGGTGAGGAAGCCTTGCTCGACGCAATGTGGGACTACGACAGCGTTACGATGCAGCTTGTCTACTCACTCCCCAAGTGGATTGACCCTGGGCCGTGGAGAAAGCGGGATCGCTTTCATCGGATGGCTATGGAGTGGTTGCAAGGGGACTTCGATCCGCTAGGGTTGGGTGATGTGCCAGATGTCGACTGGCATCCCGTGCTCGGTCTGCGGTTCATACGCGAGTACCTCAAGTGGGGCAAGAAAATAGGGCTCTCTACTGAGACCCGAGCCGGTTACTTTATTGGGTTCCTCTTGGGGTGAGTGCGACTTAGTGGCGAGGTCTGGCATGCCCTAGACCACGGTACTGACATTGCGCTAGACTCAATGCAAATAGCATACCCTCCGCCACATGGGCTCTTTTTGAGCTTGTGAAAGACCCATCTCTCTGGGAAGCCATCCGGGAAGAGGCAGAATCGGCCTTCGAGACCGACCCGGTCACCGGCGAACGGGAGCTGAACTTACAGAAGGTGCTTGTGCTCCCGCTTCTTCAATCAGTTTACATCGAGACGCTGCGGCTCCATGTTTCAGTAAACGTCACCCGTGAGGTCGTCGCCGAGACGACTACCATGGCTGGATATCAGCTGCCAAAGCACGCGCTTATTCAAGCACCCACTCGGATTGCCCATTACGACGAGAAGGTTTGGGGCGTCGACGACCATCCCGCATCCGAGTTCTGGGCGTTCAGAAACATCAAATACTCGACCGTCGAAGAGAATGGAAAAGAGAAACAGACCTTTAAATTCGTCATGGGGGCGGGACCGAACGAGTACTTTCCTTACGGTATGCGCGCCGCAATCCCTCCTTAAGGATTCGCTGCTAACAACGGGGATTCAACGCAGGGGGTGGCGTCTCAATGTGTCCCGGGAGACACTTTGCGAAACAGGAGATCATGGCGACCCTGGCTATCATCGTGACGACGTTCGACGTTGAGATGGTCGAGTGGGTGAGCATCGACGGAAAGACCGCCTCAGATCGGCCGGCGCAAGACAATCTCAAATATAGTGGCTCTGCAACTCTGCCCCCCGACCGGGATCTGAAGATCCGGTGGAGACGACGATTTTGATTGCGAGGAGAAGGGAAAGGGGATGTGAAGTCTGGTCGTCGCTTCCGCTTAAATAGTGCAAGGCGCACTCGCAGAAACCGAGGCGTAGAGCTAACAGCGAAGCAACAAACCTAGCCTTAATCAACACTCCGACTACGGCAGACTAGGAGGCCATGCGTCCGGAGGGGATAATAAGAGAAGAGCTTGGATTAGCATGCTCTATGCTACACGTAGGAAGGACAACGGAAACGTGTAGTACACTCGCTCAACACATGTTGGATATGACGTCAAACTAACTCTACCATGATCATTTCCTGGTTTTGGATCTTAAGTCTGCTTGGCTGAAGCGTACAGAGCTGGGATGAAACTCGAGGCAGCTAAGAAGCTCCAACAAGGTGTCGTTCAGCGGATAAAAATATGGTTAAGTGGGGATTATCGACGGGTCTTGAAAGCCATCGTACGGAGTCTGCTATTTGAGATAGTGGCTGCTCGCACAGGCAGATGTGCTTATGCGTTCTTATGCGATGTTCTGGTACTATCGACAAGAGTAGAACGGTTGCAAGGAATCTACGCGATGCAGAGCAACTTGAAGAGCAGGTTATTGAGCGGTGCAAGAAGATTGGGGACCGAATGGCTTTTGCAATGGCAGTTAAGGAGTACTTGTGTCGAGGAACGAGTGGCGAACTCTGGTTCACGCAACTGCGATAAGACTCCGACTCGATGCAGCACATAGCCAGTGCGTTCTTCGTGAGGCTCTAGGGAACGTACAATCCAGTCAAAGATATTGGTGTGGCTGAGGAGGAATACTTACGAGACGAATTTATGATGCTAGCTAGGGTATTGCTCCCTTTGCGAAAGATCGTCGCTTAGTGTATATTCTCTGATGCTGTCATGCTTGTCTCGTCGTATCTTGTCGGGGTAGCTGGTTACGCTACGCGTTGGATTGTTTCACCAGTCGGCTCGGTATTGCTTGACTCTTAATCTGTCAAAACCATAGGGAGGGTGTTTGTAGCTCTATGGCCGTATGTAGACGAATATAGATGAATATATGATGTAGCCAATTGAGGTAGCTAAGGGTCTTTATTCCGTGTCTCTGGTCATGTCTCTTCGCTTCTCTCTGATTGTCTCTAAGCTCTTGGGCGCAGACAGACTTTATGAAGTCTCTAGGATATTCCGACAGCTGCTGACAGCTGTGTGGCCGAGCATCTCTGACTTGTATTTTATCTAGTTGTTCGAGGGAGCCGATGATGGCACTCGCCTGCCACCGAAAACCGGCACCCCACCTAGTTTTATCGTCGAATCCCGACAATTCGACCTGTTTGAGACGACGCACTTTTCTCTGCTCCTGGCCAACTCTCTTTGCGAAGCCTTACCTAAAGACCTATTTATGCATTTTAAAACTTTTATACGAGCAATTGGCTTGGAAACTCCTTAATTCACCGTTCCAATCGCGACTGAAGTCGACGCCGGAGACGAACCCACACCGCTCCGTTGCAAAATGGCCGAGCCAATGGTCTACCGGGCCAGCACGACGGCGCCTGTGAATATAGCGGTGGTAAAGTGAGGACTCCGTGATCTTTGTGCCATTATCGTTTTTCTTCTGCCACTGGGGATCGCCAGTTGAGCTAACGAATCGAGCGTTGACGAACAGATACTGGGGCAAGCGAGACCCCACCCTTAACCTTCCTACCAACTCCTCTCTCTCTGTAACCCTCTCCCAAGCCGATCTCCGCACCCTCACGACCGCATCGTGCTCCGCGTCCTACCCACAAGGTGATTCTCTAACTCTTAATGGCGAGGCGTCCGATGTCTCCGGCGCGCGAACCCAAGCTTGCTTCCGGGAGCTGCGCACCCGGCGGAAAGCCCTGGAAGATGGCGACCAGTCCCTGCCTAAGCTTTCGGGCATGCCCCTGCGGATCGTCTCCGAGAACAACTTCCCCACGGCGGCTGGTCTGGCGTCCTCGGCGGCCGGCTTCGCCGCGCTAGTCCGCGCCATCGCTGACTTATACCAGCTGCGTGACGCGCCGGAACAGCTGTCCCTCATCGCGAGGCAGGGGTCTGGTTCCGCATGTCGGAGCTTGCAAGGCGGCTATGTGGCCTGGAGGATGGGCGAAAAGGAAGACGGGAGTGATTCCCTTGCGGAGCAGGTCGCCGAGGCATCGCACTGGCCCGAGATGCGAGCTTTGATCCTCGTCGTCAGCGCCGGCAGAAAGCTCGTGCCGTCCACGGCGGGGATGCAACTGACTGTCAAGACGTCGCAGCTCTTCAAGCAACGGGTGGCTGAAGTGGTGCCGAAGCACATGCAGGACATGGAGGATGCTATTAGGACCAAAGACTTTGAAAAGTTTGCGGAGGTCACAATGCGGGACTCGAACTCCTTCCACGCTACTTGCCTGGATACCTACCCGCCGATCATGTACCTCAACGAATACTCCAAAGCCGCGATTCGGGCAGTGCAGATGATCAACGAGGGGGCTGGAAAGACGCTGGCGGCGTACACTTTTGATGCCGGGGCGAACCCCGTGATCTACTACCTCGAGGAGAACTCAGAAGCAGTTGTGGGATCGATCTTTCATTCCATACCGGGCGCGGCGGGGTGGAAGGACCGTGAGGCGTTCCAGGCCATGAAAGCCCACGTCGCACTGGAAGACATTGGCCTTATGCTGGCTGAAGGAGTAAAGAGAGTCATCATGACAGGGGTAGGAGAGGGCCCGACCAAGACGGATCAGTTCCTTGTGGCGGAGGATGGGTCGCCCGTAGCAACTTAGAAGGCAGACGTTTGGTGGTGCTTATGAATGGGCGAGTAGTAGGCCTGTCAAAATGGATGATTCTTTTGCTGCCACTCCGGCATGTATTATTGTCCAAGTGCCGGCATGTGTCCTCCGAAGATGAGGCATATTATCGTGAGGGCTGCTCAGTAGGGGATGCCAATCACAATTTTATGACGAGTGTGGAAGAACGATCACAAGAGAAGAAACAGAAGACCGAAGGTGGAATGTAAAGGAAGGATGGAAAGAAAGTAAGAAAACAAAACGGACGAAAGAGAGAAAGGGGGGAAGGGGTGAATACATTTTTCATCTAACTACTGCCCAGAAACTCCTCTTATTAACATCCCTACCAAGTCTACAGCTTACAAACACCCTAGAAGGGGTGTTTCGTCTACCCACTTTTCCGCTCGCTGAATAGAGACCTGCAGCCACTCCGGGCTTTCCGGGTCAGCAACCGCTGGCCCTCTCTGGAAACCTTCTCCGGCCTCTATTTTCGCCTTCATCAACCCCGACGCCCCCGCTGTCACATCTGCCTCGGTACTTTGGGGTCCCTCATTCTCTTCACTTCGTTCCTTGGCAGCCCAAGCATCCCAGTCAATCTCCTCGACAGGCCGTGTCCGCCGCAACTCCCCAACAAGCCGCATCACAAGAGCCGGATCCGCCGTATTTCTCGCGTCGTCGTCGCTCAAGATCCTCTTTCGGATATCCGATGCCGCGACGTCGTCCTCGCTGGCGATAGAGTCCGCGATCCCCGTCCGGGCTACAAACCGCACCTCAAAACGGACGACCTTGCGATTTCTGGCAGGCAGCCTTACCCGGCACGTTGATACGTTACGGCACGTCTGGTGGATCCGCACGACCTCTTGCTGGTACTTTTCATCATCTTCGTCCACCGTGTCCAAAGGGCCCATGCCCAACTTCGTACTCGCGATCCGTCCAAGTGCGTGTTGCCGATAGGGCACCGGTTGCCACTCTAGTCCACCCTTGATTTTCAGAAGGTGGTTCGTCATGGGCTGGAAGAAGTCTGGCTTCGCGGCGCTTGTGACGTTGGAGGTGATAACGTTCAGGCACCCCCATACCGTTGGGTCTGGCACGTTATACATTGAGATGTCGTCCGGGCCACTGAGGAGGTAGAACTGCAGCGGGTATCCCTCCCGGATTGCCTCGTGCTCGAGCGCCGATTGGAACTCCCGCCACGCAATCTCTCCATAGTCCCAGATCATAGCGAAGGTATCGCACTGTCGGCTTGCTCTCCACAGTTGGCCGCGGGCCTTGAGCGGGAGCTGAAGCCGGATGTTGTCTGGGGCTTTGTCCTCCTCGAGGATGTCGTCATCGCGAGGGATGATGAAGGCGGCAACTAGATTGATGTCCTCGCCAGCGCGGTCGAAGACGTACTCAAGAAGGCGTGATTGTCCGTTGTGCGGCGGGTTGAAGGAGCCGGGGAAAATCAGGATGCCGTTCGGGATACCCTTGGTCAGGGTCGGAAATGTTCGATTGGGGGACGGGGATGCATGCCGCTGAAGAAAGAGAAACGGGTCATCACTAAATATTTCCTTCGGGAGAATTTCTCGAATGAGCTCGCGAAGTGGAATGGTTGACATTTTGTTCGCGGGGATGATGAATAAAAAACTGATGTAAAGGAAACGATGTCGTCAAAATTTCTCTAGATATGTTGCGAGTGTGTTGAATCAGCGACGTGAATTTGCGATTGGCGCCTTTCAGGCGCTGATCAGATGCTTGCTGCATTTGCCTCTTCTTTTTAACATTTTTTATCAGCCCTGTTCTATCTTTGTTTTGTTATTAGACTCCTTCCCAATCCCCATACCTGCCCGGTCTTCGGTATTTTGACTTGCAAAAAGCTGTCCCCATAGGGGCCGTTCTGTTACACAAGCAAAGGTGTACGAAGCACGAGTAAGAATACTTAGGTTGAACTAGATTGAGACTGAGACGGAGACATCCCAATTCCGGAGCCCTCGAAATGAATTATGAGGTGAGGTGTCTTGAACATCCTCACCGGCGATGGATGACGTCGTGGTTGTGGATTCCGACGGGCACCCTGTGCATTGATTGACTTGGAAGAGTTTCCGACCATGAAAACGGACTCATCTGATAAGCGAAACAACCTTATTAGCTTTAACAAGATTCATCCTCGCTATTATCAACGCATACAATCTCCTCATCCTCGCCACAACTATTTTCCTGCTATTTAAACCGTCTGCCATAATCTCCGCCTGCTGCACCCAGCTTCTCCATTATTCAGACGAATTCACGCGAGCCTCTTGTAGTGAATCCTTCCTGGCGATTTCATTTCGCTTCGGCCGCTCGCCTTAGACGGTTCTTTGATCCAGATCGATGTTCTCCCAGGAGCACAACGAGTGCCGTCCTCCATTCTCGTGCAGAGTAGTAATCTATTCTTTTACGATTCAAACTTCCCCATTCAGATTTCCTAGAGTACCGCCCGTTGGACAGCATGCATTCTGCACGGCCGGGCTTTCTCTTCAGCTCAAAATAGTCTGTTAATGTGGAAGGCTTAGACGAAACTTGACTAGAGAGGTTACATTTGATGCATACACCCGATATTTTCACTGGCCCCGATAATGGAATAATTTTGTAGCGGATTAACGTCATCCCGGGTCCCCTGCCCCTCCACCCCCACGATTTACCTCGGGCCAATTGCAAGGCGGGGCACGCATTGCTTCAGGGACGAATCCTCTCAAACGCCGTCCGTCGATCCTTCATCGATCTATGCGCTTACGCTTTTTCTCAAAATCCGAACCAAGAGCAAAGAGCGTTGACATTCCCCCAAAAAAAAAACTCCCCAAAAATCTAACCGTCTACAAAGTCAAGCTGCTTCGACAATCCTCCTCTACTCCGAAATCGAACTAAAGGGCCGCCCCTTCAAGAGCACCAGTTGACTCCCCCCCCTTCCGCGCCGAAAACCCCACCCTGTCCCCAACAATGTCCGGCCTCGACGCCCCCGAAATCGCCGCCGCCTACGAAGCCGTCCGCTCCGATAAGGACCCCACCAACTGGCTCCTCATCGCCTACGCCGGCGCCACGGGCAACCAGCTGCAGCTGTCCAAAACGGGCACGGGGGGCCTCGCGGAGCTCAAGGGTGAGCTGGACGACGGGCAGGTGCAGTACGCGTACGCGCGCGTCGAGTACGCAAACGACTCGGAGAGCACGCGCGTCAAGTTTGCGCTTGTCATTTGGATCGGGCAGAAGACCAAGGTCATGCGCAAGGCACGCGTCAGCATCGAGAGCGGGGAGGTAAAGAGGGTATTGAGCCACCATAGCGTACAGGTGGATGCGTCGGACAGGTCGGACTTGGACGAGAGTGACGTGGTGGCGAGATTGAGGAAGGCAGGTGGGGCAGATTATAATGGAGGGAGGGGATGAGTGAGGAGAGGAAAAGGGATGAGAATTGCATGTTAGGAGGATTGCTGGGGCCGGTGGTTGGCGATAGGACGTGCAGAGAAGTTCGGTTGCGTTTGCGCGAGATCTGCATGGACGGGAAATGTCTCTAGTTTTTGCATTTTACTTTTCTCTGCAACTTCCGTATATATATGGCGAGAGGCGGTCTGAGAGACGCCTATTCTTGGAGGCAAGCATCACCTCGTGGAGTTTGGTGAGTCGGAAAGGGGGGAGAGCTGGACTATGCCGCTAACAAGTGTGTCACGCAGACTCGGGCACGGATGCTTTCAATGCCATATTCTCATGGTTTGGCGAATTGGGACCATCAAACCCTACGCATCACCTATTGTGTAACCTGACCCCCTATTTAACTCAAACTGCTTCCCATACGTCGACCTACATCTCCACATGGCTCGTTTAATCGCGTGAGAAGTTTCTGTTCTTGACTAGATCAATGACGCCGAGGTAGCAAGCTAATGATAGACTATGCACCGCCTAGGTGCTTCTTCGACTACCCGCTAACAATCCCTCCTTCACACTTCACAGGCAGGCATTCATGTGTCCTGTAGAAAAGAAATACTTGCTCTTCTTTTAAGGTATTTTAGGGTGTTGATACCGATCACAATTCAGAGCCAGAGGGATGTCCGAGCAAGTCGCCTTGGTCTTGAAAGATTCATCCTGGCCCTGGCCCTGTTACCAGCCGAGGTGATCCTATCCAAGCTTACATTATCGCTCAACGGCTTTGGGAGGACAAAAAGCGGCTGCTGACAACGATTATTCCGACCAGAAGTAGCCAGCAGAGCAAATCCACATGCTGTTGAATTTTGGTGACCCGAAGCGTACCAAGATTCGCCGACTTGCAATCGAGATTCCCGCGAGCTGATTCGTCCTCGGACTTCTCAAAGCGCGGCTCGTCTTCGTGCGGTTCCTCGTTGGACGCCTCGCTATTCAAATTCTCAGATATTGGATCAACGTCGGATTTGCCAACTTCAGCTTCAGAACGAATTGGTGACGCAAGGCTCCGAAGTATATTTTCCAGAAGAGCGTCGACAACGCCGATGTTTTCATCCCTTAAGACCCTGCAGTCCATTTCGAGTCTAGATTCAGATACAACTGAGAATCTAAGGCTTTGGAACCGGGGGACGTGGCTCCCTGCGTTGTCAAGGTCGGCACCAGCAGTCTCATCTTCGCTCTCGCTGGGCGTGTGGATATAGGCCCCACAGCTGTCGCTGTCTGCGTCAGACACCTTGGCACTGCCACCGACTAAGTTGGCTGCTCTGCTGTATGTCTCATCTTCACTCTCGCACGGGGCGGGGAAGCTATCCCAAGAGTCGTCGCTGTCCGCATTGGGCGCGATAGAATCAACCGCGCATTCTCCAACTTCACGGTTGTCCCCGTCATCGCTAGTTTCGAGTGAAGTGAAGAAGGTCGAGTCGTCGGTCCCTGGATAAGGCATGGTAAAGGTGTTGTTGGCGCCAGCCCATTTCGACTCGTCTCCGGCTTTCTCGTGCTCGTCCTGGACTTTTCGCTTTTCAGCAGGACGACTTCCCTGAGAGGGACCCTCTCCAGAAGTGCCTACTTCTGTATCGAAAGCATCATCTGGCTGGCTATCCTGGCCTTCCACGACGAAATCAAGCAAAATTTTGATAGAGTCTAGAGTAAGCTCGTCTCTGGGTCTGGATGTGAGGTATTTGATTAAATCGGTGAAACGCCGAAGGCATTCGCCGGAAAGCCCCGCTCCGAGGAGAGTCGTTCTCTCGAAGAATGAGAAGCATGCGCAGAGTTGCTTCCCACAGGAGCAACTCGGTCGAGGCAGGGAAGAGTGGTGGTTGCCGTAGAGGCGGACTAACTCGTATAAACCTCGCCAGATATCTTCACGGGAAACTCTGGATGCGTTGTACGACATGGTTGTCGAACGTATTAGGTGTAGTGTCGACAATTTAGAGTATGACGAGGAACGAGGCTGGTAGGTGTTGGAGAGGATGAAGCCAATGACGATAGCCTCGAGAGCTTCTCGTGCGACTTGTTCAGCTGGCGGATTCAGCGATATCGACGAGTGACAGATACTTGTCAGTCTGGTGGCGGCGCGTAGAATCCGCCTCCGCTTAAAAAATATAGGCTGTGTATAAGTGTGAGCTGCTAGTCGTTCACACTTGATGTTAGAGTTGGAGTTGATGAAACGCGATCCCGAAGACTGGTGTAGCTCTAATAAATACCTAGAGAGTGAGATGATTCTCTCAAAGAAGTTGTGGCAGAAACATTAACCAAAGAAGAGAGACATTGCGCAGAAAAGACAGTCTAATAAAATGAAAATTGAGGTGCAGTAGAGCTGGCGACACGAGTGAAAGCAAAGGGTGCGAAGTCCATGGTCGATGCAGAAAAGTATCGAGGCCGCCTTTCAAGTTACCATTCAGCGTTGATAGCTGAACGACAGTGGGGGTTGAGACACTCAGACGGTAAGATCAGGAAATCAAAATACGAGGCAGGTGTTGCTAAAACCGTTAGCCACTCGATTCTCGAGTTTTTCTCCAGGCTCGGTCGCCGCTGCCGGAAAGTTTCGAAGTCTCTGGAGACCAGTAAAGTGACGGGAAATTCGCAAGGCTAGTGATTAGCGCCTGCTAACTTAAGACTGCTAGCGAGATTTGTAACCAGCAGAGGTGGCATCCGGCGCAAACTTAGACAGCTCATAACATCCGCTCAAGCTGTCAAAATTGTATTCGAGCAGCAGCAGCATGCATGTCCATTTTTATTTCGGTTGCTTCAGAGGCTAACACCTGATGAGAAGCTTTGATACAGACACACGGGATTCTCGAAAAAAAAAAAATCCTCTTCACAGTTCAGGCGGTCTTAAAGCATCGCCGGGATCGAAGTCTTGGTGGAATCATGATGTCTATGACCCATGAATCGGCCCTCTTCTGGCTGACACACTACCCGGGCCAAATAAAACTACCAAGCATGCCCTATCGCCTCGTTAATACTTGAATGCGAACTCATTACCTCGGTACGAACTTCTTTTCTTCCCACTTGAAGAATCGTCGGAAGGATTAAATGGGAAACACTCTCTGTTTGATGGCTATGTGTATGACCTGGGATAGAGTTATTCCAGAGGTATCTTTAACACGTGCCTAGCTCCATCCAATCCCTTTCAGGTTGTAAATTTCCACGTCGCCAATTCCCAACCCTCTCTCCTCGACAGCCTCGCTCGTAACCCCTGTCCCCGATCCAAGGGCTTTCCAACAGTCGCAGGCATATCTCTCTCATCCAAAGCTGGTGGCACAATAGGCACCTGCTTTCCGTCCTCAACGCCTACTAGCTCAAAGCCCGTGATGAGAGCCACCATGGTGCACAGAATTTCGGCAAACGCAAAGTTCCGTCCCGGACAGAGGTGGATCCCACCACCGAAGGGAAAGTACGCGCCCCTCTGCGCCTTTTCGGATGCATCGTCATTCGAGAGAAAGCGGTCGCCACGGAACTGGGCAGCATCCGGGCCCCACACGGTTTCGAGATGATGGATATGGTTGACAGAGAATTGCAGCTGATAGCCTTTCTTCAGCAAGTAGCCATTGCCGTTCGAATCGATGACGGTGGTGTCTTTCGTGACCTCTCTGAAACCGATGAAGATGTTGGTCACGCGAAGCGTCTCTCGGTAGCAGCTCACCAGCAGAGGACAAGTGGACTCCACATCTGCAATCCGGATCACAGCTGTTCCGTCGTTCCCGTCACGCTTCACAACCTTAGCCACCTCAACCCGCAGCTGTTCGAGAAGCCGCAGGTCGGCGAAGATGTAGGCAGCGAGCCAGAAGGTGGTTGGTCCAACGTTAGACATAGCCGCGAACGGTAGCGCGATTTCTGATCTGGCAACGTGCTCTTCCGAGAGTCCGATGTCCCGGATGTGGTCTGCACGCAACTTCGTAATAGCTGCAGCCTCGGGCGCGCTATCGTGATGAGGGCCGTAGAAATCTAACAGGGCGACCTGGACTCGGTTCCGGGCTCGGACTGCCTTGGCCGCGAAGATAGATGGGAAGGGGAGCGCGCTGAGGCTCGCAATTCCGCTTTCAAATGTCCTATATTGCTATTAGACCTGGATAAATGCGCATTGCCGGCTTGGTATGATAAAATTACCAGAGATCCTCCAGAAGTGCTGGATTCTTCGCGAATGGGTTATGTTTCCCATACAGCGCGGTAGCTGTTGCAAGGCTCAAAAAGTCCCTCATCCAGGTATACATATTTTCCATCTCGACAACCCGTCCCGATTCGACGCTATTGAGTTCTTTGGCTACATGCTCCAATGCGTTCACATTCATTGCCAGCAGCGGCGGGCCGCGAATAGCGGCATGCATCTCCTGGAAGAGTCGGGGGAGTCGCGCCTGGTCAAGCCGATCCAGGTGCTCCTTAGACACGCCTGCAAATTTGGCCCAGAACTCGACGGCAAATGGGAACATGGAGATGTCGCGCGACTTAAGGATGCCCTGGATGAGGGACGGGTCCCAGACCATGTACATCTTTCGGTTCAGCAATGGGAGGGTGGCAATTGGCCAACCCCACGTGTTGCTGTGTCTTCTAGTTAGCTCATGCCTCAAAATATCGAAAATTAAGTTGAATGCTTACTAGATCTCATTTGGAAACCTCCCTCCGTCTTTGATGAGTCCTATGATGTGTCCAATGAACGGTATGCGGGGCTTCAGAAGCGGCGGCTCAGCATCGGTCACGGTCGGGACAATAAGTTTTGTGAGGACGAAAGCAACGAAGAGAGCGCCAGCTGCAAAAACCCCGAGGGTTTTCGGGCTTCCATTGAAGTCAAGCATTGTCACGACCGCGGCATCGGCCGACGGCTGTATAGCAATTGACGAAACAAAACCCCCCCAAAAAGTCTATTCTAGCAAGAAGCTGGATTGGGATGCGTCTTCCGATGCGTCCGGTTGGCCAGCCTTGCCGTTCAAGCAGCAAAGGTTATCGATAACTTTTTTGCTTTTTCGGCGCATTTGCTTACGTCATTTGGATTTGACAGCTGCTGCTGATCAATAAAGCAGGCGACAAAAGATTGTTACACGGGGCACAAAAGCATCTGTTCAATTAAGCTTTCTCGCAAGGAAAATAGAAGGAAGGCGAAAAAAATACTTGTGGGCGAAAATTGGAGAGAAAAAGATAAGAAAAGAAGTGTGCATGGGACAGATGGAGTGGAGGATTTTTACTGATGCTGGCAGGGCGTCGAGTTTTTCTTTTACGCACTTGTCGATGAGACTCCATAGCTAGGATCGGCTTGTTACACCTCCTTGTTAGTTGTTCGTTATCGTTTTTATTCACCTCTCGTGTATTCTAGCGAGTTGCGCTGCTGTGACAAACCAAGATGGTAGGGTATCTATGAAGATTTACTCTCCCCCTTCTTCTCATCCTTTTTGTTTCTCTCCTTTCCTTCCTCTTCCTTCTTCTGCCTCCCTTTCCGCTCCTCTCGAGCCTTCTTCTCCTTCTCTAGCACCTCGACAACCTCCTCACCGCCCAGATCCTTTGTCTCATCCCAATCCGCGTCGTACTCGTTTGCTACGAAGCGGATTTCCTTCCTCAAGCCGTTGACATCATGCACCAGGTGCTCCCACCTCTCAATATCGAAACCCTTGGCCTGGTACAGGGCATTCTGCCGCCGCGAAACCGTCACGTTCAGAATAGCCCGGTAGTTGAGGTCCCGGCTGATGTACAAGAACCACAAATAACCCCCCATAATCGTCGTGAGCCCGACTAGGTACGTTACTGGTTCAACGAGATCCCACCCGGGCTCGGTGTGGAAGCTGAGGTAATACACGAGCCCCCACCACGCCGTCAAAACACCAAATCCGCCCTTCGCCATGCGGTGGGCGCCCCGGTGTGCAAGCGTGTCGCATTCCTGCTTCAGCTGGGACAGGCTGTTAATCTCCTTGGACATCTTCCGGAGGCGGACGCGCATGTAGTACGTGCGATCGTTAAAGCTCGGTACCGCCACGCGTACCTCCTCGTCGTATCCCTCGATGTCAATGGCAAACTCTCGACCTCTCGCGGCGTCCCTGATGAAATCGCCAACTTCGGTGCTGGTGCTCCAGCGGACCCAGGCCGAGTTCTCGTCTTTCCGCCGGGGACCTTCCCGTCCTAGGTCCGAGTATGTTTCGACATTTTTCTTTTGCTCTGCGCCCTGACTCTTCTCGTTGCTCTGTTCGGCCTCGGCGCGGAAGGTTATGTTCGGAATCCGCTCATTTCCGTCGACTTTGATGGGTGGGAGCTCGGCTTGTAGCAAGCGTTCGAGGTAGGAGAGGGGCTGCTGAGGGTGGACGAGGAGGGCTAATGGCTGGAGCCCGTCGGGGTTTGCGTCTTCTCCGTCCTTTTGGCTAGTCCCAATCCTTTTGCTTGGTATAGGAAGGATGAGTTTGAGAAGTCGAGTTGGGGTTGTGAGAAGCCGGCCTAGCCATGCATGTTAGATGGGTTCCAGAAGTGTTCATTTCCTCAAGAAACTTACCTTTTGTGTGATCCCCTCTAGTTGGATCAGCCGATTCGTCCGAGTGTTCGGTGCTTGCTTCGGTGCCTGCACGATGCCATGGTTTCTCGTACTCCTTCCTCTGGGCAGCTCGAATGGTTTCTTGCTCTTCCTTGTCCGCTGCGTTTTGGCTGAGCTCCTTGGGCTTTGAAGAGGCATCGTCTTCCTTGTCTCTCAGTCTCGTCGAAGTCGTGATCTGTTGATATCTTACCAGTTGCAAAGCTAACACTGGTCTATTCCGGCAGGCTGCTCCCAGGGGCAAGGTCACGCGACCAACTAGTGAACTGGACGGAAGTGACCAGCAACATCTAGGGAATGACCTTAGAATAGGCGCTCCCCTCATGAGCGAAGCCATTGTCTCACCAAAATTATAACGGCATGTAGATTCTGTCTATCAGTAGGCCAATGTTCGATCCTCAATCATATTGAACAGTAGAGTAGGATCTAAAATGCATTGTGTGAGGTATTTGACGTGTTCTCGTGGAACGCGTTCCCTGGCTTTGGCACTTGGAGCTCCATCTGACGTCATGCCGTAGCGGTTGGGGAACCCCTGTCATTGCGTCTGGTTTGTTAGCGGGGCTGGGATTGCCCAGATTCTCAACTCCCGCACATACTATCCTGGCGCCTGGCTGAAATTGCCGGCAGCAACGGGAGAGTTTGGCCAAATCTTTTGTGTCTTGCCTGGCAGCGACTATTTTGGACTGGCTCTTGTCCCTTTCAGAAGCGAGCTTGTTGTTGATGTTGACAAGCGGAGCAAATTCTCCTCCGGCGTTCCACGCTAGCAATGTTTCTGACAAAACTAAGTGGCTTCGTAGTCCTCGCGAGAGCAACACTCTTCCATTCCGGGCGCCCCCGAGCCAAAAGAGTTCCGCATCGAGCCGTCACGGGAATACCTACTACCACCTCTCCGAAATCCGGGTATCCCTTAGCATCGGAATCTAGGCCCGCCTACGCATCTGATATATCCGGCTTGCGCATTGCTTCAAATAATTACTCCCTATTCGTACAAGGGGTAATTAAGTGCACTACTTGGTGCAAAAGGACTTTAAAATATCACAACATGCTTCAGCCTACCCTGCCGAAATTTTTTCCATGTCAAGATCATGCATTTAGCCCAATCCACTTGCTGGGCTGACCATATGCAACACGTTACGACCTCCAAGGGAAGCTCCGGTCTCCGCCAGCAATCACCTGATTATGACTGTCGCGCGACTGAGGACTTAACCACCACATTTGTTTGCTTGTTGGAACTGCAAGTGACACGAGACCTTCCCCTGACGTTCTCAGCGCAGCGCTCGTGTCGGCACAAAATCGCCTCAATTGGGGAAGTTGTGCGATTTCCACTAATACTATTCTCAATTGGGCGGTTGAAAATGTTCCCAAGCTGGCAGCCCCCTGTAAACCTATCGGGTTAAGGCAATATTAGAATCCTTCTGAAAGGTCGCAGACGGTTTCTCCTACTCGTCGGAGTGGCCGCAAGCTTATTTGCCTCTGCGTGAACGACACGCGATGGGAAAGCTAACTCCGCTCGTCGGAACATGGCAGGATGGTCCACCATCCAAATGGATATAAACCTTGCTCTGGCCAAGAAAACTTCCAGTATTTTAGAGGCTAGTGGCAAAAGAGAGCTTGAAAACATAACAGCTTGGCTGTGCCTGATTAGCTTTGGAGATCCTTACAATACCACAGTCAGATTCTCACAATGCCCCACAGACGTCACCAAGTCTGAAAATTTACCCCGCCATCTCTTATCACTCCACGCCATTCTGTTTCAGAATAGATCGCCAGGGCCCAAGATTCTGGTTCAAGATTCCCCACTACGTACAAGTACTACACACATTGATGGCGCCGCAAGTAGTCCATTTGCCCGATGGGCAGAACTTCACTGTTACGCCGGTATTTTCGGGCCTCTTCTTCAAATCACACGAGCTCAATACGCACCACAATGCTTTCCCTATCGGCTGGACCGTCGTCCTCAACACGCAAGACGAAGACGAAACGCAGTCCGACACAAACGCTGATGGAGACGCCCTGGCCGACAGGATGAGCCACGTCCACATCCACTCATACACGAAACCAACGCTGGAGAACGATAACCTCTTCATCTCATCCATTTCCAACCCGTCGAGCTCCGAGTTCAAGCCTGCTGCGAGCCCGACGCGGCAGATCGCCATGATGATATGGGTCACGCTATACTGGTACTTCCACCAGCCCGAGCCGTCGCCGTATCTGCGCACCGAGGCGTCCAAAGATATTCCCGAAGAAGCGCGGCCACGCGGCGACTGGCGGATAAACATCAAGCGAGATGGCGTACTGCGTGGGAGGAACCTAATACCAAAGCTTGAGAGGATGGGGCTTATTGCGTCGATGGAGTCGTCGGTCGGCTCGGAGCTGACGGACGGTGAGGGGTGGGACCATATGTTTGTGTCGAAGAGGATGTTCTGGCAAATCCCGGGGCGGTTATTCCTCTTTACATTACAGCCCAACGCCCGCGGCTCCTCGATGCCAGGCTCTCCGGCAAGCAGCCGGCCGAGCTCTCCATCCCGAATGTCCCCAATCCCGACGCCGCATGGTCAAGGCCACCTTACACTCCGCAGCCATTCTCACTCGCCGCATAGCTCGGTCACACGGCCAGATTCTGACGACCCCATTCCCACCACGCTCGTGTCGGCGCCGAGCTTCCCCATCGGCCCGTTCTTCTCTAGCTCTCACCTCCCTACATACTATCCTCCCGGCCCGCTCATGTACACGATAACCGGCAACGTTCGCCATCCCTTGCGCCCCAAACCTCCGCGGATGGGCGAGGTGTTCTACACGCGCTTCGTTCCGAGCGTGGGGCAATACCTCGCCTTCCGCGTGGCTTCCATGTCACCAAAGCCAGTCCCGTATCAAGGCCCCGCAGGCCCCAAGCCGCCCAAGCAAGGGGCTCAGCTGTCGACGCTATCGGACGCGGGGCTGGTCCAAAGCTGGCTGGCAAAACCTCGGGTGGCCAAGTTCTGGGGCGACTACGAGCCCAATTTCCTCACCAATGCAGTCAAGTCGCGCCACTCGTTCCCTATCATCGGGATGTGGGATGGGGTTCCGTTTGGGTACTTTGAGGTTTATTGGGTCAAGGAGGATATCCTAGGCGAAAAGCTGGGAAGCGATGCGGACGATTGGGATCGGGGATTGCATGTTGTGGTGGGCGAGGAGTGGGCAAGAGGCAGAGTACCAATTTGGCTGTCGAGCTTGGTGCATTATTGCTTTACAGCGGATTACCGGACTATGAGTGTTTGCCTCGAGCCGCGGGTCGATAACGCTAGGTAAGTTTGAGGCCTCTTCTGTGTGGCAGGAAGCAAAACTAACGCCTTCCAGGTTCCTCCAGCATCTACAGTATACCGGGTTCTCGAAGGAGAGGCAGATTGCATTCCGGCATAAGCAAGCGTGGTTTGTGAGGATGAAAAGAGAGGCATGGGAAGGTCCTAATATGTGAATTTACGTTTGTCTTGGGCGTGGTGAGAACTCATGGCGTTATAAATATTTGCCAATACCGGTGGCATACATCATTGTCGTCAGGTTGGGGCCTGACGGCCTAAAATGTAATTCAAGGGGAAACCTATTTCTGGTATAACATGAACTACATGGAATAGTAAAAGGGGTTTTTTTGCCTCTAATACCAATATGAATAATTGTTCGTTAATTGCGGTTGTAGCTGTTGTCTCTTTTCTTCTCCGCCTGTTTACTTTCTGCCGATCTTGTTTCCGAGACAGGATATTACAAATTAGGGTTAGGCTCCAGGCGCACAGTGGATTGCGGCCGAGTACCAGCGCACACTGTATTATCTGAACCGCATCGCGAACATTTTTTGAACGTGTCTGGCTCGAGACGTGACACCACATCGACCTAGGAAGGCCGCAAAAGCTCAACCAGGCAGCCGACCATGTTCCCAGTATGATTATCCCCGATCCATTCATTATCGAAACCATCGACAGGGCGCAACAACGGGACGCAGCCATGGCCGCCGACACGACCGGAGACTCGACCTCGAGCTCGAGCCCAACTTGCCCCGTAGATCATAAGTCCCGCGAGGCCTGGCTCCAGCAAGCTCGAATCGGGAGTCCGCAAGACCATTCTTCCCAACGGGCGCAAGAAGCACACCCCACCGCTAATACCTGGACCCAAACCCTCACATCTTACATTCCTTTCTGGTCCTCCTCCCAACCTACAAGGCCGACGCCGTTCCCGACATCGCCCTCGAGCCCCACTGGCAAGGGATCCAGCCTCGACACCTCCCGCGTTGTATCCTCAATCCCCCGGTCCTCAACGCCGGGGCCGTCAGCTTGTCCGTCCAACCACGAGCAGGAAACCGGGTCGGACAAGGAGTCGGGAAACTGGGTGTACCCGTCTGAAAAGATGTTCTTCGACGCGATGCGTAGGAAGGGATACGAAGCCCGCGCAAGGGACATGCTGGCCGTGGTTCCGATCCACAATGCTGTGAATGAAAGGGCATGGGACGAGATTAAAGGGTGGGAGAAGCCCTGGCTGGAACAGAGCAAGTGGGTTCATTTCTTCATTTCCTTCTTCCTTCGCCTACTGGCTTCCTCCGTCGACCGGAACTTTGAATGGTGAATGAGCTGACCTGTAATTGAAAAAGCAAATGTAACGGTCCGAAACTTCACTCCTTCGCTGGAAAGAACGAAAGCATGTCCCCCAGAGCAAGAATCAACACATGGCTCGGGTACGCCGCCCCCTTCGACCGGCACGACTGGGTGGTGGACCGGTGTGGGACGAGGATCGAATATGTGATTGACTTTTATGCGGGGAAGCCGGCAGCGGGTGCGAGGCAGGGGCCGAGCTTTTACCTGGATGTCAGGCCAAAGCTGAATTCGTGGGAGGGGGTCAAGATGAGGGCATTGAGGGCCGTCGGCGTTGTATAGAATACATGATAGGGGACTTGTACGATTAACAGAACCATACGCCGATGGATGACGGGACCGATATCCGCAGGCGAGATTGACGGACCAATCCCACCTTGGCCGGAAAGATCAGATAAGGTAGACGCCATAGAGAGGAGAAATCTCCGCTGAGACAAGTTGCAAGACAAGGAAAAATGGGTATATTGATATCTAGCAAACCGGCGCCGTTGTTGTGATGATAGTATAGGAATATTTTTTACCGTAGTAACTCTACTTCCGCTCTCTCCTTCGGTGTCAATTCGTCTTCTTCGGCGATCGTGATGCCTCCCACGCGCGTCGCATACTAGCATAGGACAAGTTCTTCACTTGTCCTTCTTCTCGGCATCGTGGTTCAATACCCGCAGCCTCACTGGCGCCCCCGTCTCCAAAGACGAAGACGAAAGATCCCAGCCAGCATCCACCAGCTGCTGCATCACGTCCAACTGGTACTTGGGGCTCAAACCACTACCTACATGGGAGGAGTCCCCATGCATGTCCGCCTCCGGCCTCCCGTCCTGCTCCTCGGGCTCCCCCAACGCGAGCAGCACGGCATAAAACCAAGCCCGAACCATATCACTCGGTACAGCTCCCTCCCCCACCAGGACCTTGACCTCCGACAAAATCCCGTTCTTCCTTCGGTCCTCGAGGGACCCGTGCCGTCGTCGGCGCACATGCAAAGAAGCGTTCGGCAGCTCAACAATCTCCATCTCGACGGCAACACCGCCAAACATAGCATCCCGATAATCCCTCGCAAACGATACCTTCACCTTCCCCTCGCCAAACACGGGTCGCCACCATACGACCGCCTCCTTCTTAGCCACCTCCTCCGGCGAGGCGCACCTTCTCGTCCTGCGCCACTCCTCCACCACGATACTGGCGCGCTGGCGATTCAGCGTCCTAAGCGTCACGCACCGCACGCCCAGGTAGTTCATGAGGAGGTGCCCCAACACCAACCAAACCATGAGCCAAAACACGGTCCTCGGATCCTCCACGAAGCGCACCACCACCGTCCCCACCAGCAGTCCGAACAGCCCCACGGCCGTCTCCTGACTCGCCTCCTTGGCATTGAGCTCGGCCAGGTTGTCCTGCAGCGCAAAGTGGCTCGACAGCGCCGCCTTGCTCGCGCCGGCCGCCACGCCGCACATGGCGCGCATGGCCTCGGCGGCCGCGAGGCAGGCGACCTTAGGCATCCCGTTGGCGAGGCGGGGGGAGACGAGGTCGAGGAAGAAGGCCGAGTCGTTGAGGAGGTCGGCCAGGAAGCGGTAGTACTTGCACTCGGGCTCGATGGCGAGGCCGAGGCGGTGGGCGAAGGCGATGGTGGCCAGCCTCGAGATGCCGTCCTTGACGATGGTGAGGAGCAGCGCGAACGTGGCCGTCGTGTTGGCGTCGCCGACGCCGAGGCCCTCGAGCAGGGCGCGGTTGGCGAGCAGGGAGACGATGGTGCTGAAGAAGGCTTGCAGCGAATCGTAGGCCTGGTACGCGAGGTAGTCGGCCGAGACGGAGTGCGGGAAGCCGACGGGGAGGAAGGAGTCTTTGAGGGGGGTGGTGCGGTGCAAGAAGGCGTACCAGGCGGATGAGTCGGTCGACCTGGCGATCTAGTGAGTGAGATTGGTTAGTTCATTTGCATCTAGATCACGGCTGACCAGAAATATTCTCACCTGGGTGATGGTATTGTCGGGATTATGAATCCATTTCCGCTGGACGACACCGGATCTGTCCAATTCGACGATTTCAACTGCCTGGCCGCCTTCGATGGCCTTGCTGGCGGACGGCATCGTGCTTGGTAGGTTGTGTGTGAGGGGAAATTGAAGGCGATTGATTATTTGGCGACAGTGCTGAAACAACATGTCAACATGTCGTGGACCGCAAAATATGACCTCGTGATGACTCTACGGACTGGACGGCAGCAAAGGCAGAAACAGAGAGTCACCTAAATAGCGCTCTTTCCATAGTTGAAGAAGTGCAAATAATTCACAGCCCTTGAGCAGCGATCTGATATAAAGCAAATGAAGTTTCCCCTAACCCTAAAATATATCGCGCCGAAGAAAGACAAGAAAGAAGAGGCAAGTTCGTAAGCAGTAACAATTAGAAATGGGACACCTGAGAACAAAGTAGACTAAGAAGATCAAATTGCACTTTTGGTTTAATAAAAGATGACGGACGTATTTGACCTTGACCCTAACACAAACCCAAAAAAAAAGTATGGACGCGCATAGCAGAGGCTAGAGTGACCCCTGCTCTCAGTGATCGTAATTTTGGGAGTCCCCAATAAGCGAGAGCCTCCTCCTAGATATCAGATGCCATCCTCTTGTTATATATGTGATGGCTATAGTGTATCTGGAAGTGCTAGGTTAGGGGATGCTAGTGGGATTAAACTAGAATGACACATATCGTGATCCGTATTTAAGCGAGATAATGAGCGCTTTATCAATAAAATGGATGTAGAGGGATAGCTCAGAACAGGAGTATATCTATCATTGGCTTTTTTCACCGGGGCATCTGTCGACATTTTCCGGTCTTCTCCGGTTCCATCCTGATACCTCTTATAGAGCTACCTATTCCGGCTACGTACCTATCATTGAATATTCGTAGTCTGGTGTTGACTAATCTCTAACTCCTCCGTATCGATATGACATACAAGCTAGATATCAAGTTTTAACAGAGAAATTCCCGACAGGAAACGAATCAGCCGTAATAGTAGCAGCGAAATGACCCAAATCTCTGGGCTGCGCCGACACAGTTGGCGGCCTTCGGCTTGTTCCATATCGTTGACGCATAGTCACCCGAACAATTCTCGTTAAAATAGTGCAAGCACATACACCAGCCGTGATTGGGACACTCAGCCACCAACATCGAATTTCCATACTTCCAGTTCCAACAATTGGTACCGCCAGATCCCATCTGGTCTGCCCAGTCGTAGGTGAGGCTCGCCTGGTAATTTTTGCAAAGATAATCGGTGTAGAAGTTGAGCTTGACTCGTTCCGCCAAGGTCGTCGATGACATAGCTAAGAACGTGAGCAGCTGGGCTGCGAGAATTGAAGGGGTGTTGACGAGCATTCCTGCTTCTTTCCGAAATTGTTCTTGCGCCCGTCTGCTATTGTTAAATATTTGCAACAGGATTAAAAAGAGGTGGGCGCAACATACACTAGTGATGAGATGGAAGGGAATATACCGACAGCGTATGTGTAAGACTCCTGTCCGGCTGGTGTATGATAGATCTTCCAGAAAGAAACAGCTAGGATCTGTCTGTGAACGGCTACTGGGCAGAACTGAGGAGCACGCTTCTTAGAAGTATTGCCAGTATCTTATATTGACTGAGAAGCCTGGTCGCTTGTCCAACCTGGTTCGGTCGGGCTACATATGGGTAGGTACTTTTGAACGACATGCAGTCATGCACCCCAACAATATTGGCGGCCCGACCCATCCGCAAAAGAAACCGGGTATAATCCGGCCTAACGACTTTGGATTCAATTGTGAGGGTGTCCTTAAATTCAAGATGGTGTGTAGATTTCAACATCAGGTCGACAAATCAAACTTCGTCAATCCTCTTTTATGTAAGCTTCGTTAATACGAGGGGGCCAATCCAGGGAACACATGTAGAATGCCCTCCATGTCCATGAACCGTCACGGAAGCATCGGAGAATGCAGATGCCACTCCATCAACAGATACAACTCGGTATGCTGTGGGATTGAGCGTGTAATGGTGTGTTGGTATATGATAACCGGATCCTTCGGGGAATGCCAAAGTCTTACAGCCGGGATAAGGCCGGGAACTCAGGAACGGGCGCTAGAAGCTGAGTGCCTGGGCAAGGATTTAGAATGTTTTTTAGGAACAAAACAATGAGTTCGAGAAAGGTATATTAAACGTGAGAGAGAAAGGGAGGTGTACGAAGGTATTTCACTTTCCCGACATCTTTTTCTCCTATCCCGGCTTGTGAGAATTCAAACGCCGCCTCGGCTTCCTTTGGTGAAGCTTTTGGAGTCTCAAAGAAAATTTTCAACATATCAAGATGAATACGCATTTCAAGATTTCATTTGTGCTGGCCGGTCTCTTGACCATGGTCTTGGCGATGTCTTTACCTGAGCCTTACGCCCATGAACGAGAGCGAGCGCTTGTCCGTCGCAGCAATGGCACTTTGGAGGGCCCTGTGCTTGAAACGGACAACGAGATCCACGAGAACATTTTGTCGAACTGGGACCCAGCACGGGTTATCACGTCGGCGGATCTCGAGTCCTATATTAACTCCCAGTCGTCGCTGCCTGAGCACGAATCCGATTACTTCATCTATCTTTCCGACGAGAGGGCCTTCATCTCACTGCCCGAGTTAATCATAGCCAAGAGAACTGCCAACACGAGTTTAACTGCTCGTCAGGACCAATCTGGCTCTTTCTACCAGCGCCGCACCGACGCCACGCACTACTTTTGGTATCCTTGGCTTGACGTGAGCGAGTGCCTCAGCTCAAACCTCGGATCAGGTGGTGGCAGCCTTTCTTTCGGCGTGACGGAGAGCTACGAAGTTGGTGTTGGTGGTGGGTAAGTCGGCATCCCTTTACCACCCTACCCTAGATACGGGATATAATTTGCAGACACTGACTTTATTGGTCATAGTCTAGATTTGGGTCCTTTCAAAAGTATCTTTACGGCTTCTTTCAACGTAGAGGTAACATGGGGTTACTCGACCACGTACACTTACAGCTGCAACGTCCCAGCCAAGAGTGTCGGTCAGGTCTGGCAGCAGCGGCGTATGGCATGGGCTGCAGGCTCAGAGCGATTCTGCACGTGGGTGGGGGGTATTTCGGCAGCTCATTGCGGAGGTTGGAATCCAAAAGGCTGGGCTAGAACGCCAGTCAAAGGAAACGGCGTTACCAACTTCGGTTGCAGCACGGGTTCCAACAATGTACGTTGTGGAGGGGATAGGACACCTCAGCAATAGCCTGGACGTTCGCTAGTGTCGGACTCACTTCTACAACTCATCGGCTGTAATCAAAGCGCCGGCTTGCTCTTTGAAGAATGCCTCTATGTGGGAAAGGAAGACATGGTATCTCACGCATTCCCCCTCACAGATAAGACGAGACAATTCGAATATCTACAGGTCTTTTATTAACGCTATAATGCTATAATGCCACCAGAAATGCAAACTTTGCTGCCCCTTCCTGTCGCCGCTCTCTAGGACTTTTGGCTTTCGAATGTGTGGGTAGGAACTATGGAACCTCAGAGACTGAGCGATCTTGTCGCTGACAAGGAAACCCGTCCCCGAACGGGTCGGCGTGGGGTGTCTTTGAGGAACGAAAGGCTCTTATTAGAGGACGCGAAAAAGATCCCCATCCAGAATTCGGGTTCTTCTTAGCATTACTTCGGGTCTTGCCTTGGTTTTGCCGTTACCCTGAATTTTT